>Ga0308167_1000658_pt1 | contig 55302 bp, 62 predicted proteins | sample PhyCR1_2_FD_202138 | JGI IMG/M metagenome (GOLD analysis project Ga0308167, IMG submission 202138) | Phyllosphere microbial communities from UC Gill Tract Community Farm, Albany, California, United States - DLSLRC.R1 | ecosystem: Host-associated > Plants > Phyllosphere > Unclassified | place... | reverse complement strand
TCGCCAAACGAACCAAGGCGCAAAGTGGCCTGATTTCCATCTACAGCCATTACCTTGTAGAGAGTCCCGCGAGGTGACTGCCACACTTCGCCAACCTTAAACAAGTCATCGCGCTTAGCCATGTTGGGACTCCTGTGCTGATACCCAATGGATGACTTGATTTGAGTCATACCGAGCACCATTGACTGATATTGCTATCCCGCTGCTGCGGGTATAAACCGCCACGCCCTCGCCAAGGTAATCGCCAGATTCATCCCATGCCCTTATTGGCGCGCCTTCAACGGGCCTTTCCTGCGGGAAGTAGGCAGCGTAACGATTTGGTGCTACAAGAAGCCGCTTACCCACGCTCCACCTCCCTAGCGCTGCCAATAGGCCATGTAGCGAACTCGCCCGGCGGCAACTCTTCAGTCACATCCCGCTCAGCCCACGCCAGAAACTTCTCGCGGCTTACTGATGGGTAATGTCGGCCGAATGAAACTGATGGGCTGTCGTGTTGCACGGTGGTGGCGCCTATATGCAGGATCGTTCTGTCGTTAACCAAACCCATCGCGTTGCGTGGGCGCCTTCCGCGATAGGTTCTACCGCTCTGAAGCTTCAGTTCATTTGCTGGCATCACTGGGCGCTCTTTCATTTGGCCTCCCCAGAAGTGACCGTGATGGCGAACCCGGATATCTTCTCCCTGTTTCGAATGATGCGTAGCGCCTGCGTAAACTCGGACACATTGCGATTATCAAATTCGTTAAGGACAGTGGTGCAGTCACCAAGACCCCTTTCTTCGCAATTCTCGAATGCAAATGAGGCGATCATTGGCATGTTATTTTCTTTGCAGATGGCGATGATTTGCTGCATCAGCGGGCTGATCTGCTCGTCATAGACGTGCTCAAGGTCGAAGATTTCCATTATTTGGCCTCCTGCAGCTCTCTTGCGAACCGGCAAGCCAAGAACACGACGTGCTTATAAGCCTTGCCCTTGGCAGTATTTGTCTTTTCGCATTGATATTGTTTTCCGAGGAAGTCGGCAAACTTCTCCACTCCCCGCGCTTCGATAGCGGCAAGGGCGGCGTCAGTGGCTTGGGTTTCTGGCATTGCATCGGGAATAACATCTGAATACATGCGCGACATTGCGCTCTCCCAGCCGTGATACATAGCTTCGTACAGATCGGTTATGCCGCTATCCTCAAGTCCGCAACCCATCCCGCAATCATGATATTCAGGTTCGTTGCCACGGCTGCAGATATACCCAAGCGTATCTTTCAACGCCGCATTCTCCGCAATGAGAGCATTAACGACTTCAGCAGAGTAAGCCGGCATTCCGTCAGTAACGTGCAGATCGGCAGCACCGTCTAAAATCACGGCACCCAGTACGTGTCGGCGTAAAGTCCCGATAGGTTTGATATCACTGATCATGCTGAAACCCTCTCGCGTACGCTGGTCAACGCCTGATCAAACATTTTGTGCATGTGGCAATATTTCAGTTCTGCTGGCGAATGCGGTGGACGCGCAGCCCCGGGTCGCTTCCCGCGAGTTTTGATGGCGGCTGACGCGCTTTCTGAGTACTTGAAAAAACGCGCGTCAACACTCACCAGTTTGAATAATTTCTCACGGCCTTCGATGGATACCTGCAGTGATGCGTACGGCGATTTTTGCATGCGGATTAACCGACGGCGGAGACTGTCGAACGTCGGCTCGCAGCCAGGGTGGTGTTTTGTAATCAGGCTCATGATTTTACGAGCGGTAAGTTTTTTGCCGATAATCAGATCGACAAAATCATGGATTGCAATTCTCTTGGTCATTGGGTTTGCTCCGGTTTTTACATGGTTGTTCATTGTGTTACCCCAGATTCTTTTTGCGCTTGTACTCCGCGTAGGCAAGTTCTGCCGGTGTGGGGCCAGGTGGTGCTTTTGGTGCTGCCAGTTGACGGCGGATCGGGGGGATTGGTATTCCACCCTCGGCTCGTTTTTCCCAGTAAGCCAATTCCTTTGCAGCCAAATCTCGCAGTTCTTTTTCGGTCAGTTTGAAATCGATCCCCTTTCGTTTCAGTACGATGCAGATTTGGTACAACACCGGGTGTTTCCATGGGAAAGCCTCGGTGCTGCTGTACCGGTAGAAATTGTTACGCCAGCGCTTGTTTTCTGCGAGAACGTCGTCGACCGTCAGGCCAAGTACGCCGCCAGTGCATTCAGCTACCAGCACCATGAATTCGGCAAAGTCTGGTGGCCAGTGGTTGCCAGCCTTCCAACGCTCTGTAATGGCACCGCAAACTCTCGTGAGGTGTTCACTCGTCATCGAGTTGACCTGCGCCTCCCACAGCTCCGAGGGTCGATTGCCATTCTTTACATTCCAGCGCTGGCCGAACATCTTGAACATCATCCCCCATAGAACCCAGGCTGGCGGCTCCTGGCTGCTTCTGCTCCCATTCGGTGAATTGCTCGTAGTACGAGCGCTGGTCGTTCTGATTTGGTCGAAATTCCGCATGATTTTCTCCTGTTAAAACTTTCGCTTTTGGCCCTCGGTCTTGTTCTCGGGAGAGCCAGCCAGTTATAAATTTTTTGATCCCCCGTTTGGTTTTACGTTTACCGGGCTCGCTGAGTAGCCACCCCCGCTGGTTGCGCAGCTCCTGCCTCACGTCGACCGATGGATACAGCTCCCCGTATTCGACCAGCATCGGTTCGGTAACAGGGAATTCAGTCCCGTCGTTCAACGGCAACGTGATAAACACAGGGTCACCGGTCTGGAGCTGTGATTTTTCAGCTCCAGACAAGAGGTGTTTATCTTTTAGTTCTTTATCTTTATCTGGATCTTTATCTGGGGCGTTACCTTGCGTTACACCTGCGTTACCGTGCGTTCCACCCTCGGTTTTTTCATTCTTCGCAGCCTCCTGCGCGGCCCTCTTCTTATCCCTGAAAGCCTTGACGCGCGGGGCAGAGTCATCCTCTCGCTTGGGCTGCCGCTTCGTCCAACCCGTTAAACGTTCACCGTCTAAAACCTTGCCTTGCATCGCTGAAAGTATCTGTTCAACCTGTTCAACATCCATGTCTAATGAGCTTGCGATATCGTCAGCACACAGGTTTTTTGTGACGCCTCGTTTATCTGCGTTACCTTGCGTTACACCTGCGTTACCGTGCGTTTCTGCGTTACTCGACGCGTTAACAAGAAGGTGCAAATAAACAGCAATCACGTCGCCAATGCGCTGCTTGGATTTCCTGGCTATCGTTCGCCACTTTGGATCGGTCGGCATATCGTGCCAAAGCCTCAACCATGAATTAGCCATCTGAACTACCTTTGTTTTCGCTGTTGCTGCTGCACTACTTTCACCGGCGTCCCATTCGGCGCCCTGGTACATGCGGGCGATCCGGTTTGCCCTTCACCCGCTTTAGCGGCTTTGCGTACGTCTTTGCGACAGCGAGACTGCTGGCAATCGTCGCGTTTGGGCGGGTTAAATAATGATTGGCACCCTGCACAGCGGCGGAACGCGCTACATCAGCCGGGATTCCATCACGTACCAGTTGATCGCGGATCTGCGTTTCAACCTGTTCTCTTGAAAAATTAGCCATTGGTTTATGCTCCGATCGTTAAAAACAGCCGCTGAATACTGCCGCGGCGCTGGCCATAACTGCCGCCCATCTGTCCGGCGGTGCCAGCCTTACCAGTGATTCGATACCCTCACGAATTTCTTTCTCCAGCTCACGCAGCGGCGCGCCGAGTAATGCCGCCTGCTTGGCGTCCGCGCATTCTTTGATGGCGTCGGCCACCAGCTCAAACTTGGTTTTCCCCTGCTTCAAACCGTGTTTTCTGGCTATCTCGATCGGCATTACGTCGGCAATAACAGGCGCAAGTTGCAGAACGTAACCTGCGTACTTTTCAGTACGGTGCGGGTTGTCCAACCAGCGGAAAATGTTCTGCCTGTTGTTGCGATCAACGTCGCCCAACTGGAGACCTTTCCCGCCACGCCGAAACCATTCATCAGTGATCAGCTTCGCAATGGTGTCCTGAGCTCTTCCAGGTAAGTTTCCCCGCCATTCCTCCACAGCCTGGCGAACAGCATCCGGTTTCACACTGCCGCGGCGGCGAGCGCCAGATTGATTTTCTGAACTCAGGCGCTTGCCGCTCGCCCTGATAGCATTCTGGAATGCAAATGACATGGTTAGTCCTCCGCCCGCTGTGGCAGTCCATCGGAGGGGTTAGGGTAAAGATCGGGGCGTAGCTCGTGGGGTGTCACGCCAGTAGCTTGGTGGATAGGTAGAACGCGATGAGCGGGTACAATTCCCTTCCCATCATTTTTCCACAAGCTAATTGCCATCCGTGAAATACCAAGCATTGAGCTAAGTTTCTTTGCTGAACCAGCAATCTCAATTGCCTTATCAAGTGCCGTCATAATTGCTCTCCTGTTATTGAGAATAAAAGTAAAGCAATTATTTACCACAAGGTCAAGCAAAAGGTGCCTTGTTAAAGTAAAGCAAACATTTACAATGCCTATATGACTACTGAAGAATCGCAACCAAGCCTGATTTCTAGGCTAGAAGCATTGAACAAGAAAGGGCTTTCCAAAGCGGAAATGGCTCGGGTTGCTAACGTCAGCAAACAAGCTGTAACGGGATGGTTTAAGACCGGGACAATGAGCAAAAAATCAGCACTTGCCATTGCTGATGCAGCTGGCGTCTCCCTCGCGTGGCTTCTGGGTGAAGAAGTCGAAGAAGGCAGTGGCCTTAAACCCAAAGAAGCACAAATGCTCGAGCTTTTTCGCCAACTGCCCGAGGCAGAGCAAGAACGCATGATCGACCTCTTCCAAATGAGACTAAAAGAGCTCGACGACTATGTTGAGAAGTACTTGCGGGGCCGGTATAAACCGATTGATGAATAAGGCCATTAGCTAATTAACGGCTTTGCAGACGATTTGCCGCATAGCAAAGCTTTGCTCAACTATTCAGTGACGAATTTAGGACGTGCTATGTCAGACGAAAAGGAACTGTTAAAAGCAATCTATCAAGGTTCTCTCCCTATTGGTGATACCACACTTGACTGCGCAGTGTTGGAGGATGGCACTCGGGTTTTATCCGCAACGTCAATTTTTAGTGCTTTTGGCAGATCACGCAAAGGTATGAATGGACGCCTTGAAATTGATGGGACCAAAATCCCTCCATTTTTAGCTGCAAAGAACCTTGAACCACTAATAAATCAAGAGGTAGTCGATAGGACCAAGCTTATAACCTATCTTGATGGCTCAAAGAAAAAGCAAGGCTACGCTGCAACCCTGCTGCCACGTATGTGTCAAATTTATTTGGAAGCCAGGCGTCAAGATATTTTGCTTCAGAGCCAAGAAAAGCTAGCTATTCAGGCAGAAATACTACTATCAGCCTTTGCTATGGTAGGTATTGATGCTCTTGTTGATGAAGCAACAGGATACCAACACGACCGCAAACACGATGCACTCCGCCTTCTGCTTTCGAAATATATTTCTGAAGGACTCCAAAAATGGATGTTAACTTTTCCTGATTCATTTTTTGCCGAACTTGATAGACTTTACGAAAATGAAAGAACATCTTCGAGAAAGAGACCTCAATATTATGGTCGTTTTATAAACAAGTATGTTTATGATCCGATTGAACATGGTTACTTAAAGAAAGAGTTAGATACCCTTAACATCACCGAAGATGGCAAGAGGAAGGCAAGATTCCACCAATGGTTGAACGAAAATGGAAGGAATATACTCGTTCATCAAATCGGCCGGGTACAAGGGCTCATGGAGACTTGTACAAACATAGATATGTTTAAGAAAGTATCACAAAAACAAAAAGATATATCTATAGCGCCCTACTTATTCGATGAAATGAACCGAATTATAGAATAAGTTTTCTCCCCTTCACTAAACCGGCCATAGGCCGGTTTTTTTGTGCCTGCAATCTAGTAGCCCGCCATCTGTAAACCTATGCTTTACCAATTATGACATTAATACTTGACTAAAAAGTAAAGAACATGTTTACTTAGACCCATCGTAGCAACGAGTCATCAAGGCAGGATGCCCACGAAGCAAGACCCCGAGTTACTTCGTGGCTGTCGTGATGACTAAGTAGCCAACCTGAGGCGGATGAACATGAAGGTCATTGCTGAAAAATTAGATGAATGCGTCGATCACGGTCGCGTTGGCAATGCCGACGGTTACCTGGCAACAAACAGAAAAATCGCCGGTGTTTTGAGAAGCACTTACGCTCACCGGCTGGCGTTCTGCGAAGCGAATGGACTGTGTATTGATGACATTAAAGGCCTCGTAGTGCGGCACAAATGCGATAACCCGAGGTGCATTAATCCAGATCACCTCGAGATCGGAACTATAAGGGATAACAACCTGGATTGCGTCAAAAGAGGCAGGCACCCGATGCCAAACGCAAAAATTGATAGGGAAAAAGCAGAAAGAATTCGCGAGGAGTATGGCACTGGCCAGTACACCCAAAAGCAAATAGGCGAGAAATACAACATCTCCAGAACTCAAGTCGGAGGCATTATCCGACGCGAACAATGGGGATAAGCAAAAGCGCAGCAGGTACGACGTTCTGACAGTTCGGGAAAGACCGAAGGGCAGCTGGAGAGACAGCGAGCATAACCAATGTTCAACCATAACCAGCGGGGGAAGCATGAGCTACAAATCTTTCAGTATTGAGGTGGTATCGATAAATGGTGGCAGTAACACCATCCGTTTTAACCAAACTGATGATGGCGAAGGCCGTCATCAAGAGGAAAAGAAAATCGACATGCGAGAGTTTGATTTTATTAGCGGTTTGCTTTCACATATCTACGCAGCAACGACAGAAAAAGAAAAGTTAAAAGGCTTTTTTAAATTCACCAGTAAGTAATTAATTTCTATCTGCATCATTGGCTGATTAATTCAGCCACGGGATCCCATTACCTAAAATTGGAGTATGACCAATGATCAAGACCGTTATTTTCAAACTGGAACAAGTCAGTAATAGCATTGCAAAAGTATTATCGAATGGTGAAACCGCTGGTTATATCGCATTGCCAGAAAACGAACATCAAAACCAGAACCCTTTCGCCATTACGCAAAACGGCAAGGATATTGGCTATGAGCATTGTGAAATCTGCGCGATTGACGCCGTCATCCGCCGCTTTGAGCGCATCCCTATTGATGTGGAGATCGACCTCATCACACCTAAAAAGGTCACTGGTACGGTAAGCATCAACGTTATCTCTATCCACTAATTGCTGTGTGTAGTCTTCCCCGCCGTCGCTGGCGGGGCTTTTTGAAGTTATTGAAATGTGTCCAGCGTTTCCCATCCGGGGCGTCAACTCGCAGGGCGCATTTCAATATCAACCAACACGAGAGGTTATTAATGGAAAAGTTATTTTCCCCTGTCGCGGCACGAAAGGCACAAGAGGAATATTGCAGGAATAAACATGTACCTCATTTCGCGCCAAATGATGGGATTTGCTTCCGCTGTAAAAAAGACATTTATCAGCAACACGGTTTACGCGGATATGAAACCGGTATATCGCTCAATAAAGCAAATAGCACTCACGTTATTTACTGTCCGCACTGCAATTTTAGTTACTGCAATTAGAACGTAAAAAGGCCCGCACAAGGCGGGCCAGTCTACCGGCTTAGCGTCCCGGCGACGGGTCACTGGGGAACCACCCCCAATAACCGGAGCATAACCAATGACCAACCGAAGCAGATCACCGATCGGCTGGCATTGTACCTAAACCTAGGAGAATTTCACAATGCAAAATGTTGCCGCCTATCTTTACAGGTCAAAACAGAAATCAGGCAAAAGCCACCTTTTTACCCACTTTGAAGCGAAGTCTGACGATCACGCGGAGACAAAGCGTGATTATCTCTTCATGGAAGCTGGTTACTCAAAAGCCGACTACTTTGCGCCGGTGCGCATCGATTTCCCGGTCGTTGACGAACTGCCGGCAGAAGGCGAATTCAGCGAAACATTCTGGCTCACCTGGGCGCTGGAAAGCGACGCCAGCAAAACCTGTGTGCCGCGCGATACGCTCGATCCGTCCGTGGCATTCCCGAAACTGTATCCATACATGGTAAAAGCTGCAGGTGGTGCAGGAGTAGAAGAAAATGGCAGGAGTACCGCAAAACCGCAGGAGCAGCAGAAACCTGCAGGCGAATACTTGGCGACCAACCTCGACAAGCACACCGTGATCGCGGCGGCGTGGCTCTACGGCAATAACTGCCTGAAACTCAACGCCGAGCAGTTAGCCGCGGCCAAGGCGCTCGTGATGGACGATGCGCAGCGTTACCCGCAAAACGTGATCCTTGCACTGACCAGCCTCAAACAGCACGAGTTCATTTATCCAGAAATGCCAATCGTAGTGATCGCCGCTATGAAGGCTGTTTGGCTACCGTTCGGCAAAGCGCCAGAACTGGGCAAGCTTTGTCAGTTTGCGACCGAATACCTGGACGCCAAGGTAGAGGAGCGTGCGGACGTTATCACCAAGTGGCAGACTGGCGGCGCCAAGCCAGTCGAAAAAGCCGATGAGCAGCGACGCACCGAGTCAGGCGCAATTCTCACTAACGGTACCGAGCCAGCCACCGGCACTCCTATCGACTCCGAGCAAATGCTTGAGACGGTGATCGGTTGCGCGCTGTATCCGTCTGATTTCGACATTTCCAACCCACCGGGCTCAATCATCCGGGCAGTTACCGAAATGAAGAAACGCAATGATACGACCCTCAAGGCCTGGAATGAACAGCTCGGCAATACACCAGGTGTTTTGCAATTCTCCCGTGAGGCGATCGTTGCGCTAATCCGTGGCGCCGAGGAAAACCTCCATCTCACCCCCGGCGCGTTGCGCACCTATATCAACGCCAATCTGATCGATATTGACACGCAGACCGTGCAACAGAATGCCGCCGACACGCAACAAACAGCCATCGAAGCGCACCAAATCGCCTCAAATGACGGTGAAAAAGAAGAAGTGGCGACCGTTGATACTACGGTTGTCGAGTTTGAAACCGAGCGCCGAGCATGGATCCGTGGCGAAGTTATAGCGGCATTGAGCAGCGATACTGGCGTTATGGGTGAAGATGACGTTGCTGAGCTCATGGCTGCAATCGGCGAAGGTGTATCTCACACGTACGTCGCGCGACTGCTGGCCAAAGAGATCGAACCATGCGACCCATTCCAACAGCTGGCCGCTGATGAAATTCATCACCTTACCTGCGACGTGCTGGAGAACTGGGTAGATGAAAAGGATCCGCGCGTTGCTTTCATCAATGGGCGCGTTGAGTTCTACCTGAAAGAAGCACGCCAGGCATTGGAGCAGGCAAGCATCGCTAGCCAGCGTGAAAATGTAGAGTTGCCGCAGCCTGATGCCTCAAATGAGGACGAAAAAACAGAAGTCGCGCACCAGCATCAGTCCGGTGAACTGCGCAGTTTGGGCGGTGGCCATTTTGATGTATCCGCTCTGTTTACCGAATCACCGCTGGCCAACGTCATCGTTGATGAACCAGCATCAACCGATTTTCGGGAAAATGAGGATCTGACAACCGAAAATGTTCGGGAATTCCTGAATTCGTCAACCAAAGCGGACGATTTGTCAGGTGACGGCGTAACGCCGAAGGATGAACAGCCCACAGATAAACTGTTACTCTCGGTCCCGCCATATTTCGAACCAGGCCGCTATCACGACATCCCAAATGATGTTTATCACGCAGCCAATGGCATCAGCAGCACAATGGCGAAGGACGCAAGGATCAGCCTGATGTATTACCACGGCCGCCACGTCATCAAGTCTATCCAGCGTGAACGTACCGACGCGCTGACATTCGGCTCGCTGGTGCATACGCTGGCGCTCGAGCCGGAAAAACTGGACGCAGAATTTAGCGTTGAACCGCTGATCCCTGAGGGGGCATTTACCGATACAGCATCGATGCGCGCGTTTATCGACAAACACAACGCTGCACTGCCAAAACAAGCGGACGTCGACACACTTCGGGCAGTAATCGAAAAGCACAACGCCACACTGCCGGTGCCGTATGCCTTGGGCGGAAACGCTGACGAGATCGGCCAGTTCTACATGATGCTGCCTCCGGAGTTCCAGAGCATCCCTGAGGACGCAAAAATCACCGCCACGGCGATGAAAGCCTGCATCAAAGAGTACAACGCCACCCTGCCGGCGCCGCTGAAAACCACCGGCGGCCGCGACGCACTGCTGGAACAGCTGGCGACCATCGATCCGGAGTTTGTCGAGAAAGAGCGCGCGATACCGGCGCCGTTGCCGGTCAGCGGCAGCAAAGAAGAAATGGCCGCACGCATTAAAACAATTTTGCCAACAGCTATTTTTGCGGACGAACTGATCAGCGCCTGGAGAAATGCCAATGACCAGCGCCAGCCGGTAACCCAGCAACAAATCCAATATGCGAAAGCAATTCAGCGTGCGCTGTTCACCCACCCGTCGGCCGGTCCACTATTACAACACCCGCAACGGGCGGTTGAGGTGAGCTATTTCGGTATTGATGAAGAAACGGGCCTCGATGTGCGCGTTCGTCCAGACCTTGAGATTGAAGCAGGCGGCCTGCGTACCGGTTTCGACCTGAAAACCGTCACGATGGGTAACGTTAAGCAAAGCGCCCTGCGCGCCCGGCTGCACCGAGAAATTATCGAACGTGATTATCACCTGAGTGCAGGTATGTATTGCGACGTGGCCGCGTTTGATCAGTTCTTCTGGATCTTCGTCAACAAAGACGAGCACTACCACTGGATCGCCATCGTCGAAGCATCTGCGGACCTGTTGGAACTCGGGCGCCTGGAGTACCGCAAGACCCTCCGCGATATCAAACAGGCGCAGGATACCGGCATTTGGCCAGAGCCAATCACAGAAGAAATCGTGGACGATATTAACGACTTTGACCAGCGCCGCATGGAAGCGCTGCGCGTAGCTTAAGGAGCATACCAATGACCAACCAACTCGCACTGATTCAGAAAGATTTAGCAGCAGAACTGGCACCGGCCAAGGAAATTTTGCCGAGTCATGTCAGCTTTGAGAAATTCACCACCGCTGCGGCGGTGGCACTTGCCAACAACAGCGATTTATTGGGTGCCGACCGCCAAAGCGTGATTAATGCCCTTTCATCCTGCGCAAAAGACGGTCTGATCCCTGACAACCGCGAAGCCGCGCTAATCGTGTACAAAACGAAAAACGCTAACGGCCAATGGATACCTAAAGCGCAGTATCTGCCAATGATCGACGGCGTGATGAAACGGGCGCGCCAGTCCGGTGAAGTATCGGTGATTGCCACCCGTGCCTGGTACAAGAACGATCAATTCCGTGTCTGGATGGACGAAGACGGCGAGCATATTTTTTACGAACCGAACCTACTGGATCGCGGTGAGCTTGTCGGCACGTTCGCCTATGCCAAGATGAAATCCGGCGAGTTGCAATTCGAAGTGATGAATATTGATGATATTGAAAAGGTTCGCGCGGCCAGCAAAAACAGCGACAAAGGACCGTGGGTCGATTGGTATGAATCAATGGCGCGTAAGTCGGTGATGCACCGCCTCTGCCGCCGCCTACCGAACAACTCCGAGATGATGGAAATGCTCGAGCGCGGCACCGAAATGGTATGGCAGAAAGAAAAAGACATCACACCGGACACTCGCGTAACCACCGGCCAGTTGATCGAAGCTGCAGATCAGGCGCCGGAACCAGCTCCAGACGTCACAGCGCCTGAAACAATGGCTGCCGATATTCGCGGCAGCATCGAAAAAATCACCACTCCTGCACAGGCGACAGACCTTCGCGCCTCGGTTGAAGAATTGAAGTCACAGCTGGGGATCACGCTGTACACCGAGTTGAAAAACAAAATCGTGAAACAGCACCACCGCCTAAACGCTATTTCAGCCCTGGGTGCGTCGATCGATGAAGCTGGCAGGAATGGTGGCACCACAATTCAGGAACGTGCCGAATTAGGCGCCCTGCTGCAACGCTCTGAGCGATTCCTGACCGCTGATGAGGTACAGCGCTATCAACAGGCGATCGATGACCTGTCGCCAGCACAGGAGGCGACATGCTGACGCTCATAGGGTTCGTGTTATTGGTTAGCCCGTGTGGCCATGATGCCTGCGACGCACTGCCGGTCTCGGAGAGTGTTTACCCCACCAAGGCCGAATGCGACCAGGTGAAAGAGGCTATCCAACTGCGCCGCCCGTACGCCGTTCTGTACTGCAGCGACGCTTACCAACCAGAGAAATGATTTTCGAATATCAAATCACAACGCAGGCCACGAGTAAGATCGTGGCCGGTTGTGCGTAGGAGCATAACCAATGAGTACAAAACTGACCTTAGAAGAATGGTGCAACACTATTTACCCAGGCAAAAAACCGTCTCTGCAAACACTACAGCGTTGGGCTAGGAACGGAAATTTCTACCCGGCTGCGGAAAAGGAAGGCCGGGAATATCGTCTGACACCAGGGACCATTTACATCAATCCCAAAGATTTAAATTTGGGTAGAAAAATAAAAGAAGCACGCAGCATCGAACCAGCTCGGTCGGCGTTTATGAAGAAGGTGATCAATGGCACGGCGAAGGGAGGGTTATGACATGCGCTTACCGAAAAACCTCACGTTTCGTCGCAATAGAAACGCATTTTATTGGCGCAATCCGGTCACAAAAAAGGAAATCTCCCTTGGGCAGATTGCGCGTCGTGACGCCATAGCACAAGCGATCGAAGCCAACCATTACATCGAGCAAAATTACTCCCCGATTCTATTGTTGGAGAAAATTAAAGGCAGCCACGAGTACACGTTGAACTCCTGGCTAGAGCGGTACAATGTCCTTTTCAAACGGCGAAACCTGGCCGAGAACACTTACAAGGTGCGCATCGGTCAGATTGCCACTATCAGCGAAAAAATGGGTGGCATGGTGCTATCAAAAATAACAACTCGCCACGTCGCCGAGTTCCTCGAAATTTGGATTGCTCAGGATAAAAAAACAATGGCTGCCACTATGCGTTCCGTATTGTCTGACATATTCCGTGAAGCGATTGTGGAAGGCCATATCGAGAACAACCCCGTTACACCCACGCGAGCGGCAAAGGTGGTGGTAAAGCGCGAACGACTGGAGTTGGCGCAATATATGTCCATTCGTGAAACTGCTGCCACCATGCCGCCGTGGTTCGGTCTGGCGATGGATCTCGCACTGGTCACCGGGCAACGGCGCGAGGATTTGACGCAATTCCGATTCGAGCATGTCGTAAATGGGCGGCTACAGATCGAGCAAGGTAAAACGGGCGCCATGATATCCCTTCCCCTTGATCTGGAACTTAAAGCTGTAAACCTGCGTCTCGGCACTGTGATCGATCGTTGCCAACTGGCAAGTACCACAGACTTTATGCTAAGTGCTGGCATTCGGAAAAATAGCCCGGACGGTTCTTTGCACCCAGATGGATTGACGAAGAAATTTGTTGCTACGCGAAAAGCTTCTGGGCTGGAGTTTGAAGAGAATCCGCCGACGTTCCACGAGATCCGGAGCCTGGCCGGGCGGTTATATGAGAAGGAAAAAGGGAAGGAGTTTGCACAGAAATTGCTGGGGCATAAATCCGAAAAAATGACTGGTAAATACCTCGATACGAGGGGGAAAGAGTACGTAATGTTGTAAAAGACCGAATATAGAAATTCGGACATAATTCGGACATTTTCGGACAAATGAAAATAAACACTTTAAAATCAATAGCTTAAAAAAAGACCGAATACGATTCCTATATTCGGTCTAGGGAAATGGCTCTTGGGAGAGAGCCGTGCGCTAAAAGTTGGCATTTTGTGCAAGGCTTGTTCAGCCGTGCACTTTAAGAGTAGCTTACCGCGCTATTTTTGCCAGCCAGCCGCACGGCTGGTGATAGTTTCATTGCGGAATTAATTTCGTGCAATTATCCATCACCGGTTAACCTCGCACTAAGCCATTGGGGGATAAGCGATTAGTTCGCGCAGAGCTTCTCGGCGCGTTCGCGGTACGGCTCAACACTCATCTTATGGCCCGGATTGGCGGCGTCATCGAGCAGGATCACGTCCAGCGGTTGAGCGCGTTGCTGCCCTGCTTTCACCTGCGCTTCTGCGGCCGCGTTAAGCGGGTACTGCATCAGCGTGCTGTTGTTGAGCACGAACAACGCACCGCCGCTGCGGCACTGCAGCGTCACTTCTTCTTTGGTGAACGCCCACTGCTTGCCGTATTCCAGCTTGGTGATGTTCACCAGTTGGTCTGCTGCCAAAGCACCGGTCGCGGTTGCCAGCAGCGTCATGCCAAGTAATACCGATTTCATGTTATGGCCTTAGGGTTGCTATTTGATTCAATTTTCCCGCAGTTTGGGGGCATCCGGCAAGCCGGAATGTTATACCGGCGCATAGGTTGCAAATATACTGACCAACAGCAGCACCACCGCCCCTAACCCCAACTCCGCCCAGCAGGCAAGCACCAGCCCGCGCTGCGCCAGCCGTGGCATGCTGCTCATCGCCGGGACGACGGCGTAGCGGTTGGCTAATGCCACCATAACCATCAGCGCCACCAGCGCGGTTTTAAACAGCAGCAGGCGTTGGTACGGAGAATCTACGTCCAACGGCCAACTGCCGAGAATGATCAAACTGTTGATTACGCCGGTCAGCAGCACCAGCGCTACCGCCAGGTGTCCCCAGCGCGAGAAGCGTATCAATGTGGTCACCGCGTCGCTGCGCCACTGCGTTTGGGCCAGATAGCGCAAACAGACCAGCAGCGGCAACAGGCTGCCAAACCAGTACCCTGCCGCCAGCAGGTGCAGCGCGTGATTGAAACGATGCAGTGCGCCAAGCCCCCCGCCATGCATCGCCGCATGGCCGATAAACGCCATGCTGACCAACAGCAATGTGGAAAGCAGCGCCAGCAGTTGTGTACGACGTGGCTCGGCGAGCCACAGGCTCAGCAACGCCAGCATTGAAATGCCCAGGTGCCAGCGCCAAACCTCGCCAAAGGTGGTGCCCAGTACCGCCCACCACACGTCCAGCCGCCAGATATCTGCCCAGCCGTCCCCCATCTGCCCGGCCTGAATAGCCAGCAACGCAATAGCGGAAAGCCCGGCAAGCCAGGTGCAAGAGACCAACAAAGGACGCACATCACGGGTGAGATACGGAGAAAGGCGCTGCGGCGACAATAAGGCGGTGAATAAGCTGGAGCCAAACATCAGCATCACCGCCGCAAAGTGCACAAAGCGACACAGGACAAACAGGGTCGCCAGACTCATGGGTCAGTTTACGGTGAAGCTGTATTGGCCCTTGGTTTTATGACCGTCGACCGACACCACATGCCAGCTGACGTTATATTTGCCTGCCGCCAGATCGCCTTCGATAGGCAGATTGACCTGGGTATTGTTGTTCGCATCGAGCTGCAGCTTGCCGGTTTTCACTTCGGCGTTGTCTGGGCCGGTGATTTTAATGCCGCTGAAGTTGGGCTCAATGCCCTCGGAGAAATTGAGCGTCAGCACCTTGGGTGCCGGACTCACGCTGGCATCTGCCGCCGGCGTTTCAACTTTTAAATGGGCATGCGCCAGTGCCTGCTGTGAGGACAGCCCGACAAACAGCACGAAAATGGTGGAAAGCAGGCGATAAGAAGTCCGAATTTTACCGATCACAGTGATATCCCTTAAAGCAATAATCGAGGGTGATAAGGAGCCAGGCTAACCGCCAGGGCGATGTATCAGCAGCCCAACCCACCGCAGATGATTGCGCCACGGGTAAACAGAATTATGGGAGTAACCCCCTGTTTTGACTCTCAACCTTCCCTGTAGCGTATCGCGTCAAATGATAACGAGTGTCATTATGCAAGTCGAGCAGAACGCTGGCATTTTGCGATCCAGTAGCACATATCGCTGTAAAACCGCGATAAATGCAGGGCATAAAAAAACCGCGCACCGGCCAACGCCGACACGCGGTTTTCTACAAAAGGATTAGGCCTGGCCGTTACCGTTTTCGCCGGCCGCACCCATTTTCTTCAGATCTTTATCAATGAAGAACAGGGCATTGCCGCTGTTGCCCACCAGCGCCAGTTTATCCAGTACGGATTTGAACAGCTTCTCTTCTTCGTGCTGCTCGGCAACATACCACTGCAGGAAGTTGAAGGTTGAATAGTCATGAGCGGTCATTGCCGCGTGCGCCAGTTCATTAATCTGGCGGGTGATCAGTTGCTCATGTTCGTACGTCTGTTGGAACACCTCTGCCAGGGAACCAAACTCAACCGGCGGCGCGGCGATGGTGCCCAGCAGCGGCAGTGCACCGGTATCACTGAGGTATTCGAACAGGCGCTGCATGTGCTGCATCTCTTCCTGAGAGTGTTCTTTAAGGAATGCCGCGGCACCTTCAAAGCCTTTATCGCTGCACCAGGCACTCATTTGCAGATACAGGTTGGCAGAGTAGAACTCCAGGTTCAGTTGCTCATTCAGCTTTTTGGTCATTTCAGGCGTCAGCATAATCATTCCTTTATTTTGCAGGTATCAACTTAATTTTTCCGCATTATGCCCTGACGAAAACAAAATAAACACACCTGATTTACATCATCGATGATTTAATTTTAAATTAAAACAAAATCAAATAGTTATAAAAAACACAAATTATTCATTTAAATAATTATGATAACTATTTCCATCTGTAAATTTAATCAAAAAGCGAATCATTCTTATTTAAAATAATAAATGAATTGCATTGCTGAACGAATAATAAATAACCTTTTCCGTTACCGATTATTGGTGACCGTCCCCCCTGCGCGCTTCAGGCTTGCCAAGCGCCGCCGGGTGGATTACCTTCTGCGCTGATCCAATGCGGTAACAGTAAGGAGAATACGGTGGGTTACAATTTGGCAGAGCTTTCCAAAGAAGAGATGGACAAAGTGAACGTTGATCTCGCAGCTTCCGGCGTGGCGTTCAAAGAGCGCTACAATATGCCGGTGATCCCCGAAATGGTTGAGCGTGAACAGCCCGAACACCTGCGTGATTATTTCCGCGAACGCGTGGCGCACTACCGTGCCGAATCGCACAAGTATTCGCGCCTGCCGTACGAACCGAAATCCAAATAATAAAAGCCCGCCATAGTGGCGGGCTCGGTGTCATTTGCCGGCAAATTTGTCGGTCGCCAGCATTAACTGGTGCAGGATGCCGGGCTCATCGAATGAGTGTCCGGCCCCCTCGACAATATGCAGCTCCGCCTCCGGCCAAGCCTTCGCCAGATCCCAGGCGTTTTGTACCTGACAAGCCATATCGTAACGGCCATGGATGATCACCGCCGGAATATGACGGATCAGCGGAACGTTGCGCAGCAGTTGATCGTCGTTGTCCAGGAAGCCCATATGAGTAAAGTAGTGGTTTTCGATACGGGCGAACGCCAGCGCGAAATCGTCCTCGCCAAAAGAAGCCGACTCGCTGCTGGGCAGCAAGGTCACCGTCTCCCCTTCCCACACGCTCCACAGTTTGGCCGCTTCCAGCTGCACCTGCGGATCCGTTGAGGTCAGGCGCTGGCGGTAAGAAGCAATCACGTCCTTGCGTTCTTCCTCTGAAAGAATCGACAACACACGTTCCCACTTCTCCGGGAAGAAGCGCGAAGCGCCGTCCTGATAGTACCAATGCAGCTCCTGCTTGCGCAGGGTAAAGATGCCGCGCAGCACCATTTCACTGACGCGCTGCGGATGAGTCTGTGCGTAGGCCAACGCCAACGTTGAGCCCCAGGAGCCGCCAAACACCAGCCACTGATCGACACCGGCCATTTCGCGCAGCCGTTCGATGTCCTGCACCAGGTGCCAGGTGGTGTTGTTGTCCAGGCTGGCATGCGGCTTGGAACGGCCACAGCCACGCTGATCGAACAGCAATACCTTGTAGCGCTGCGGATCGAACAGTTGGCGGTGATAAGGAGAAATACCGCCCCCCGGCCCACCGTGAATAAAGACTGCCGGCTTACCGTTCGGGTTGCCGCTCAGTTCCCAGTAGATCCGGTGGCCATCCCCGGTGTCCAGCCAACCGCTGTCATATGCTGCTAACGGCGGGTACAAACCTCGTAATTGTTCCATGGCGCTTCCGTCTCTCTGTGGGTCATACCCTCATCAAAGCCGAAGCCACTCATTTGGTCAACGGTAAATCCTGAAAACTCCTACGCTCCCCAACAAGTTAAGGTTCGTTTGCTTAAAATGAATACGACTTGCCGGCAAAATACCGGCTGGCCGTTGGGAGCCAGCCGTAGAATCAACCCCGCTTACGCAGATGCGGTTCGCGCATTTCCTGTGCGGTTTTGGCCTCAATGCTCAGTTCCGCCGTTGGCCGCAACAGCAAGCGCGCCAGGCCAATAGGCTCTCCGCTTTCACGGCAATAACCATAGTCGCCGTTATACAAACGCGTCAGCGCCGCGCTGATTTTCGGCAGCAAACGGCTTTCGCGATCCAACTGGCGAAACAGCAATCGCAAGTCTTCTTCACGCGCGGCCTTGTCCGCTTCGTCACCTGAAACTTCACCGCTGTCGATATCCCGCTTCAACGCATCGATGTGCTGCAGCAGTTTTTGCTGCTCTTCCAGCAAGCGCTGGCGAAAAAAAGCCCGCTGCGCCGGGTTCATGTAGTCAGACTCCGGCATGGCCAGGAGCTGTTGCTGGTTTAACATGGAAACGACTGTCATGGCGCTCTCCGGTTAGGATTTAATTGTTATATTATAACATATCAAATATTTTCAGCAGCCTTTCCTGAAAAACAAAATTCAACCTATAAACAATCGATTAACTAAAACACCTGCTTTCATGCTTGCATCCGACAGGCGTAAGGGGGTTAATGGCTGAGCAACCCACCCAACCATAGGTAACTGAGAGGCCATCATGAGTAAGGGAATGGATAGCAAAAAAAATGCGAAGAAGAAGCCGTTGAAAACCCCTGCTGAAAAACGCGCAGGCAAACGCGCCAAGAAAGGGCAAACGTCCGGCGAGTAAGCGAACTTCTAACCGTAGAGTTAAACCCGCCAAGGCGGGTTTTTTGTTGCCTGAAATAACGTCCCCGCTTTCAACGGTTGGCATTGGCGTAACGGCCCGTTAAGCTAAACCTGTACAGCCATCCTGAGGAAACCATGAATTTACGCGTAATAGACACTGAAACCTGCGGGCTGGAAGGCGGCGTGGTCGAAGTGGCCTCTGTCGATCTGATTGACGGGAAAATCACCAATCCCATGAGCGATTTGATCAGCCCTGACCGGCCAATTGGCATTGAAGCCATGGCCATTCACCACATTACCGAGCAGATGGTCGAAGGGAAACCGCGGATCGCGGTGGCGATCGGGCGTTATCTCGGCAGCCCCTACTATGTCGCTCACAATGCGGCTTTCGATCGCGGCGTACTGCCTGAAATGAACGGCGCCTGGATCTGCACCATGAAGCTGGCCCGTAACCTGTACCCGGACATCAAATACGGCAACCAATATCTGCGCTACGCGCTCAATCTGGATGTGCAATTGCCGCAGGACACGACGCTGTATCCGCACCGCGCATTGTATGACTGCTACGTGACCGCCGCGCTGCTGCAACGCATCATCAAGGATTCAGGCTGGACGCCGGAGCAAATGGCGCAAATCACCGAGCAGCCGGTGCTGTTGAAGAAGTTTAAGTTCGGAAAATACCGTGGGCAGGAAATTGATCGCATTGCGCAGGAAGATCCCGGCTATTTGCGCTGGATGCTGAAATCCATTGAAGATCTCAGCCCGGACATGAAACACACGCTGAAATACTATCTGATCGGCTGAATAAAGCGGGCAGCGCCAGCCGCCCGCCAGAAGGTTACTCCGCCAGCGCCAAAATAAAGGCGTACTCCAGCGCGATATCCTCGTAGGCCTTGAAACGCCCGGACTTGCCGCCGTGGCCGGAATCCATATCGGTATACAGCAGCAGTTGGCGGTCGTCAGTTTTCAACTCACGCAATTTTGCTACCCACTTGGCCGGTTCCCAATACTGTACCTGCGAGTCGTGCAGGCCGGTAGTGACCAGCATATGCGGGTAATCCTGCGCCTTGACCTGATCGTACGGGCTGTACTGCAAAATGTAGTCGTAATAAGCTCGTTCGTTCGGGTTGCCCCACTCGTCATATTCACCGGTGGTCAGTGGAATGGACTCGTCAAGCATGGTGGTGACAACGTCGACAAACGGCACTTGCGCCACGATGCCGTTGAACAGCTGAGGTGCCTGGTTAATCACCGCGCCCATCAGCAAGCCGCCGGCGCTGCCACCCATGGCGAATACCCGTTTGGCATCGCCGTAGCCTTGAGCAATCAAGGTTTCCGTCACGTCGATAAAGTCGTTGAAGGTATTTTGCTTGTTGAACAGCTTGCCGTCTTCGTACCACAGCTGCCCCAATTCGCCGCCGCCGCGAATGTGCGCCAGCGCAAAGACAAAACCGCGATCCAGCAGGCTCAAGCGGCTGGCGCTAAAGGCCGGATCCATGCTGCTGCCGTAGGAGCCGTAGCCATACACCATCAGCGGGTTGCTGCCGTGCACGAAGCTATCCGGGCGATAAACCAGCGAAACCGGCACCTCGACACCGTCGCGCGCCTTCACCCAGACTCGCTCGCTGCGGTAATTTTCCGGGGTAAAGTTTTTCACTTCCTGCTGTTTAAGCATCACACGTTCGCCGCTGTCGAGATTCAACTCATACAGCGTAGTGGGCGTGGTCATCGAGGAGTAACCATAGCGCAGCAGCTCGGTTTCCGGCTCCGGATTGTATGCCAGCCAGGTGGTGTAGGTCGGATCGTCGAAGGCAATGCGCTTCACTTCACCGCTCTGCCAGTGAATTTGTCGCAGTTGGGTCAACCCCTCGCTGCGTTCCTCTACCACCAGCCAGTCGCGGAACAGGCTAAAGCCTTCCAGCATCACTTCCACGCGGGGAGCAATCAACGTCTGCCACTGCGCTTCGTCCGCCTGCTCGCTCTGATACAGGCCGAAGTTTTTGCCGTCCTTGTTGGAACGGATGTAGAAGTGCTGGTGATAGTGATCGATACCGTATTCATGATCCTTGCGGCGCGGCACAAACATCTGCGGCGTGCTGTCGGCGCGATCGGCGTCCAGCAGCAGAATTTCCGAGGTGGTGGTGCTGCTCAGGTGGATCAGAATGAAACGTTCGGAGGTGGTTTTTTCCAACCCGACGTAGAAGGTGTCATCGAGCTCTTCGTAGATCAATTCATCAAGCTGCGGATCGGTACCTACCACATGGCGATAGACCTGATACGGTAACAGCGTTTTAGCGTGTTTACGCACGTAATACACGGTGGCTGAATCATTGGCCCACTCGAAGTTGCCGGAGGTGTTTTCCAGCACTTCGTCGGTCCAGCTGTCGTCGCTGAGGTTTTTGAAACGAATGTCGTATTGGCGACGGGAGAGGAAATCCTCCGCTACCGCCAGCCGTTGGTTGTCGGGGCTGACTTCCAGCCCGCCAAGGGTATAAAACTCTCGCTGCTCGGCGCGCTGGTTGCCGTCGATCAGGGTGTCCCAATGTTCGCTTTCCGCCTGCGGCTGACGCACATAAATCGCGTATTCATTGCCCGGTTCGAAGCGCGTCTGATAGCGGTAGCCGTTTCTGACATAGGGGACTGAATGTTCCTGCTGAGGAATGCGCGCCACCATTTCTTCATACAGCGTTTCGCGCAGGGCCTGCTGTGGTTTCAGCGCCGCATCGGTGAAGGCGTTTTCCGCCTGCAGGTAGTCCAACACCTGCGGGTCTGCGCGATCGTCGTCGCGCAGCCAATAGTAGTCGTCCACACGCGTGTCGCCGTGAACCGTAATGGGATAAGGACGTTTTTCTGCCTTAGGGGGGGTCATCATTGTTAAATCATCCGCTTACCTTGATTAAGGCAAGAGTGACACGATTCCCCCCGGCTTGCCAAGCGGCGCTATGCCAGCTCGCGTTTTTTCTCGTTCACGTCGTTTTCTATGCCCTGCTTGACGTCCGCCGGGATCTTCAACGACTGCGCCAGGGCATCAAGATAGCCACGCTCCATAAAGTGATCCACGTCGATCACCATGCAGCTCAGGTAATATACCTCCAGCGCTTCGTCTTCATTCTTGACGCTCTGGGCGATCAAATCCGGGTTAAGCGGCTGGTCGATCGCCTCTTGCACCCATTTTTGCGCTTCTTCACCCACCTGCAGCTGTTCCAGGCTGTGGTCGATGGCGAGCTTTTCTTCCGCATCGATATGCCCGTCGCTTTTGGCGGCAAACACCAGCGCCTGCACCAGACGTTTGGCACGCAAGTCCACCGGCGTGGTCTGCAGGCCAAACTGCGGTTCGTTCTGGTGGGTTTCTTTCACCCGTTGTTTGTACTTATTCCACAGCACTGCACCAACCGCTGCGCTGCCGCCGATAATCAACGCATTCTTGCCGAATTTGCCGACCAGCTTGCGCGAAGACTTATTCGCCAGCAAAACGCCCACCAGGCCACCCAGCGCAGTCGGGGCCAGCAGCTTGCCGATACCTTCCGAACCGCCGATTGAACCGGCCTTTTGCCCAATCATCGATTGGATCTGCTGCATCCAGTTATTTTTCATGCTTTACCCTTTGCGTGAGGAAACAAGGCGTGCAGGCACAAAAAGGCCAAGCCGCCGGTAAAGCGTCAGATTAGGGGATTTTTTGTCAGTTTACGTATGGGGGATGAAAACCTGTGTAGCGGGGAACATTGATGGCGGGAAAAGGCCGACTTCGCCATCAGGCGCTAGCCGGCCACTCACAGATTAAGGCTGTTCGCCCTCTTCGCCCGGCTGGTCTTCTTCCTGTTCGTATTCCGCCAGTTCGTCACGCATTGCCTGAATCGACTCGCGAGCCAACAGCGCCAAAGTGCGGTAAAAACCGGTGGTGGCGTGAGCTTCTACTTTGCCTAGAAAACGGCCGCACCATGGCAGCAGATAGTCGTCAAACAGCGTGATTTGCGCCTGCGCTTCGTCTTCCTGAGACTGGTCTTCCAGCCAGGAGGCCGCCAGCAACAAAGAACCGAAATGATCGGCCGGCGCTTCTCCGAGCGGCATGCCGCGCTGCTGCAGGAAAGTACGCACTTCCGCTTCGGTTGCCCCTTCAACATAGGCCGAACGGAAAGGTGGCACGCTGCATTCGCTGCCGACGAACATGGCGTTGAAGTCGCTGGACAGCAGGTTCACATCACAACCCTGCTGCAGGCGTACCAAGAGTTCGTCCTGTTCCAGCGGCCAGTGCTGTTGCAGCTTGCCTTCTTTGATCAGCGTAAACAGCGGCACCAGCAACGGATCCTGCGGCTGGCGATAAAACAGCGTACCCAGCACGCGGCAAACAACGGAAAACTCATTCATGATAATGCCTTATACAATACGGAAAAATTTGCCGGGACGATGTCACAAATCGGCCAATTCCGCAATCGCCGGCTTGCCGCGACGCTCGAGAAAATCGAGCAGGCGTCGTGGGCTCACGTTGAGAATACGCTCCTGCGGGAACTCCACCTCGGCAATGATGCGTTCGCAGTGCTCGAAACCGCCGAGCGAGAAAGCAATGTGTGAATCCGAGCCCAGCGCTAACCAGCCACCGGCATCACGCACCGCGGCGGCGATGGCCCGGCAGTTATCCTCGCTGCCCTTGCGCGAATGGGTGAACGACGAATTGTTCAGTTCCAATGCCACGTCGTATTTGGCCGCGGCGGCAGCAACAGCCGCAATATCGATCGGATATCTTGGGTTGCCAGGGTGGCTGATTATGTGCACGTCACCTTGCGCCATCGCGGCGATCATCGCTTCGGTATTGGCCGCTTTATCCTGCGGTGCAAATACCGGCTCGTGGAAACCGGCAATAATTACGTCGATTTTATCCAGCATCGGGCCGGTGCAGTCGATATCGCCCTGCAGGTTTTTGATGTTGGCCTCGATGCCGCGCAATATGCCCACGCCGTCCACCAGACGTGGCCACACGTGCATGTTCATAAAGTGCCAATAATGCGGCGCATCGGCCATATCCGGGCCATGGTCGGTGATGGCGAACAGTTTGATGCCCTTTTGCCGGGCTTCGACGATGTAGTCATGCAGCGTACTGTAGGCGTGGGTGCTGGCGACGGTGTGCATATGTAAATCAACGGGGTACATTACTTCTCCTTCTTGGCGGCCTGCCGTAAATACGGCGGCAGGCGCGGTTTATTATTCAATTAGCTTAGCAGGTGCATCACCGAAAGATCAGTAACCCAGTTGCACATCCACCACGCCGGCCGGTGTTTGGCCGGATTCAAGCGCACGGATGTTTGCCGCTATCTGATCCATCGCCGCTTCCGGCAAGGTGATGGCAGCAATATGCGGGGTAATGGTGACACGCGGATGACGCCAGAACGGATGCGCCTGTGGCAGCGGTTCCTCAACGAACACATCCAGCGTAGCGGCGGCGATTTGCCCCTGCTCCAGCGCCTGCAGTAAATCGTCCTCAACCAGATGCGCGCCACGCGCCAGATTGATCAGATAAGCGCCAGGCGCCAGGTGCGCAAACAGTTGCTGATTGAGGATACCGGTGGTTTCCGGCGTATTGGGCAGCAGGTTGATCAGCAATTGCACGCCATCGAGAAACGCGGCGCGTTGCTCTGCACCGGCAAAACTCTGCACGCCGGCAATCTGTTTAGGGCTGCGGCTCCAGCAACGCACGTTGAAACCAAACTCCGCCAGTTTCAGCGCCACGCTTTTCCCCAACACCCCCGCCCCCAAAATGCCAATGGTGAAATTCTCCTGCTGATGGGGATCGAGTGGTTGCCACTTCTGCTGCTGTTGCAGCAACTGATACTCATCAAAACGGCGGAAATAACGCAGCACATAGCTAAGCGCATATTCCTGCATCTGTTGCGCCATGCCGGTGTCCTCAAGGCGCACCAGCGGAACGCCTGCCGGCAGAGTGCCGGGATGCTGGCGCTCTTGTTCCAGGATGGCGTCAACGCCCGCACCGAGGGCAAAAACCCCTTTTAATTTGCCGCGATTCGCCAGCATCTCATAGGGCGGCCGCCACACCAGCGCATAATCCGCCGGACGATCGTCGCCAGGTTGCCAGGCACGTACCGTCGCCTGTGGCAGACGCTGCGACAGGCCTGTCAGCCAGTCCTGGGCGTTAAAGAAAGGGTGATAAAAAATGATGTTCATCTGTGCGGCTCCCGTCTGTTTTTATGCATTTGCATCCAGACTTCCGCGATTCGCCAGCAGATGCAAGCGCTAAAGCTCAAAATGAAAACAGCCCCGACCAGTGGGGCTGTTTTTAGACCGAGGGATCTCAGGCTGCGGCAGGAGCGTCATGCCGGATAAGCCTGCGCAACAGCGGGATCAAAATCAGCATCACCACGCCAACGCCCGCAGCGCCCCAGCCCAGTACGCTGAACACCTCGCTGTAGCCAGGGTTAGTTTGCAACGGGGTACTGCCGCTGTTTTCCGGCATCAGGCCGGAGACATAGCCCGCCAGCACCGAAGCAACGCCGGTGACCATCATCCAGCAGCCCATCATGACGCCCTGATAACGCGGTGGCGCCAGTTTGCCGATCATCGCGTAACCGATAGGGGAAATCATCAGTTCGCCGATGCTCTGCAACACGTAACTGATCGCGATCCATTTGAACGCCACCAGCCCGTCGCCGCCGGCCAGGCTAATGCCCAACGGCAACACCAGCATGCCCAGCCCGATGCAAAACAGCGAACCGGAGAACTGCATCGGAATATCGATATTGCAGCCGCGAGCGCGCAGGCGATTGAACCACCAGGCCATCAGCGGGCCACCCACCACGATCACCAGCGTATTAATGTTCTGGATCCACTGCGGCGCCACCTGAATGCCATAAACGTTCAGATTGATATTGTGCTCGGAGAACAGCATCAGCCCCATTGGGGCCAGCTGATACAGCGCCCAAAACACCAGAGAGCCTAATGCCAGGATCAGGTAAGCCGTCATCCGGCGACGTTCGTCACGCGGGTGGTGGCGCAACGTCACCACGCATAACATCAGGAAAATCAGTACTCCGAGGCCAATCACGAAGTGGCCGCTGAATTCGGCATGGGTCAGCATCACGCGGATAATGGGCACCAGCGCCACCAACACTGCCAGCCCGACCAGCATGCGCCAGCGGTATTGCGAACGGCTGGCATCGTGCAGCGGGGTGTTGAGATCGGCCAGAATGCGCCAGCGGCTGACGGCGACGATGATCGCCGCGGCATTGCCCAACGTGGCGAACAGGAACAGAGCGCGGTAGTTTTCGGTCAGTTGGAAATAGCCGGCCACGGTGAATCCGACAAAGAACCCCAGGTTCATCCCGGCGTAGTTCCACAAAAAGGCCGATTCGCGCCGATCGTCATCCGGTTTAAAGCGCTGGGTCAGCATCATATTAATGCAGGTGACGTTCAGCCCGCTGCCGGTCAGGAACATCGCCAGCCCCCAATAAAGCCCCCAAACGCCCGCAACGGCGATCAATGCACAACCGATCACCTGCAGCACCATGCCCAGCACGAACAGGTTGCGGTTGCTGAGGAAGCGCCCGCCCAGGTAACCGCCAAACATATGCAAACCGTAGTTGAACGCACCAAATACGCCCATCATGGCGTTGGCGCTGCCTTCGCTGAAGCCCAGGCGCTTGGTGGCGTACAGCACCAGCGTGGAATACAGCACGGCAAAACCCAGGGTGGCAAAGATTTGGATAAAGAACAGTGCCCCGGCGCCCGGGGGGATGGCATGGCGCTGCGGCGCTGCCGTTGTGGAGTCCGATGGAGTCAAAATGAACCTCTACTGCATTATTATTTAATAGGTCAGTCCCTGTCTGCGTTATCGCCGGCGTCTTGCCCGGCAACCTGCGCGGCGGTGTGATATTCCTTGCCAAAACCGCCGTGCCTGCACCAATCTATTTAGCGACACATATGACTAATAATCCAGTATTAATGCATATAACTGCACCATGGATAATCCCACTGCTGATATATTGAGCTAACCAACACCAAAATGTACAAATATTAGCCTGCAAGGTAATTTAGCCCCATGAGGGTCCAGCGGATGTGTGTAGCGCGGTGGTCGATTGCTCGGGAAATCAGCAAATTGCTGCAAGTTTAGCTAAACAGTCATGGTTATGTCATAAGAGGGTTGACGCTGGGATCAGATTCTCCTACATTAGCGCCCGTCGACAGCGCAACGCGTTGGCGATGAAGTAAAACGGTGAGGTGTCTGAGTGGCTGAAGGAGCACGCCTGGAAAGTGTGTATACGCGAAAGTGTATCGAGGGTTCGAACCCCTCTCTCACCGCCATATTTTAAAGAGAAAGCCTGGATTCGCGTCCAGGCTTTTTTGCTTTTATAAAGCAGGATCCGAGAGGGTAAGAACCCTCGACAGGGTTTGACAAAACGCTACGTGTTTTGGACCGCCAAAGGCGGCCCGCAGGGTGAGCGCAGCGAATCAAGCCCTCTCTCACCGCCATATTTTAATGAGAAAGCCTGAACGCAAGTTCAGGCTTTTTTGTTGCCTGCGGCGCAGGAAACACCCTGGCGAAACTGCCTGTGCGTGCGGTTCGCCGTAGTTTTCGGCAAAGCGAACACAGGTTAACCGGACGCGTCGAAACCAAGAAATTCTGCTTGACCAGATCGCCCTCTCTCCCTATAGTAGCGCCCCGTTGCACCAGTGAGTACGCAACAACAAAATACGGTGAGGTGTCTGAGTGGCTGAAGGAGCACGCCTGGAAAGTGTGTATACGCGAAAGTGTATCGAGGGTTCGAACCCCTCCCTCACCGCCATATTTTAAAGAGAAAGTCTGGATTAACCTCCAGACTTTTTTTTGCATCTCATACCGACCGGGAGGCTGAACGCAGCGAATCAAACCCTCCCTCACCGCCCTATTTGACGAGAAAGCCTGAACGCAAGTTCAGGCTTTTTTGTTGTCTGCAATCCGCCTCAGTGCGGTCGGTTGGCCATCATATGCGGCTGCATTCCACCTCGGCGCCAGTCACCCGGGGTTTGGCCGTAATGGCGTTTAAAACTGCGATTGAAGGACTGTTGCGAATCGAAGCCGAGTGAGATCGCCACGCTGACGATCGGCTCGCCGCTGTTGGCCAGGCGCTCGGCTGAAAGCCTCAGCTTCTGCATACGAATATACTCCCCCAGCGCGTAGCCGGTCTGGCGTTTGAACATACGCTGCAGGTGCCATTTGGAATACCCCGCGCGCCCCGCCACGGTGTTGATATCCAGCTTCTCTTCCAGATTGTTGTCAATCCACTCAATCAAATCAGTAATAAAGCCCGTGCTATTCATGCTGACGCTCCCATGACGTTGGCAGGTAAATCCGCTGCCCGATGTCATTACGTTGCAGCAGTTTCGCACTAAATGCAATTTTTATTATTGCATTTAACGGAGGGGCACTTCTATAATCCACCCAATTAATGTAACCGATATTGATACATTAATGTGACAACAATGTGTTTCAAAACCTAACCGTTGCGCCGATGACGGTGCAACCGCACTGCCGTCGGCCCCAGGCCAGAGTCGTTACCCGGATAACAGGGCCGGGTGTATGGCCTGATCGTGCTTACCCACTGGAAATAAAAAGAATGCCAAGCCAGCCAAACTCATTGTTCCCCTCTCCAGGCCGTCATAACGCCATCGGTTTCGGCGCACGCCTCTCGGCGATTGCGCTGCTGGTCACGTTGCTGGCCGGGTGTGATAACAGCGCCGCCAAGAATGCGGCCCCCCCGCCGCCTGCCGTCAGCGCCGCCGACGTGGTAATCAAACCCATCAGCCAATGGGATACCTTTAATGGCCGAATCGAAGCGGTGCAAAGCGTGCAGTTGCGTCCGCGAGTTTCCGGCTATATCGACAAGGTGAATTACACCGAAGGCGATGAAGTCAAGAAAGGTCAGGTGCTGTTTACCATAGACGATCGTACCTACCGCGCCGCGCGCGAACAGGCTCAGGCCGAACTGGTGCGGGCGCGCAACCAGGCCGCGCTGGCGCGCAGCGAATCCAGCCGTACCGAGAAGCTGATTGGCAGCCAGGCGATTTCGACCGAGGTATGGGAACAACGTCGCTCCTCCGCCGCACAGGCACAGAGCAACGTTTTAGCGGCCCAGGCCCAGTTCGACATGGCACAGCTAAATCTCGACTTTACCCGAGTGATCGCCCCGATCGACGGTCGCGCCAGCCGCGCCATGATCACTGCCGGTAATCTGGTCACCGCCGGCGACAGCGCCAGCGTGCTCACCACGCTGGTCTCGCTCGATAAGGTGTATGTCTATTTCGACGTCGATGAAGCCACCTTCCTGCGGTACCAAAACGATGGCCGACGCACGGCAAAACTGCCGGTGAAGGTCGGGCTGGTGGGCGAAGACGGCTATCCGCATCAGGGCGTGGTGGATTTCACCGATAACCAACTTAACGCCGGCACCGGCACCATTCGTATGCGCGCCCTGCTGGAAAACGCCGAGCGCCGCTTTACGCCAGGGCTGTTTGCACGGGTGCAGATGCCCGGCAGCGCCGTGTTCAACGCCATGCTGATTGACGACAAGTCGGTAATGACCGATCAGGACCGCAAGTTTGTTTATATCGTCGATAAAGACGGCAAGGCGCAGCGCCGAGACATCGAGGTCGGCCGCGTGGCTGACGGACTGCGCATTGTCCGCAAAGGCCTGTCTGCGGGCGATCGGGTGATCGTCGACGGTATGCAAAAAGTGTTTATGCCGGGCATGCCGGTTGCAGCAAAAACCGTGGCGATCAACGCCGATGCTTCCGCGCTTAACTAAGCCCCAGCAGGAATTCTGAGCCATGGACTTTTCCCGTTTTTTCATCGACCGACCGATTTTTGCCGCGGTGCTGTCGATCCTGATTTTTGTCGGCGGCGTGATTGCCATCCCGCTGCTGCCGATCAGCGAGTACCCTGACGTCGTGCCCCCCAGCGTGCAGGTACGCGCAGAATACCCGGGCGCCAACCCGAAAGAGATTGCCGAAACGGTTGCAACGCCGCTGGAAGAAGCGATCAACGGCGTCGAAAATATGATGTACATGAAATCGGTAGCCGGTTCCGACGGTGTCCTGGTAACCACCGTCACCTTCCGCCCGGGAACCGATCCTGACCAGGCACAGGTGCAGGTACAAAACCGCGTTGCGCAGGCCGAAGCGCGCCTGCCGGAGGATGTGCGTCGCCAAGGGGTAACCACCCAGAAGCAATCGCCGGCCCTGACGCTGGTGGTGCATCTGGTCTCCCCTTCCGGCAAATACGATTCACTGTACCTGCGCAACTACGCCACCCTGAAGGTCAAGGATGAACTGGCCCGTCTGCCGGGGATCGGTCAGGTACAGATCTTCGGTGCGGGCGAATATGCGATGCGCATCTGGTTGGATCCGAACAAGGTCGCTTCACGCGGGCTGACGGCCTCTGACGTGGTTACCGCCATGCAGGAGCAAAACGTGCAGGTTTCCGCCGGCCAGTTGGGGGCGGAACCTATGCCGACCCGCAGCGATTACCTGCTGTCGATCAACGCGCAGGGCCGCCTGCAGACCGAGGAAGAGTTCGGTAATATCATTCTCAAAAGCGGCGACAACGGCGAGATCGTCCGCCTGCGTGACGTGGCGCGTATTGAAATGGGTTCCGGCAGCTATGCGTTGCGTGCCCAGCTCAATAATAAAGACGCGGTCGGGATTGGTATCTTCCAGGCACCGGGTGCCAATGCCATCGAACTGTCCAATGCGGTGCGGGCCAAAATGGCCGAGCTGTCGACCCGCTTTCCGGACGGCATGAGCTGGGAATCGCCGTACGACCCTACGGTGTTCGTGCGCGATTCTATCCGCTCGGTAATAGATACCCTGCTTGAAGCGGTGCTGCTGGTGGTTCTGGTGGTCATCCTGTTCCTGCAGACCTGGCGCGCGTCGATCATCCCGCTGCTGGCGGTTCCGATCTCCATCGTCGGCACCTTTGCTGCGCTCTATCTGTTGGGTTTCTCGCTCAATACGTTGAGTTTGTTCGGGCTGGTGCTGGCCATCGGTATCGTGGTCGACGATGCCATCGTGGTGGTGGAAAACGTCGAGCGTAATATTGAAGAAGGTCTGTCGCCGCTGGCGGCAGCGCATCAGGCAATGCGCGAAGTCTCCGGCCCGATTATCGCCATCGCCGTGGTGCTGTGCGCCGTGTTCGTCCCGATGGCGTTTCTTTCCGGCGTTACCGGCCAGTTTTATAAGCAGTTTGCCGTCACTATCGCCATTTCGACCGTGATTTCCGCCATCAACTCGCTGACCCTGTCACCCGCATTGGCAGCGCTGTTGCTCAAACCGCACGGTGCGCCGAAGGACATGCCGTCACGCCTGATTGATCGGTTATTCGGTTGGCTGTTCCGCCCGTTCAACCGCTTCTTTGCCAACAGTTCGCAACGTTATCAGCGTGGGGTTTCACGTGCGTTAGGCAAGCGTGGCGCGGTATTTGTGGTGTACGTGCTGTTGCTGTGTGCCGCCGGGGTGATGTTTAAAACCGTGCCGGGCGGATTTATCCCGACTCAGGACAAACTTTACCTGATTGGCGGGGTGAAAATGCCGGAAGGTTCGTCACTGGAGCGTACCGATGCGGTGATCCGCAAGATGAGCGCTATCGGCCTGAGCGTCGACGGCGTAACCGATGCAGTCTCCTTCCCCGGTTTGAATGCGTTGCAGTTCACCAATACGCCCAACACCGGCACCGTGTTCTTTGCGCTTGAATCGTTAAGCACCCGCACCCGCAGTGCGGCGCAGATTAACGCCGAAATTAACGCCAAGATTTCACAGATCCAGGAAGGCTTCGCCTTCTCGATCATGCCACCGCCCATTCTCGGCATCGGTCAGGGCTCCGGGTATTCACTGTATATTCAGGATCGTGCCGGTCTGGGGTATGGCGCGCTACAGACTGCGATCAATACGATGTCGGGTGCCATCATGCAAACGCCGGGCATGGGCTTCCCTATTTCGTCTTATCAGGCCAACGTGCCGCAGTTGGACGCAAAAATTGACCGCGACAAGGCCAAGGCGCAAGGCGTACCGCTTAACGCATTGTTCAGCACGCTGCAGACCTACCTTGGTTCGTCATACATCAATGACTTCAACCGCTACGGTCGCACCTGGAAAGTGATGGCCCAAGCTGATGGTCAGTTCCGCGACAGCGTGGAGGATATCGCCAACCTGCGCACCCGTAACGATAAGGGTGAAATGGTGCCGATTGGCAGCATGGTCAGCATCAGCACCACCTACGGCCCGGACCCGGTGATCCGCTACAACGGTTTCCCGGCGGCGGACCTGATTGGCGATGCCGATCCTCGGGTGTTGTCATCGTCACAGGCAATGAGTGAACTGACCAGCATGGCCAATAAGCTGTTACCCAACGGTATGAACATCCAATGGACCGACCTGAGCTACCAACAGTCAACCCAGGGCAATGCGGCGATTATTGTGTTCCCGGTGGCGGTACTGCTGGCCTTCCTGGCATTGGCGGCGCTGTACGAAAGCTGGACGCTGCCGCTGGCGGTGATCCTGATCGTGCCGATGACCATGCTGTCGGCGCTGTTCGGCGTCTGGCTGACCGGCGGCGACAACAACGTGTTCGTCCAGGTAGGGTTAGTGGTATTGATGGGGCTGGCCTGTAAAAACGCCATTTTGATTGTCGAGTTCGCCCGCGAACTTGAGCTGCAGGGCAGAAGCATCATGGAAGCGGCGCTGGAAGCCTGCCGTCTGCGACTGCGGCCGATCGTGATGACCTCTATCGCCTTTATCGCCGGAACCATTCCCCTGATCCTGGGGCACGGTGCCGGGGCCGAAGTGCGCGGCGTCACCGGTATTACGGTGTTTGCCGGCATGCTGGGCGTCACGCTGTTCGGGTTGTTCCTGACCCCGGTGTTCTACGTGACCCTGCGTCGTATGGTCACACGTAAGGCACGTCAGCAAACGGCATAATCTTCCGTTTGTATCAGCCATAAAAAAGCCCGGTGTTTAAACCGGGCTTTTTCTTTGTTTTAGCGTTTAGCGTGATTTATTTTTCCGCTGTCTCTGCATCCTGACCGGCACGCGCCATATATTCCGCACAGGCACGCTTGTCGCCCCGCTCCAGCTCGGCCAACGCGTCGGCTACCGTATGGCGCGCCAGTACTTCCAGCGACGCTTCTTCCGCTTCGTTTACCACCGACTTGAAATACCAACAGGCATTGGCGCTGACCAGGCAGCGGGCCGGCACTTCCGGCCGGGCGGCCCAGATGCGCTTATCGTCAATCACGGACAGGTAAATATCTCGCAGGGTGATCTGCTCCACCGGGCGCCCCAGGTGAATCGAACCATTACGGCCGAGGGTAGAAACGATGATGCCATTTTTGGTCAAGGGCACCATCAGCTTGCGGATAAAACTGGGATTGGCTTCCAGACCGGCGGCAAGGACCGCGCTGGTCGAACGCACGCCCAGCTTTTCAGCCACGGCTACGCTAAGTACCATTTGCAACGCTGTCGGAAAGCGAAAATCTAACATGTTTTTATCTCTGTCTCCGGGAGACCCAATTCTCAGGTTTGGCCGGGGTGGCATCACGCCACAACACCCGCTCAATTGCACAATAATATAACAAACACTGTTGCACTATTGAAGTTATGCCCGGATAAATCGCACGGATACATTAGTGCGGGAAATAGCGTCAGTACTGGCCTGACGGCAAAACGGCGGGGAGTAAATAGACAGAAACCCGCGCCAATATTAATGCCGCTCGCTTAACTGAGTTAAACGATCAGAACTAACACTGTTCGCGGGTTTAATTCTTATCGGGCGATCAGGCTTTGTTCAGCACCAGCTGGCCGCTTTTATCCAGCGGGATCTGGGTGCCGGGATCGTGATCCATGCGGATCTTGCCCTGCTGATTGCCAATCTTGTAGGTCACGTCGTAACCCAGCATTTTCTGTGATTTGTCGTAGACCGTTTTACAACGCTGCTGCGTGCTGGTGGTGGTGTCGTTATTTTGCATCGCCCCCTGCACCTGGTTACCGGCATAGCCGCCGCCCAATGCGCCGACGACCGTCGCGACGTCACGTCCACGACCCCCACCGAACTGATGACCGATGACGCCACCGGCGACCGCACCCAGCACGGAGCCGGCAAGACGATTCTCGTCCTGTACTGGCGCACGGTGAGTGACGGTCACATTGCGACATTCCTGACGCGGGGTCTTGATGGTTTCTTTGATCGGCGTGGCAGCGAGTACCTGCGCGTATTGCGGACCGGAAGAGAAAACGTCAAGACTGGCAACCGCAGCAATACCCAGAGCGGCTGCAATACCAATACCCACACCGGCTAACATTGACTTGTTCACAGGAAATCCTCCTGAAAGTGTTACCACGCATTTGTACCGGGGACTTTACCGACATTGCACCGCGCTTATTATTTTGCGCATTGGCGGCACGTGGTATTCCGGTTTACGGCGTGCGCGACGCGCCGTCTGTAAACGAGAGAAAGTCTGCACAATGTTCCAGAACCTCGCAATAAGACAATGTGACCAAAAATGCCGGAAATCCCACTTACCCCCAGTGTTTAGGAGGATTCTTAAGACTTTTACCCATAACGACGGGACATTGTGCTGAATAATCAGCTGCTGCCTCCCCGTTCTTGCGGCTGTAGGCATAAAAAAACCCACGCGGGCGAACCGGCGTGGGTGGTCGATAACGGGGCGGTTAGTGCATTTTCAAACGCGGGCGGATCACCCGGTTAATGCCGCCAACCAGCATCATCAGGCCGGTTTTGATGTAGCCGTGCAAAGCGACCTGGTGCATACGGTACAGCGAGATGTAAACAAAGCGCGCAATGCGGCCTTCCACCATCATCGAGCCGCGCATCAGGTTGCCCATCAGGCTGCCCACGGTGCTGAAGCGGGACAGAGACACCAACGAACCGTGGTCTTTATACACGTACGGCTTCAGCGTCTGGCCGTTCATCAGCGCCAGAATGTTGGTAAAGCAGCGTGATGCCATCTGGTGCGCCGACTGGGCGCGCGGCGGCACAAAACCACCGCCCTCTTTCGGGCAGGAAGCGCAGTCGCCGATGGCGAAAATGTTCGGATCGCGCGTGGTTTGCAACGTTGGCTCTACCACCAGCTGGTTGATGCGGTTGGTTTCCAGCCCGCCGATGTCCTTCATAAAGTCCGGCGCCTTGATACCGGCCGCCCACACCATCAGATCGGCATCAATAAATTCGCCACCTTTGGTATTCAGGCCGTTGGCATCCGCGCTGGTGACCATAGTGTTGGTCAGCACGCGCACGCCCAATTTGTTCAGTTCCTGATGGGCAGCAGCCGAAATACGCGGCGGCAGCGCAGGCAGAATACGCTCGCCCGCTTCGACCAGCGTCACGTTCAACGCACTGTTGTCCAGGCCTTCAAAACCATAGCTGTGCAGCTGTTTCACCGCATTATGCAGTTCGGCGGACAGCTCAACGCCAGTGGCACCGCCCCCAACGATAGCGATATTCACCCGCTCTTTTTGCCCCGGCTGCGCCGAGAACTTGAGGAACAGGTTCAGCATCTCGTTGTGGAAACGTCGCGCCTGGTGCGGGTTATCCAGGAAGATACAGTGATCTTTTACGCCAGGAGTGCCAAAGTCGTTCGAAGTACTGCCCAGCGCCATCACCAGAATGTCGTAAGACAACTCGCGCTCAGGCACCAATTCGCCACCCTGCTCGTCGCAGATTTGCGCCAGGTGCAGCGTTTTGGTTTCACGATTGATGTTGGTCAGCGAACCCAGTTGGAAGCTGAAAGAGTGATTGCGCGCATGCGCCAGGTAGCTCAGCGCGTCAACGCCATCATCAAGGGAACCGGTTGCGACTTCATGCAGCAAAGGTTTCCACAGATGGCTGTGGTTACGGTCCACCAGCGTGATTTCAGCTTTATGCTTACGACCGAGTTTATGGCCCAGGCTGGTCGCCAGTTCCAGACCACCGGCGCCACCACCCACGATGACGATTTTTTTCTTTGGCGTTGTCAAAATAACCCCCCTAAATGTGAACCAATTGTTGCCCAAGGGTAAAGAAATAATATCCTTAGAATACATAGGGTTCGCGTAAATTAAACCTGCTATCTAAAGCCAGAATAGCATGGGGGGTTATTTGGTAATACCAAAATTGATGTACATCAAACTTTTTTGGTTAAAGGCTGGACGAAGGGAAATTTTGAGGATTGTGATTCAAATAGTTAGCGCTGGGTCACAGTTTCAAATTTTACCGTCCAACAGGCCAAACGGTGCTTTTTGACCGCAAAATACCGCAATGTCTGCCTGTAAAAAGCAAGCATTGCGGCGACATCGCGCGTTATAAAACTGTTAAAGCAGGGTCTTGAACGCCTTGATACGTTGCAGGTGAGGCGAGATATTTTTGAACTTGTGCGTCTGCTGTTCATCCCAGACGATTTCATAGTATTTGTGCAGCAGTTCCGCACTGCGCTGGCTGTCCAACACCTCGTCGTGGCGGGAAAGCACCGCCAGGCAGCGATCGCGATTTTTCTCGCGGAAGTCTTCGACACACTTGGTGGCGATGTCACGGTACTCTTCCGGCCGGTCGATTTTGCCCTGCATATGCTCTTCAGGATACAGATTGGGGTTGAAGATCACCTGTCGGATGCCGCACAGAAAGCCGATACGTTCGGCCCAAAAGCCCCCCAAACCCACCCCACAGATCAGCGGATGTTTATCCCCTTCCTGCTGAACCGCCTTGTCCACCTCTTTCAACAAATGCTGCATGTCATGGCGTGGATGCAAGGTGCTGTAGCTGATAAAGCGCACGTCCGGATCGATAAACTGGAGCTGTAACACCTTTTCATGATTGCCGGGACTGGTTGAATCGAAGCCATGTAGATAGATAATCATGTGGATCCTCGCAACAAGCTGAGGGCCGCGCCGCAGCCCTCATCGTTTACGCCGCATTACGACGCCCTGGGTTCACCCCGCATTACGCTGTTTGTGCTCCTCCCAGCGTTCGCTGAGCGCATTGAGTTCCTTATGCGCCTGCTGCCAGCGCGCAGAATCACGCAGCGCCTGACGGGTGAACTGACCGCGATGATATAACTGCTTCACCCTGTCTGCTTTGACCGGGGACAGGTTATCCAGCACGCTGACCGCCCCTGCGCGGTTATTGCACACCAGGATCATGTCACAGCCGGCATCCAGCGCCGCCTGGCCACGTTCGGCATAACTGCCCATGATCGCCGCCCCTTCCATTGACAGGTCGTCCGAGAAAATGACGCCGTCAAAGCCCAACTCCTGACGCAGGATCTGCTTTAACCAATAAGGAGAGCCGCTGGCCGGACGCGGGTCTGCTTCAGTATAGATGACGTGCGCCGGCATTACGGCGTCCAGCAGTTGACGGTTAATCAATTCGCGGAAGATCGCCATATCATGTTCGCGGATCTGCGCCAGTGGACGTGGATCGCGCGGCGTTTCTTTGTGCGAATCAGCGCTGACGGCACCGTGCCCCGGGAAATGCTTGCCGGTGGTTTTCATACCGGCACTGTGCATGCCCAAAATGAACTGCTCAGCCATCACCAACGCCTGCGTTGGATCGCTGTGGAACGAGCGTTCACCAATCGCGGCGCTGACATGGCCAATATCCAGCACCGGCGCGAAGCTGATGTCGATATCCTGCGCGATCATTTCCGCTGCCATCAGCCAACCGGCCTCCTGCGCCAGACGCTTGCCCTCATGGGCAGAATTCAGGGCGGCAAATGACTGTGCCGCCGGCAGGCGGGTAAAACCTTCGCGGAAACGCTGAACGCGGCCGCCTTCCTGATCCACCGCCACCACCAGCCGATCGTGGGAAGCCTCGCGGATTTGCCGCACCAGCTCACGCAGCTGCTGTGCATCGTGGAAATTGCGGGTGAAGAGGATCAGGCCGCCCACCAGCGGGTGTTTTAAGATCTCACGTTCTTCTGCGTCCAGCTCATAGCTGGCGACATCTAACATTACTGGGCCCACGGCCACCTCACTTCATTATTCATTTATACCTGTCTACTTGAAGCTGCCTCTTTGTTGGCTGCGCCTGCACGCCCCAGTCACATAGTTATCTATGCTCCTGGGGACTTACAGACTGGCCGCCTCAATGCAACTCCAATTATTTTAGGTATAGAACATGGGATGTTAAACAAAAACGCCGGTGCAACACTGCGCCCCAGCGCAAAAATTCAGGATCGCCGGTCTGTTGCCAGCGCACTTCAAACCAGAGCAGCATCAGGTAATCCACCCACGGGAGCCAGCGCTGAACCTGCCTGCGCAGCAAGGGCAAATCAAGGTAACCGATGCGAGCATAATGCTGCAAAAATTGCTGTCGGCGCGCGGGTGACCAGGCGTTACTGCAAAACAGCGCGGCGATGTCTAACGCAATATCGCCGTCTGCCGCATACTCCCAGTCAATCAGCCGCAGATTTTCGCCCTGAACGATCAGATTACCCGGATGAACATCCATATGCAGCGGCGCCAGTTTCAACGGCGTTGGTGTGCGGCGGTGCTGAAAGTGTTGATGCAACCGCAGCCAGGCCGGCGTCAAACGCCGACCATCCAATTGCTGCCAATAACGGGCAAATTGCCGAGGCAGGTTCAACGGGTAGCCGCTGGGAGGTTGCCGATGCAAACCGGCCAGCAACGCCGCCAAATCGCCCTGCTCATTGAGGCGAGAAAAATCCGCATCTGTGACAACGTCACCATCAAGCCACTGCAGGATAATCCACTGATTATTTTGCACTAAAACCTGTGGCCCAATGTCCTTCCCACGGCGATGCAGCATCCGCGCCTCGCGCCGACGGCTGACGCCCAGCGCACTTTTCTCTGGGCTTTGCTGACGCGCCAACAGATGTACACCTTCGCCTTCAATACGCCAACTTTCACCGGTCAGGCCCTGCACCGGGCTGAAACGACAACCGGCGGTTTTCACCGCCGGCAGTTCGTTCTCAATCAGTGCTAGCAACGTGGCTTCAGTGTTTGACGGTGCCATTGCCTGACCAGACGATTTCACCGGTTTGCACCAGCATCAGTTGCATATCCAACGTTGGGGACTTCACGTCGCCACTGACGTCGCTGTACAACACGTACTGTGCACTGACGATCCGCGCCAGACCAATGGCTTTGCTGCGTGAACCCAGGCTGTCATCCGCCGACAGGCCCAGCGTCTGTTTGGCACTGACCAACTGCGCTTCCGGCACGATGGAGAAGGTTTGATTGGATGCCAACGCCTTGTGCAGTGCCGAGGTCGCTTTCGCCGTCTGCAATGCGCCGTTGGTGTTGTTCTTCACGCTGTCGAGCAACAGCACGCTGCCTGGATTGACGCCATCGGCTTTCAGCATCTGGTTCACCAGCGGCTGTACGCTGCCAAGCCAATCGAGCTGCTGAATTTTCGGCGGTTGCGGTACCGGCTCGCTAACCGGCGGTTGTGGCTGCTCGATCGGCGGCGTTACCGGCTCAACCGTCACCGGCGGCTGCGGTTGCTCCGGTTCCGGCGGACGCGATAAACAGCCGGTTAACGTCAACGCGGCCAGCGCCACAAATAGATACTTTTTCATTAATCCCTCTCCCACTGAACCAAGAGTTTACAAGAATAGATACAGACGCACGCGTTTGGCATCGAGGTTGCCGTTAAGCGAGTAAATAGTGGCGTCTGAATTTGGCGCAATAGTGATGGTGCGCGGCGCCTCAAAAGGCCGGATATCCAGCCCCTGATCGTCATACCAGTAAAAACGATAGTGTACCGTTACCGGTGTGGATTGGCTGTTACTGAGTTCCGAGGTAGCCATCACGCGCCCGGAAGCGTCCGAAATCGACGGATTGTCGGCCAGAATGCCCTCGGTCAGCACCGGCGAATCCATCACTACCGTCTGTCGGTCGTTGACCGCGATGCCTTTCGGGCTGCTGCAGCCCATTAAAATAACGGCGGGTAACGCCAGCGCCATCAGACAACGCAGGGATTTGCTATAGCGCATGATTGACCTCGGTTAGCGTGACAGCAGCGGCCCCAATGAACGGCCACCGACCAGATGCATATGAATATGATAGACCTCTTGGCCGGCATGGCGATTGCAATTGACTATCAGACGGTAGCCATCTTCGGCAATGCCTTCCTGCTCGGCAATTTTTGCCGCGGCGGTGATCATGCGGCCGAGAGCCGCTTCGTGCTCGACAGTCACGTCGTTAATCGTAGGGATCAGCACATTCGGGACGATCAAAATATGGGTCGGAGCCTGAGGTGAAATGTCGCGAAAAGCGGTGACCAGTTCATCCTGGTAGACCACATCAGCAGGGATTTCGCGGCGGATAATTTTACTGAAAATCGTTTCTTCGGCCATCTGGCGTTCCTTGTAGAGGGAAAAAAGCTGTACGCAGTATGAGTGACAAATTCTACTGCTTTCAACCTGATTGCGCACTTTCCGCGTTGAGTGATGCAGAATCAGGCAACCAGCCAGAATAATTACGCCGTTCCGGGCAGCGCATATCCGATTTTTTCACTTTGGTTATTCACTATTGTTGCTTTACTTGGCCGCGGCCGCCGCCAATAGTAACCCTATGATTAGCAACGGATAGAAATAACATGCAATTCAAAACACTGGCGCTGGGGGCGCTGTTGCTGTGCGGCCATGCCGTGGCTGAACCCCAAAGCATTATCGATCTGCAAGCCAACCAACAACATGTGCGAGCGGCGAAGAACCCGGCTGCCATCGCCTTGATCCCAGCCAATTACCCTTTTGCCGTGCCGGGCAAGTTAACCATCGCGGTGGCGTCTGAAAATTCCCCGCCGCTGGCGCTGTTTGCCGAAGACAATAAAACGCTGATTGGCAGCGACCCGGATATTGCACAACTGGTGGCAGACAGCTTGGGGCTGGAATTAAATCTGGTGCCCACTTCCTGGGAGGATTGGCCACTCGGGATCAGTTCCGGCAAGTATGACGCCGCAATTTTCAATATTGCCGTGACCAAACTGCGCAAAACCAAGTTTGATTTCGCTACCTATCGGGTGGATACGCTGGGCTTTTACGTAAAATCCACCAGTAAAATCAATTCAATCAATCAACCCGCAGACGTTGCCGGGCTGCGAATCATTGTCGGTTCCGGCACCAATCAGGAAAACATCCTGCTCGGCTGGGACAAGCAGAACCGCGCCAACGGCCTGCCGCCGGTGCAACCGATTTATGTCACCGACGACGCTGCCGCCAACCTGAGCATTCAGTCCGGGCGCGTCGACGCCTACTTCGGTCCCCATTCCACCGGAGCCTACAAGGCGGCGCTGACCGGCAAAACCAAAATGGTTGGCATCGGCCCTAACGTGGCCTATGTGGCGGTCACCACTAAAAAAGACAATGGCCTGGTGGCGGCCATCAACGCCGCCATCAATGGGGTGATCGTCAGCGGCGAATACGCCCAGGTGCTGGATCGCTGGGGTGAGCACGATGAAAAGGTCCCGCGCTCAGCCATCAATCCGCCGGGTATCGGCGACTAATCCTCAATTAACTGGGGTGCGTGTGTCCGCATCCAGTTAGCCAAAGAGTCGAGCGTCGGGCGCAGCGTTTTGCCCAGCGACGTAATTTGATATTCAACACGCGGCGGGACCTCCGGAAACACCTGCCGCGTGACCAGACCGCGCTGCTCAAACTGTCGCAGTTGGCGCGTCAACTCTTTCTGAGCAATCGGCGCTACCGCACGTTGCAGTTCACTGAAACGCACCGGGCTGTCGATCAAGATCAATCGGTAAAGGATGGGAATCGCCCACTTCCCTGCAACCAGATTCACGAAGTCCACCATCGGACAAGGTTCGCCCGCTGTCGGCAACCCGGCTAAATTTTTTTCCGTAGCAGAAAGCCCAGCTTTGCTCATTTCATCCCTCTTCGCCCGTTAGTATCCAAAAGGTGCCTACTATGCAAAGGATACTATAGCGCAAATAATGGCCGTATCGACAATAAACAGGAGTGGGCTATGTCACGACTACAAGGCAAATACGCGTTGATCACCGGCGGCACCAGCGGCATTGGTTTGGAAACGGCGCGTCAGTTTATCGCCGAGGGGGCCACCGTGGCGATCACCGGCCGCAGCCAAAGCGGCCTCGAGGCAGCGGGAAAAGAACTGGGTGACGTGTTGCTGTTACGCAGCGACGCCGGAGATATCGCTGAACAACGTACATTGGCGCAGCAGTTGGCCAACCACTGGCCGCGCCTCGACGTGCTGTATATCAACGCCGGTGACGTCACGCACCATCCTTTGCAGGAGTGGGATGAACAAAGTTATCAGCGACTGATGGACATCAATCTGAAGGGGCCGTTCTTCCTGATCCAGGCGCTGCTGCCACAGCTGGCTAATCCGGCGTCGATTATTTTGTGCGGCTCGGTCAGTGCACATATCGGGCTGCCATTAAGCAACGTTTACGCCGCCAGCAAGGCCGGGCTGTTATCGCTGGCCCGAACGCTTTCCGGCGAACTGCATCCGCGCGGCATCCGGGTTAACGGCCTCAGCCCCGGCCCGACAGAAACCCCGGCGCTGAGCAAGCTGGGGCTAAATGATGCCGATGAACAGGCCCTGCGCGACGAGATCCGCGCTCTGGTGCCTATCGGCCGCATGGGTACGGCATGGGAGCTGGCAAAGGCGGCAGTCTTCCTGGCATCGGATGAGTCCGCCTTTATGGTGGGCAGTGAGTTGCTGATCGACGGTGGCGTAGGGAATCTTTAGTCGTGTTGATAATCTGAAAATAAAGACCGCTCTCGCGGTCTTTATTTAATAATTACTCAGCCCACTCCCTGAATAGGGTTGGTGTTAAATGTATAAACTACAATTTTCCAATGCCCCTGCTGTTTTTCTAAAATAAAGACTTCCCGATTTAAATCAATTAGCGTTGCGCCATCGCTAATTCGACTAACCGTCGCCCCACGGTGATGATGAGTACGCACATAAGCCATATTGCCGTTAACGCGAACGCTGTCATAGGCGAATTCTGTTTCAAACTTCTCTTTCTTAAATAAGTCGTCATATTGCTGACGACGTTTTTCGCTAGTGTCCGCGGTTGGCTTTTCATTCCATTGTGAGTAACTCTCACTCGCGAACAACGATAAAATAGTGTTGGTATCACCCGCATTAAGCGCAGTCTGGTAGCGATTTATCATATCGTAAACGGCTTTTTGTTCCGCCGCTATACCAGCATCAGCAGAAACTTTATAACTTTGATGCGCCAGATTATTTTCAGCCGCGTAGGCTTGAGTGAACAAACCTGGCCCCACCAGCAATAAAGCAGCGATTATTTTTTTCATTGAATATCCTTAACATATTATATTTAACCATGCGGTAAATTACGTCATCATTAAACGACAGATGATGAAAATAATTTAATCAACTTCGACCCTGATTGACAGTGGACAAATTTAAAAATATTCTTTTAAAAATTTAAATAATGGACGTAGCCAAAATGAATGAATTACACGCCCTGCGCGTTTTCTGTCAGGTAGTGGAAATGGAAGGGTTCAGCCAGGCTGCAACTAAACTGGGTTTATCACCCGCCAGCATCACTTACAGCATTAACCAGCTCGAGAAGCAGTTTCAACAGCCGCTTTTTAAACGCTCAACCCGCCGTTTTTCGCTGACTGCGGCCGGTGAGCGCTGCTATCGTTCGGCGCAAGAGATATTGCAGCAGTTTGATCGACTGACGAACGATATGTCGGATGAATTTGAACAACCCCGCGGCCCCTTGCGCGTTGAGATTGCCTCGATGCTCAGCAGTATGCATATCGCCCCTGCACTGCCGGCATTTCTGGCACAGTATCCGGAAATACAGCTCAGCGTGTCGGTAAGCGATCGGCTGGTCAATCCGGTAGAGGATCGTGCAGACGTGTTTATTCGAATCGGTGCCAACGATGTTCCGGATATGGTCAGCCGCAAACTATTCCAACCGCACTACCTGTGTTGCGGTTCAAGTGTCTATTTTGACCGTTATGGCCGGCCGGAACACCCGCAACAGTTGCAACAACATGTGCGGCTTGGTTTTATCCGCTCAGGTGAAGCAATGGCAGATCCGTGGCAATTTATTCGTAACGAGCAAGTCTATCAACTGCCCCCCAGCCCACTGCTGAGTTTTAATCATTCGCAGTCTTTATGCGAAGTGGCCAAAAACCATCTCGGACTGGTCTATTTGCTGGATTGCACGTTAGAAAGTTACCTGCTGGCGGGGACACTGGAGCCGGTATTACAGGAATGGGCCCCCGTTGGCGCCCCCGTCAATATCCTTTACCCAAGGTTGCGCGACCGCAGCCATAAAATACGCGTATTCGTCGACTTTATCAGCACGCTTTTTTCCGGGAAGCAAGAAAAGGGATCGGCGTAATCTGAGGTGAAAAACTCAATGAGATGAGACGGATAACTACGCCAATCCTGCCTTTTCTACCTTAAATGAAAGGTTAGGCCATAAAACCGCTTGCTGGATCTTGAACATTATAAACATGCGAATTATTTCTCATGAAACAGTTTTACATGTCCGCTTAGAAATGAATGATTCCGTTTACATCAACGCCACCGCAGCCGCTGGAAGCCAGGCCTAAACTGTATGAACAGGGCGTATTGCGGATCCCAAACCGCCAGCCGTTAGTAGACTGACTTAAGGCTATCCCTCCCCCCTCAATTGTTTATCACTGATAACGCTATGGCCAAACCACCGTATGCCATACGCATTAAAGGACATTGAGATCATGAAAATGAAAGTCGTTACTCATGCCACACTGGTCATCCTGCCTCTGTTGTTAAGCGGGCTCGCGCGGGCCAACGATCAAACCATTCCCTGGGCGGAAAATACCGGCGGTGTGGAGTCTAATCATATTGCTGCCGTTGGCCAAAACCTGAATGCCGCTCACCAACAGGTCACCAAGACTCAGGAAGGCGTATGGGCGGCAAATACCGGCAGCATCTCCGACGATGAGAAGGCTCTGACCCAGGGACAAAACCCAACGCCAAAAACGACGCCTTAACGGGAGCTCGCCGTTGCCAGGCCGTGACACTGGGTTGCACGGCTTGGTATCAGCCCAGACCGGGAATGGCGACACCGAAGGTTTGCAGCAGCAGCACCATGTTGAGCAGAATAATAATCACCGTACCGATGATCGACACCAGGCTGGTCAGGCGGCTATTCACGAACTCGCCCATGATGTCGCGGCGACGCGTGAACATCACCAGGGCAATCATCGGCGCCGGCAGCGCCAGGCTCAATACGACCTGGCTGTAAACCAGTGCGTCGGTGGCGTTAACCCCCAGTGCCACCACGATGAACGCCGGCACCATGGTGACCATGCGGCGTACCCATACCGGGATACGGAAACCGACAAAGCCCTGCATGATCATCTGGCCTGCCATCGTCCCCACCACCGAGCTGGAAATGCCGGAAGCAATCAGCGACATCAGGAAGATACCCGCCGCCGCAACGCCAAACAGCGGCGTCAGCGTATGGTAGGCGGTGCCAATCTCCGCCACGTCGCTGTTACCGGCATGGAAGGCGCTGGAGGCCATAATCACCATGGCAATATTCACCAGCCCGGCGACAGATAAGGCAATCACCACCTCAATATTGGAAAAGCGCAGCAGTTTACGCCTTTCACCACTGTCACTGGCCGGCGCACGGTGCTGAGTCAGCCCTGAGTGCAGGAAGATGGCATGCGGCATCACCGTGGCGCCGATAATCCCCACCGCGATGGTCAACGCCTGTGCATCCGGCAACTGCGGCGTAACCATGCCCATGCCCGCCGCAGCCCAATCCACCGGTACAATGAACATCTCGACCAGGTAACACAGGGCAATAATCGCGACCAGGCCGCCGATCATCAGCTCTACCGGGCGGAACCCCTTTTTCTCCACCATCAGCAAAGCGTAGGTAATGACCGCGGTCACCCCCATTCCCGGCAACAGCGGCATATGGAACAGCAAGGCAAGCGCTATAGCCCCGCCGAGGAACTCCGCCAGATCGGTTGCCATCGCCGCCACTTCACTGAGCAGCCACATGCCGATCACCACCGGGCGCGAAAATTGATCGCGGCACATCTCTGCCAGATTGCGTTGAGTGACGATACCCAACTTGGCCGACAGCGCCTGGAACAGCATGGCGATCAGGTTGGCCATCACCACCACCCATAGCAGGCTATAGCCGTATTTCGAGCCTGCCTGAATATTGGTGGCGAAGTTACCGGGGTCCATATAAGCAATGGAGGCAATCACCGCAGGCCCGGCGAACAGCAGCGGCGTGAATGCGCCACGCTTGCGCCCGGCAAGCGCGTTACCTATCGCCGTATTGGTTCGTTCGGTTAACGATGTGGTGGTTGCCGCATCACGCATGGTTTACCCTCAATTTTTTTCTGGTTATTTTTCACCCAACACTCTCAGCAATGTAGCATCGGCTACACTTTATGCAAAATGGAAGATACTCTACCTTTGTGTACAAATATTTCTAATTTCCATCCAATGCGTCTGGCGAATTGATAATGCGTCGCCTTTGGACTAACGTATGGCGGAACTGCATTAATCTGCAACTCACTGGATTTACGTTTAAAGGACGTCTCAGAATATGGCAACAAGCGCACCAGATGACGCCGACCGCCCCGTCGTGGCCGAAATGCCAGACGAGGCTGAACATGCCCTGCGCTTCACCCGCGCTCGTGAGGCGCAGTCCAATGCGCTGATTGAAGATTATGTCGAGCTGATAGCCGACCTGCTGGTCACCACCCGGGAAGCAAGAACCACCGATATTGCCAAACGTTTCGGTGTGTCGCACCCGACCGCGATCAAGAACATTGCCCGGCTGAAGAGTGCAGGTCTGGTGGAGTCACGGCCTTATCGAGGGGTTTTCCTGACGGAGGAAGGTGAACAACTGGCGCAGAAGGTACGCCGTCGTCATCGGATAGTGGTCGACCTGCTGGTGTGCCTTGGGGTACCGAACGAAACGGCGGAGTTGGACAGCGAAGGGATCGAGCACCACATTTCCAGCGACACCCTGGCGGTGTTTGAACAGTTCCTGCAAAAACACGCGGAAAAATAGCGCCTCCCGGCTCTTGCTTTCTCTTCAGTCTTAAGGACCCCTGGCTGCGCCGGCGGCTTGAGACACAATAGGTCTTTCACCCAGTGAGAAAACGCTGGGTGAAATGCAGAGGCTGGAATACTCAACTTCTACATTTGACCAGCAGTGCTAAGGGGAAGTCATTGCATACATGACTACCGAACCAAGGGCATTGTTTCTCTTCTCTACAAAGATCTCGTTATCGAACGCATAGTTACCCGCGGGATGACATATTCTTATGTTCGTCCCCAGGTCCGGATCGTCAACATCGGCGCCAGCACAGCTTTTCCTGCTGCCTTCAGCATAAGAGTAAACCGCCGTGTAGGTCACGACCGGCCCTGGCAGCAGGTAGGTCATGGTGATTAATGCCATAGCAAAGACAAAGAACAAAACAATGCAGGCCCCGCCATAAAACTTGAGATAATCAATGTGCTTATTGCTTTTTACGGCGCCACGGCCAATAGCGTAAATTGAAATAAACAAAGCCAGTATCATCGCTGCAACGATCATATAGCGCGTTGTCGAGACACTGAGAAAAGTAATGCGGTAAACCTCTCTATGCCACCACATCACTCCATACACCAACCCTAAAAAAGCGATGGTCGCAGAAAAGAGAAAAGGATAAGAATACTTTTTCACGCTCCAAAATCCTTCTGGCAGATCACCTACTCATTGAAGTAAAACCATTATCTTTGTTGGCACTGCCACATGCAATCATCCCGACGGGTTGCACCACGTTAGTAGAAAGTGGCCTTCAGAGATTTATTTAAAAGCCGACAAAAAACCAATAAAAAAGGGAGGCTTTCGCCTCCCTTAAAACTCCCCTGCCTGACCTGAATTAATGGTTACGGATGTACTCGTCCATATCCGTTTTCAGGTTGTCAGATTTGGTGCCAAAGATAGCCTGAACACCCGAGCCTGCGACGACAACGCCGGCAGCACCCAGTTTTTTCAAGCCAGCCTGGTCAACCTTGCTCACGTCCGCCACGCTAACGCGCAGTCGAGTGATACAGGCATCCAGGTTGGTGATGTTCTCTTTACCACCGAAAGCCTGAACCAGTGCTGCAGACATTTCAGAACCGCCCTGGGCAACCTGCTCAGAAGCCGTGTCTTCGCGACCTGGTGTTTTCAGATCCAGTTTGGCAATCAGCACGCGGAAGATGGTGTAGTACACCAGACCGTAGATGATACCGACCACTGGGAACAGCCAGATTTTGCTGCTGTTACCGCTCAGTACGATAAAGTCGATCAGACCGTGCGAGAAGCTGGTGCCGTCACGCATCCCCAACAGGATACAGATCGGGAACGCCAGGCCAGCCAGAATGGCGTGGATTGCGTACAGGATCGGCGCAACGAACATGAAGGAGAACTCGATCGGTTCGGTGATACCGGTCAGGAACGAGGTCAGCGCAGCGGAGATCATGATACCGCCGACTTTTGCGCGGTTTTCCGGCTTGGCCGAGTGCCAGATGGCAATCGCAGCAGCAGGCAGACCGTACATTTTGAACAGGAAGCCACCGGACAGTTTACCCGCAGTCGGGTCACCCGCCATATAACGTGGGATGTCGCCGTGGAATACCTGGCCCGCCGCGTTGGTGTATTCACCAATCTGCATCTGGAAAGGTACGTTCCAGATGTGGTGCAGACCAAACGGCACCAGCGCACGTTCAACCACGCCGTAGATACCAAATGCCACTACCGGGTTTTGATACGCAGCCCACTGGGAGAAGGTCTGGATAGCCGTACCGATAGGAGGCCAGATGAAGGACAGCACAACGCCCAGAACGATTGCCGCCAGGCCGGAGATAATCGGCACAAAGCGCTTACCGGCAAAGAAGCCCAGGTATTCCGGCAATTGAATGCGGAAGAAGCGGTTAAACATATAGGCCGCGATGGAGCCGGAGATAATCCCCCCGAGCACACCGGTATCCGCCAGGTGTTTGGCCGCGATCTCTTCAGCCGGCAGGTGCAGCACCAAAGGCGCTACTACCGCCATGGTTTTCACCATGATGCCGTAAGCCACTACTGCGGCTAACGCGGAGACACCGTCGTTATTGGTGAAGCCCAGGGCAACACCGATGGCGAAGATCAGCGGCATGTTGGCGAAAACGGAACCGCCGGCTTCCGCCATCACGTGGGAGACTACCGCAGGTAGCCAGCTAAAGTTGGCGGAACCGACGCCCAGCAGGATACCTGCGATAGGCAATACGGACACCGGCAGCATTAGCGACTTACCTACTTTTTGCAGGTTTGCAAATGCGTTCTTGAACATAGTTGAGTGTGCTCCTGAGTAATAGTGCTTTGCTACTTTCCGCGATTCTTCGCGTTGCAAGGGGGGGAGAAAAAACCCCTGCAATTCAGGGTGTCTGAGCACCCCTTGAATTTTTACGCAGAGTAAAATAAATAGGCTGCGCAATGTTTGATGGCAGTCACGTTTCAATGAACAAAACCGGGTATTTTTCTTAAATCGCCTATTTTTTGTCAAAAAAGAGGAAAAAACGCCCGCACCTCGCCCTAAAACGGGTGGGAACATTACCCGTTTCGGCGATTAATTACGAGCTTAAAAAAAATTCCAGAATCGATGACTACAGCTATAGCCTAGGCCAAAGATCAGAGTTCGATGTGAAATAAGCGTGAAAAGTTGGCGGTGGTGGTTTCGGCCAGCGTTTCCAGGCTCACGCCCTTCAATACTGCCATGTATTCAGCCACATCGCGCACGTAGGCAGGTTGGTTTTCTTTGCCGCGGTGCGGCACCGGAGCCAGATACGGCGAGTCGGTTTCCACCAGAATGCGGTCCAGCGGCACATAACGCGCCACATCACGCAGCTGCTCGGCGTTGCGGAAGGTCAGGATGCCGGAAAAGGAAATGTAGAACCCCAAGTCCAACAGGGCTTCGGCCGTGGCGCGATCTTCGGTGAAGCAATGCAGTACGCCGCCACAGTCCTGGGCATTTTCTTCCCGCAAGATCGCCAGCGTGTCTTCACGCGCATCACGGGTATGCACAATCACCGGTTTGTTCAGATCGCGACCGATGCGGATATGCTCACGAAACGAGGCTTGCTGCAGTTCAAGATTGTCTTTTTGATAGAAATAATCAAGACCGGTTTCCCCCAGTGCCACCACCTGCTCTGCCGCCGCTAAACGGCGCAGTTCGGCATAGTCGTAGCCGCCTTCCAGATTGAGCGGATGCACACCGCAGGAGAAAGCCACATCGTCGCGTTGGCCAATCAACTGCGTCATAGCCTGATAGCCCGGCAAGGTGGTAGCGACCGCCAGCACGTAACCGACATCGCGCGCCTTGGCTTTGGCCAGTGCGTCATCCACGTTTTGGTGCAGGGTTTGGTAATCCAGGCCATCGAGGTGGCAATGAGAATCTACTAACAACATAATATTTAACTCTTTTACAGCGAATGAGGGTGAGAATAGCCGGTAGCGCCGAGCATCTGCTCCCAGCCAAGTAACTGTTCTGTCAGCAGCAGTTCACGGTTAACGCCGACCACGCTGAGCAACTGGTGGCGGCAATTAAGCCATTGTTGCACCACTTGCTGCAGCGAGTTGCTGCTCAAACGGCTGGCCAGTTGGTGCACCAAGGGTTGCTGATCCTGGTTGAGGGCAAAACTCGCCGCCCCCTGCTGCCATTTCATGGCGTCAACCAGCAATGCGCATAACCAGTGTAGCCGCTCGGCGACGTCTTCGTGATTCAACACCGGCAGCAAGGACAGCATGTCATGCTGCGGCAAAGCGGCGCTCAGGGCGGTACACAGCGCGCTACGCTGCTGCCAACGTTCCGGCTGCAACAACTGCTCGGCGGCCAGAGGAGCGCCATCATGCAGACGCAATGCGGTCAGCAGATCGACCTGATTTCCCGACGTCTGTCGGTTTAACCACTGCAGGCTGAGCTGTTCGTCCGGGCTGGCGAGGTGCCAGTACAAACAGCGGCTGCGCAACGTCGCCAACAGGCGGGAAGGCTCACGGCAGCTCAGCAGGAAATAGGTTTTTTCCGGCGGCTCTTCCAATGTTTTCAACAACGCATTGGCAGCCGCCTCGGTCAGCAGCTCCGCCTGCGGCAACCAAATAACCTTGGCTCCGCCCTGCTGAGCATGGGAGTAAAGGATCTCAATCACCTGACGAATGGGCTCCACGCCAAGACTGCTTTTGCCCTTTTCCGGCGTCAGCACATGATAATCCGGATGATTGCCCGCCAGCATTAACCGGCAGCTATGACATTCACCGCAGCTTTTCTCTCCGTTACGGCGCTGGCAAATCAGCCAACGGCTCAGCCCATAGGCCAGTGCTTCTTCGCCATTGCCCGCCGCCGCGTGCAGCAGCAAGGCATGATGACCGCGATCGGCAGCATATTGCCCGACCAACTGCCGGTAAGGGGTATTCAGCCACGGGTACCAGTTCATTACGCGCCTTCCTGCTGCAGCCATTTGCTGACGCTGTGACGAATCGCTGCCGTCACCTGCTCCAGCGATTGGGCCGCGTCAACGGTGACAATGGACTCGTCCTGCGCCGCCAGTTCCAGGTAGCGCGCGCGGGTGCGTTCAAAGAACGGCAGCGCCTCTTGTTCGATGCGATCCAATTCGCCGCGTGCGCGGGCACGTTGCAACCCCACTAACGGCGGCAAATCCAGATACAGCGTCAGGTCCGGGTGAAAATCGCCCAGCACGGTGTCACGCAGCGAGGCCATCAGTTGCTGATCGACTCCGCGACCGCCGCCCTGATAGGCCTGCGAAGACAAATCGTGACGATCGCCAACCACCCAGGCACCACGCGCCAACGCCGGTTTGATCACCGTTTCCACCAATTGCACGCGGGCTGCGTACAGCATCAGCACCTCGGCTTTGATGGTCGGCAGCTCACCGTCCACGCCGCGCTTGAACAGGTCGCGCAGCTTTTCTGCCAACGGCGTACCACCAGGTTCACGGGTAAAGACAATATCGTTGATGCCGTGCTGGCGCAGTACGTCGACCACGGTATCGCGAGCGGTAGTTTTGCCCGCGCCCTCAAGCCCTTCGATAACCACAAATTTACTTTTCATTCTTTTCCTTCAACGCCTGGCGATAGGCGCGCACCGCCTGATTATGGCTAGCCAGGTTAGTGGTAAATTGATGCCCGCCTTTGCCGTCGGCAACAAAGTACAGATAAGGGGTTTTCGCCGGATTGGCGGCGGCGGCCAGCGAAGCCTTGCCAGGCATGGCAATCGGCGTTGGCGGCAGGCCGTTGATCACATAGGTGTTGTACGCCGTCGGCGTTTCCAAATCTTTGCGGGTGATATCGCCATTATAGCTATCGCCCATGCCGTAAATCACCGTTGGGTCGGTCTGCAAACGCATACCAATGCGCAGGCGGTTAATAAAGACGGAAGCCACCTTGGTGCGTTCTTCCGGCACTGCGGTCTCTTTCTCAATGATCGAGGCCATGGTCAGCAGCTCTTCAGGCGTTTTGTATGGCAGGCTGGTGTCGCGACCTTGCCAGGCATCTTCCAGCGCCTTGGTCATTCGCAAATGAGCTCGCTTTAACAACGCAATATCGCTCATGCCCGCCGTGTACAGGTAGGTATCGGGGTACAGGCGTCCTTCAGGATGAGTCCCCTCCGGCAAGCCCAACGCCACGGCAATTTCCGTTTCGCTTTTGCCCGCCAGCGTATGTTTGAGGTATTTGGACTGTTGCAGCACCGCCAGCCAGTCACGCAGGCGAGAGCCTTCGATAAAGCGCGCGCTGAACTGGGCTTCTTTGCCGCTGGCCAGCAGTTTGAGCATCTCGCGCACCGTCATGCCAGGCGTAAAGCGGTAGGTACCGGCCTTAAACTCCGCCAGCTGCGGCTCCACACGCAGCAGCCACGGGAACCACATGCCGTTGCGGATCAGCTTGTCACGAACCAGCAGCCCTTCCAGCGCTACCCGCCCGGTACCCGCCGGCAGTTTAAAAATGGCTTCCTGCTGGATCGCCAGAGGCGTATCCGCGAAGCGTTCAACCTTCTGATATCCCCACAACAGCAGGCCCAATACCAGAACAACAATAATAGAAACGAACTTCAGCTTTCTTTTCTTCATCAATCAGCCATCGTTAACAGTGTGGGCGCAAAAAATCATAGAGTTGGCGCGAAGAGTAATGCCAGGATTGCGCGATGTTCACCGGCAGCAATGGCATTAGCGCATTGCTCACCAGCACTTCTTCGGCGTCGGCCAGCGTCTCCAGTGGCTCACTGACGTAATGTAATGAGTACCGGCTGCCCGCGAGCAGCTCAATCACCCGGCGCCGCATCAGTCCAGCCACGCCTGCCTGGCTCAGATCCGGCGTGAAGACCGCTTTTCCCTTTCGCCAGAACAAATTAGCCGCACAGCATTCCACCAGCATACCGGCAGTGTCAAGCACCAGCGCCTCGTCGGCGGCCGTCTGGTCAAGATGCGCGCGGATCAACACCTGCTCCAAACGATTCAGGTGTTTCAACCCCGCCAGCAGCGGATGACGAGCCAGCGTTACCGGGCTAAGCGCCAGGCTGATGCCCTGCTCGCGCCATTGCAAATAGTGCATCGGGTAGGCGCTGCGAGAAACAATCCGCGTAGGATGCTCACATCCTTTTGGACTGTAACCACGCCCACCGCTGCCGCGCGTCAGTATCGCTTTGACCACGCCCTGCGGGATAGATTCTGCCGCGCGCACCATTTCATATTCCAACGCATCCCAGTCACAGGCAGGCAGCATCAGCCGCTGTGCCGACTGCTGCAGACGTTCGATATGCCAGGGCAGCAGATCAATCTTGCCCTCAACCACTCGTGCGGTAGTGAAACAGCCGTCGCCAAACTGCAAACCGCGATCGCTTGGCGCCAGCGCATCGTGTTGCTGCCCGTTTATCCAGTACATAGACTTCCCCTGACCGCTTTGGTTTCCACTACAGAATAACAGGCGCCGACGCCATTAGCAGCAGTTGGCCGCTCGACAAAAGCATCGCCTAGCCGGGCCCCGGCGGGTCAGCGCCATAAAAAAAGCCCGGTTTTTTAAACCGGGCTTTTTACCGTCCGCCAGCAGAGGTTATTACACCTTGCGGAAGATCAGAGAACCGTTGGTGCCGCCGAAACCGAAGGAGTTACACAGCGTGTACTGCATATCGCTTACCTGGCGTGCTTCGTGCGGAACGAAGTCCAGATCGCAACCTTCATCCGGGTTATCCAGGTTGATGGTTGGCGGAACGGCCTGGTCACGCAATGCCAGTACGGTGAAGATCGACTCAATTGCACCCGCCGCACCCAACAGGTGGCCGGTCATCGATTTGGTCGAGCTGACCATCACGCGCTGCGCATCGCTGCCAAATACCGACTTCACCGCCTGCGTTTCGGCTTTGTCGCCGGCCGGCGTTGAGGTGCCGTGCGCATTGATATAGCCGATTTGTGACGTGGTCACACCGGCATCTAGCAACGCATTTTCCATCGCCAGCGCAGCGCCCGCACCGTTTTCCGGTGGAGACGTCATGTGATAAGCATCACTGCTCATCCCAAAGCCAACAACTTCAGCATAAATCTTGGCGCCGCGTTTTTTGGCGTGCTCGTACTCTTCCAGCACCATCATGCCGGCACCGTCACCCAGAACAAAACCATCACGGTCCTTGTCCCAAGGGCGGCTGGCTGCCTGCGGATCTTCGTTGCGGGTCGACAACGCGCGTGCTGCGCCAAAGCCGCCGACGCCCAACGGGGTACTGGCTTTTTCTGCCCCACCGGCCAGCATGACGTCAGCATCATTGTAAGCAATGATACGCGCGGCGTGGCCGATGTTGTGCACACCTGAGGTACAGGCGGTGGCGATCGAAATGCTCGGGCCACGCATGCCGTACATGATAGTCAGGTGGCCTGCAATCATGTTTACTATGGTTGACGGCACAAAGAACGGACTGATTTTCCGTGGGCCACCGTTAACCAGTGAACTGTGGTTCTCTTCAATCAAACCCAGGCCGCCAATACCGGAGCCGATAGCGGCGCCAATGCGGCTGGCGTTAGCCTCGGTGATATCCAGTTGTGCGTCCTGCATGGCTTGCATGCCGGCTGCGATACCGTACTGGATGAAGGCGTCCATCTTGCGCGCATCTTTGCGGGAGATGAAATCTTCTGAATTAAAATTCTTTACCAGGCCTGCAAACTTGGTCGCATAGGCAGAGGTATCGAAATGGTCGATCAGGCTGATGCCACTCTGACCGGCAAGAAGAGCGTTCCATGTGGACTCTACCGTATTGCCGACAGGAGACAACATGCCCAGTCCGGTCACAACTACTCGACGCTTAGACACGTTTGTCCTCC
>Ga0308167_1000657_pt1 | contig 55379 bp, 49 predicted proteins | sample PhyCR1_2_FD_202138 | JGI IMG/M metagenome (GOLD analysis project Ga0308167, IMG submission 202138) | Phyllosphere microbial communities from UC Gill Tract Community Farm, Albany, California, United States - DLSLRC.R1 | ecosystem: Host-associated > Plants > Phyllosphere > Unclassified | place... | reverse complement strand
CGCACGTCCGGGAGACCTTCACAACACCATCGAACGGAAGACCCATGGCGAGTACCACTGACATCAAGAACGGCGCCGTTCTCATCATCGACGGGCAGCTCTGGTCGGTCGTCGAGTTCCAGCACGTGAAGCCGGGCAAGGGCGGCGCCTTCGTCCGCACCAAGCTCAAGAACGTCGTCTCGGGCAAGGTCGTCGACCGCACGTTCAACGCCGGCGCGAAGATCGACACCGCGACCGTGGACCGCCGCGACTACCAGTACCTGTACCAGGACGGCGAGTCCTACGTCTTCATGGACACCGACACGTACGACCAGGTCCCCGTGTCGGAGACCGTCGTCGGCGACGCCAAGAACTACCTGCTCGAGTCCGCCATGGTCACCATCGCGATGAACGAGGGCAACCCGCTGTACATCGAGCTCCCGACGTCGATCGTCACCGAGGTCGAGACCGAGCCGGGCCTGCAGGGCGACCGTTCCTCCGGTGGCACGAAGGACGCGACCATCATCGCGACCGGTCACCGCATCCAGGTGCCGCTGTACCTCGAGAACGGCACCACCGTGAAGATCGACACGCGCGACGGCAGCTTCCTCGGCCGCGTCAACAACTAGGCGTCGACCACATGAGTGCTCGTTCGAAGGCCCGCAAGCGCGCCCTCGACATGCTCTACGTCGCCGAGGTGCGTGAGCTCCCGATCGCGGACGTCCTGGCGACCGAGACGGTCCGACACCTCGACCAGCCCGAGCGCGCCTCGAGCTGGGACTACGCCCGGCAGATCGTCACCGGCATCGACGACGACCGCGCTGCGATCGACAAGGTGATCGTCGAGCACGCGCAGGGGTGGTCCGTCGCCCGCATGCCCGTCCTCGACCGCTGCATCCTCCGGATGGGCGTCTGGGAGCTCCGGTACAACCCGGAGGTCCCGGACGCGGTCGCGATCGCCGAGGCGGTCGAGCTCGCGCAGTCCCTCTCGACGGAGGACTCGGCCGGCTTCGTGAACGGCGTCCTCGGCGCCGTCGCGGGCGGCCGTGCACCGTCCGGTCGGAGCGCCGACGAGGCCGCCGCACCGTCCGGTCGGACTGTCGCGGGGGACCAGGAGTCCGAGTAGGGTTGTCCACGTCAGCATCCTTTAAGTCCGTCCGGTGAGGCGGGGAAGGAGGTCGGCGTGGGCACCAGAACGGTCCTGCAACACCCCGACATCACGCGTGCTCTGACACGCATCGCGCACGAGATCCTCGAGGCCAACCACGGCGCCTCGGACCTCGTGCTCCTGGGCATCCCGACACGGGGTGCCGTCCTGGCCGAGCGGCTCGACCGCGTCCTGGCCGACATCGAACCCGAGTGGGCAGCGGACCGCGACCAGCGGCTCGGCACGCTCGACGTCACGATGCACCGGGACGACCTCGGCCACGGCATCGGTCGTGCGCCGCACCGCACGACGATCCCGACGAGCGGCATCGACGGCAAGGTCGTCGTGCTGGTCGACGACGTGCTCTACTCGGGTCGCACCGTGCGGGCAGCGCTCGACGCCCTGCAGGGCATCGGCCGGCCCCGGGCGGTGCGGCTCGCGGTGCTCGTCGACCGCGGCCACCGCGAACTGCCCATCCGGGCGGACCACGTCGGCAAGAACCTGCCGACGGCCGCCGACGAGCGGGTCACGCTGCGCCTGACCGAGACGGACGGCACCGACGAGGTCGTCATCGAGCAGCACGAGACGCCGCAGCACACGCCGCAGCACGAGCAGGGGGTCGCCCCGTGAAGCACCTCCTCTCCACCGCCGACCTGTCGCGCGCCGAGGCCGTCCGGATCCTCGACGTCGCCGAGGAGATGGCCGAGGTCAACACCCGCGAGGTCCGGAAGCTCCCGGCCCTCCGCGGCAAGACCGTCGTGAACCTGTTCTTCGAGGACTCGACCCGGACCCGCATCTCGTTCGAGGCAGCCGCCAAGCGGCTCTCCGCCGACGTCATCAACTTCGCGGCGAAGGGCTCCAGCGTCTCGAAGGGCGAGTCGTTGAAGGACACCGTGCAGACCCTCGGTGCGATGGGCATCGACGGCATCGTCATGCGCCACCCGGCGTCGGGAGCCCCGCGGGTCCTCGCCGAGGCCGACTGGATCGACGTCCCGGTCGTGAACGCCGGTGACGGGACGCACGAGCACCCGACGCAGGCCCTGCTCGACGCCTTCACGATGCGCCGACGGATCCACGGCACCGACAGCCGCGGCCGGGCCCTCGACGGCGTCCGCGTGGCGATCGTCGGCGACGTCCTGCACAGCCGTGTCGCCCGGAGCAACGCCTGGCTGCTGCGCACGCTCGGTGCCGAGGTGACCTTCGCCGCGCCGCCCACGCTGCTACCCGCGGTCGACCGTCCGTTCGGCGCCGCCGTGCACCACGACCTCGACGCCGCCCTCGGGGAGGACCCGGACGTCGTGATGCTGCTCCGCATCCAGCAGGAGCGGATGAACGACGCGTTCTTCCCGAACCCGCGGGAGTACACGCGGCACTTCGGTCTGACGGCGGCACGGGCGGCGGCCCTCTCGGCGCGCACGCTGATCATGCACCCGGGCCCGATGAACCGCGGCCTGGAGATCGCCGGCGTCGCCGCCGACGACCCGCGCTCGACCGTCGTCGAGCAGGTCGCCAACGGCGTCTCCGTCCGCATGGCCGTCCTGTACCTCGCCCTGACCGGCGAGCACGAACCGAAGGAGCCCGTCGCATGACCGCCCACCTCATCCGCGGCGCGCAGCTGATCGACGGCTCGCGTGCCGACATCCGCCTGGAGGGACGACGCATCACCGCGGTCGGCTCCGGTCTCGACACGGTCGGCGCGACGGTGGTCGACGCGGACGGTCTGCTCGCCCTCCCCGGGCTCGTGGACCTCCACACGCACCTCCGTGAGCCCGGCTCCGAGGAGTCGGAGACCGTCCTCACCGGCTCGCGGGCCGCGGCAGCCGGCGGTTTCACCGCGGTGAACGCGATGGCGAACTCGTCGCCGGTCGCCGACACCGCTGGAGTGGTCGAGCAGGTGCAGGCGCTCGGCGACGACGCCGGGTACGTGACGGTCCGCCCGATCGGCGCGGTGTCCCAGGGGCTGCAGGGCACGCACCTGTCCGAGATCGGCGCGATGGCGACCTCGCGCGCCCGGGTCCGGGTGTTCTCGGACGACGGCTCCTGCGTGTCGGACCCGCTCCTCATGCGCCGGGCGCTCGAGTACGTCAAGGGCTTCGGCGGTGTGCTCGCGCAGCACGCGCAGGAGCCCCGGCTGACGATCGGTGCGCAGATGAACGAGGGTCGGCTGTCCTCGGAGCTCGGGCTCGCCGGGTGGCCGGCCGTCGCCGAGGAGGCGATCATCGCCCGCGACGTCCTGCTCGCCGACCACGTGGGCGCACGGCTGCACGTCTGCCACGTCTCGACCGCCGGCAGCGTCGAGGTGATCCGCTGGGCGAAGTCCCGCGGCATCGACGTCACCGCCGAGGTCACACCGCACCACCTGATCCTGACCGAGGACCTCATCGCGGGGATCGACGGCGCACCCGGGTACGACGCCCGGTACAAGGTGAACCCACCGTTGCGCTCCCGCGAGGACGTCGACGCGCTGCGCGGAGCACTGGCCGACGGCACGATCGACATCGTCGCGACCGACCACGCACCGCACACCGCCGAGGCGAAGTGCTGCGAGTGGCCGGCCGCGGCGAACGGCATGGTCGGGCTCGAGTCGGCGTTGAGCGTCGTGCACGCCGCCGTGGTCGAGGACGGCCGGCTCGACTGGGCCGACGTCGCCCGCGTGCTGTCCGAGGCACCGGCGCGCATCGGCCAGGTCGAGGGGCACGGTCAGCGCATCGCCGAGGGTGCCCCCGCCGAGCTGACGCTGTACGACCCCGCGGCGGTGCGGGAGTTCTCGGTCGACGACCTGCACGGCCAGTCGCAGAACTCGCCGTACCTCGGCATGCGGCTGCCCGGCCGGGTGGTCGCGACCTTCCACCACGGCTACCCGACGCTGCTCGACGGCGTGCTCGTCGACGCCGAGACCGTCGCCGCGGCCGCAGCCGCGACCCCGTCGGCGCGGTCGACGAAGGCGGCGTCCGCGTGAGCCGGGCGGTGACACGGTGAGCGGCGACGCGCTGCGCTGGCTGACCGGAGCGGCGATCCTGCTCCTGGTGGCCGCGCTGTTCGTCGCGATGGCGCGCACCTGGCGGACCCGGACCCGCGCGCAGACGGCAGCCGTGCCTCCCGTCCCGGTCCCGACCGGGCTGGGACCGGCGGTCGGGTCGTGGGACGGGTTCACGGTCGCGACGACCCGCGCTGACCAGCCGCTCGAGCGGATCACGGCAGGCGGTCTCGGGTTCCGGGGCCGCGGCGGCGTGACCGTGCACGACACCGGCGTGGTCCTGCACCACGCCGGAGCCGAGGACCGGTGGATCGCCGCGACCGCCGTCCGCGGCGCCGACCGGGCCACCGCGGCCATCGACCGGGTGGTCGAACCCGGAGGACTGGTCCGTCTGCGATGGACGGTGACCGGCGCCGCAGCAGCGACGGACCTCGACACCTACTTCCGGTTCCCGGAGGGCGGCGCAGCAGCACTCGCCGCCCTGCAGGGACTGACGACGACGCACGAACACCCGCACACCGCGGGCGAAGGGACGAACTGATGACACGCGAACGGGCCGTACTGGTCCTCGAGGACGGCACCCGCTACGACGGACGGGCGTACGGCGCCCGAGGCCGATCCCTGGGAGAGGTCGTCTTCGCCACCGGCATGACCGGCTACCAGGAGACGCTGACCGACCCGTCCTACGCCGGACAGATCGTGGTGCAGACCGCGCCGCACATCGGCAACACCGGTGTCAACGACGAGGACCCCGAGTCCCGTCGCATCTGGGTCGCCGGGTACGTGGTGCGCGACCCCAGCCGCGTCGTGTCGAACCACCGCGCGAACGCGACGCTGGACGACCACCTGGTGCGCGACGGCATCGTGGGCATCTCCGGGATCGACACGCGCGCGCTCACCCGCCGGATCCGCGACGCCGGCGCCATGAAGGGCGGCGTGTTCAGCGGTGCCGACGCGGACCTGTCCGCCGAGGAGCAGCTCCGGGCCGTGCGCGAGCAGGCCGCGATGACCGGCGCGAGCTTCTCGTCGATCGTGTCGACCCCGGAGACCTACGTGGTCCCCGCCGTCGGCGAGCAGATCGGCCGGCTCGCCGTGCTCGACCTCGGTGTCAAGGCCTCGACCACCCGCTACCTCGCCGAGCGCGGGTTCGAGGTGCACGTCGTGCCGCAGGACATCACGTCCGAGGCGCTGCAGCAGCTCGACCCGGACGCGCTGTTCTACTCGAACGGCCCGGGTGACCCCGCCGCGAGCGACGCGCAGGTGTCCCTGCTGCAGGAGTCCCTGCGGACCGGCCGCCCGTTCTTCGGCATCTGCTTCGGCAACCAGCTCCTCGGTCGCGCGCTCGGCTTCGGCACGTACAAGCTGCCGTTCGGCCACCGCGGCATCAACCAGCCCGTGCTCGACACCGCCACCGGCAAGGTCGAGATCACGAGCCAGAACCACGGCTTCGCGGTCGACGCGCCCCTGGGCGAGGTGCTCGAGTCGCCGGCCGGGTTCGGGCGGGTCGAGGTCTCGCACTACTCCCTGAACGACGACGTGGTCGAGGGCCTCCGCGCGCTCGACGTGCCCGCGTTCAGCGTGCAGTACCACCCCGAGGCGGCGGCCGGCCCGCACGACTCCATGTACCTGTTCGACCGGTTCGCGGACCTGGTCCGTGCGCGACGCGACGGGGAGCCGCTCGACGCGGCGACCGCCACCGCCACGACCCCCGCAGCCGACCCGACGACCGACGCCGGCGCGTCGGCCGCGCAGAACGAAAGCAGCAACTGATGCCGAAGCGCGCAGACATCAACTCCGTCCTCGTCATCGGCTCGGGCCCGATCGTCATCGGTCAGGCCGCCGAGTTCGACTACTCCGGCACCCAGGCGTGCCGCGTCCTCCGCGCCGAGGGCGTCCGGGTCATCCTCGTCAACCCGAACCCGGCGACGATCATGACCGACCCCGACTTCGCCGACGCGACGTACATCGAGCCGATCACGAGCGCCTCGCTCGAGGAGATCATCAAGATCGAGCGCCCGGACGCGGTCCTGCCGACGCTCGGCGGGCAGACGGCGCTCAACGCGGCGATCAAGCTCGACTCCGAGGGCATCCTCGACAAGTACGACGTCGAGCTCATCGGCGCCAAGGTCGACGCCATCCAGCGCGGCGAGGACCGCCAGCTCTTCAAGGAGCTCGTGCTCGAGTCCGGTGCCGACGTCGCCCGCAGCCACATCGCGCACACGCTGGACGAGGCGAAGGCGTTCGCGCAGGACCTCGGCTACCCGCTCGTCGTCCGGCCGTCCTTCACGATGGGTGGTCTCGGCTCCGGCTTCGCGTACAACGAGGAGGAGCTCGTCCGCTTCGTCGGCGACGGCCTGCAGTCGAGCCCGACCACCGAGGTGCTCCTCGAGGAGTCGATCCTCGGCTGGAAGGAGTACGAGCTCGAGCTCATGCGGGACAACTTCGACAACACGGTCGTGATCTGCTCGATCGAGAACGTCGACCCCGTGGGCGTGCACACGGGCGACTCGATCACCGTCGCCCCGGCGCTGACGCTGACCGACCGCGAGTACCAGAACATGCGGAACATCGGCATCGACATCATCCGTCGCGTCGGTGTCGACACCGGCGGCTGCAACATCCAGTTCGCCGTGGACCCGTCGAACGGGCGCCTGATCGTCATCGAGATGAACCCCCGCGTGTCGCGCTCGTCCGCGCTCGCGTCGAAGGCGACCGGCTTCCCGATCGCGAAGATCGCCGCGAAGCTCGCGATCGGGTACCGCCTCGACGAGATCGAGAACGACATCACCCGTGTGACGCCGGCGAGCTTCGAGCCGACGCTCGACTACGTGGTCGTGAAGACCCCGCGGTTCGCGTTCGAGAAGTTCCCGGCGGCCGACGCCACCCTGACCACCACCATGAAGAGCGTCGGCGAGGCGATGGCCATCGGCCGCAACTACGCAACGGCGCTGCAGAAGTCCCTGCGGAGCCTCGAGAAGCGCGGGTCGAGCTTCCACTGGGACACCCCGGCGGCCGAGCTCGACAAGGACGCGCTGCTGTCGAAGGCCCAGGTGCCGACCGACGGCCGCATCGTGACCGTGCAGCAGGCCCTGGTCGCCGGCGCCACCGCGGACGAGGTGTTCGAGGCCACGAAGATCGACCCGTGGTTCATCGACCAGATCGTCCTCATCAACGAGGTCGCCGACGAGGTGCGTGCTGCGGAGACGCTCGACGCGGACACCCTGCGGTGGGCGAAGGAGCACGGCTTCAGCGACGCCCAGATCGCGTCCCTGCGCGGCATCTCCGAGCAGGAGGCGCGCGACGCCCGTCACGCGCTCGGCATCCGCCCGGTCTTCAAGACGGTGGACACCTGCGCCGGTGAGTTCCCGGCCCTCACGCCGTACCACTACTCGTCGTACGACGCCGAGACCGAGGTCGCCCCGAGCGACCGGAAGAAGGTCGTCATCCTCGGCTCCGGCCCGAACCGCATCGGTCAGGGCGTCGAGTTCGACTACTCGTGCGTGCACGCCTCGTTCGCACTGAGCGACGCCGGCTACGAGACGATCATGATCAACTGCAACCCCGAGACGGTCTCCACCGACTACGACACCTCGGACCGGCTCTACTTCGAGCCGCTCACCACCGAGGACGTCCTCGAGGTCATCGAGGCCGAGGCGGCCTCCGGTGAGCTCGTCGGCGTCGTCGTCCAGCTCGGCGGGCAGACCGCCCTCGGCCTGGCGAAGCCCCTCGAGGCCGTCGGCATCCCGATCCTCGGCACGACCCCGAGCGCGATCGACTCCGCCGAGGAGCGTGGCCAGTTCGCCGCGATCCTCGAGCAGGCCGGGCTGCTCGCACCGCGGAACGGCACGGCCCACGACCTCGCGAGCGCGACCGCGGTCGCCGAGGAGATCGGCTACCCGGTCCTCGTCCGCCCGTCCTTCGTGCTCGGCGGACGCGGCATGGAGATCGTCTACGACCCGGCCGCCCTGGCGGACTACTTCGACCGGATGGCCGACCAGGCGATCATCGGTCCGGACCTGCCGCTGCTGGTCGACCGGTTCCTCGACGACGCGGTGGAGATCGACGTCGACGCGCTCTTCGACGGCGAGCGGCTCTACGTCGGCGGCATCATGGAGCACATCGAGGAGGCCGGCATCCACTCCGGCGACTCGGCCTGCACCCTGCCGCCGGTCGGACTCGGCAAGGCGGAGATCCGCGGCGTGGTCGAGGCCACCGAGAAGATCGCCCGCGGCATCGGCGTGCAGGGCCTGCTGAACGTGCAGTTCGCGATCGGTGCGGGCGTGCTCTACGTCCTCGAGGCGAACCCGCGCGCCAGCCGCACGGTCCCGTTCGTGTCGAAGGCACTCGGCATCCCGCTCGCCAAGGCGGCCTCCCGCGTGATGACCGGCACCTCGATCGACGCGCTCGTCGCCGAGGGGATGCTGCCGGAGCGGGACGGCTCCTCGGTGCCGCCGCAGGCACCGGTCGCCGTCAAGGAGGCCGTGCTGCCCTTCCGCCGCTTCCGCACCCACGACGGCCAGGTCGTCGACTCGGTGCTCAGCCCCGAGATGCGCTCCACGGGCGAGGTGATGGGCATCGACCGCGACTTCCCGCGGGCGTTCCTCAAGTCGCAGGACGCCGCGTACGGCGGCCTGCCGACGAGCGGCACGGTCTTCGTGAGCGTCGCGGACACCGACAAGCGCCAGGTCGTCCTGCCCGTGCACCGCCTGCAGCAGCTCGGCTTCACGATCACCGCGACCGAGGGGACCGCCGAGGTCCTGCGCCGCAACGGCATCGAGGTCACCCTGGTCGGCAAGTACAGCGAGGGCGGTGAGAGCGTGGTCGACCTGCTCGCCCGCGACGCGGTCGACATCGTCATCAACACGCCCTCCGGCGCCGCCGGTCGTGCGGACGGCTACGAGATCCGTGCGGCCACGGTCGCCGCGGACAAGCCGCTCTTCACGACGATCGCGCAGCTCGGTGCGGCCGTCGCCGCGATCGAGACGATCGGCACCCCGCTCAGCGCCCGCAGCCTGCAGGACTACGCGCTCGAGCGCGCGACCTGGTGAGCGACGGACGGACGGGAGGCCCGGCCTCCTTCGGTGTCCGCCTCGCCGCCGCCGTGGGGGAGCGTTCCCCCCTGTGCGTCGGCATCGACCCCCACGCCGCCACCCTGGCGGCGTGGGGGCTCGGCCGCGACGAGCAGGGCCTCACCGCCTTCGGCGCGACCCTGGTCGACGCGGCCGCCGGCCGCGCCGCGATCGTGAAGCCGCAGATCGCCTTCTTCGAGGCGGCCGGGGTCCCCGGCTACCGCGCGCTCGACGCGACCCTGCGTCGGGCACGCGATGCGGGCCTCCTGGTCGTCGCCGACGTGAAGCGGGGCGACATCGGCTCGACCGGCGACGACTACGCGCTCGCGTGGCTCGACCGCGACGGGCCGTTCCGGGCGGACGCGATGACGGTCTCGCCGTACCTCGGGTACGGGTCCCTCGCCGGCACGGTCGACGTCGCCCGACGGAACGGTGCGGGCGTCTTCGTGCTCGCGGCGACGAGCAACCCGGAGGCGCGCGTGCTCCAGACGGCCGTGCTCGCCGAGGGGCCGCGTGCCGGACGGTCCGTCGCTGCCGGTATCGTCCTTGCTGTGGCAGACGACAACCGGACCGGCGGCGAGCAGCCGCTCGGGGACGTCGGGCTCGTGCTCGGCGCCACCCTCGACCTCGACGACTTCGGCATCGACGCGGGCGCCATCGGCAACGCGCCGGTGCTCGCCCCGGGCTTCGGTGCCCAGGGTGCCCGGATCGAGGACCTGCGCGCCCGGTACGGTGCGCGGGCCGAGCAGGTCCTGGTGAACGAGTCGCGCGGGTTGCTGACCGACGGCCCGGACGGGGTCGCCGCGCTGGTGCAGGACCGCGTGGACCGCATCCACGCCGCACTCGGGGCCGCCGCGTGACGGACCAGACGCCCACGGACCAGACGCCCGGCTCCGGGACCCCGGACCGCAGCGACCTGCCCGCGCACCGCAACCCGCCGGAGGTCGACCGCGTCGCCGCCGCCCGCGCGGCGGTCGCCGCTCGGCGCGCCCGTGCTGCCGTCAAGGCGCAGGTGGCGTCGGGGGAGCGCAGCGCCCTCGAGGTCGCTCGCGCCGCGTGGTCCGACGCGGACCTGCCCGCCGAGAAGTCGCTGCGCGTGCGCGACCTGCTCACGAGCATGTCCGGGATCGGCCCGGCGCGTGCCGAGGCCGTGATGGGGGAGCTCCGCATCGCCCCGTCGAAGCGGCTCGGCGGGCTCGGCACCCGACAGCGCTCCGCCCTGGCCGACTGGCTCGCCGCCCGCGGCCGGAAGCGCGGTGCGTCGAAGCTCGTCGTGCTGGCCGGACCGACCGCCGTCGGCAAGGGCACCGTGAGCGCGCACATCCGCGAGCACTTCCCCGACGTGGACCTCAGCGTGTCGGCGACGACCCGGAAGCCCCGCCCGGGCGAGGTCGACGGCGTGCACTACTACTTCGTGGACGACGCCGAGTTCGACCGGATGATCCGGGACCGCGAGCTGCTCGAGTGGGCCGTGGTGCACAACTCCTACCGGTACGGCACGCCACGGCCCCCGATCGACCGCGCGCTCGACGCCGGCGACAAGGTGCTGCTCGAGATCGACCTGCAGGGTGCTCGGCAGGTCCGCGACGCCATGCCCGAGGCCGTGCTCGTGTTCCTGCTGCCGCCGACGTGGGAGGAACTCGTCCGGCGGCTCATCGGTCGCGGGACCGAGTCCGCCGAGGAACAGGCACGCCGACTCGAGACCGCGAAGGTCGAACTGGCCGCGCAGGACGAGTTCGACGTGCGCATCGTGAACTCGGATGTCGGCACCGCGGCACGCGAGGTCGTAGACTTGTTCTCTGCGCCCTGACACGGCGCACCCGCGCGCGCCTCCTCGGCGTCGCGCCCGCGCAGCCCGACCGCGGTCGGGCGGTCCGATCCGGTCGGACCCGCGCCCCACGCACCCGCAGCCGACAGGAGACACCATGGCCAACCCCCAGGGCATCATCGACCCGCCCATCGACGACCTGCTCGCCAAGGTGGAGTCGAAGTACGCGCTCGTCATCTTCGCCTCGAAGCGCGCCCGTCAGATCAACGACTACTACGCCGACCTGCACGAGGGGTCGCTGTTCGACAACGTCGGTCCGCTCGTCGACTCCACGATCGACGACAAGCCGCTGTCCGTTGCTCTGCACGAGATCAACGAGGACAAGCTGACCGTCACCAAGCAGCAGCAGCCCACCGACTGACCCCGGTGAGCGGCACCAACCTGCGCCTCTTCACGTCCGAGTCGGTGACGGAGGGGCACCCCGACAAGATCTGCGACCAGATCTCGGACACGATCCTCGACGCGCTGCTCGCGGTCGACCCGCACGCGCGCGTCGCCGTGGAGACGATGGTCACCACCGGGCTCGTGCACGTCGCGGGCGAGGTCACCACGTCCGGCTACGTCGAGATCCCGAAGCTGGTCCGCGACGTCATCACGGGCATCGGGTACAACTCGTCCGAGGTCTCCTTCGACGGCCGCACCTGCGGTGTCGAGGTGTCGATCGGTGCGCAGTCGCCGGACATCGCCCAGGGCGTCGACGAGTCGCTCGACAGCCGGTCCGGTGCGGGCATCGACGAGCTCGACCGCCAGGGCGCCGGCGACCAGGGCATCATGTTCGGCTTCGCGACGAACGAGACGCCCGAGTACATGCCCGTCGCGATCTGGCTCGCGCACCGCCTGGCGGAGCGGCTGGCCGAGGTCCGCAAGAGCGGGCAGCTCGACTACCTCCGCCCGGACGGCAAGACCCAGGTCACCGTCGGCTACGACGGCGTCGTGCCGAAGACCGTCGAGACGGTGGTGCTCTCCACGCAGCACTCGCCCGCGGTCACGCTCGACGAGCTCACCGCGCAGATCACGGAGCACGTCATCCGTCCGGTGCTCGACCTGGTCGACCTCGACTCGTCGCACGTCGACGTGATCGTGAACCCGACCGGTCGCTTCGAGATCGGCGGCCCGCAGGGTGACGCCGGACTCACCGGACGCAAGGTCATCGTCGACACGTACGGCGGGGCCTCCCGCCACGGCGGCGGCGCGTTCAGCGGCAAGGACCCGTCGAAGGTCGACCGCTCGGCCGCCTACGCGCTCCGCTGGGTCGCGAAGAACGCCGTCGCCGCGGGGCTCGCGGACCGGCTCGAGGTCCAGGTCGCCTACGCGATCGGCCGCGCGAAGCCCGTCGGTCTGTACGTCGAGTCGTTCGGCACCGGACACGTCGACGACGCCACGATCGAGGCCGCCATCACCGAGGTGTTCGACCTGCGTCCCGCCGCGATCATCCGCGACCTCGACCTGCTCAAGCCCCGGTACGCCCAGACCGCGGCGTACGGCCACTTCGGCCGCGAGCTGCCGGGCTTCACCTGGGAGCAGCTCGACCGCGTCGAGGAGCTCCGCGCCGCAGCAGGACTCGTCACCGCCGCCGTCTAGGCGCCGTGTGACCACCGTCGCGCGCGTCGTCCTCGACTCGCCGCTCCCGCAGTTGGACCGTCTGTTCGACTACCGGGTGCCGGCCGAGCTCGAGGACGACTGCGTGCCGGGGGTCCGGGTCAAGGTGCCGCTGCGCACCGGCGCCCGGATGTCCGACGCGTACGTCGTCGAGGTCGTCTCCGAGGGAGACTGGCCGGGGGAGCTCAGTCCCGTCGAACAGGTCGTGTCACCGGTGCCCGTGCTGGCCCCGGAGATCTGGACGCTCGCGCGTGCCGTCGCCGACCGCGCCGCCGGTGTCGCCTCCGACGTGCTCCGGCTCGCCGTGCCGACCCGTCAGGTCCGTGCCGAGAAGGCCTGGCTCGCCCGCGACACCTCGTGGTCACCGCCGACAGTCGAGCCGACCCCGGTGACGGGCTACGCCGAGGGCGTCCTGGAGGCCCTGCTCGCCGACCACGGACGGGCTGCGGTCGACGCCGTGCCCCACCCCGTCGACCTCGGGACCGCCGATGACCCCGTGTGGGTGCCCGGCTGGGCCGCGACGCTCGCACAGGCGGCGTCGCACGTCGTCGCCCGAGAGCAGTCGGCCGTGCTCGCGGTCCCGGACTTCCGCGACGTCACGGACCTCGAACGCGCGCTCCTCGCGGTGCTCCCGCCGGAGCGCGTCGTCCGGTTCGACGCCAAGCAGACGAACGGGCAGCGTGCGAAGGCGCTGCTGCAGGCGCGGACGCACGCCGTCGTGGCGATCGGCAACCGGACCGCGGCGTTCGCACCGGCGTCCGAGCTCGGGCTCGTGGCGATGTGGGACGACGGCGACGCGTCCTTCGTCGAGCCCCGGGCCCCGTACGTGCACACGCGCGACGTCGCCCTCGTGCGGACCGCGCAGTCCGGCGCCGCACTCCTCTTCGTCGCGCACGCCAGGTCGACCGACGTCCAGCGGCTCGTCGAGCTGCACTGGCTCCAGGAGCTCGCGCCGTACCGGGTACCGACGCCGAAGGTGATCCCGACCGCGCAGCAGGCGGGGGCCGAGGGCTTCGCGGCCCAGGCCCGCATCCCCAGCACGGCGTGGCGCGCCGCGCGGGAGGCCAGCCAGCACGGGCCCGTCCTCGTGCAGGTCGCCAACCCGGGCTTCGGCACCGGGCTGGTCTGCGCCGACTGCGGGGAACGCGCGCACTGCCGGGTGTGCGGCGGCCCCCTGGGGAGCCCGCACCGGAACGCGACCCCGCAGTGCCGGTTCTGCGGTGCCCTCGCCGTGGGGTTCCGGTGCCCGACGTGCGGCGGTGGGCGGCTCAAGCCCGTCGGGCAGGGGGCCCAGCGGACCGCCGACGAGCTCGGCCGGGCGTTCCCCGGCACCCGGATCGTGGTGGCGGACGGTTCCCGACCGCTCGACGAGGTCCCCGCCCGCCCCGCGGTCGTCGTCGCCACCCGCGGCGCGGAGCCGAGCGCGCCGGGCGGGTACGCGTGCGTACTGCTGCTCGACGGCGAACGGCTCCTGGCCCGCGAGGGCCTCCGGGTGCAGGAGGACGTGCTCCGCTTCTGGACGAACGCCGCTGCCAAGGGCGCACCCGGCGCCGAGGTGTACCTCGTCGGCATCGGCGGCAAGCTCGCCACGGCGATGGCCCTCTGGCGGCTCGACGGGCCGGCGCACGACGAGCTCGTCGACCGACGGGCCCTGCACTTCCCGCCGGCCGTCCGGGTGGCGACGCTCACCGGTACGGACGAGGCGGTGACCGAGGCGGTCGAGGCCCTCGGTGACGCGGTGGTCGGGGCGGTGCTCGGGCCGGTTCCGGTACCCGACGACCCGGTGCCCGGGACGGTCCGTGCGATCGTGCGCTTCGCCTACGCGCACGGGGCCGAGGTCGCGGCGACGCTCAAGGCCGAGGTCATCCGTCGTTCGTCGACGCGCCGGGTGCTCCCGGGTGGCAACCGACGTCGCGCGGCGCCGACCCTGCGCGTGCGACTCGACGACGCCGAGCCGTTCACCGAGGTCTGACCCGCCGCGGACGCGCCCACGGAGTCGAGGTGCCGCGACGCGCCGGGCGCGCACCGAGCCTCCCGTCCGTCCGGACGGTGTGCAAGGCTGGTCGGTGGTGGTCACGGACCACCGACGTTGACACCACACGCACGACGGAGTGACGAGGTGACGCCGATGCGGGCGCTCTGGAAGCCGGACGCCGGTCCGGGACTGATCATGACCGACCGGCCGGTGCCGGTCCCGACCGAGGACGAGGTCCTCGTCCGCGTGCTGCGGACCGGGATCTGCGGGACCGACCTGCACATCGAGCGGTGGGACGACTGGGCCGCGTCGGCCGTGACCGCACCGCTCGTGCCCGGCCACGAGTTCTCCGGCGAGGTCGTCGAGGTCGGCGCCGCCGTGCGTGACGTCGCCGTCGGCGACCTCGTGTCCGGCGAGGGCCACGTCATCTGCGGCACCTGCCGGAACTGTCGCGCCGGACGTCGGCAGATGTGCATCCGCACGAAGGGGCTCGGCGTGCAGCGCGACGGCGCGTTCGCGGAGTACCTGACGCTGCCGGGCACGAACGTGTGGGTCCACCACGGCCCCGTCGAACCCGAGGTGGGTGCCCTCTTCGACCCGCTCGGCAACGCCGTGCACACCGCGCTCGCGTTCCCCCTGGTCGGCGAGGACGTGCTGGTCACCGGGTGCGGACCGATCGGCCTCATGGCGATCGCGGTGGCCCGACACGCCGGTGCGCGGTTCGTCGTCGGGACGGACGTCAGCACGGAGCGGCTGCGCCTGGCGGAGGGCATGGGCGCCGACCTCGGGGTGGACGTGCGTCACGACGGGGCGGCCACGGTCCGTGCGGCTCAGGAGCGGCTCGGCATGCGTGAGGGCTTCGACGTCGGCTTCGAGATGTCCGGCGCCCCGACCGCACTGCCCGCGATGGTCGACAACATGAACCACGGCGGGCGGATCGCGATGCTCGGGCTGCCGAGCGGCCCGATCGCGGTGGACTGGGCCAAGGTCGTGACGCACATGCTCACGGTGAAGGGCATCTACGGCCGTGAGATGTACGAGACGTGGCAGGCGATGAGCTCGATGCTCGCCACGAGTGCGGTCCTGCGCGAGCGCATCGGCTCGATCGTGTCGGCGTGCCACCCGGCGCGCGACTGGGAGGCAGCGTTCGCCGCGGCGGCGAGCGCGGACGGCGGCAAGGTCGTCATCGACTGGACGGAGACCTGATGTACGGCGCGATCAAGGACCACCTGGCGACGGAGCTCGCCGGGATCGAGGCCGCGGGGCTGACGAAGCGCGAGCGCGGCATCGCCGGTCCGCAGCGGGCGGCGATCGCGGCGGACGGCACCGACCTGCTCAACTTCTGTGCGAACAACTACCTCGGGCTCGCGGACTCGACCGACCTCGTCGACGCGGCGAAGGACGCCCTCGACCGCTGGGGCTACGGGGTGGCGAGCGTGCGGTTCATCTGCGGCACGCAGGACCTGCACCTCGACCTCGAGCGTCGGGTCGCCGGCTTCCTCGGCACCGAGGCCGCGATCCTGTACTCGTCGTGCTTCGACGCGAACGGTGGGCTGTTCGAGGTGCTGCTCGGCCCGGAGGACGCGATCATCTCCGACGAGCTCAACCACGCGTCGATCATCGACGGCATCCGGCTCTCGAAGGCGCAGCGGTTCCGGTACCGCAACCGCGACACGGCCGACCTGGAGGCGCAGCTCGCCGCCGCATCGTCCGCCCGGTTCCGCGCGGTGGTCACCGACGGCGTCTTCTCCATGGACGGCTCGATCGCGCCGCTCGCCGAGATCTGCGACCTCGCCGAGCGGTACGACGCACTCGTCATCGTCGACGACTCGCACGCCGTCGGGTTCGTCGGCGAGCACGGGCGGGGCACCCCCGAGCTGTGCGGCGTCGCGGACCGCGTCGACGTCTACACCGGCACGTTCGGCAAGGCGCTCGGCGGGGCGTCCGGCGGGTACGTGGCCTCGCGCCGGGAGATCGTCGACCTGCTGCGGCAGCGCTCACGCCCGTACCTGTTCTCGAACTCGCTCGCGCCGGTGATCGCGGCGGGGACCGTCGCGGCGCTCGACCTCGTCGAACGGTCGGACGACGCCCGCGCCCGGCTCGCAGCCAACGCCAGGACGTTCCGGACGCTCATGTCGGACGCGGGCTTCGAGCTGCTGCCGGGGGAGCACCCGATCGTGCCCGTGATGTTCCACGAGGCCGGCCGTACCGCGCGGATCGCGGACGAGATGCAGGCGCGGGGCGTCTACGTGACGGCGTTCAGCTACCCGGTGGTGCCGCAGGGGAGAGCCCGGATCCGGGTGCAGCTCTCCGCGGCGCACACCGAGGAGCAGGTGCGCCGCTGCGTGGACGCCTTCGTCGGGGCCCGCGCCGCCGTCGACGCCTGACGACCTCCCGCGGAACGCAACGACGGCGGCCGCTCGCAGGGGAGTACCGCTGCGAGGAGCCGCCGACGTTGCGTGTTGCGGGTGCGAGCCCGGGTCAGGCGCCGACCGGACGGCGGCGCTCCCGCGGGAAGACGACGCCGAGCGCGACCATGCCGATCGCGAGCACCAGGTGCAGCCAGTTGTCCGCCCAGTTGAGCGGGACGAAGTTCGCGCCGGACATCGTGCCCGCCGTGAACAGGCCGTAGACCCACAGCACGAAGTAGACGACGCCGCCGATCACGAGGTACATCCGCGACCCCGTCGCCCGCTTCGCCGCGAGGAGGCCGACGACGCCGAACAGCAGGTGCACGATGTTGTGCAGGACCGACACCTGGAAGATCCCGAGCAGCATCGCCATCGAGTGGTGCCCGGCACCGCCGAGGTCGCCGGAGGTCAGCCCCGGCACGAACCCGGCGATCCCGACGAGCAGGAACACGATGCCGACGACGAGCGCGACCTTCTGGATCGACGAGCCGGCGTAGCGGTTGGTGGAGGTGGTGACGTCACTCATGGTCCGGACGTTACCCAGCCCGCTCGCAGTCCGTTCCCGGCCGGCAGCGTCCCGCGCGCGTCGGACACCGTCGGCCGTGGGACGATGGACCCCATGCGTCTCGTCGTCGCCGGCAGCCCCGCTGCGGCCGTCCCCACTCTCCGACGTCTCGCCGCCTCCGACCACGAGATCGCGGCCGTCCTCACCCGACCCCCGACACCCCAGGGTCGGAAGCGTGTCCTCACGCCGACCCCGGTGGCGCAGGTCGCCGAGGAGCTCGGACTGCCCGTCATCGAGGCCACCCGGGTGGACGACGCCGTCACCGCGCAGCTGGTCGAACTGCAGGCCGACCTCGGCGTCATCGTCGCGTACGGTGCGCTCCTCCGTCGTCCCGCCCTGGACGCTCCACGTCTCGGCTGGGTCAACCTGCACTTCTCCGAGCTGCCGGCGTACCGCGGCGCCGCACCCGTCCAGCGTGCCGTGATGGCGGGCGACACCCGGACCGCCGCGACCGTCTTCCAGCTCGTCGAGGCGCTCGACGCCGGTCCCGTGTACGCCGCCGACCCGTTCACGATCGACCCGGACGCCACCAGCGGCGAGGTCCTCGCCGCGATGGCCGAGACCGGAGCGGACACCGTCCTGCGGGTCGTCGACGCCCTGGCCGACGGCAGCGCGGTCGCCACCGAGCAGTCCGGGACGGTGACCCTCGCCCCGAAGCCGACCGCCGACGACGCGCACGTCGCCTTCACGGAGCCGGCCGTGGCCGTCCGTGCCCGCGTCCGCGGTGTGACGCCCGAGCCCGGCGCGTTCGCCCACCTCGGCGAGACGCGGGTGAAGCTGCTCCGCAGCGCGCTCCTGCCGGGAGGCGCGGCCTCCTCCGCCCCGCACCTCGCGCCCGGTGCGCTCGCACTGGTCGACGGACGACTCCTCGTCGGCACGGCCGACGTCCCGCTCGTGCTCACCGAGGTCCAGCCCGCCGGCAAGAAGGCGATGGACGGCGCCGCGTGGGCACGCGGCCTCGGCTCGCTCGAGGGCGTGGTGCTCTCGTGAGCGCGGCGCAGCAGTCCTCCCGGCGGTCGCGCGGCGACCGACGCCCCCGTCCGACCAGCGCCAGGCGGGTCGCGTTCGACGTGCTCCGCGCGGTGCAGGTCGACGACGCCTACGCCAACCTGCTCCTGCCCACGCGCATCCGTCGCGCCGGTCTGTCCGCCCGCGACGCCGCCTTCGCCACCGAGCTCACCTACGGGTCGATCCGCATGCTCGGCCGCTACGACGCGATCGTCGGGGTCGCATCCGGTCGCCGGGTCGACAACATCGAGTCCGACGTGCTCGACGTGATGCGCCTCGGCGTGCACCAGCTGCTCGGCATGCGCACACCAACGCACGCGGCGGTCTCGGCGACCGTGGAGCTCGCACGCGAGGTCGGCGCCCGCCGGGCCACCGGCTTCGTCAACGCGGTCCTGCGCAAGGTCGCCGCGAGGACCGACGACGAGTGGGACGCCCTGGTGACCGAGGGTCGGAGCGGCGACGCGCTGCTGGCCACCCGCTGGTCGCACCCGTCGTGGGTGGTCGCCGCACTCCGTGACGCCCTGGCGGCCGAGCGGTCGCGGGACGAGCTCGCTGCCCTGCTCGCGGCCGACAACGTCGCGCCCCGCGTGCAGCTCGTCGCGCTGCCCGGGCTCGCCACCGACGAGGACGTCCGCACCGCGACGGCGACCGCTGCTGAGGACGGATCCGGAGCGGACGACGGGGCCGGAGCCGACGGCGGGGCCGGAGCCGACGAGCAGCCCCGCACCGACGACGGAGCCGGAGCCGACGACGAGACCGGCACCGCGCCTCCCGGCCGGGTCGCCGGGGCCGACGCCGGCCCGGTGTCCCCGGTCGGCATCCGCGGGACGACCGGCGACCCCGCACGGGTCCCCGGCGTCGCCGCCGGTCGGCTCCGGGTGCAGGACGAGGGGTCGCAGCTCGCGGCCCTCGCCCTCACGCGGTCGTCCGCCGTCCGTCCGGGGGAGCGGTGGCTCGACATGTGCGCCGGGCCCGGGGGCAAGGCCGCGCTCCTCGCCGCCGAGGCCGCCCAGGGCGGAGCGTCCCTGGTCGCCAACGAGCTCGTGCCCGCCCGCGCCGGACTCGTGCGCAAGGCCCTGTCCACCGTGGCGGGTGACGACATAGTCACGGTCGTCGAGGGCGACGGACGGCGCTTCGGCAAGCCGGGCGACGAGCTGTTCGACCGGATCCTGCTCGATGCTCCGTGCACGGGCCTCGGTGCGCTCCGTCGGCGTCCCGAGGCGCGGTGGCGCAAGCAGCCCGAGGACGTCCCCGAGCTCGCGGCGCTGCAGGCCGAGCTGCTCGATGCGGCGGTCCGTGCACTCGCCCCGGGTGGCACGCTCGCGTACGTGACGTGCTCGCCGCACCTGGCCGAGACGCGCGGGCAGGTCGACGCGCTGCTCGAGCGGCACGGCGACGTGCTCGAACAGCTCGACACCGCCGGCGTGGTCCGGTCGGTGGCGGCCCGGGACCCGCAGGTCGCCGACGGTCCGACGGCGCAGCTCTGGCCGCACCGGACCGGCACCGACGCGATGTTCGTCGCACTCTTCCGTCGTCGCCCCTGACCCCTCCCGCAACACGCAACCTCGGCGTCTGCTCGCGGGTTGTCGGCCCAGGAACGATCTGATATGTTGGAGGAACACGACCGGTTCCGCCTGCGAGAGCAGGTCCAGGGCCGGTCCTCTTCGTTCTCGGCCCGGGGGAGGCCTGCTGTGGAACCCAAGCCGTTCCGGCCGTACCGAGAGCAGGTGGCACTCCTGCGAGGACGTGGGATGCACGTGCCCGACGAGGACGCCGCCGTCCGCGAACTGCGCCTCGTCAACTACTACCGGCTGAGTGGCTACTGGTACGCGTTCCGCGAGACCACGGGCGGTGCGCGGGGTGATCGCTTCCGCCCGGGGACCCACCTCGAGGACGTCCTCGCGCTCCACCGTTTCGACGAGCGTCTGCGGACGACGGTGTTCGACGCCCTCGCTCCGGTCGAGCTCGCACTGAGAGCCGCGCTGGGGCACGCACTCGGGCGGCTCCACCCGAGCGCCCATCTGCGTCCCGATCTGCTCGGTCCGCTGGCACGCGCCGGCGACGGCCACCGCAACTGGCTGGAGCGGCACCGCGGTGAGGTCGCCAGGAGCCGGGAGGAGTTCGTCGAGCACCACCGGTCCGGGTACGGGGGAGTCCTGCCGGTGTGGGCCGCGGTCGAGGTGATGGACTGGGGGACGGTCTCGAGGCTGCTCGGCTTCGCGCCGCCGAGCGTCCAGACCGAGGTGAGCGGACGGTTCGGTCTCCGAGCACCGCAGCTGACCTCGTGGTTGCGCGCGCTCAACGTGGTGCGCAACGCATGTGCCCACCACGGACGCCTGTTCAACCGCGCGTACGCCATCCGACCGAAGCTGCCCCCGGTCGGCGCCGACCCTTCGTTGGACACCGCACGCGCATCGATGAACCGCACGTACGGGCAGCTCACCCTGGTGCAGTACCTCCGTGTCCGGAGCGGACTGGGGACCGCGACGCAGCTCACCGGTGTCCTGCGCGAGTTCCCGACCGTGCCGCTCGTCCCGTTCTCCGACACGGGAGCCCCGCTGGAGTGGGAGACCGCCGTCTGGACGGGCAGCGGCGCTCGGTAGGGTTGCCGGGTGACGATCCGCATCTCGCCGAGCATCCTGTCCGCCGACTTCGCCAACCTCGAGCGGGAGCTGCACCGCATCGAGAGCGCCGACATGGTGCACGTCGACGTGATGGACAACCACTTCGTGCCGAACCTCACCCTGGGCCTGCCGATCGTGCAGCGCCTGCAGGACGTCTCGCCGGTGCCGCTCGACGTGCACCTCATGATCACCGACGCCGACACCCAGGCGCCGAAGTACGCCGAGACCGGTGCCTCGAGCGTCACGTTCCACCTCGAGGCCGCCGACGACCCGGTGGCGACCGCCGCGGCGATCCGGTCGAACGGTGCCCGCGCCGCCGTCGCCGTGAAGCCCGGCACCCCGATCACGCAGGTGCTCCACCACCTCGACGCGTACGACATGATCCTGCTCATGACCGTCGAGCCCGGGTTCGGCGGGCAGTCGTTCATGCCCTCCGTCATGCCGAAGCTCGCCGACGCCCGTGGCGCAGTCGACGCCTCGGGGCTCGACGTCTGGCTCGAGGTCGACGGCGGCATCGCGGTCGACACCGTGCCCGAGGCGGTCCGCAGCGGCGCCGACACGCTCGTCGCCGGATCCGCCGTCTACGGCGGTGAGCCCGCGCAGCGCATCGCCGACCTGCGCGAGGCGGCTGCGGCGGCACGCGCGTGACCGCCCAGGTGGGCGGCGCGTCGGGGGCGACCGGCGCCTCCCGTCCGGACGGTGCGTCCGGTGCAGCCGCGCAGGACGGTAGCCTGGTCCCCGTGAAGACGTTCGACGACCTGTTCGCGGAGCTGATCGAGAAGGCGCGCACGCGCCCCGAGGGCTCCGGCACCGTCGCCGAACTGGACGCCGGCGTGCACCAGATCGGCAAGAAGATCGTGGAGGAGGCCGCCGAGGTCTGGATGGCGGCTGAGTACGAGGGCGACGAGCGCACCTCGGAGGAGATCTCGCAGCTGATCTACCACCTCCAGGTGCTCATGGTCGCGAAGGGGCTCACCCCGGCGGACGTCTGGCGACATCTGTAGGAACGCGTGTCGCGCTCACCGAGCGCCACCGCGACCCGCAGCCGTCCCGACCTCCAGCAGAAAGCAGACCACCTGATGCTCCGCATCGCCGTGCCCAACAAGGGTTCGCTGTCCGAGACCGCCTCCGAGATGCTCAAGGAGGCCGGGTACGCCGGTCGCCGCGACCCGAAGGCGCTCCACCTGCTCGACGAGCGCAACGGTGTCGAGTTCTTCTTCCTCCGTCCGCGCGACATCGCGACGTACGTCGGCTCCGGCGCACTCGACGTCGGCATCACCGGCCGCGACCTGTTGCTCGACTCCGGGTCGGCGGCGCACGAGGTCGACGCGCTCGGGTTCGCCGACTCGACCTTCCGGTTCGCCGGGACGCCCGGCCGGTTCACCGAGCTGCAGGACCTCGACGGCGTCCGCGTCGCGACGAGCTACCCGGGACTCGTGGGCGAGTTCCTCGCCCGGCACGGGGTGACCGCGACCCTCGTGAAGCTCGACGGCGCCGTCGAGAGCGCCGTGCGCCTCGGTGTCGCGGACGCCGTGGCCGACGTCGTCTCGACCGGCAGCACGCTCCGTGCCGCCGGGCTCGAGATCTTCGGTCCGGTGATCCTCGAGTCGACCGCGCTGCTCATCTCCAACGACGAGCGCATCCCGGGCATCGACGTCCTGCGTCGCCGCCTGCAGGGCGTGCTCGTCGCCCGCGGCTACGTCATGCTCGACTACGACATCCCGACCGACCTGCTGGAGCAGGCCACCGCGGTGGCGTCGGGCATCGAGTCGCCGACGGTCTCCCCGCTGCACGACCGCGACTGGTCGGCCGTCCGCGTGATGATCCCGCGCGAGGACGCGAACCTCATCATGGACGCGCTGTACGACCTCGGTGCGCGCGCCATCCTGGTCAGCCCGATCCACGCCGCACGCCTGTGAACGACGCGGTGCGAGCCGACGTGACCGGACCCGACAGCGGCGCGGCCGGTGTCGCCGGTGGCGTCTCGGTCCGGGTCATCCCGTGCCTCGACGTGTCCGGCGGTCGCGTCGTCAAGGGCGTCAACTTCCTCGACCTGCAGGACGCCGGGGACCCGGTCGAGCTCGCGGCCCGCTACTACGAGCAGGGTGCCGACGAGCTGACCTTCCTCGACGTCGGTGCCACGGTCGAGAACCGCGCGACCATGTTCGAGACGGTGACGCGCACGGCGGAGCAGGTCTTCATCCCGCTCACCGTCGGCGGTGGCGTCCGGAGCGTCGACGACGTCTCCCGCCTGCAGCAGTGCGGCGCGGACAAGATCGGCGTCAACAGCGCGGCGATCGCGCGGCCGGAGCTCGTGAGCGAGATCGCCGACCGCTTCGGCGCGCAGGCGGTGGTGCTGTCGCTCGACGTCAAGCGCTCGGACCGGATGCCCTCCGGTTTCGTCGTCACGACCCACGGCGGACGGACCGAGTCCGACCTCGACGCGATCGCGTGGGCACGCGAGGGCGTCGAGCGCGGCGCGGGCGAGCTGCTCGTCAACTCGATCGACGCGGACGGCACGAAGCACGGCTTCGACCTCGAGCTCATCGCCGCGGTGCGTGCGGTGTCGTCGGTCCCGGTCATCGGCTCGGGAGGCGCCGGTCGCCTCGAGCACTTCGCCCCGGCCGTCGAGGCGGGCGCGGACGCCGTGCTCGCTGCCAGCGTCTTCCACCGGGGCGAGATGACCATCGGGGACGTCAAGGCGGCGCTGCGCGCCGCCGGCCAGCCCGTCCGCTGACACCCCGTCCGCCGACACCCCGCCGTAGGCTAGGAGTCTCATGACCGACAGCACCAGCACCAGCACGGAAGCGGTCCTCGACCGCGCACGGTTCGGTGCGGACGGCCTGCTCCCCGCAGTCGTGCAGGAGGAGTCCTCGAAGGACGTCCTCATGCTCGGCTGGATGGACCGCGAAGCCCTCCGCCGCACCCTGACCGAGGGCCGCGTGACCTTCTGGTCGCGCTCCCGACAGGAGTACTGGCGCAAGGGCGACACGTCCGGGCACGCGCAGTACGTCCGGGCTGCCGCACTCGACTGCGACGACGACACGCTGCTCGTCACCGTGCAGCAGGTCGGGGCCGCCTGCCACACCGGTGCGCACAGCTGCTTCGAGGTCGACCCGCTCGAGCCCGTGACCGCGACCGCGCCGGTGCAGGCCGCGCCGGCGCAGGCCGGGACGGACGCGACTGACCCGACGTCGGCGACCACGACCGCGGAGGCGATCCGATGACCGGCGCGAGCCGCGCGGAGGAGCCGCGCACGACCTCCCGGCAGGCCTTCGACGACCTGCTCGACGGCCACCGCGTCGTCCCCGTCGTCCGCGCGCTCTACGCCGACAGCGAGACGCCGGTCGGTGTGTACCGCAAGCTGGCGGACGGTCGCCCCGGTTCGTTCCTGCTCGAGTCCGCCGGCCAGGGCGGCCTGTGGTCGCGCTGGTCCTTCGTCGGCGTCCGGAGCTTCGGCGTCCTGACCCAGGACGGCGACCGGGCGTCCTGGATCGACACCGGCATCCCGGCGTCGCGGGCCGTCGGCTCGCTCGACGGCGCCCCCCTCGACGTCCTCGCCCGCCTGCACGACCGGTGGGCGACGCCCCGCGTTCCCGGCACCCCGCCCCTGGTCGGCGGCACGGTCGGGTTCATCGGGTGGGAGGCCGTGCGGCAGCTCGAGCACCTGCCGAACGTGCCCGCGGCCGACTTCGAGGTGCCCGGGCAGGCCCTCGCCTTCGTGTCCGAGCTCGCGGCGCTCGACCACCGCACCGGCCTCGTGCTCCTCGTCGCGAGCGTCCTCAACGACGGCACAGACGACCCGGACACGATGTGGTCCGACGCGCAGTCCCGGCTCGACCGGATGCAGGCGGACCTGGTGCAGCCGAGCGCGGCGACGGTCGCCGAGGCGTTCGAGATCGCCGAGCCGACCCCGCGCCACCGGACGTCGCCGGAGGACTACATGGCCGCGGTCGAGCGGTCCAAGGACTTCATCCGCGACGGTGACGTCTTCCAGGTCGTCGTCTCGCAGCGGTTCGACCACGACGTCACCGCCGACCCGCTCGACGTCTACCGGGTGCTCCGGACACTGAACCCGAGCCCGTACATGTACTTCCTCGCGCTGGCGGACAGCGCCGACGAGCGCTTCTGGATCGTCGGTGCCTCGCCCGAGGCCCTGGTCAAGGTGCAGGACGGGCGGGCGATCACCCACCCGATCGCCGGCTCGCGCCCACGCGGCGCGAGCCCGGTCGAGGACGTCCGCCTGGGTGACGAGCTGTTCGCCGACCCGAAGGAGCGCGCCGAGCACCTCATGCTGGTCGACCTCGCCCGGAACGACCTGCAGAAGGTGTGCGAGCCGGGGACCGTCGCGGTGACCGAGTTCATGACCGTCGAGCGCTTCAGCCACATCATGCACCTGGTGTCGAGCGTCGAGGGATCGGTCCGACCGGGGGCGTCGGCGATCGACGTCTTCCGCGCGACCTTCCCGGCCGGCACCCTGTCGGGGGCACCGAAGCCGCGTGCGCTCGAGATCATCGACGAGCTGGAACCGGCGAAGCGCGGAGCGTACGCGGGCGTGGTCGGCTACTTCGACTTCGCCGGCGACGCCGACCTGGCGATCGCCATCCGTACGGCGCTCATCAAGGACGGGGTCGCACGCGTGCAGGCCGGTGCCGGCCTGGTCGCCGACTCCGACCCGCGCACCGAGCACGAGGAGGCCGTGAACAAGGCGGCCGCCCCGCTGCGCGCGGTCGCGACCGCGAACCGGATGCGCGAGGTGCGCGCGTGACGGCCCGGCGCTCCCGCCCGCTCGTCGTCGTCGCCGGCCTCGCGGTCGCCGGCATCGTGATGCTGTCGTGGACCCAGACGTGGTTCACGGTGCACCTGCACGCCGGCACCGCGGTGGTGCCGCGCGTGGTGGCGGACGGTGCCGCGGTCGTCCCGCAGTACACGGCGCTCGCGATCGCGAGCCTGGCGCTGTTCCTCGCGCTGACGATCGCCGGCCGTGTGCTGCGCGTCGTGCTCGCGGCCGTCGAGGTGCTGCTCGGCATCGCCGTCGTGGCGACCGGCATCGGCGCCCTGGCGGACCCCGTCGCGGCGTCGAAGGGCGCGGTGGGCGAGGTCGCGGGCGTCAGCGACACCGGCGCGGTGCGCCAGGTCGTCGACCGGGTCGACGTCACCGCGTGGCCCGCCGTCGGCATCGCGGGTGGCGTGCTCGCCGTGGTGCTCGGGATCGTCGTGTTCGTGGTGCAGCGGCAGTGGCCCGGGCCGACCCGGAAGTACGCCGCGGCGACCGCCGGGGCCGCCGCCGACGCCCGTGCGGCCGCCCCGACCCAACGCGACGCGATCACCGACTGGGACGACCTCAGCGCGGGTGACGACCCGACCGCCGGGGACGGTGCGGTGGGGGAACCGCCCACGACCGACACGGTAGGATCGGATCGGCGCCGATCGGACGACGGCGCCGGAGCAGAACGAGGAGCACCGTGAGCAACACTGAGCCCGCAGAACTCGGCGAAGGCCACTCGCCCGCCGCCTGGACCGCCGTCGTGATCATGCTGATCGGCTTCGCGGCAGGCACGCTGTTCTTCTGGTTCGACCTGGCGTGGGGCGTCTGGGCGTCCGCCGTCGTCGTGGTGATCGGCCTCGTCGTCGGCGCCGTGATGGCGAAGGCCGGCTACGGCGTCAACGGTCCGAAGTACGTCGCCAAGCACCACGCGGAGTAGTCCCGTGCCGAACGTGCTCGAGACCCTCGTCGCGGGCGCGCTCGAGGACGCCGCCGCCCGTCGTGTCGACCGTCCGCTCTCGGACGTCGAGCGCGACCTGGACCGGGTGGCGTCGCCGCTCGACGCCCTCGACTTCCTGTCGCCCGGCGACCGCGTGAAGATCCTCGCCGAGGTCAAGCGTGCGAGCCCGTCGCGCGGCTCCATGGCGCCCATCGAGGACCCGGCCGCCCTCGCCGCCGACTACGAGCGTGGCGGAGCGTCGACGATCAGCGTGCTCACCGAGGGGCGGAAGTTCCTCGGCAGCCTCGCCGACCTCGAGGCGGTGAAGGCGCGCGTGTCGCTGCCGGTGCTGCGCAAGGACTTCATCGCCGACCCGTACCAGGTGCTCGAGGCCCGCGCCGCCGGTGCCGACCTGGTGCTGCTCATCGTGGCGGCGCTCCAGCAGCGACAGCTCGTGGAGCTGCACGAGCTCGCCGAGCAGCTCGGCATGCGCGTGCTCGTCGAGGCCCACTCCGGTGACGAGGTCTCCCGTGGCCTCGACGCCGGCGCGCGGATCCTCGGCGTCAACGCCCGCGACCTCACCGACTTCTCGCTGGACCGCGACCTCTTCGGCTCCCTCGCCGACCGCATCCCCGACGGGGTCGTGCGCGTCGCCGAGTCGGCCGTCGCCGCGCCCGCCGACGTCGCCCACTACCGCGCAGCGGGTGCCGACGTCGTCCTGGTGGGGGAGGCGCTCGTCACGGGCGCGGACCCCGCCACCACCCTCGCGTCGTTCATCGCCGCCGCGGACGGCTCCGGCCGCCCGCGCGCCTGACCGACACCGTCCCACCGGTCGCCCCGCACACCGGGGCGTCCGAACACCCCGGGAGACCCACCGTGACCTCACTCCGTGACCTGCAGGGCCCGTACTTCGGCGACTTCGGCGGACGCTTCGTCCCCGAGTCGCTCGTGCTCGCGCTCGACGAGCTCGAGACCGCCTTCCGCGCGGCCTGGGCGGACCCGGCGTTCCGCGAGGAGCTCGACACGCTCCAGCGCGAGTACACCGGCCGCCCGTCGATCATCACCGAGGCGCCGCGGTTCGCGAAGCACGCCGGTGGTGCCCGGATCATCCTCAAGCGCGAGGACCTCAACCACACCGGTTCGCACAAGATCAACAACGTGCTCGGTCAGGCCCTCGTCGCGAAGCGGCTCGGCAAGACCCGGCTCATCGCCGAGACGGGAGCCGGGCAGCACGGCGTCGCGACGGCCACCGCCGCTGCGCTCTTCGGTATGGACTGCGTCGTGTACATGGGCGCCGTCGACACCGAGCGCCAGGCACTGAACGTGGCGCGGATGCGGCTGCTCGGTGCCGAGGTGATCCCGGTCGAGACGGGTTCGCGCACGCTGAAGGACGCCATCAACGACGCGCTGCGCGACTGGGTGGCGAACGTCGACTCGACGCACTACCTGCTCGGCACCGTCGCGGGGCCGCACCCGTTCCCGGAGATGGTCCGCGAGTTCCACAAGGTGATCGGCGAAGAGGCCCGACAGCAGGTCCTCGACCGCATCGGTCGCCTGCCGGACGCCGTCGCCGCGTGCGTCGGCGGCGGCTCGAACGCGATGGGCATCTTCGAGGCCTTCCTCGACGACGAGTCGGTCCGGTTGCACGGCTTCGAGGCCGGCGGCGACGGCATCGAGACGGGGCGGCACGCCGCGAGCATCTCGCTCGGGCGCACCGGTGTCCTCCAGGGCACGATGTCGTACCTCATGCAGGACGAGGACGGCCAGACCATCGAGAGCCACAGCATCTCGGCGGGCCTCGACTACCCGAGCGTCGGTCCCGAGCACGCCTACCTGGCCTCGATCGGCCGCGCGCAGTACTCGCCGATCACCGACGCCGAGGCGATGGAGGCCTTCCGCCTGCTCGGCCGGACCGAGGGCATCCTGCCGGCCATCGAGTCGGCGCACGCGCTCGCAGGGGCGATCAAGCTGGGCAAGGAGCTCGGCCCCGACGGCGTCGTGCTGGTGTCCCTGTCCGGACGTGGTGACAAGGACGTCGCGTCCGCCAGTCGCTACTTCGGCATCCTCGACGAGAACGCGGTGCAGCTGTGACGAACCCCGGTCGCTCCACCTCGGTCGCGACGACGATCGACACCGCCAACGCCGAGCGCGCCGGAGCCGTCGTCGGGTACCTGCCCGCCGGCTTCCCCGACCTGCAGACGAGCGTGGACGCGGCGGTCGCCCTCGCCGAGAACGGCGTCGACGTCATCGAGCTCGGCCTGCCGTACTCCGACCCGGTGATGGACGGTCCGGTGATCCAGCGCGCCGCGGAGGAGAGCCTGGCGAACGGCTTCCGTGTCGCGCAGGTCTTCGACGCCGTCGACCAGATCACGAGCCGTGTCGACGTGCCCGTGCTCGTCATGACCTACTGGAACCCGGTGCTCCGGTACGGGGTCGACCGGTTCGCCGACGACCTCGTCGCGGCCGGGGCGTCCGGGCTCATCACCCCGGACCTCATCCCGGACGAGGGTCGCGCCTGGATCGACGCCTCCGAGCGCACCGGGCTCGACCGGGTCTTCCTCGCGGCGCCGTCCTCGACGGACACCCGCATGGAGCAGGCGGTCCGCTCCAGCCGCGGCTTCGTCTACGCCGTGTCGACGATGGGCGTCACCGGCGCCCGCGTCGGCGTCGACACCGCCGCCCGCACCGTCGTGTCGCGACTGCGCGACGCCGGTGTGGAGCGCACGTGCGTCGGCCTCGGCATCTCGACGGCAGACCAGGTGCGCGAGGTCCTCGAGTACGCCGACGGGGCGATCGTCGGGTCCGCCTTCGTGCGCGCCCTCGCCGACCTCGGCGTGCAGGGGGTCGCGGACCGCGCGGCCGACCTGACCAGCGGCGCCGCGCGCAGCTGAGGCGAGCACCGGTCCGGACGGGAGGCGCGGTGTCGGTGGGTCGACCGGCGCACCGGCCCCGCGCCTCCCGTGCACCGTGCTCCCAGTTCCCACAGGTCGACCCACCCCGTTCCTGGTCGGCGCGGTTCCCGCGCTACAGTGAGCGGGGCCGACCCTCCAGCGGCACCGCGGCCGTCCAGCACCGAAAGGCGACAGCACCTCCATGCCCCTCCTGAGCATCCCGAGCCCGAGCACCGCGTGGCAGTACTTCGACCTGACCGCCTGGCTGCGCGACGTCTTCGGGTGGTCGCTGCCGCTCGACTTCCGCATCCACGCGTACGCGATCTGCATCCTGCTGGGCATCGTCGCGGCCGTCGTGCTCGCGAACCGGCGGCTCAACGCCCGCGGGGTCGAGCGCTGGATCATCATCGACATCGCGATCTGGGCGGTGCCCGCCGGCATCATCGGCGGTCGGTTGTTCCACGTGTTCAGCCACGTCAGCGACTACTTCGGGCCGGGGCGTGACCCGCTCTCGTTCCTCTACATCTGGGAGGGCGGGCTGGCCATCTTCGGCGCGCTCATCCTCGGGTCGGTCGGTGCGTACATCGGGTGCCGTCAGGTGGGCCTGCGCTTCTCGACCCTGATCGACGCGATCGCTCCCGGCGTCCTGCTCGCCCAGGCGTTCGGTCGCCTCGGCAACTACTTCAACCACGAGCTCTTCGGCATGCCGACGAGCCTGCCGTGGGGGCTCGAGATCGAGTCGACGAACGCGGCGTTCCCGAAGGGGCTGCCCGAGGGCACCCTGTTCCACCCGACCTTCCTCTACGAGATCATCTGGAACGTCGTGGGCGTCGTCGTGATCCTGCTGCTCGACAAGCGGTTCCGGCTGCAGTGGGGCAAGGTCATGGCGCTCTACCTGATCTGGTACGGCACCGGTCGCTCGGTCCTCGAGTCCATCCGCGTCGACACGAGCGAGACCTTCGCCGGGATCCGCACGAACGTCTGGATGTCCTTCGCCGCGATCCTGCTCGGCATCGTGATCTTCCTCGTACAGACCCGTCGGCACACCGGCAACGAGCCCAGCCCGTACCTGCCGGGTCGCGAGCCGCGTCGGTCCTCCGATGTAGACTCGGACGACACCTGGTCGGAACACGACGACGACGCTCCGGCGGTCGCCGACGACGCCGATCCGGTCCCAGCAGCAGGCCGCGCGCGGTAACTCCGCGACCGGCAGCACCGGCTCCTCGGACGGCACCCGCCGGCCGCGGGGCACCATCCGAACGGTCGGGTCGCCACGAGCGGCCCCGCCACCTCGCGCGTCGTCTGCGCACCCTCCACGGCGACGCGCACGGGCACCAGGTCCGCCCGCTCGGGCGGAACGCACCACCGGGCCACCGACGTCCCTGTTCCACTCCCTCGTGAGGACGGTTCCCCATGGCGCTCCAGCCAGACCCTGCCCCCCGTTCGACGCGCTCCCTGCAGCCGGCGCACCGACGATTCTCGGCCGTGCCCGAGGCGACCGGTGCGTACGACCCGGCGAACGAGAAGGACGCCTGCGGCCTCGCGATGGTCGCGACGCTCCGCGGTACCGCGGGGCACGACATCGTCGACGCCGCGCTGGGTGCACTCCGGAACCTCGAGCACCGCGGTGCCGTCGGTTCCGACGCGGGCACCGGTGACGGCGCGGGCATCCTGTGCCAGGTGCCGGACGCGTTCCTGCGCGACGAGGTGCCGTTCGACCTGCCCGCCGCGGGGGAGTACGCCGTCGGGACGGCCTACCTGCCCGTCGACGAGGACGAGCGCCACGCGGTGAAGGGTGCGGTCGAGCGCCTGGCCCGCGAGGAGGGCCTGAAGGTCCTCGGGTGGCGTGCGGTCCCGGTTCGGCCGGAGGTCCTCGGGACGCTCGCGCGCGCCGCGATGCCGGCGTTCGAGCAGCTGTTCGTCGCCTCCACCCGTCACGACGTGCACGGCGCCGCCTGGAGCGGCATCGCCCTCGACCGGCAGGCCTTCCGACTGCGCAAGCGCGCGGAGCACGGCGTCGAGGTCTACTTCATGTCGCTGTCCAGCCGCACCATGGTCTACAAGGGCATGGTCACGACGCTCCAGCTCGAGCCGTTCTACCCGGACCTCAGCGACGAGCGCTTCGCCTCGAAGCTCGCGATCGTGCACTCGCGCTACTCGACGAACACCTTCCCGTCGTGGCCGCTGGCGCAACCGTTCCGGACGCTCGCCCACAACGGCGAGATCAACACCGTCCGCGGCAACCGGAACTGGATGCGGGCGCGCCAGTCGCAGCTCGAGAGCGAGCTGCTCGGCGACCTCGCACCGCTGCTGCCGATCGTCAGCCCGGGCGCGAGCGACTCGGCGTCGTTCGACGAGACCCTCGAGCTGCTCACGCTGACCGGCCGCAGCCTGCCGCACGCGGTGTCGATGATGGTGCCGGAGGCCTGGGAGAACCAGGTCGGGATGAACCCCGACCTGCGGGCGTTCTACGAGTACCACTCGATGCTCATGGAGCCGTGGGACGGCCCGGCGGCCATCACGTTCACCGACGGCGCGGTCGTCGGCGCGACGCTCGACCGCAACGGCCTGCGTCCCGGGCGATTCCTGGTGACCGACGACGGCCTCATCGTGATGGGCTCGGAGACGGGCGTCATCGACGTGCCGCCGGGCAAGGTCGTCCGCAAGGGCCGCCTGCGTCCGGGTCGGATGTTCGTCGTGGACACCGAGGCCGGGCGGATCATCGAGGACGACGAGGTCAAGCGCGAGCTGGCGACCTCGGGGCCGTGGGCGCAGTGGCTCGACGAAGGCCGGATCAACCTGAGCGACCTGCCGGAGCGCGAGCACATCGTGCACACCCCGGCGTCGGTCACCCGGCGACAGCGCGCGTTCGGCTACACGGAGGAAGAGGTCCGCATCCTCCTCCGCCCGATGGCGCAGACGGGTGCGGAGCCCCTCGGCGCGATGGGCTCGGACACGCCGATCGCCGTGCTCTCCGAGCGCCCGCGCCTGCTGTTCGACTACTTCACGCAGCAGTTCGCGCAGGTGACGAACCCGCCGCTGGACTCGATCCGCGAGCAGGTCATCACCTCGATGGGCATGGGCCTCGGGCCGGAGCGCAACCTGCTGAGCGCCGGGCCCGAGCACGCGAAGCAGATCGTGCTCGACTTCCCGGTGATCGACAACGACGAGCTCGCGAAGATCCAGCACTTCGAGACGGAGTCCGGTCGCCACCTGACGGTGACGATCAAGGGCCTGTACCGCGTCGACGCGGGCAAGAAGGCGATGCAGAAGCGCATCGCCGCGGTCTGCGACGAGGTCGACCAGGCGATCGAGTCGGGCAAGCAGTTCATCGTGCTGTCCGACCGTGACGGCAACGCCGAGCAGGCACCCGTGCCGAGCCTGTTGCTGCTCGCTGCGGTGCACCACCACCTCATCCGCACCGAGCAGCGCATGAAGGTCGGCCTCATCGTCGAGGCCGGCGACGTGCGCGAGGTCCACCACGTCGCGACCCTGATCGGCTACGGCGCCTCGGCGATCAACCCGTACCTGGCCATGGAGACCTGCGAGAACCTCGTGCGCTCGGGGATGATCACCGGGATCACCCCGGAGCAGGCCGTCCGGAACGTCATCAAGGCGCTCGGCAAGGGCGTGCTCAAGATCATGTCGAAGATGGGCATCTCGACGGTGTCCAGCTACGCCGGCGCCCAGGCGTTCGAGGCGGTCGGGCTCAGCCAGGAGTTCGTCGACCGGTACTTCACCGGGACGTCGTCCATCCTCGGTGGCGTCGGGATCGAGGTCATCGCCAAGGAGAACGCCGAGCGGCACGCCCAGGCGTACCCGCAGGACGGCGCCGTGCTGTCGCACGAGCGGCTGCAGACCGGCGGCGAGTACCAGTGGCGCCGTGAGGGTCCGCCGCACCTGTTCAACCCGGACACGGTGTTCCGGCTCCAGCACGCCACCCGTGCCCGTCGGTACGACATCTTCCGCGAGTACTCGCAGGCGGTCGACGACCAGTCCGAGGAGCTCATGACGCTCCGCGGTCTGTTCCGGTTCCGTCACGGCGTCCGGAAGCCGATCGCGTTGGACGAGGTCGAGCCGATCGAGTCGATCGTGCAGCGGTTCAACACCGGCGCGATGTCCTACGGGTCGATCTCACAAGAGGCCCACGAGACCCTCGCGATCGCGATGAACCGCCTCGGTGCGCGCTCGAACACGGGCGAGGGCGGCGAGGACGTCGAGCGTCTGCTCGACCCCGAGCGTCGCAGTGCGATCAAGCAGGTCGCCTCCGGTCGGTTCGGCGTCACGAGCATGTACCTGACGCACGCGACCGACATCCAGCTGAAGATGGCGCAGGGCGCGAAGCCGGGCGAGGGCGGGCAGCTGCCGCCGACGAAGGTGTACCCGTGGGTCGCCCGCACGCGGCACGCCACCGCCGGCGTCGGACTCATCTCGCCGCCGCCGCACCACGACATCTACTCGATCGAGGACCTCAAGCAGCTGATCTTCGACGTCAAGCGGGCGAACCCGGCCGCGCGCGTCCACGTGAAGCTCGTGAGCCAGTCCGGCATCGGCGCGGTCGCAGCGGGCGTGACGAAGGCGCTGGCCGACGTCGTGCTCGTGTCGGGCCACGACGGTGGCACCGGCGCGTCCCCGCTCAACTCGCTGAAGCACGCGGGCACCCCGTGGGAGATCGGTCTCGCCGAGACCCAGCAGACCCTGATGCTGAACGGCATGCGCGACCGGGTGGTCGTGCAGGTGGACGGGCAGATGAAGACCGGCCGTGACGTCGTCGTGGCGGCGCTGCTCGGCGCCGAGGAGTACGGCTTCGCGACGGCTCCGCTCGTCGTCGAGGGCTGCATCCTCATGCGCGTCTGCCACCTGGACACGTGCCCGGTCGGCGTCGCGACGCAGAACCCGGAGCTCCGGAAGCGCTTCACGGGCAAGCCGGAGTTCGTCGTCAACTTCTTCGAGTTCATCGCGCAGGAGGTCCGGGAGCTCCTCGCCGAGCTCGGCTTCCGCACGCTGGACGAGGCGATCGGGCAGGTCGACGCGCTCGACACCGACCGTGCCGTCGAGCACTGGAAGGCCTCCGGTCTCGACCTCGCGCCGGTGCTGCACGGACCGGAGTTCGGCCGCGACGAGCCCCGACGCCACCTGCGTGAGCAGGACCACGAGCTCGACGAGCACTTCGACGTGCAGCTCGTCCAGCAGACGGCGGACGTGCTGGAGCACGGTGGTTCCGTCGCGCTCGACCTGCCGATCCGCAACACGGAGCGCGCGGTCGGCACCATGCTCGGCCACGAGGTCACGCTGCGGCACGGCGAGCACGGCCTGCCCGCCGGGTCGATCGACATCACGCTGCGCGGCTCGGCCGGGCAGTCCCTCGGTGCGTTCCTGCCCGCCGGCATCACGCTCCGCCTGGTCGGGGACAGCAACGACTACGTCGGCAAGGGCCTGTCCGGCGGCGCCATCGTCGTCCGTCCGGACACCGAGTCGGCGTTCGAACCGTCGGAGAACGTCATCGCCGGCAACGTCATCGGCTACGGCGCGACCCAGGGCAGCATGTTCATCCGCGGCATCGTGGGCGAGCGCTTCCTCGTCCGCAACTCCGGCGCGACCGCGGTCGTCGAGGGCGTCGGCGACCACGCACTCGAGTACATGACCGGCGGGCTCGCACTGATCCTGGGCGAGACCGGACGCAACCTCGGCGCCGGTATGTCCGGCGGCACCGCGTACGTGCGCGGCCTCCGTCGGGAACACGTGAACGCCGACGCGCTGGCGACCGGTGAGCTGCGGCTCGAGGAACTGGACAGCGCCGACGTCGAGATCGTCACCGACCTGCTCCGGCAGCACCTCGCCGAGACCGGGTCGACCGTGGCCGGCGACCTGCTCGACTCCGGCGACCTCGGCGACTTCGTCAAGGTGCTCCCGCGGGACTACGCCGCCGTGCTCGCGACCCGCCAGCAGGCGGTCGACGAGGGCCTCGACCCCGACGGCACCGTCGTCTGGAACCGCATCCTGGAGGTCACCGGTGGCTGACACGACCCGGGCCGCCGTGCGGACCCCCATCCCGACCGACGCGGACATCCACACCCACACCCCCGTCCAGACCCAGACCGAGCAGGAGGCGAACCATGGCTGACCCGAAGGGCTTCCTCAAGGTGCAGGAGCGCGAGCTCCCGCCCCGCCGTCCCGTGCCCGTGCGCCTCATGGACTGGAAGGAGGTCTACGAGCAGCAGGAGTCCGGTGCCCTGAAGCGACAGGCCGGTCGCTGCATGGACTGCGGCGTCCCCTTCTGCCACCAGGGCTGCCCGCTCGGGAACCTCATCCCGGAGTGGAACGACCTGACCTGGCGCGGTGAGGGTCGACAGGCGATCGAGCGTCTGCACGCGACCAACAACTTCCCGGAGTTCACCGGGAAGCTCTGCCCGGCCCCGTGCGAGGCGTCCTGCGTGCTCGGCATCAACCAGCCGCCGGTCACGATCAAGCAGGTCGAGGTCTCGATCATCGACGAGGCGTACAAGAACGGCTGGGTCACCCCGCACCCGCCGGAGCGCCTGACCGGCAAGACCGTCGCGGTGGTCGGGTCCGGCCCCGCCGGTCTCGCTGCCGCCCAGCAGCTCACGCGCGCCGGGCACACGGTCGCCGTGTACGAGCGCGACGACCGCATCGGCGGCCTGCTGCGCTACGGCATCCCGGACTTCAAGATGGAGAAGCGCCAGATCGACGCGCGCCTCGCCCAGATGCAGGCCGAGGGCACCCGCTTCCGCGCCGGTGTGGAGATCGGCGTCGACATCACCTGGGACGACCTGAAGTCCCGCTACGACGCGGTCGTCGTCGCGACGGGCGCCACGGTGCCGCGCGACCTGCCGATCCCGGGGCGTGACCTCGAGGGCGTCCACTACGCGATGGACTACCTCGTCCAGCAGAACAAGGCGAACGCGGGGACCACCGTCGACAACCAGCTCACCGCCGAGGGCAAGCACGTCGTCGTCATCGGCGGTGGCGACACCGGCGCCGACTGCATCGGTACGGCCCACCGTCAGGGCGCCCTGAGCGTGACGAACCTGGCGATCGGCAAGCAGCCGCCGCTCGAACGTCCGTCCGAGCAGCCGTGGCCGATGTTCCCGACGGTGTTCGAGGTCACGAGCGCCCACGAGGAGGGCGGCGAGCGGCACTTCCTGGCGTCGACCGTCGAGTTCCTCGGCAACGCCGCCGGCGAGGTCCGCGCGCTCCGGGTCGCGGAGACCGAGTACCTCGACGGCCGGCGCGTGCCGAAGGCGGGCACCGAGCGCGAGATCCCCGCCGACCTGGTGCTCATCGCGATGGGCTTCACCGGTCCGGAGACCGACACGATCGAGCCGCAGCTCGGGCTCCCCGCCACGGTGTCGGGCGCGGTCGCCCGCCAGGCCGACTACTCGACGAACGAGCCGGGCGTGTTCGTGGCGGGCGACGCCGGCCGTGGCCAGTCGCTCATCGTCTGGGCCATCGCCGAGGGACGCGCGGCTGCGTCCAAGGTCGACGAGTACCTCGAGGGCTCGACGATCCTGCCGGCGCCCGTCAAGGCCACCGACCGCGCGCTCACGGTCTGACGCCGTGAACGCCCCCGGAACACCGGTCCACCGATGAGCAGCAGGCCACCGGCACTCGATAGGGTGCTGGTGGCCTGCTCTCGTTCCGCGCGGCCCCACAGCGCGGAAACCGGCACCACCCACCACACGAAGGAATCCATTGAGACGCGCAAAGATCGTTTCGACGCTCGGTCCGGCTACGTCGGACTACGAGACCGTCAAGGAGATCATCGAAGCGGGCGTCGACGTCGCCCGCCTCAACCTCAGCCACGGTGACTACAGCGTCCACGAGGCCAACTACGAGAACGTCCGTCGCGCCGCGGAGGACCTCGGCAAGCCGGTCGCGATCCTCGTCGACCTGCAGGGTCCGAAGATCCGTCTGGCGAAGTTCGCCGACGGTCCGCACGAGCTCGCGGTCGGTGACGTCTTCACGATCACGACCGAGGACGTCCCCGGCTCGAAGGAGATCTGCGGCACGACGTTCAAGGGCCTGCCGCAGGACGTCAAGCCCGGTGACCCGCTGCTCATCGACGACGGCCGTGTGCGCCTGCGCGTGCTCGACACCGACGGCGTGCGTGTCCGCACCGAGGTCGTCGTCGCCGGTACGGTCTCGAACAACAAGGGCATCAACCTGCCCGGCGTCGCCGTCAACGTCCCCGCGCTGAGCGAGAAGGACGAGGCGGACCTCCGCTGGGCGATCCGTCAGGGCGCCGACCTCATCGCGCTGTCGTTCGTCCGCAACGCCTCGGACGTCGTCCGCGCCCACGAGATCATGGACGAGGAGGGCAAGCGCCTCCCGATCATCGCCAAGGTCGAGAAGCCGCAGGCCGTCGACGCCCTCGAGGAGATCATCGACGCCTTCGACAGCATCATGGTCGCCCGTGGTGACCTCGGCGTGGAGCTCCCGCTCGAGGCCGTCCCGATCGTGCAGAAGCGCGCCGTCGAACTGTCCCGCCGCATGGCGAAGCCGGTCATCGTCGCGACGCAGATGCTCGAGTCGATGATCTCGTCGCCGATCCCGACCCGCGCCGAGACCTCCGACGTCGCGAACGCCGTCCTCGACGGCGCGGATGCCGTCATGCTCTCGGGCGAGACCAGCGTCGGCGAGTACCCGGTGCAGACGGTCCGCACCATGGCCCGCATCGTCGAGTCGACCGAGGACCACGGCCTCGAGCGCATCGCGCCGCTCGGCACGAAGCCACGCACGCTCGGTGGTGCGATCACGCTCGCCGCGGTCGAGATCGCCGAGTTCACCGAGGCGTCGTACCTCTGCGTCTTCACCGAGTCCGGCGACTCGGCGCGACGCATGTCCCGACTGCGCCACGGTCTGCCGATCATCGCCTTCACCCCGAACGAGGCCACGCGTCGCCGCATGGCGCTCACCTGGGGCGTCCGCTCGTTCCTCGTGGAGCGCAAGACGCACACCGACGAGCTGTTCTCGCAGGTCGACGACGTGCTGCTCGCGAACGGCCTCGCCGCCCCCGGCGACCGGGTCATCGTGACGGCCGGCTCGCCCCCCGGACTCGAGGGTTCGACGAACGACCTGCGCGTGCACCGCGTCGGCGACGCGCACGCCGAGGCGGCTCCCGCCTACGTGCGGGACTGACCCCGGTCACCGCACCCGGTCACCACGCCGACAGGGCGCGGACGGGAGGCACGGCGCGACATCGCGCACGGCCTCCGGTCCGCGCCCTGTCGCGTTGGTCCGCCCCTGCGTCGCGTCGAGTCACCGGCGTGCCGACACGCCGGCGTCGCCGCGAGACGGACCGGAGCGAGCGAGACGCCGTCGGATCCGGCGGCGTCTCGTCGGGACGGCGGCGTCTCGTGGGGACGGCGGCGTCTCGTCGGGACGGCGGCGGCGGTCTCGACACGCAGGAACCGGCCACCCGCGGTGCGGCGCGACCGCGCGTCGGGCCGAGCGGGCAGGATCGGTGCTGTGAGCCTCCAGGACGACCGCCCCACCGCACCCACCGCAGCGGACGTCCGCCGCTGGCGCCGCTACCTGGCGGACGAGCGGGCGGAGGCCGCGGTCTACCGGAACCTGTCGACCCGCAGGACCGGTGAGGAACGCGAGATCCTGGCCGCACTCGCCGACGCCGAGGGTCGGCACGAGCAGCACTGGCTCGACCTGCTCGGTGACGACGTCGGGCGGCCGCTCCGCGGCAGCCTCCGCACCCGGGTCCTCGCCGCGCTCGCGAAGCGGTTCGGTTCCGTGTTCGTCCTGGCGCTCATGCAGCGCGCCGAGGACCGTTCGCCCTACGCCGACGACGACGACGCGACCGCGCGCATGGCGGCCGACGAGCGGATCCACGGCGAGGTCGTCCGCGGCCTCGCGAACCGCGGGCGCATGCGGTTGTCCGGCACCTTCCGCGCAGCGGTGTTCGGCGCCAACGACGGACTCGTCTCGAACCTCGCGCTGATCATCGGCATCAGTGCCTCGGGCGCCGATCGGCACTTCGTGCTGCTCAGCGGCATCGCCGGGCTGCTCGCCGGCGCGCTGTCCATGGGGGCGGGGGAGTACGTCTCGGTGCGGTCCCAACGCGAGCTGCTCGACGCCTCCGCACCCCACCCCGAGGCCGGGCGCGCGGTGGCCGACCTCGACGTCGACGCGAACGAGCTCGCGCTGGTCTACCGGGCCCGGGGCATGGACGAGGCCGCGGCGCAGGAGCACGCGGCCGAGGTCCTCGGCGGTCGAACGGTCTCGGCAGCCGCCGCGACCGACGACCACGAGGCGGTGGGGAGCGGCACGAGTGCGGCGGTGTCGAGCTTCTGCTTCTTCGCCTCGGGCGCGATCATCCCCGTGCTGCCGTACCTGTTCGGGCTCGAGGGCTGGCCGGCGATCGTGCTCGCGGCCGTGCTGGTCGGCATCGCGCTCCTCGGCACCGGCGCGGTCGTCGGCGTGCTCAGCGGCGCGTCGCCGCTGCGGCGGGCGCTGCGCCAGCTCGCGATCGGCTTCGGCGCCGCCGTCGTGACGTACGGCCTCGGCCTGCTGTTCGGGACGGGCAGCGCGTAGCCGTCACCCGGCCAGGCCTGCTGTTCGGGACCGGCAGCGCGGAGTCGGCACCCGGTCGGCGGTCACCGGTCGTCGGGGCTGGCGACCCTCACCGCCGGTCGGTGCGACCGGAGCCGACCGCCTCACGGCGGACCGCAGCGCGCGGCGGCAGCAGGAGGAGCGCGGCCGCGCCGACGCCGATCAGCGCGATGCCGGAGAACACCGTGAAGACCGACAGCGCGAGCGCCGGAGCGACGAGCACGACCACGCCGCCGATGCACGACAGCAGGCCGCTCACCACGGTCGGCGATCGCGAGGAACCGGGGTGGCCCACGACGGCGCCGACGAGCGCGGCGACGCCCTCCACGAGGAACCCCACCCCGGCCAGCACCGCGTAGACGAGGAGCGGGACGGCGGGAGCGAGCAGCGCGACGAGTCCTGCCACCCCGACGAGCCCGCCGACGGCACCCGCCGTCCACCGCCACACCGCGGACGTCCCGTGCCCGCGGACCGCGGCGACCACGCGCATCGTGCCGGCGACCACGAGGTAGACGCCGAAGACGAGGGCGACGAGCACGATCGACGGCGCGGGCCAGACGACGGCCACGATGCCGAGCACGATCGCGACGACGGCCGTGGCGACGACGAACGCACGGAAGGACCGCACGGCGCGAGAGTCCACGGGTGCCCCTTCCGCTCGGTCCGCGAGGACACCGACGGTACCCGGGGGCGGTCGCCGGTGTCCGGGGGAGGCCGCGGGCGCTCTGGGGAGGTCACGGGCGCCCGGGGCGGTCGCCGCCGCCCGGGGTCGCCACCCGGCGCAACCGCTTGCAACCCCCGGCGTCGTACCGTCGCCGCAGGTGCTGGACCAGCGCCACCGACAGCGTCGTCGAAAGGTGTCCACCATGACCATCGCAGCATCGCCATCGACCTACGCCGCACCCGGCGAGGACGGGGCGCTCGTCTCCTACCGTTCCCGGTACGACCACTTCATCGGCGGCGAGTACGTCCCGCCCGCCGGCGGCCGGTACTTCGAGAACCCCACGCCGGTGACGGGCAGGGTCTTCACCGAGGTCGCCCGGGGGGACTCGACCGACGTCGACCGGGCGGTGGAGGCCGCCTGGAGGGCCTTCCCCGCCTGGTCGCGCACGAGCGTCGCCGAGCGCGCCGGCATCCTCAACCGGATCGCCGACCGGATGGAGGCGCACCTCGAGGAGCTCGCGGTCGCCGAGACCTGGGAGAACGGCAAGCCGATCCGCGAGACCCTCGGCGCGGACATCCCGCTCGCCGTCGACCACTTCCGCTACTTCGCCGGGGCGATCCGCGCGCAGGAGGGCTCGACGGGGGAGATCGACCACGACACCGTCGCCTACCACTTCCACGAACCGCTCGGCGTCGTCGGGCAGATCATCCCGTGGAACTTCCCGATCCTCATGGCGGTGTGGAAGCTCGCGCCCGCCCTCGCCGCCGGCAACTGCGTCGTGCTCAAGCCCGCGGAGCAGACGCCGGCATCGATCCACGTGCTGGTGGAACTGATCCGCGACCTCGTGCCCGCCGGGGTCCTCAACGTCGTGAACGGGTTCGGCATCGAGGTCGGCGCGCCGCTCGCCCAGCACCCGGACATCCGCAAGGTCGCCTTCACGGGGGAGACCACCACCGGCCGGCTCATCATGCAGTACGCCTCGCAGAACCTGATCCCGGTGACGCTCGAGCTCGGCGGGAAGAGCCCGAACGTGTTCTTCGCCGACGTCGCGCAGGAGCGGGACTCCTTCTACGACAAGGCCCTCGAGGGGTTCGCGTTCTTCAACCTCAACCAGGGCGAGGTCTGCACGTGCCCGTCCCGGGCGTTGGTGGCGCGCGAGATCTACGACGGGTTCGTCGCGGACGGGCTCGACCGGGTGCGCGCGGTCAAGCAGGGACACCCGCTGGACCCGGCGACGATGATCGGTGCGCAGGCGTCGAACGACCAGCTCGAGAAGATCCTGAGCTACATCGACATCGGGAAGCAGGAGGGGGCGAAGCTGCTGACGGGCGGCGAGCGGGCGGACCTCGGCGGTGACCTGTCCGGCGGCTACTACGTGCAGCCCACCGTATTCGAGGGCGACAACGCCATGCGCATCTTCCAGGAGGAGATCTTCGGCCCCGTGCTCGCGCTCACCAGCTTCGACGGCTACGACGACGCCATCCGGATCGCCAACGACTCCCTCTACGGACTGGGTGCCGGGGTCTGGAGCCGCGAGGCGACGACGCTCTACCGCGCCGGGCGTGACATCCAGGCCGGTCGCGTGTGGTCGAACACCTACCACCAGTACCCGGCCGGAGCGGCCTTCGGCGGGTACAAGCAGTCCGGCATCGGGCGCGAGAACCACAAGATGATGCTCGAGCACTACCAGCAGACGAAGAACCTGCTCGTGTCGTACGCCGACGGTCCGATGGGCTTCTTCTGATGCCCGACCCGGACCGCCCGGCCGCGGCGCGCGTCGCGGTGACGCCGGCGGCGGGGGAGCTCCTGCGCTCCCTCGCCGCTCGGCACGGGCCGCTCATGTTCCACCAGTCCGGCGGCTGCTGCGACGGGTCGAGCCCGATGTGCTACCCGGTCGGGATGTTCCGGACGGGGCCGGCCGACGTGCTCCTCGGTGCGCTCGACGTCGACGGCACCGGACCCGTCGAGGTCTGGATGTCACGCGCGCAGTTCGAGTACTGGAAGTACACGCACCTGACGATCGACGTGGTCGACGGTCGGGGCGCGGGCTTCTCGCTCGAGGTGCCGGAGGGCAAGCGGTTCCTCACGCGGTCGCGCATGCTCACCGACGACGAGCTCGACGACCTCGGTCTGGTCCCCGCGGACCACCGGACGTAGGCTGGCCCCGTCGACCGCGACGACGCGGCGGACGTCTCGTCACGAGGAGGCCCGATGCGCGCACCCGCGGGGCTGCGTCCGCTCGTCGCCGCGTCCTGGCGTCGTTGTGCCCGGGTCGACCCGGACGACCGGCCGTCGCTGGCGCTGGGGCCCGACGAGCTCGACGCGCTCCGCCGCCACGGGCCGCTCGGGACGGCACTGCCCGTGGTGCGGCGGCTGCTGCTCGACGACGTGCGGTCCGCGGGGTGCGTCGTCGCCGTCACCGACGCCGCCGGGCGTCTCGTCTGGGTCGACGGCGCGCGTCCCGCCCGCAGCGCAGCCGAGGACATGGGCTTCCTGCCGGGTGCGGACTGGGCGGAGGAGCGCGCCGGCACGAGCGCGCCCGGTACGGCCCTGCGGCTCGACCGGGCGGTGCAGATCCACGCGGACGAGCACTGGGCGACCGCCGTCAAGGCCTTCTCGTGCACGGCGGTGCCGCTCCACGACCCGACCGGCGCCGTCGTCGGGGCGCTCGACATCACCGGCGATGCGCGCGCGGTCGAACGCCACACCCTGCCGCTCCTCGTCGCCACGGCCGCGGTGGCCGAGGCGGAACTGGCACTCCGGGCGGTGCAGGGCATCCGCACCCCCGGACCGACCGGGGACGTGCCCCGTGGACGCGGCCGCGGTGCGCCGTGTCCGGCCGTCGGACTGGCCCTCCTCGGCTCGGACACCGCGACACTGACCTCCGACGGGCGCACGGTCCGGCTGTCGGAACGGCACTCGGAGATCTTCGCGGTGCTCGCATCGACGCCCGGCGGCCTCGCGGCGGCGGACCTGGCGGTCGCCGTGTACGGCGACCGCGGTGCCGTCACCACGCTCCGTGCCGAGGTGGTGCGCCTGCGTCGCGTGCTCGCGGCGCACGCCCCCGGTGCGACGGTGACCTCGCGACCGTACCGACTCCAGGGGCTGCGGACGGACGTCGACTCCGTCCTGTCCGCGCTCGACCGCGGGGCGCGCCTCCAGGCCGTCGACCGGTACGTCGGCCCGGTCCTGCCCGGTTCCGTCTCGCCGGGCGTCGACGACCTGCGCGACCGGGTCAGGACGCGGTTCCGTGAGGCGCTCGTCGCCGACGGTGGCGTCGAGGCGCTCCAGGCGTGGGCGCGGACGGCGGACGGCGCCGCCGACGCGCAGGTGCTGCGCGCGCTGCTCGCGGTCCTGCCGCCGCGGTCGCCGCGTCGGTCGGCCCTGGTGGCTGCGATCGAGGCGCTCGACGGATCGTGACGGGCGACCCGGCCCGGCCGGGAGGCACGCCACGCGTCGACCGTCCGGCCGACGACGCGCGCCTCCCGCACCGGGTCGTCCCGCTCAGGACCCGGAGGTCGGTGCCGGGGTGGCGGAGCCGTCCGTGCCGCCGTCCCGGTCCGGCTGCGGCGGCTCCGGGGCGTCCGTGCCCTTCGGCGGCGTGGGTGCGTCGCTCTCCTCCGGCTTCGGCGCGTCGGAGCCCGTGGGCGGCTTCGGGGCGTCCGCGCCCTCCGGCGGGGCGGGGACGGCGCCGTCCTTCGGCTTCGGGGCGTCGCCGGCCGCGGGCGGAGCTGCCACGCAGCCCGGAGCCGGAGCGGCGCCCTCCGCGCCCTTCGCGCCGGGACCGGGGGCACCCTTCGTGCCCGGAGTGGGAGCACCGGAGGGTGCACCACTCGGTGCGCCGCTCGGCGCTCCCGTCGGTGCGCTCGTGGCACTCGGTGCGCCGGAGCCGTCCGCGACGGCAGCGGTGACGCCGAGCCCGCCGAGGAGCAGCGCCGCGGCGGCCGCGGAACCGATCCCCACGCGACGCAGGGTGCGCCGACGGCGGTCGGGCGCGGTGACGGGCTGGTCGTGTCGTTCGTCCTGCATGGTGTGCCTTCCGTGTCGGTGTCGGCGGACCGGGGCGGTCCGGCGACGAGGACGACGGTCGAGCTCGAACCTGAAGCAGGACTGAAGCACAGGCTTCGTCCAGCGTCCTCCATGCTGCTTGCGGGCAGTGCCCACCTACCGTGTCCGCCGTGAACGCACCCGCACGTGTCCTGGTGGTCGAGGACGACGACTCCCTCCGCACCGCCGTGGCCGCGACCCTGCGCGCCGAGGGGTTCGTCGTGACCGAGGCCACCGACGGCCGGGCGATCGCCGAGGACCTCGACCGCGCCGCTCCCGACCTCGTCCTGCTGGACTGGATGCTGCCCGGACCGAGCGGCATCCTGCTCGCGGCACGGATCCGGACGCGGTCGGACGCCGCCGTCGTGATGATGACCGCCCGCGACGAGCTCGACGACCGGCTGCGCGGCTTCGCCGAGGGGGCCGACGACTACGTGGTGAAGCCGTTCGCGATGGCCGAGCTCGTGGCTCGCGTCACGGCCGTGCTCCGCCGCCGCGGTCGGGTCCCGTCGGTGATCGAGGTCGGCGACCTCGTGCTCGACCCGGAGGGCGCGACCGTGCGACGCGCCGGCGTCCTGCTCGACCTGACGGCCACCGAGTTCCGGCTGCTGCGGTTCCTCGCCGAGAGCCGTGGCCGGACCGTCTCCAAGGGGCAGATCACGACGCAGGTGTGGGGCTACGAGGACATCGCGCCGAACCTGGTCGAGGTCCACCTCAGCGCACTCCGCCGCAAGATGGAGGTGCACGGTCCCCGGCTCGTGCACACGGTCCGCGGGCTCGGGTACCGGCTCTCCGTCGACCGGGGCGCGGCGTGACCGCGGTCGACCGACGGCTGCGCACGTCCTCGCTGCGACTGCGGACCGTGGTCGCGGTGCTCGTGCTGCTCGCGGTGCTGCTGGCCGGGCTCGTCGTCGCGGTCGAGGCGGTGCTCGGCGCGCGACTGCGTGCACAGGTCGAGGACCGACTGCGGGACCGGGCTGCCGCCGCTGCCGCACTCGTGGGGGTGCTCGACGCGGACGACCTCGCCGACCGCTTGTCGGCGCAGGGCCTCTCGGTGCGGATCGTGCAGCCCGACGGCGCCGCGGTCGAGGCAGGGCCGACACCCGACCAGCTGCGCTCCGGACCGCCCGACCCCGGGCAGCTCCCGGGTCCGGCGCCGCGCGACCGGTCGTCCTCCAGCGGCTCGACCGGGGCTGCCGACGCCGGTGCATCGGCGTCCTCCGGTGCGACGGTGGTGTCGTCGCGTGCCAGTGAGGACGACGGCGTGCTCACACTCCGGTCCGTCCTCGACGACGGCACACGCATCACGCTGACCGCCGGCACCCGCGACGTGCAGGAGACCCTGACGCAGCTCGGCTGGGTGATGGGCGGTGCGTCCGCGGTGTTCCTGGGTGTCGCCGTGGTCGGAGTGGTCCTGGTCGTGCGTCGCGCGCTGCGTCCGCTCGACGAGGTCACCGCGACGGCCCGATCGATCGCCGACGGTGACCGTGGTCGGCGGTTGCGCCCTGCCAGGACGGACACCGAGATCGGCCGCGTCGCCGCCGCGTTCGACGAGATGCTCGACGCCGTCGAGGGCGCCGAAGCGCAGGCCGTGGCCGCTGAGGAACGGGTCCGGGGCTTCCTGTCGGACGCCGCACACGAGCTCCGCACGCCCGTCGCCGGCGTCCGCGCGGCGGCGGACACGCTGGTCCGGAGCGGTGGCGACGACCCGGCGACGACCGAGGTGCTCGCGGTGCACGTCGTCCGCCAGGCCGACCGCGCGGCGCGCCTCGTCGACGACATGCTCACGATGGCGCGACTCGACCGGGGGATCGCGCTCGACCGGCGGCCGACCGACCTCGTCCCGTGGCTGCGCGCCGAGGTCGACCGACTCGAGCTCCGGCTGCCGGGGATCACCCTGCACCCCGCACTCCCGACCGAGCCCGTCCCGGTCGAGGTCGACGCCGACCGACTCGCGCAGGTGCTCGGCAACCTCGTCGACAACGCGGCGCGGGCCACGGGCGGGACGGGGACGGTGCGGCTGACCCTCGGCACGGACGCCGACGAGGCGACGCTCGTGGTCGAGGACGACGGGCCCGGCATCCCCGTCGACGACCGGGAGCGCGTGTTCGACCGGCTCGTCCGACTGGGGGAGTCGCGGGACGTCCGGTCGGGTGGTGCCGGACTCGGCCTGCCGATCGCCCGCGGCATCGCGGTCGCCCACGGAGGCACGCTCGTCCACGACGACGACGGGACGCTCGGCGGCGCGCGGTTCGTGCTCCGCCTGCCCCGCGCGACCCGCGCCGTCGACCCCGGGTCGGGCGCGGACCGGGGTGTCGCTCCGGCCCCGGTGTCTGCCACGATGGGGACGTGAGCGCTCATCAGGAGAACGGACGGATCGTCGCGGTGAGCCGCGACGCCGAGCACCGCTTCAGCAAGCCCGTCGTCGAGGAGATCACCCTCGTCGCGGGGTGGGGCGTCGACGGCGACGCGCACGCCGGGACGACCGTGCAGCACCGCTCCCGCGTCGCCAGGGACCCGTCACAGCCGAACCTGCGGCAGGTCCACCTGCTCCACGCCGAGGTGTTCGACGAGGTCGCCGCCTCCGGGCACACCGTCGTGCCGGGGGACATGGGGGAGAACGTCACGACCCGCGGCGTCGACCTGCTCGGACTGCCGACCGGGGCCCTGCTCCACCTCGGTGACGCGGCCTGTGTGCGCGTGACCGGGCTCCGGAACCCGTGCCAGCAGATCAACGACTTCGACCCGGGGCTGCTGCGCGCGGTCCTCGGCCGAGCGGAGGACGGCACCGTGGAGCGCAAGGGCGGCGTGATGGGCGTCGTCGTGACGGGGGGCATCGTCCGCGCGGGCGACGCCGTCCGGGTCGAGCTGTCCGAGGGAGCGCTGCAACCGCTCGCCCCGGTGTGAGGACCGGGGGCGGGGCCGGGCCCTGCTAGCCTGGAGCCCTCGCGAGTGTGGTGGAACGGTAGACACGGGGCACTCAAAATGCTCTGCCTCACGGCGTGCGGGTTCGAGTCCCGCCACTCGTACAAGGTCGCTCACGGCGTGCGGGGCTGGGCGCACCGAGCGTCCCGCCACTCGTACAAGGTCGCTCACGGCGTGCGGGGCTGGGCGCACCGAGCGTCCCGCCACTCGTACAAGGTCGCTCACGGCGTGCGGGGCCGGGCGCACCGAGCGTCCCGCCACTCGTACGAGGTCGCTCACGGCGTGCGGGGCTGGGCGCACCGAGCGTCCCGCCACTCGTACAAGGTCGCTCACGGCGTGCGGGGCTGGCGTACAAGGTCGCTCACGGCGTGCGGGGCTGGGCACACCGAGCGTCCCGCCACTCGTACAGAAGTTCGTCGAACCGCGCATCCACAGCTGACGGAAGCCACGCGCTCCGTCTAGTAGGCTCTCGGTCGTGAGTGACACAGAAGCAACCCCCGCAGCACCGCGTCGCGTCGTCGTCGCCGAGGACGAGTCGCTCATCCGTCTCGACATCGTCGAGATCCTCCGCGACAACGGGTTCGACGTGGTCGGGGAAGCCGGCGACGGTGAGACCGCCGTCCAGCTCGCGACCGACCTGCGCCCGGACCTCGTCGTCATGGACGTCAAGATGCCCCAGCTCGACGGCATCTCCGCTGCCGAGAAGCTCTCCAAGAACCACATCGCTCCGGTGGTCCTCCTCACGGCGTTCAGCCAGAAGGACCTCGTCGAGCGCGCGACCGAAGCCGGTGCCCTGGCCTACGTCGTGAAGCCCTTCACCCCGAACGACCTGCTCCCCGCGATCGAGATCGCCCTCTCGCGGCACCAGCAGATCATCACGCTCGAGGCCGAGGTCGCCGACCTCGTCGAGCGGTTCGAGACCCGCAAGCTCGTCGACCGCGCCAAGGGCCTGCTCAACGAGAAGATGGGCCTCACCGAGCCCGAGGCGTTCCGCTGGATCCAGAAGGCATCGATGGACCGTCGTCTGACGATGCACGACGTCGCGAAGGCGATCATCGAGCAGCTCAGCGCCAAGAAGTAACGAGCAACCGCTCGCTCACGCGGAGAGCGCCGCCGGACACCGTCCGGCGGCGCTCTCCGCGTTCCGGACCCCGCGGACGTCGGTGTACGGGTACCGGCCGACATCACGCCGGTCGATCGTCACGTGCAACGTCGGACGATGCGCCTGCACCGGGTACGCGCGCATCGTGCGACACCGCACCTGTCGAACGACGCGTTCCGTGTCGGAGACCGCGTGCAGCGGCAGGGCCGCGGCAGAGCGCCGGACGGGAGGCGCGGGTCGGACCCGCCGCAGCCGCGCCACGTGGCAGGGTGGGGGCATGGACGACGTGGTGATCCGTGCCTCCCGGCCGGAGGACATGCCGACGGTGGCCGATCTGCGTTGGCGGTGGAGCGTCGAGGAGGACGGCGCCGTGCCCACGGTGACGCCCGACGAGTACCGCGAGGCAATGTCGGCCTTCGCCGCCGAGCACGCCGACTCGCACCGGTGCGTGGTCGCGGAGCGCGTCGGGGAGGTGCTGGGGATGGCGTGGCTCGCCGTGCACCCGCGGCCGCCGGCGCCGCACCGGCCGCGCGGACGCGTGACCGCCGAGTTGCAGACCGTGTACGTGCACCCCGACCTGCGCGGCGGGGGCGTCGCCGCACGCCTGGTCACGGCCCTGCTCGACATCGCCGACGAACTCGGCGCGGAGCGCACCGCGGTGCACTCCAGCGTCGCCGGTGAGACGCTCTACCGTCGGCTCGGGTTCGGCGATGCCCGCCTGCTGCTGCAGCGACCGCCCGAGGACTGAACCGCTAGCGCCGCTCGCGGATCATGTTCGTGATCCGCACGGTGGAGCAGCGTCGGCCCTCGTCGTCGGTGAGCACGATCTCGTGCGTGGTGAGCGTGCCGCCGAGGTGGATCGCCGTGCAGGTCCCCGTGACCCGGCCGCTCGTCGCACTGCGGGAGTGCGACGCACTGAGCTCGATGCCGACCGCGTAGCGGCCGGGCCCGGCGTGCACGTTCGCAGCCATCGACCCGAGGCTCTCGGCGAGCACGACGTACGCTCCGCCGTGCAGCAGCCCGACCGGCTGGCGGTTGCCCTCGACCGGGATCGACCCGACGGCACGCTCCGCGCTCAGCTCGGTGATCTCCATGCCCATCTTCGTGGCGAGCTCGCCCGTGCCGCGGTCGGAGAGTCGCTCGTCGACGGCTCCGGAGGCGGTCGGTTCGTGGGTCACGTCGTCGGTCACGCTCGCGGACTCCCGTGTCGGATGGCGTCGGTAGGCTGTCCGGGTGTCGGACTCCGCAAAGCCTACCCTCATGGTCATCGACGGCCACTCGCTCGCCTTCCGGGCCTTCTACGCACTGCCGGTCGACAGCTTCGTGAACCGCGAGGGGCAGCACACGAACGCCATCCACGGCTTCATCTCGATGCTGCTCATGCTCCTGCAGCGCGAGAAGCCGACCCACCTGGCGGTCGCGTTCGACATCTCCCGCTTCTCCTTCCGCACCCGCGAGTACGAGGACTACAAGGGCACCCGCTCGGAGACCCCGCCCGAGTTCAAGGGCCAGATCCCGCTCCTGCAGCAGGCGCTCGAGGCGATGGGCATCACGACGGTGACGAAGGAGGACTACGAGGCCGACGACATCCTCGCCACCTTCGCGCGACAGGGTGCCGAGCAGGGGTACCAGGTGTACGTGGTCTCGGGTGACCGCGACTCGATCCAGCTCGTCAACGACGACGTCACGCTGCTGTACCCGTCGGTCCGCGGCGTCTCCGAGCTCACGCGCTACGACCGCGACAAGGTGTACGAGCGGTACGGCATCGAGCCGCACCAGTACCCGGACATCGCGGCGCTCGTGGGGGAGACCAGCGACAACCTGATCGGCATCGACAAGGTCGGCGAGAAGACCGCGGTCAAGTGGGTGACCGCGTACGGCTCCCTCGACGGTGTCCTCGAGCACGCCGACGAGATCAAGGGCGTCGTCGGGAACAACCTCCGCGAGCAGAAGGACCGGGCGATCCGGAACCGCAGGCTGAACCGGCTCGTGAACGACGTCGAGCTGCCCGTCGGACCGGCCGACGTCGCCCTCCGCCCGCTGGACGAGCAGGCCGTCCGCGACCTCTTCGCCAAGCTGCAGTTCCGCACGCTGCTCGACCGGGTCTTCAAGGTCGCCGGTACCGGTGAGCCGAGCGAGGCGAGCGATGCTCCCGGCTCGGTCGACAGCGGCGCGCCGACCCCGCCGAAGGTCACCACGGTCATCGACGAAGAGCTCGGGTACTGGCTCGAGCGCAAGGGTGCGAACGACGCCGAGAACGGGTTCGGCGTCGCGGTCGAGGTCATCGACGGCCGGCTCAGCGCGATCGGCATCGCGACCCACGACGACGCCGTCCTGGTGCCCGGCGGCAGCGGCGCGAAGGACTACGAGCAGCTCGCCGCGTGGTTCGCCTCCGACGCCCCGAAGCACTTCCACGACGCCAAGGCCGCCATCAAGGCGCTCGGCACGGTCGGCATCACGGTGCGGGGCATCGCCGGGGACGCCCGCATCACCGGGTGGCTCGCGCAGCCGGGCAAGCAGGGGCAGCCCCTCGCCGACCTCGTGTACCAGGAACTCGGCGAGGAGCTGCCGACCGCCGACCCGAACCAGCTCGTCCCCGAGAGCGAACCGGTCAACGTCGGCGTGCACGCCTGGTACGTCCTGCGGGTCGACACCGCGCTGCGCTCCCGCGTCGACGAGTCCTCGCTGCGGGTGCTCGACACGATCGAGCTGCCGCTCGTCCCGGTGCTGGCGGGCATGGAGACCATCGGTGTCGGTATCGACTGCCCGGTCCTGACCGGACTGTCGCACGACCTGGGGGAGCGCGCCGCCGAGCTCGCGCAGCAGGCCTTCGCCGAGATCGGCCACGAGGTGAACCTCGGCTCGCCGAAGCAGCTGCAGGAGGTCCTGTTCACCGAGCTCGCGATGCCGAAGACCCGCAAGACGAAGACCGGCTTCTCGACCGACGCGGCGAGCCTGGCCGACCTGCAGGAGCAGCACCCGCACCCGTTCCTCGGACTGCTGCTGCAGCACCGCGACGCCACGAAGCTCCGGCAGATCGTCGACACGCTCGACGCCGCGGTCGTCGACGGACGCATCCACACCCGCTACGAGCAGACCGGCACGAGCACCGGCCGGGTCTCGTCGACGGACCCCAACCTGCAGAACATCCCGGTCAAGACCGCCGTGGGTCGCCGCATCCGGTCGGCCTTCGCGGTCGCCGAGCCGTACACGACGCTCGTGACCGCCGACTACTCGCAGATCGAGATGCGCATCATGGCGCACCTGTCCGGCGACCCGGGGCTCATCCAGGCGTTCAACGAGGGCGAGGACCTGCACCGCTTCGTCGGTGCCCGGGTGTTCTCGGTCGAGCCGGCGGACGTCACGCCCGAGATGCGCACGAAGGTGAAGGCGATGTCGTACGGCCTGGCCTACGGCCTCAGCCCGTTCGGCCTGTCGAAGCAGCTCCGCATCGAGCAGTCCGAGGCGCGCACGCTCATGAACGAGTACTTCGCCCGCTTCGGTGCGGTGCGCGACTACCTCCGGGGCGTCGTCGAGCAGGCCCGTGAGGACGGCTACACCGAGACGATCTTCGGTCGCCGGCGTCCGTTCCCGGACCTGAAGAGCCCGAACCGCGTCCTCCGCGAGAACGCCGAGCGCGCCGCGCTGAACGCGCCGATCCAGGGGTCGGCCGCCGACATCATGAAGATCGCGATGCTCGGCGTCGACGAGGACCTCCGCGAGGGATCGCTCGAGTCGCACCTGCTGCTCCAGGTGCACGACGAGCTCATCCTCGAGGTCGCTCCCGGCGAGCAGGAGCGCGTCGAGGAGATCCTGCGCACCCGGATGGGCGCGGCTGCCGAGCTGAGCGTCCCGCTCGACGTGTCGGTCGGCGTCGGCCCGAACTGGGAGTCCGCGGCGCACTGACGCGCGCGGGTCGCGTTGCGACGCGGCCACGTCACGGACGGGAGGCGCGGTGCCGGCTGGCACCGTGCCTCCCGTCCGTCGTCCAGACAGCTCGCGCGCCGCGGTCGCGTCGAGACGCCGCGGTTGCGTCGAGACGCCGCCAGATCCGGCGGCGTCTCGCTCACCGGAGGGCGTCTCGTGTCGACGCCCCCGTCCCGCCGTCCGCAGCTCCGCCTGCCGAGGCGCTCGGTAGGGTCGGGGCATGAGCGAAGACCGACCCGTCCGCCAGCCGTCCGCCGTCGACCGCGTCGCCGAGGACTGGGTGTCCACCCTCGTCGACCTCGACCCGACCGTCGCCACGTACGTCGGGGTCCCCGGGCGCACCGACGGCTACGGCGACACCTCGCCCGCCGGCGCCGACGCCCTCGCCGACGCCGCACGTTCCGCGCGCCGGGCCCTCGACGCCGCCGAGTCGACGGACGACGTCGACCGGGTGACGAAGACCGACCTCGGAGCGGAGCTCGACCTGGTCGTGGAGTCGCACGAGCGGAAGCTGCACCTGCGGGACCTCAACGTGATCGCGAGCCCCGCGCAGGAGTTCCGCGACGTCCTCGACCTGATGCCGACCGCGACCACCGACGACTGGCAGGACGTCGCGGGGCGCCTGCACGCGCTGCCCGACGCCCTGGAGGGCTACCGCGAGACCCTCCTGCAGGGCACGCGCGATCAGGTCACGCCCGCCGCGCGCCAGGTCGCGCTCATCGCGGAGCAGGCCGCGCGCAACGGTGCCGACGACGGGTTCTTCCGCCAGCTCGTCGACGGCGCCGCGCTCGAGGGCGGCGCACCGCTGCCCGAGTCGCTCCGCGGCGAGCTGGTGCGCGGCGCCGAGGTCGCGGCGGCCGCGTACCGGTCGTTCGGCGGCTTCCTCGAGCACGAGCTGCTGCCCCTGGCGACCCCGGTCGACGCGGTCGGTCGCGAGGACTACGAGCTGCACTCCCGACGCTTCCTGGGTGCCGTCGTCGACCTCGACGAGACGTACGAGTGGGGCATCGAGGAGCTCGCCCGGATGCGCGACGAGCAGGAGCGCATCGCGGACCGCATCGAGTCCGGCGCCTCGGTGGCGCGCGCGATCGAGGTCCTCGACGCCGACCCCGCCCGCATCCTGCACGGCACCGACGCCCTGCAGCGGTGGATGCAGGAGACCAGTGACGCGTCGATCCGCGCGATGGACGGGGAGTACTTCGACATCGCCGACCCGATCAAGCGCCTGGAGTGCCGGATCGCCCCGACGCAGGAGGGCGGGATCTACTACACCGGCCCCTCCGACGACTTCTCGCGTGCGGGCCGGATGTGGTGGTCGGTGCCGCAGGGCGTCACGGAGTTCGGCACGTGGCGTGAGAAGACGACGGTCTACCACGAGGGCGTGCCCGGTCACCACCTGCAGATCAGCCAGGCGGTCTACAACCGCGGGGAGCTCAACACGTGGCGTCGGCAGCTGGCCGGACCGTCCGGGCACGTCGAGGGCTGGGCGCTCTACGCCGAGCGGCTCATGGAGCAGCTCGGGTTCCTCGACGACGACGGGGACCGCCTCGGCATGCTCGACGGCCAGCGGATGCGGGCGGCCCGCGTGGTGCTCGACATCGGTGTGCACCTGCAGAAGACCAACCCCGACGGCGGTGGCTGGACGTGGGAGTACGCGCTCGACTTCATGGGCCGGAACGTCAACATGGCGCCGGAGTTCGTGCAGTTCGAGGTCGCTCGGTACTTCGGCTGGCCGGGGCAGGCACCGTCCTACAAGGTCGGGCAGCGCGTCTGGGAGTCGATCCGCGACGAGCTCGCCGCACGCGAGGGCGCCGCGTTCGACCTGAAGGCGTTCCACCACCGTGCGCTCGCGCTCGGCGGGGTCGGCCTGGACACGCTCCGGAGCGCGCTGCTCGACTGACGGAGCGACGGGTCGGCGGACGGGAGGCGCGTGGCGGGGTCGCCACGTGCCTCCCGTCCGTCCTCCGGTCACCACGCGACACGCGACACGCCCGGTTGTGGGGCCCGCGGCCCTGCGGCTAGACTCAGTCGGCGCAATCCGCGCCAACCAACCACTGCCATGACGGCTCGCACCGACGTTCGGTGCGGACCAGGGGGTCGCTCCCTCGCCGTCACGGCCCGACTCATGTCCGTTCGGAGCAATCTCTACATGACAACCACCACGACCAAGGCTCCCAAGCAGGTCGCCATCAACGACATCGGCTCGGCTGATGACTTCCTGGCCGAGGTCGAGAAGACCCTCAAGTTCTTCAACGACGGCGATCTGATCTCCGGAACCGTCGTGAAGATCGACCGCGACGAGGTCCTCCTCGACGTCGGCTACAAGACCGAGGGTGTCATCCCCTCGCGCGA
>Ga0308167_1000656_pt1 | contig 55459 bp, 62 predicted proteins | sample PhyCR1_2_FD_202138 | JGI IMG/M metagenome (GOLD analysis project Ga0308167, IMG submission 202138) | Phyllosphere microbial communities from UC Gill Tract Community Farm, Albany, California, United States - DLSLRC.R1 | ecosystem: Host-associated > Plants > Phyllosphere > Unclassified | place... | reverse complement strand
AAAGATGTATAACTTGCGCATCAAAAGCGCGATACATTTAACCATCTGAGGACACCACTATGCGTCAGAACGGACATGCACCGGAAGCCATCAGCGACATTGCCCGTTACTTCAATCAAGCCTGCCAACCTTCACAGCAGGAGACGCTGGGTGAGATTGTTGTCGAAATTCTGCGCGCAGGTCAAAATTTGAGTCGTAAAGCGATTTGCAGCAAATTGTTGCGTCGACTGGAGCTTGCCTCTACCCCAGAAGATGAAAGTCATCTGCATGAATTGATCGGGCTACTTTTCCGTCGGGAGGAGTAACAGGGATTTCCGGCGTTACAGAGGTGCATTACGCCTCGCTCACAGCAATTCTGATCGGACTATTTTTCGCATTAACGAAGCCCAGTGTTGCTGTCCCGTTTCAGGCGCCCCGTCACCGGCGCCTGTTTCCACATCAGGAGCCGCAACGTGGCCATTAATTCGTAAATCAGAGAATCAAGTATGTACAGAAGTGATGATGAGAAACTGACAGATGTCATGATCGGCGAAGCCGTACTGACATTACTGAAGTCAGACAAACCGGTGTCGAGTAATGCCCTGATCAATCAACTGGAGCTTATGGCCGCAGAGACGGACGATGACGCGAAGGTGATGACGATCCGCAAAGCGATTATCGAAGTGCGCAACGGCATGGCGGCGGCCCGTAAGCGAGCAAGCAGTGTGCCTCCCGATCGTGAAAATGTTTCGCACCGTCTGAATAACGATGGCCCACCTGAAGGTTCGAAAAAACACTAAGCGACCCATTTTTTTGCGTGACTTCTGACAATAATTAAAGCGTCTGCAAAACGTTAACGCGGAAAATGAAAATTTCCGTTCACGTTGAGCAAAAGGGTCGCAACGAGGAGACTCGTTTCTGACTTTAGTAGATGCTTCTAACGAATTTTCCGTAGAGAAAGAAAAATCATGCAACACTCTCCTTCAGATTCAACCCTTATTGAGTTTTTTCGCAGCGCAGGCGATCAGCTTGCTTCAGAAACCGAACTGCTGGGCGGCATTATCCGGAACATCGTCGCCGATCAGGGACGCGTGACGAATAAAGCCATTATTCTCTATCTGATTGCCGAACTGGAGACCACGTCAGACGTGGTCAGGCTGGATATATTGCGCAAAACGCTGGAGATCGTGGTAGGTCGCACGCCTGATGACGCCGGTATTTGATCCCCTATCCTGCGTGCTCAACGGCGCGCAGGAATCATTCTGACGAATGACTGTCAATCGCCGCCCTTCCCCCCGCCCTGCTTCAGTTCGTTTTTAAATGTCTGCATTGTACGCTGCCGACTGGCCATGCCCGCCGCGCCTGAGGGGTTAATCCAGGGAATCCCGATGTTGCTGGCACTTCACCAGTACATGACCACTGAAGGTGGTGGGCATTCGATTTCTGACAACCGAAGTGGAACCAATATTATTTTCCAGATTGAAATCATCGCGGGTAATGATCAACGTCGCGACTTCTGGAAAATCGTCACGCCGCGTCGTGTTGTGATGTTTACTGTCCATCACTTTTACCACGTAGGTATCCTCATCGGTCTTGATAATGTCGTATCTGACCAGCCGACTGTCCTGATTGCTGCTGATGTAATGCGTTTCAACATCCGAAAAGATCATGTTTTTATCCTTAATTGCGCTGGCCTCGTTAGTCAATCCGCCGCGAGTTAACCGGCAACAGTGGGAATGCAGCCTGTTATGGCCCCGTTTCATCCTGTTGATGGTCCGCCTCTTTCTGGTCTGTCTCTGAGCCTGTCAGGATGGTTTACCCGGGCAAGGAATCTTTATAGCGCGTTGCGGACGGCATTGAAACATTTTCACCGCTGCAGGGCGCTTTTGAAACTAATCTCTGTGGGCAGCGCAGCAGTGCGATTATCAGAGCAACCCGACACCCCTTTGCTAACGCTTTACGGTTTTAAAGCTGCCGTCCGGTTGCGGGTGGCAACTGAAACGGATAGGTCCACCTGAATGATAGAGGCAAGTGGTAAGAAATAGCTTTCATGCACTACTCGCCTGGCCGGTGAGCTATTATTTATTAAGAAAAGGCTTATCCAAATCAGATAATGATACGGCAGTTTTACTAAGATGGTTCCCGTCGGGATATTAAGCATGCTGGCGGCATGATGTAATACCCATCCTCACCCCGCCACGATAGTCAGATGCTCTTGTTCAATAAGCGTGCAGAAGAATCAGCAAACAGAATACGTTATGTCTGAAACAAATAATTAACAGAAAACGATTCCATTGACGCTGGGGTTTATTAACAACGCCATCGGCCTTAGTGCATCTTGCGGGTAAAAAAACCGATCGCTTCATGGCATAGCGCTTTCAGCCGGTTATCACGCGTCTCTTCGCTCAGGCGAAACAGCGCGTTGGTAATATCATGAAAATGAACAGGCTGCCCTGTCTTAATCAGATCGCTAACAACTGCGCCAACCAGCGCGCGAATATCTTTTTCTTCGTCGTACTTCACACGACCTCCAGACGGTGTATGCATATACAGCTTAGCATCACTGGAACTCAAAAAACAAAAGGTCCGCGCTCAGGAAAATATAAGCGAAGCGGCAGAAAAGGTTATTATTCAAACAGTCTCAGAATAATATCTGGCACTATTTCATCACCCGGGCCACGCTAAAGATATAACCGCCAGATATGGCGTAGTAACTGCTGTGATATATTTATCCCGACCTGAAACGTCAGGTGAATGCTATTCATATTATGATACAGGTTCGTTGACCTGACGGTGTGAGCCGCTCCATCCGGTTTGCATAACAGGGACACCTTCTGCCACCTGCGATATCGCTGAAACCGGGCGGGTAAATCAGACGAGGTTTAGCGCCCGCAGTGTGATAAAACGACTGTTAACCCCTCGCTTTCAGAGTAACGCATGGCTAAATTCACCTTAAAACAGATTGCCGCTCAGTCCGGTCTGAGCCTGGCAACCATTGATCGGGCGTTGCATCTGCGCGGCAGGGTGCATCCGCAAACGCAGCATCGCATTCAGCAGGCGATAGCCGATCTGGAGTTACTGCAGAAAACGGCGCAGGCAAAAGGCAGAACGCTGTGGTTTGATGTGATCATGCACACGCCCGATCGCTTTCGTGAGCTGGTGCGTGAAGCATTCAGCAGTCAGATTGCCAGCTTTACCCGTTTTAAACTGCAGTTGCGGTTTCACTTCAGTGAGAATTTAACCGCAGAGCAGGTCAATGTGCTCCTGAACAAAAATGCGCTTCACAGCCACGGCATTATTCTTAAAGCGGCTCACTCTGCGCTACTGAATCCGACCATCGATACCCTGCTGAAACAACGTGTGCCGGTGGTCACAGTGATGAGCGATTTGCCGGGCAGTGCGCGCCTGCGCTATATCGGTATGGATAATTACGATGCCGGAAAGGTCGCCGCGTTTTTGATGGCAAAATGGCTGCGGTCTGAGCAATCCCATATTGTGGCGATTACCGGCAGCAGGGACTTTATCGGAGAGCAGGAGCGGATTGAGGGCTTCGAACGCGCCATCAGGCAGTTTGCCCCGCAGCATCGGGTCAGCGTGGTGGCAGGTGGTTACGGCATCGATCCGTTGATGTACCAGTCACTTAAAAATTTTTTACAGGCTCACCCGGACACGGATGCGGTCTACACGGTAGGCGGCGGTAATCCGGGTATTTTACGGGCTTTTGACGAGCTGAACAGGCCGGTTAACGCCTTTATCGGTCACGATCTGGATCGGGAAAACCGCGCGCTGCTGCAGACGGGTAAAATTGATGCGCTGATCGAACATAATTTACAGCTTGATGCTCAGCATGCCTTCAAAACGCTGCTGGAATTTCACGGTTTTCTCCCTGCATCGGCACCACCAGCCCCTTACTCAAAAATCAATATTATCACCCGCTATAATATGACGACCTGACGCGGTAGCCCGCTGACAGTCAGCAACGCGCCCGATGATTAATGAATACTGTTCATAAACGCTTGCGGGTTTCGCTGGCTAAACAGCAGGCGTCCGGGTTGCTAAACTTCGGAATATCACATGACTACCGGAGAACAAAATGAAGATTATCGCTAACGGATCCCAGCCTTCACGCCAGGGCGCTGCTGACTATTTCACTGGCACGGTACGGATTGATGCGCCTTTCCAGGCAAACGAACCGGCACGGGTCGGTGGCGCAACCGTCACGTTTGAACCGGGTGCACGCACCGTCTGGCATACCCACCCGCTGGGCCAGACCCTGATTATCACCCAGGGTCAGGGCTGGATTCAGTGTGAAGGCGAAGAAATCCGCGTCATGAACACCGGCGACATCGTCTGGATCCCGGAGAATGTGAAGCACTGGCATGGCGCAACCCCGGATAATGCTATGACCCACATCGCCATCGCTGAATCCGTTAACGGCAGCCCGGTTGACTGGCTGGAACCGGTCACTGACCAGCAATATCAGAAATAAGTCCCTCACGCCCGTTACGGCGGGCGTGCCTCTCCCCTTGTGACGCCGTCACAACCTGACGTGGTCAATCAGCGCGCGTAGCTTGGGGGCCAGATTCTTTCGGCTGGGAAAGTAGAGGTAAAAACCGGCAAAGGCTGGTAACCAGTCGTCCAGCAGCGTCACCAGCTCTCCGCGCGCAATATAAGGCTGATACGTCTCTTCCATACCGAAACTGATGCCGCCCCCGGCGCAGGCAGTACGGATCATCACCCCCATGTCGTTGGTGGTCAGTTGCGGGTTAACCGCCACTTCAAATTCACGTCCCTGCTCTGCAAATTCCCAGCGATAAGGCGCCAGGCCCGGCCCTTTCCGCCAGCCGATACAGCAATGCTGGATCAGTTCATGCGGATGCTGCGGCGTGCCATGCCGGGCCAGGTAAGCAGGCGATGCCACCACCACCTGACGCTGAGCTCGCGATACCGGCACCGCAATCATATCCTGTGCGATAACCTCACCCAGCCGGACACCCGCATCGTAGCCCTGTTCAACAATATCAAACTCGTCATCCGTGATGGTGATATCCAGCTCAATCTGCGGATAAGCGGCGATAAAGCTCGCCAGCAGTTCACCATTCAGCATTCTCTCAGCAATGGATGAAATCGCCAGTCGTAACTGTCCACGCGGTACGGCTGCCAGTTCAGCGATATCGGTGACGGCGCGGTTCAGTTGATTGATCGCTGGTGCCACCTCGTTATACAGCCGTTGTCCCGCTTCGGTGAGCTGAACGCTGCGGGTTGTACGCTGCATCAGCGATATGTTCAGCCGATCCTCCAGCCGCCGTAGCGCCTGGCTGATCGCCGGACGGGTGACACCCAGCTGTTCAGCCGCCAGACGAAAATTACGCGTCTGCGCCACAATGACAAACACCTCCAGTGCATTTTTATCGATTATCATTGGTTAGTTTTAGTTACCAGTTTATGAAGCAAAGGGTGGATTATCTTTATAGCTTAGTCGTCGTAGCATCTCCAGTTACATCACAACAGGAGAAAACGTATGACGAAGAAAGTGATTTTAATTACCGGCGCATCAAGCGGTATCGGTGCGGGTATCGCCCGTGAACTGGCAAAAACCGGGGCAACATTGCTGTTGGGTGCCCGGCGCGAAGAGCGACTTCACGCTCTGGCCGACGCGTTGCGATTCGATGGAGCTGAAGTGGCCGCAAAAACCCTGGACGTCACGCAACGGGAGCATGTGAGGCAGTTTGTTGAGTTCGCTCTGGAAAAATGGGGTCGGATCGATGTGATGATCAACAACGCGGGCATTATGCCGCTGTCACCGATGGCCTCGTTGCGGGTAGAGGAGTGGGATCGGATGATTGATGTCAACATCAGGGGGGTGCTGTATGGCATTGCCGCTGTGCTGCCGCCCATGCTGGCCCGCCAGTCTGGCCACATCATCAACATCGCCTCAATTGGGGCACTGGCAGTTTCACCGACTGCAGCGGTTTATTGTGCCACCAAGTATGCAGTGCGGGCGATTTCAGACGGGTTACGTCAGGAGAATAGCCAGCTTCGGGTGACCTGTGTGCATCCGGGCGTGGTTGAAAGCGAACTGGCTGACACCATCACTGACCCGATCGCCGCGCAGGCAATGGCAGACTATCGGGCGATAGCCCTGCAGCCGGGGGCGATTGGACGCGCGGTGCGTTATGCCATTGAACAGCCGGATGAGGTAGACGTGAACGAAATTGTGGTGCGGCCGACCCGCACGTTGCAGTGATGGTTGGCCCGATGCTGGCTGGCATCGGGCCGCTGTGAGGGTCTATCAGTAAAAGCTCCTGCGGGTACGCTGAACAGTGATAGTGATGGCGCTCAGCGCCACCAGCATCAGGAAAATCCCCAACCCAATCATTGCGTTGAAACCGTAGCTTTTAAACAGCAGCAATCCGGCAATACAGCCGACAAGAAACGAAAACACCGTGGTCAGATGGGTATGCAGCACCTTCTGGAAAAAGCGACGTTCGCCGCTTTCGTTGTGCGACCCATGCGAGGAGAGCCACGACCCAAGGGCAATACCCGCATCGGTTAATGTGCCGGTGATATGCGTCGATCGGACGCGACCATTTGAGAGCTGTGTCGAGGTAGCATTATGAATGCCCATCAGGAAACCCAGCAAAACCAGCACCTCGCCGTTGAAGCGTGGCGTAAAAAACATTGTTTCAAAGAGTGATGCTGCGGTCAGCGCGACCCCTTCGGCCAGAATGATCAGACAGAAAATGGTGCGCAACTTATGCTTCTGGCCGATAATGACCGCCAGACGTGCGACGGTGCAACCGATCACAAAGGCGGTAATGAGCGCCAGTAAAAACAGCAGTGTATGCAGATCGCTGGTGGTGACTTCGGTGGATATCTGCGAAGTATTACCGGTCATGTGCGACGGGAAAAACCCGAAGGCACCCAGCGCCATCGCGTTAAGAATGCCAGCGGTGGTGGCGAGTACCAGCGCCAGCAGGCGGTCTTCGGTATGCGATCTCACTTTCTTCTTTTTTATCAGCACAGGTATCCTCACATCAGGTTAAGGCAGAACGGTGTTTACCGTGTCAAGCATACAGCCTGATAAGAAATAATCCTGTCAGAAGCAGATTACTCTGATGAATTAAACCGTTAATTTTGCTGATTTTTATAAAGCTGCTTCAGTTTACTTTTAAAAGTGTCAACAACGTTATTATTCACCATGGTAAAGGTGGCATCAGCGCCACCCTTTATCAGACGCTGCTCGCCCGCCGTCCGTTAATCCACGATAAACAACCGCGCGCCTACCGGCGTCGAAGAGCGATGCGGTTCGGCATCGTCTGCCACCTGATAACTGACGCCCGGCGTCAGCACAAAGCGGCGGCCATCGGCCAGTTCAGTATGCAGCTCACCAGCGAGACACAGCAGAATGTGGCCCTTGATACACCAGTGATCGGCGAGATATCCCGGTGAGTAATCAACGATCCTGACGCGAATATCATTAAACTGTGCGGTGCGCCAGATCGCCTGGCCCTCTTCACCTGGGTGAACAGTTTCATCAATCAGATCCCAGTGGGTGAGTCCAAACGGCAAATTTACAATTTTCATACATGCTCCGGGCTAAATGGCAGTGAGTCTACCGCAGTAAAGAGAGACACCTATTCCAGCGCCTGGATGATCGCTTCTTCGGCATGAATCAGCGTAGTATCAAATAACGGGACGCTGGCATCACTGTCATCCACCAGCAGCGTGATTTCAGTGCAACCCAGAATAATCGCCTCTGCACCCCGCGCCACCAGACGCTGCATAATCTGCTGAAAGCGGTGGCGGGAAGCCGGATTGATGGTCCCGAGACAGAGCTCGTGGTAAATCACCTGATGAACAAAAGCGCGGTCATCCTCATCCGGAACGATCACGTCCAGATGAAATTGCTCTTCAAGCCGCCCGCGATAGAACGCCTGTTCCATCGTGAACCGGGTCGCCAGCAAACCGACCTTACTGAATCCGGCCTGCCGGATACGCCGCCCTGTCGCATCCGCAATGTGTAACAACGGGAGGGAGGTTGCCGCACTGATTTGCGGTGCCACTTTGTGCATGGTGTTGGTACACAGCACGATAAATTCTGCCCCGGCACGCTCCAGACTGCGTGCCGCCCCGGCCAGCCGTTCACCCGCCTGCTGCCATTCACCGGCCGCCTGAAGTTGTTCAATTGGTTCAAAATCGACGCTGTACAGCACCAGCTGCGCCGAATGCAGCCCGCCCAGCCGGTGTTTAACCTGCTGATTAAGGATGCGATAGTAGAGCGCGGTTGACTCCCATGACATGCCGCCTAACAGACCGATGACTTTCATTGCTGCTCCTGAAGAGTTACCTGTTTTCCAGCATGCCAGAAAGCGAGTTATCGGCAATCGGTTTGTTGGCGTCGGATGCAGGTCATTCAGCCTGACAGCGGTCGGAACCGCCAGGCAATGACCATTAGCACCACCACACCAGCGCTCATGATTAGCCAGGCACTGGTCAGTGATGCGCCGCTGTCACGTACCCAGCCCGCCACCAGCGGCATCACGGCGGCAATCAGATAGCCGCCGCCCTGTACCCGTGATAACAACACGCCCGCCTCGCTGGCGTTTCGCGCATGATCCAGCGTGACGATCAGCGACAGCGGAAACAGCGCACCGATTCCGATGCCGAGTAGCAGCGTTGACAGCACGGGCATCGCGTCAGGCGCCACAACCAGACTAAGCAGGCCAGCCAGCAACAGGGCCAGCACCAGCAACAGTAACCCTCGACGATCGGGAAAACGGTGCTGAACCGCCGAGATCACCAGGCCGGCTACCACTTCAGTTAGCGTCAGCCCGGCGAGCAGAAAGCCGCTGTTGCGGGCGCTCCAGCCCGCCTGGATATAAAATGGCGGCAGCCATGCCAGCACCAGCGTGTAAGCCCCGGTTCCGATACCAAAAAACAGCAACAGTAAACAGGTTCGCGCAGTGGGCAGCGCAACCGCGGCGGGAGCAGTGTGTTCAGGCGGGTCCCGGCGGTTAACTGAACGCCAGATAAATAAAGTAAAGACCGACAGCCCACCGGCAATGGCCAGCGCTGAGCGTAAACCGAGCAGCGAAAACAGCGGTTCGGCGCTGGCCGCCATCAACGCAGCACCGGCCATAATGCCGGTGCTGAACAGCGCCATCAGCGTGGGTGCAGCGGAGGTATAACGCTGGCGGATCAGCGCAGGCATCAGCGCTTGTATCACGCCGATTCCGGCACCGCCAGCCAGTGCAGTCAGAATCAGCTGCGGCGGTGATAGCGCATAACCGCGCCAGAGCGCGGCCAGCGTCAGGCAAAGCAATCCTGCCGCAATTCCCGGTACGGAACCGATACGCGCCAGCAGCCACGGTCCTACCAGGGCAGCGAGGCCCATCATCGCCACCGGCAGCGTAGTCAGCAGGCTGAATGCCGTCGCCGATAAACCAGCCTGCTGTTGCAATGCCGGAAACAGTGGGCCGATAATCGCCAGCATCGGGCGCAGATTCAGCCCGACAATAAAGACGATCAGGGCGAATATAGCGGGAAACAACAGCGTGTTCTTCATAGCCGGCTCCGTGGAGAGAATGAACGCAGACAGCAGCAGGCTGTCACTATTTATCTTAACGTTAAGATAAAATGGGTCCGGCGTTAAGGGGCTGAGCACAACCTGACAACATAACCACACAGTAAGCAGGTGAACCATGCAGGATCATATCGATTTTGTCGTTAGCCAGTGGGACAACGCGATGCCAGAGCTGGACGCCTCATCAATGCGCATCGTTGGCCGAATGCTGCGCCTGATGAAACATCTGGCAAAAGCCCGCAGTCAGGCGCTGGAGCCCTACGATTTTCATGACGGTGAGTTTGATGTGCTGGCGACCCTGCGCCGGGCCGGCTCGCCATACTGCCTGTCACCGACTCAGCTTTATACGTCGCTGTTAGTGACCTCCGGTGCTATGACCCATCGCCTGAAACGGCTGGAACAGCGCGGATTGATTGCGCGGGTTGCGTCACCGGACGATAAGCGCAGCACTCTGGTGGGCCTCACGCCGCAGGGTCAGCACTGTATTGAGCAGGCGCTGGCGGTGCATACTGCCACTCAGAATGCGGTGCTGGCTCCCCTTTCGGCGGCAGAACGCGCAGCGCTGGAAGAGATGCTGAAAACTCTGCTGCTGGCGTTTCCCGGTGAAACGCTGACCACCGAGGAAAAAGATTAACGGTGCAGTTCGGCGACCGTCATGGTGAACACCACCGGATGTTGATCGGCGCTGGCATAGGCGTGTGGCATATCGGTACGCGCCACCGCTGCGCACCCTGGCTGCACGACTAACGTCTGGTCGCCAACCGTTAACGCCAGCGTACCCTGTTCAACATGCAGCAGTTCCAGCGTCCCGGCAGGATGACCCGCCGAACTAAACCTTTCACCATCAAACATCTGCCAGCGCCACAGTTCAATCATGTCAGGACCGCGGGTACCGGCCAGCAATTGCGCACTACCGCCCTGCTCGCCGCGCCACAGCGTGGGCATTGCGCCTTTATCGATCAGCCAGGCTGCAGGCGCGTGGGTCACATTGACGATATCTGCCACCGAGACGCCAAGCGCAGCGGCAATCCGGCACAAGATCGCAATGCTGGGATTGGCTTCGCCTTTCTCGATCTCCACCAGCATGCCTTTACTGACGCCTGCCCGCCGGGATAATTCATCCAGCGAGAGTTTCTGGCTTTTTCGCCAGTTTTTAATGCTGTCCGAGACAGCCTGATTGACGCTCGATACGTCAGCACCCGCGTCGGTCGCTATATTGACTTTTTTGGTCATCGGTCATTACTATGAAATAAATTAGTCACTGAGAGATTATCCAATGTTATCTGTTGATCCGTCAATTGACCCGGCCGTATTTGCGCTGGCACCCGGCTTTCGCGCTATGAGCATTGTGGTGGAAGCCGCGCCAATCGCCGATCCTGAAATTGCGCAACAGGCGCTGCAAAAGGCGTGCCGCCAGGTGCTGGAACAGGATGTTGAATGGGCTGACGCCCATCTCGCGGCCTGGGCGACGGTATTCAAAGCCTTTGGTGCCAAAGCGAAACGGACACCCTGCTCGGCAGACGCGCTGCGCAAGCGGGTCCTGCGGGATGGCGGGATGCCAGCGATCGATCCGGTTGTCGATCTCTACAATGCCATCAGCATTCAGTACGCGCTGCCGGTCGGCGGGGAAAATATTGCCGCCTACGTTGGTGCGCCGCGCCTGGCGATCGCGGATGGCAGCGAGTCGTTCGATACGGTTAAAGAGGGCGAAGTGGTCTTTGAATCGCCGGAGCCAGGCGAAGTGATCTGGCGCGACGATCAGGGCGTCACCTGCCGTCGCTGGAACTGGCGTCAGGGCGTCAGAACCCGGCTGGATGCGCAGGCGCGTCAGATGTGGTTTATCCTTGAAAGCCTGCCGGAAATGCCGCTGACCGCGCTGCAACAGGCCAGTGATGATCTGGTTTCCGGCCTGCAACAGATGATGCCAGATGCGCAGATCAGCGCCAGGCTTATTGACGCGACCACCGCATAACACTGCGCTAAACCGTCCCTCAACGCCAGGAAAACGAGGTTAACGACGCGCCGGAAATATGGCAGGATACGCGCCCTCTGGCCAGTGTCGTTCTGGCGAACCTCTTTGGCAAATAGCAGGTGGCGGTGTTGATGAAAGCGAAACTTAAATGGATGATTCCACTGCTGGCGGTGCTGGCCCTGGCGGCCTGGCAGCTGATTCCCCATTTCAGCAGTGAAGATAAAGCCTATTACGTTGCGGTATTCTGCGGCATCGATCATCATGATGAGCAGCAGTTTATTCCGCAGATGCAGCAGATCATTGAAGGCAGCAATTCTGACTATGCACTGCAGAAGATCACATTCAAACCGGCGCTAGCTCGTCAGGTGATTCACGACTGGCAACAGCTGCCACCGGACGCGCAACAGCAGGCGACCGGTAATCCTCTCGCCTGTCAGCAGCGGCTGACACACTAAAGCGGACGGGCGATACGCCGCATAAGCTGACTCTGGCCTGAAGGAGAGATCATGCCGCAACCTGAACGTAAAAATTATCCACAGCTCGGCGAGGTGAAAGCACCTTATGTCCATGCGGTAAAACATGGCGATACGCTGTACGTCTCCGGCCTGACCGCCTTTGGAACGCCCGCTCAGCACAGCGGCATAGCGCAGCAGGCGGAAGCGATCTTTTCCCAACTCGAACTGATCGCCGCTGCTGAACAGACGTCGCTGGCTTCACTGATTAAGGTGACCATTTTCATCACCGCATTCAGCGATATTGAGGCACTACGCGAGGTATTGTTCCGCTACTACGGCTCCCATCTGCCCGCCAGTTCCCTGGTGCAGGTCAATGGCCTTTTCTCCGCTGATTTACGGATTGAGATTGAGGCGATATTCGCGTTGTGAGCGTTTTCCCCCGGAGAGCAACCTGTTCCGATGCAGATCGATTATAGCGGTTTCATTGTCGCCATCTTACCGATAGCGCTGTCACCGGGGGCCAGTTTTACCCTTGCGATTAACAGTGCGCTGGCCGAAGGCTGGCGCGGCGTCGCGACTATCATTCTGGGTACCGCACTGGGGATCTATTGCCACGCCCTGCTGGTTGGATTAGGCGTTTCGTCAATGCTAATGGCTTTTCCCTCTCTGTTTCATATTCTGCAGATTGCCGGCACCGTTTATCTGCTGTGGCTGGGTAGCCAGTTAATCTTCAGCGGACTGCGGGCTTGCCAGCAGGCTGTCAGCCCCGACCCGCAACCAGTTACGCTCTCTCAGGCTTTACTGGCCAACCTGCTCAACCCTAAAGCCGTTCTGCTCTACCTGACCGTGGTGTCGCGCTTTACCGGTCAGAGCGGCAATTTACGCGATTTCATGCTGCTGGCCTCGGTACATATTGTGATCATGGCGGGCTGGCTCAGCGGTGCCAGCCAGCTGTTGATGACGTCAACCCGAACCATCAGTACCGTTACGCTGCGTAAATATATCAATACTCTGGGCGGAATCGTGCTGCTGGCTATCGCCCTATCCGGTCTGATCGCCTGACGCCGCCGCACCGCGTGCCAGATAACCGATGCGATAAACGTCCTGTTCACCGGCGGGTCGCCCGGCTGACGCCGTGACGGTCACTCCCTGCTAGCGGCTCACATCCCAGGCGCTGAAGCCGGTATTCTTCGCCAGATCGGCAAGGTTGCTATGCGGGGCGATCGCCCAGCGGCGCAGCGTGATAAAGCGCGCCTGATCGAGCGAGTCTGGCATCGCATCGCCGTTCAGCGCCAGCCAGCTCTCTATCACCGGCCAGCCAAAGTCATGCACTAAACGCTGAAAGCCTGCGCTTTGCAGAAAACGCTGCATGGCTGGCGCAGCCTGCCAGAAATAGAGCGGCGCATAGCGGTTCTCTGCCACCGCCAGTTCGTCATCATCCAGCCGGGCATAGAGATAAGCTTTGGCAATCAGGCCTGGAAATCCGTTCAGCCTGGCGCCGTTCAGCCGGATACGCTGTTCAATCGCCGTCATCGGGTAATCTGCCGGCAGCGTAAAGCGGTAATGCATCACTATCATGGTGTCACCTCCGCTAACATTCTGCCGCCGCTGAAGCTCCACTCTTCGCTGCTGTTGAACTGGATGATGACCATCACGTCATCGGGATCGATTCCCAGCGTGGCCTGCAATGCGGCGCACAGTTGCTGATAAAAGCGCTGCTTCTGCTGCCGCGTGCGTGGCCGACCGGCGATAATATGGAACAGGGTGAAGGCCTCGCTGCGCCCTTTACTCAGGTAGTGACGATCAAAAATTCGCTGGTGTGCCGGCAGCACTTCAAACAGCTGAAAGCAATCGTCAACCGGCACCGCAAATTCCGCCACCAGCGTCTGGTGCAACAGCACGGAGATCTGCTGTAAGCTGGCCTCACTATGGCCCGGGCCGAGGGTAATACGGGTTAAGGGCATTTGCTGTTCTCCTCAAGGTAGCTCAGTGCCGTCACCGCAGCAGGCCAGCCAGCGTAGAACGCCAGATGGGTAAAGGCCTCGATCAGCTCTTCCTGCGTCAGTCCATTTTTTTTTGCGAAATCAACATGCCAGGGTAACTGCGCTACCCGACCCAGCGCGGTCAGCGTCGCCAGCGTCAGCAGGCTGCGCTCCCGCGCGGAGAGCACGCTGCGCTGCCAGATATCATCGAACAGCACCTGCTGCGTCAGTTCAGCCAGTTTCGGTGCCCGTTGGGCCAGCGTTTCGCGATCCAGAATCTCTTTCATTTTTTCTCTCCTGTGCAGATAGACAGAGTGTCGCGCAGCGTTATAATCCTGAAAATCAAATTAATCAGCATCAACCATCCACCTTAACAGGATGATTATGAACCGGGTTCCCGAGTCAATGGATATGGATGCGCTGCGTAGCTTTGTTACCGGTATTGAAACGGGTAGCTTTGCACTGGCAGCCCGGCATTTATGCCGTTCAACCTCAGCGGTAAGTGCCCAGCTCAAAAAGCTGGAGCAGCAATGCGGTACCGCGCTGGTCAGGAAGAAAGGACGACACCTGCAACTCACCGATAGCGGTGAGCTGCTGATGAGCTACGCGAAACGTCTGCTGACGCTGAACGATGAGACTTTGCGGGCAGTCAGAGGTGACGGGCTGAAGGGTGAAATCCGTATCGGGATGCAGGAAGATTTTGGTGAGTCATTGATGCCTGCGGTTTTGGGCGCGTTTAGCCGTCAGCATCCTGGCGTCACCATTACCGCGCAGGTTGACAGAAACCAGAGGCTGCTCAGCGCAATGGCCTGTCATCAACTCGATATGGCGCTGGTGTGGCAGGCTGCGCCGCACGCCAATGGCAGGCTGATCGGTGACTGTCCGTTAGCCTGGATACATCATGCTGATTTTGATCTGGCCGGGCTGTTACACCGCGGCGATCCGCTGCCCCTGGTGGCCTTTGATGCGCCCTGCCTGATGCGTTCGCGCGCCACCGCGTCGCTGGATGCCGCGGGAATACCGTGGCGAATTGTCTTTACCAGTCACAGCCTGAGCGGCATCTGGGCAGCCCTGCAGGCTGGATTGGGCATCACGCTGCGCACCCGTGCCGGAATGCCGGGGACGCTGGTGACAGCATCACATCACTTGCCAGATGCCGGAGAGGTCGGCATTGCGCTGATCACCCCGGAAGATGCAGATGACCCGGCGCACGCTTTGCTGCAACAGTTGATCATTGAGGCCGCCTTCCCTTTTACGCAAAGATAAGCTGCCTGGCGGCCGGGTTATGCAAACAGCCGCTGGATCAGTAACTGACAGTAGGCGGCGGTGACCTCCCGATCGTTAAACAGGATGTGGTACATCACCGGTGCCACCACCCAATCAATCACCTGCCCGACATCAAAGCCCGACTCACCGCGCGCCAGTGCCCGATTGTTTAGCGTTTCAAGATGCTGCACGGTATAGCCACAGCATTTCTGGCTGGCGTCTCCGCTGTAACTGCCGATCACGTCGGCCAGCATTTCACGCCCGACTTTTGATGACATCTCTTCAGCATACTGCACGATGAAAGCGGTCAGATCGCCGATCATCTCACCGGTATCTTCCGGTTCAGCAATCGGCCGCAGCCGGGCGACCGCGACGTCTGCCAGTAACTGCGACAGGTCACCCCAGCGGCGATAAATAGTAGAAGGGGTAACGCCCGCCTGCTCAGCAATCATCGGCACGGTGATCACCGCGCGATCGGTGGTTTTTAGTAACTGATTAACCGTTTTGTGGACTTCAGCCTGGATTCGGGCACTGCGGCCCCCCTGACGAATCATCTCCTTTGCCATCTGTTCCTCCTGCTCTCAGCTGCGATCTGGCGAGTTAAAGCAAATAATTTGCATTAACTTATCGCTGGCAGTTTACCTTATCGGGCGATGCATGGGCAGTAACGTGCGGTTTCCGGCTTTTTAGCCACCCCCGCAGATTTCATGCGCCAGCCTGACGACCGCTGGGTTGCTGAATAACCGGCTGGCACAGTCAGCTTCTGCCGCCGCATGCATCGATCCGAGATTGGTTAATATCACCAGCGCGCAGTCGGTTTCTCTGAACCACCAGGCACAGGCGCTGTAACCCAGCACGTTGCCGCCGTGACCGATAGCCGGGCCGTAAGCGGAGTCTGTTCTGAACAGGCTTAAGCCGATTTGCGCTTCACCGGCAGGCCGCCAGCGTTGCATCTCACAGAGACTTTGCGGGGTAACTAACGCCCCACTCTTCAGCGCCAGACAAAAGCGCATCAACTCCCCGGCGGTGGAAACCATCCCGCCGGCGGCCCATTCCACCGAAAGGCTGGCAGCAGAAACATTGATCATCGCCTCGCGCTCAGGGGTAAAACATCCGGCGATGCCGGCGTGCTGGATGAAATGTGCATCCGCCCGATGATATCGCGTGGCGATGTTGTGCCGATCGGATAGCGGATAGCCCCACAGCCGGGTCTGTTTAAGGGAGAGCGGCCTGAAGATCTGCTGGTTTAACGCATCCTCCAGCGTACTGCCGGTGACCCGTTCAATCAGCATCCCCAGCAGGGTGAAGGAACTGTTTGAGTAATAAAATTTTTCATCAGGCAGAGCCAGTGCCGGTTTTCCATAAATATATTCCAGCGCTTCGTCTGGTCGCCAGATCTTATCTGCAACGCTATCTTTACCACGCGCAACATGAATCCAGCCGGGCTGATCTTCCCAACTGGGGATCCCAGCGTAATGTGACAATAGCTGCCTGATCGTTGCCACCTGGGCATTGGCGATGCCTGCAAGCTGTGCGGGTTCCAGCCAGTCGGAGAGCGAATCGTCAAGCGTCATCTGCCCCTCTTCGCTAAGCTGCAGAAGGATAACGGCGACAAATACTTTGGTGATACTGCCAATGCCAAACGCAGTATCGGCTGAATTTCTCAGACGGTTGCTAAGGTCAGCATATCCCGCGGCGTACTGCCAGATCAGACGGTCTGTTCTGCCGATGGCTACGGATATCGCCGGAAAATCTTTGCGGGTCTTTTCATCCAGCAATTTGCTGAGCTTATCGGCACTGGCGGTCATTGCTGTTCCTCACGGTTAGCCTATTAAGCATAAAACGCATCACGGCTGATGCAGCCTCCGTTCACGCTGGCCGCACAGGCCGACGCTGTACTCTAAGCTGATTGCCGGGGTTTGCAAAACGCTGCTGATAACACGTTGGCTAACACAGGTCGTTAAACGGAAGTCGATGTTGACCACGATCAATTCACGCCGGGCGCTGCACAGGTAGATTCGCGCGGTCAGCCTGACACCGGTCATGGCTATGTTTAAGACAGGCGGCGCTGCCGGTCATTATCCGCCAGTGGCACTGACCAACAATGCCATCGGCACTATGCTTAATCACTTTGGCTGAAAACATCGATGCGCCAGCAAAGCGATCATAAACGAGGAAATCCCATGAACATCACAGGTCCTGCGGGTTACCGCATCTTAACGGCGATGTTGATAATAACGGCACTGAGCTGCATCGCGACGCCCGCGCAGGCTATCAGCCGCGCCTATCGCGCCCAGCTTGAGCGCAGCGGATGTAGCCAGTTGACCGACGCCGACGGCACCTGCGACGTCAGAAAAACCAGAGCGCAGAATCAGGCAAACAGCGTAAACGCCCCTGCCTCCAGCCTGAAGCTGGATCAGCTGATCGGCAAATCGATTGATGTCGCCTCCGGTCAACTGATAGCTGACGGCTGGAAAGCCAATGGAGGACGCTGGTATCACGATAATCGTGTTCTGACGCTGACCGTCGCCGATAACCTTATCACCGCGGTCTCCCTGAAGCATGCCGGACACGCCTCACTTACGCTAAAAAAAGAGTAATACAGCAGAACGGATTAGCTGGCTTGTATCCCGCTATGGTGGTATCAGACGTAGAGCCTGATGCCTGTCAGCAGGCAAAATACCTTACCTGTCTGGACTCAGGTCGCTGTATACAGAGAAGGATGGAAAAGCGAGGTTAACAGGTAAGGAAACGGGCAAAATCGTTCTGGACGCAAATTAAAACTGTCTGGATCTCTTCTCCTTAAGCCAACCGCGAAGCAGCCAATCATAAATAGAGGTTACAGCCAAAGGGGAGATCAAAAAGCTGCCTGCGATTAACGCGCTTAAATGTATTCATCGAAGGCCGGAGAAGAGCTCAGTCGGCCCCTTGTTCGGCATCCTATCCATAAACCACAAGTAGTGCATGCGGGCATCACTAAAGATCACCTGAATGGTCGCCTTCCGTTGCTACCTCAGCAAACCACATAACACGAATAAATAATGGACCCATTATCCGCAAATAAATGTCACTTTTCTGATTAATTAAAAAAACTCTTCCCAAATTTTATTTTAGCAGCCAAACTGTCAGCCAAATAAACTTAACACCAACAAAATAAAAGATACTGCGTAGTTATTTTACTATATGAACACTTTACAAGATGGACAGTAACTTAACGCTAAAGGCAAACAACTTTCCTGCTTTGGGAGTGATTAAAAATCATACACAACAGCATTAAAAAATGTTCATGAGAGATATAAAATGTACTCTAATTCAATATGGATCATGCTTGAAAAGTCAGTTAATATTATCGGCTTAATCTATATTAATGCACTGATGGCAAAATACGTTGGCCCGGAAAATTTTGGTAAGATAAACATCTCAACGTCCCTTTTTATCTTTGTGCAGACGCTTTCGTGGTTTGGCGGTCAGAATATTATATTTAAACGCATGAGTGAAAAGACGAAGTCCGGTATTGCACTGGCGATGCACACTCAAAATCAACGGCGCTTTTTTTTCCTATTATCATCAGCCGCAGTTTTAATTTACCTCTACTTTTTCACTGATTTTATTGTTTTCTTATTTGGTGTCGCCAACTGCATTGCCACATACTTTATTGTGATGGACTTTTTCTCCATCTACAACAACACACAGCTAAAATCAAAAATCAATACAATAACAAATGTTATTGGTTTATCCATCGCCTTATTGATCCGATTTTATGTAGCGCATTTTAAAATGCCCGTTTACTACTTCACAATCCCTATTATCATTATACCGCTGATACCTTATATCCTGCGGCTTATTTATTTTAACTACACTACTAAGATAGAAGAAAGCAGTAAGGGAGTCGCTGTGTATAACCGGCACATGTTATTCGCCGGGGGGGCACTTATTTTATCAAGCTTATCTGCTGACATATACACGCAGATATCAGGTATTTTTTTAGCGAAAATAATTTCTTATTCAAACCTGGGAGTTTATAGCGTAGCGTTAACCTTAGGAGGTGCATGGTCATTTATTGTTATGGCATTGATAACCAGTTTCTTTTCAAGAATATACAGTGAGAAAGATCAGCTAACGGTTGAGGCATTACTGATTAAGATCAATCGACTTGTCATCGTTTTCTCTCTCATTGCGCTGGGTGGATTCTATATATTCGGTGATTTCGTCATACATTTACTCTATGGCGACAAGTATATGGATTCGGTAAAAATCATTCCTATCATTATCATTGGTACAATGTTCTCTTCGTTAGGGACAATTTGCTACCGCTATATGATAAAAGAGTCCGGGTACAACTACCTGGCTAAAAAAATGTTGCTATGTTGTGTCTTAACAGTACCGTTATCCTGGTTAATGATAAACTCTTTCGGGATTAATGGTGCTGCATACTGCTTTTTAATCGTTGAGATTTCATCCTGTACCCTACTTAATTACTTCTTCAAAAATAAAACCATCATCAAAATGCATCTTAATATCTTTAAACTGAGATAATTTTAATGAACATGATAAAACACACAGTCAAATCAGCTTTAAAAATCAGCGCCAACATGTACCCTGAGTTTTGCGCTAAAACGCACTACTACATTAAGTTCAGAAAAAAACTCAACTTAACAAACCCAACCAACTTTAATGAAAAAATCCAGTGGCTTAAATTCAATGAATTAAATGATGACATTTACACTCTGTGCGCTGATAAGTACAAGGTGAGAGAGTATGTCAGATTGAAAGGATGTGGTGAAATCCTTAACGAACTCTATGGCGTGTATGATGACTCCCGAGACATTGACTACAGAGCATTACCCGACAAATTTGCACTTAAGTGTAATCATGGCGCGGGTTATAATATAATATGTCATAACAAAGCATCCCTGGACTTTGCGAAAACCAGCAGACAATTAAATAAATGGATGAGGCAGGACTTTTCAACGAACTTTATAGAGCCGCAGTATAAGAGAATAGAGAGAAAAATCTTATGCGAAAAATACATTGAAAATGAACGCGGGGGGTTGCCTGAGGATTACAAGTTCTACTGCTTTAATGGAAAACCTTATGCGGTAATGGTTTGCATGGAGCGTGAGAAGGGAACACCTAAATTCTACTATTTTGATATGGACTGGACCCCGCTTCCATTTGAAGACACGGTTGAACTAATAAATAAAAATGATTACCCAAAAATGCCTGAAGGTTTCAAAAAAATGAGAGATTATGCGGTTAAACTCGCCTCTGACTTTAAGTTTGTCCGGGCCGATTTCTACCTGCTCAATGGAAGCGTTATTTTTGGCGAATTGACATTCACCCCTTCTGCGGGACTTGATGTTACATTGCAGGAAGCCGATGTTATTTTAGGAAGCCAGCTAAGACTTTAGTCTTAACGGCAATAGATTTAATGACTATCGGAGCAGGTTACTCAGTTTATCCAGCCTGCTCCACATTACCATTAAATATTTATCCCGCCTGCGTTTCGCCAATAACAGATGTTACCCGGTCTGAAAAGCGCGCTTTGCATGCCGGGCACGCCACTGACTCGCGACTGGCCAGGCCAGACTCTTCCCCTGCTCCCCCCTGAAATCCAGCCTGCGCATACTGCTTGCCCGATATCCCAGTCAGACACTGGTAAGACGGTGCGTAATATCAACGCAGGTTAGTCAGCCGTTGTGCCTGTTTCAGGTCACGCTGCCGCAATCTGCACGGGCTGAGATCCGACAGGGTTCTCAACAGAGAGCAGTAATCTCTGAAGATGCATTCGCCGGTCTGCTTGCACGCAACGTCTAAACCATTCTCAGGTGCTACGCCACAGCAACGTTTAAAGCTAAAATGTTGCCTGAACGTCAGACTGACCTATAGCCTTTTTAAGGCTACTATTTTGTATTAAGGTCTTTATCATGAAAGACATCCTGCCCTCCCGCACCGCAAGGCGCCAGATAATTTTCAGCGTTACAGTAGCGGTACTGATTGCGGCCACCCCCGCTCTTGCGCTGCATCCGCCGCAGTAGCACCACCTGCCAGCCCGGTTACACCTGCCGCGAGTGAGACCAGAATGATCAGCATGAAAGCAGAAACGATTATAGTGACGTTGTCACCTCATTGAGGTGGCATTTATTACGCGATAAGTGCCAGACACTGCATGGCGCTTTTCCGCTAATGTTGCGCCACTGAATCGAGCGCGACCTTCAGCCGATCGGCCCAGGCCGACTGTTGCTGCTCGCTGAAAAAAGGCACCAGTTCGCCCAGCTGACCGGCACTCAGGCCGATATTGATGCTAATGCCAGGGTGAGATTTCAACTGCGGTTCCACCCCTTCCATCGCGGCCAGTGCACCGACCGTCGCCAGCTCACGATTTTTCCAGCTGAAATTGTCCCGCTCAAAGATGTCACCGAACAGGTGAGACTGCAGATAATCATTCATTACCGGCGCGAAATCGAACAGCGGTCCTTTCACCGGGCTACCGACCAGCGCGGTCTGGTTGCGTTTACCGGCGGCCGCCATCGCCTCTGGCGCAGGAAGCGGGCCAGGCTGCTGCCCCGGCTGATCCTGTTTTCCCGCCAGCCGTCGGCTTTCGGTCACTTTCATCAACTCGCCCAGCGCATTCAGACTGCGTGGGAAGCCGGCATAGGCATAGAGCTGGACCAGAATTTCGCGACAGTCGCTCAGGGTCAGGCCGGCATCCAGACCGCGATTGAGCGCCGCGTTCAGTCCGGCTAAATCACCGATGGCCGCATAGGCGGCAATGCTGGCAATGTTTTTCTGTTGTAACGAGAGTGGCTGAGTTTGTTTCTGCATTTGAGCCTCTGGTTTTTTGCGTTGTGCATCGGGCATGGCGTCTGCCTGTCCCACGGACGGGACCAGTGCCATGCAGAGCATCAGTGCGGCATTTAACGTTTTCATCATTCTGGTTCTTACGATTTTTCAGCCGCGGCATATTGCCGATCGCTGACCTTTTCCAACCAGTCAACTACCTTGCCGTCCAGCGCTTCTACGATAGCGATATGCGACAGGCTGTTTTGCGGAGCGGCACCGTGCCAGTGTTTAACTCCGGCCGGGATCCAGACAATATCCCCCGGCCGGATCTCCCGCACCGGCCCTCCCCATTCCTGCACCCGGCCCACGCCTGCCGTGACAATCAATGTCTGACCGAGCGGATGGGTATGCCATGCGGTGCGGGCAGACGGCTCAAACGTCACCGTCGCGCCACCGGTACGTGCCGGTGCTGTGGCCTGAAATGGCGCATCAATACGCACTGCACCGGTGAAATAGTCTGCTGGCCCCTTAACGGAAGGTTTATCACCACTGCGTAATAAGCCAATCTTCGAAGCCGTTTCCTGAGCGGAGACGGCGGAGGCAGTCAGCGTCAGTGCCAGCGCAACCAGAATAAGTTTTTTCATAGTGCTCCTTACGAGTTGAGGGACAGAGGTGAGGATAATGCCAACGACTAAATGACCTGCCGGATACCGTCGGCGTTTCGCGATGCAGGGCAGAACGCCTGTCCGGCTCCCGCGCCATTTTGTAACGAACCACATCAGCCATGATCGACAGAGCAATTTACGTCGGCGTTTTACTGCCAGTCTCCAGCCCCACCGGGGTGTGGATACGGTTAAGCTGTTCGGGACTCATCTCTGCCAGTCGCGCCAGCCGCGCTTTACGATTAACGCTGTTGCGCTGAGATCCCGTCACGCTGCTCACAAAAAAGGGTTTCAAAGCCCAGCGTCAGGGCGAAATAAGCGCACTAAACCGCCACGCTGGAGAAACCGGCAATAATCACCCGCGCAGGCGCGCACAATGAAGTTTCTTTAATGCAGCCGCCCGACAGTGATCCGCAATAACGGCCAACCCCGGTAATTACCATCATTGCGGCCGGCGGACGGGGCGATGAACCGTAGGTGCGCAACAGGGTGCGCAGCCAGATCGGTGAGGTTTCGGCCCAGCGCCGGGCCGTCTGCAGTATCCGAAGATCAGCGCTACGCATGTTGCTCCTGAGCCTGACTCGCCAGGCCATAGCGGGCGGCCAGTAGCGCAAACAGGGTCGAACAGAGCAGAACCACCACACCAAAGGCAAACGGACTCCACCAGCCGGCCGCGTCGAATAGCTGACCACCGAGGCTGGCACCCAGCGTGATCGCCAGCTGGATGACCGCCACCATTAATCCTCCGCCCGCTTCAGCCTCTTCCGGCAGCGCCCGGCTGAGCCACAATCCCCAGGCGACAGGTGCTGGCGTGGCGATCAAACCCCACAGCGTTAACAGCAGGCCTGTTTCCCACAGGGAATGCCCCGCAACGATCAGCAGACCGCCAATCATTGCCATCGCCAGCGGGATTACTACCAGCCAGATAAACAGGCGATGTGCCAGTAAGCGTCCAATAAACCAGGTTCCCACCAGACCGGCGGCACCCAGCAACAGCAAAATTAATGAGAGCGCATCCACGCTGGCACCGGTTACCGACTCCATAAAGGGGCGCAGATAGGTAAAGATGCTGAACTGGCCCATAAACAGGAACATAATCCCGGTCATGCCCAGTGCTACATGCGGATGTTTCAGTAACCGCAGTGGAGACGCCGTGACTTTTGTCGTCGCCCCGGAGAGTGAAGGAATGCTGCGCCATTGCCAGATGAACGCCAGGATAGCGAGCGGAACCACGATAATAAAGACACCACGCCAGCCAATATACTGTCCGAGAAAACTGCCGAGCGGTGCCGCAACCGTGGCGGCCAGTGCATTACCGCCGTTGATCAGCGCCAGTCCTTTTGCCACCGCATGACGTGGCACCAGCCTCATCACCGTGGCGGTGGACATTGACCAGAATCCGCCGATGGCAATACCCAGTAGCGCGCGTCCCAGCATAAACATGATGCCATTTACGGCAAAGGTCACGATCAGACCGGAGAGCGCCAGTAATAGCGTAAAGGTCACCAGCACCTTTTTACGATCGCGCTGACCGGTCAAGGGGGTATTAAGCAGGCTGGTGAGTACAGCAAAAAAGCCGCTGATTGAGATTGCCTGTCCCGCCTGTCCCTGACTGATGCTGAGATCGCTGGCAATGGGCGTCAGCAGGCTGACCGGCATAAATTCTGAGGCGATTAATACCACCACGCCCAGCGCCATAGAAAAGATGGCGCCCCAGGCAGCTCGGTGAGGTTGCGCGGCAGAAGCCGCGTGGAGGTTAACTGATGACATGTTCATTCCTGCACTATAAATACACCAGCGATCTTATCCCGGAAGGAATGATTTAATTAATAGCGGCAAACGGGATGCAATTGTGAGTTAAATTCATTAATAGGCAGCCGATCTGACCGCGGTGCGCTGATCGACACCCGGTTAATCGCTGAAAAAAAGCTGCCTGCACTGAGATCGCCTGATAATCCGCTGGCCTCCCCTACTTTTACGTTAAACGCCGTGGGCGCGCCGCAACCTGTCGACAGGAAATGCGATAAATAATGTGAAAACGCGGGTCCGTTATCCTGAAAAAAATTAACGGAATCATTAATAGTGTAAAGCTCAGTACCCTGATAGATGGATTTAAAAAATCATTCTGACACAGGCCGAGCAACTGCGACTCGCCGGAAAAGACCTGCATAATGCGGCATATTTTACGGGGCGATTCAGAGCAGGTAAATCAGCAGGGTAATGGCAGCAAGAAATCAGATCGGATAATCTGCAACGACTTGTGAATAGTAGTCACAAATAAAGACAGGATTTTATGAACGATATTCAGGCACTTATCGCAGTAGCGCGGGAAAAAAGTTTTACTAAAGCGGCCGCAGGCCTCGGCGTCAGCCCTTCAGCTTTGAGTCACACCATCCGGAATCTTGAACAACGGATCGGGGTCCGGCTACTGGCACGTACTACCCGTAATGTTGCTCCCACCGAAGCCGGTGAACGGTTGCTGAACGCGGTCGCGCCGTTATTTGAACAAATCAATAATGAAATTGAGCGCATTGGCGAATTACGGGATACCCCGGTGGGGAATATTCGTATTACATGTTCAGATGATGCCGCCGAGGGTTTATTACGCCCGATGCTTCCGGCATTCCTGGAGAAATATCCGGATATCAACGTTGAAATCTGTATTGACTACGGTTTTACCAACATCGTCTCTGAGCGGTTTGATGCGGGCATCAGGCTGGGCGAATCGATCAGTAAAGATATGATCGCGGTGCGTATGGGTCCGGACTGGCGTCTGTCGGTAGTCGGCACGCCTGCTTACTTTAAAACCCATCCTGTACCGGTGACTCCGCAGGATCTGGCTCATCACCGATGCATCAATATTCGCCACTCCCCAGCCGGCAGTGTTTATGCGTGGGAATTTGAGAAAGCGGGAAGGAAACTGAATATTCGGGTAAATGGCCCGCTGATCTCCAACAGCATTGTTCATGTTCTGAATGGCGCGCTGGATGGCATTGGCCTGGCTTATGTACCTGAATCGATGGCTAAGCCGCATATTGAAAAAGGCAATCTGATTGAGGTGCTGGCTGACTGGAGCCCGACATTTGAAGGATTTCATCTCTATTATCCCAACCGCCGTCATACCTCTTCTGCCTTTGTAGCCTTTGTTGAAGCTGTCAGATACCGCGGCCAAGCGTGACGGGTCAGTACAGCATCAAACGGCGATGATACCGTTCAGTCAATCCGTCGCAGACCGGCTTGCGTCCAGGCTAAGCGGGCGGTACCGATAAAAGAATAACCCGGCCAGCTTAATGCTCTTGCGGGGCTATTTATCCGACAGGATCAGGTGCGAGGTATAGAGGAGATCATGACAACCAACGCCCTCCTGATAGCTGATTCCTCATCGCTCAATAAAAAAAAGCCCGTCTTGACGGGCTTAACGCGAAACGTTGCGTAAAAATCACACCACGATAGCCTTCCTGCCTGTGAGACGTAACTTTTTCCGAGTCGCTGTCAGTTACATAACGGAATAAGCCGAAACCAACGTTCTCAGGGAGTTAAATTATTGCCGACCAAAAAGCATACGAATAGTCCGGTAATAGATCCTTTCCTCTTCCATGCTTTCACATAGCTCAAGATGCTTGACTAATTTACAGCATATTGCTTTACGGTTTATGACTTTATCTGTGCGCATCAACTCACAGACGACAGACCCAATTATCAGTGAATGTACGGCATTTTCATCGCTAAGATTCATTTTGTCTAAAAATTGAGATAGCAGCTCACTATTATTATCTCGCATAGTTACCTCAACACGATTAAATAATCGCCACTACTTTTCAATCCATGCTAAAAAGAAAACGACGATCCTCGTTTTTTTGCATGTGTCGTTACTCAGCTAATCAGGCAAACACTGAATTAAGCGCCAGTGATCACTCATCGGGCCTTTACTCTCACCCGACAGCTTTTTCTGATGGTGGCCTGCGGCTTATTTTTCCACCCAGCCGTCCCGCCTCGACAGCCCGCTCTGGATTGTTTTTGAAGTTTCCCCCACTGACCTGTCCGCCTTTACGTCCCGCTTCACGAGCCCGCTCAGGGTTTTCCGCAAAATTGCCGGACCCACCACGCCTTTGTTGTTGCATAGCCTCACCTCATCTGTTTTTACCAATATGAAGAATAAATAGAACTACCACCCGGTGGAATTAAATATTAATTCTTAACCGGGCATTATCAAGATAAATATTTAATATAAAAAAAAGCACAGCGGCACGCTTTAATAATCTTTAATATTACAACGCAATTACCATCCTATTAATATCAATAAGTTAAAAAAATTATTTATACAAAACCCTGACTATTTGTATAAATTTGCAAAATGTGCGATATGTGATATTCATCACATTTAACCAGAAAGTTATCTTGCGGCCTCGCTTAATTAAAAACCATTGCTATCTGGTGATTTTTTATTCTACTACCCGGATCGTTAGTAAATTGTTAATCAGGATTAATACGGTAGCCGCTATTTTTAAAAAATCCACCGATGCGGGTGCCTTTGATTTAAATCGCTATTATCGGAGGGGCATAATCCATCCGATGTAAAACAGGTCAACATGAGCCAATGCATGACGGATCAGGGAGATAGCCCGTTGACTTTAATCATTTATGGCCCTGTTTAGTTTCACCTAACGGTGGACACTCTTTTATCGATTCGCGGCCGGTAAGCGAAAAAATCAGCGTGCGGCGGTTAATTTTTGCCGGGTTCGGCAGAGAGGAGTGGCCACAAAAGGATGGCTGATTTCCCGGTCACTACCGATTCATAAGCCATCTGATTTCAGCGGATTAGGCTTCACACTGCGCTTGTTTATCTGGAGAAGATGCTTTGCGGTTACTCTGATGCGATGTCTGCCTGGCCTCAGGAGCGCAGGATGCGAAAAGTCAGCACGGTAAACCGCGCCTGACCGATCGCTAACTAGCCGCCCTGCCAGGCCGGGGTATGCAGGGAGATGACGAGGCGAATCAAAAGTCAGGGTTGCCTGAGTATCGCTGTTAACTTTCCAAGCACGTAATCCGTCGCGCCTTCAAATCCACTGTTCTGAGCGACCACTTGTAAACCTTCCAGCATCAGGGTTATCTCTTTTGCCTGCGACTCGGGCTGGCTGGCACCTGCATGAGTACACAGCGTCACCAGCCGGTAAAATTGCCGCTGCTTATGCGCAAAAATAGCCTCTCTGATCTCGGGATACTGGCCGGTTGTTTCAGCCAGCGTGTTGGTAAACGGACAGCCTCGCCTTGAGGTCCCGCTGAGATTGCCAGCAATAAACTGACCAAATCCCAGAATCTGCGATGCCGGATCGCCCGGAAACTGTACTTCAAGCTGATCAAAGACCTGACTGTAGTCTTCTATCAATAGTCCGATCCACGCCAGCACCAGGGATTCTTTGGAGGCAAAATGGCGATAAAGCGTCATCTTGGTGGATTCGGCTCTCTCTGCAATGGCATCAACCGTCACGCGGTTGATACCGTCCTGATAAAAAAGCGTTTCAGCCGCCTGAAGGATGCGTTCTCGCGGTGGCAGTCGCGGTTGAGTCTCTCTCGGCATAATCCCCTCTTGCAACGATACTATTTAGTATACTACGATACCAATCGGTATCATTTGATACTAACCAGTATACACGCGATCCTGTTGCTGGTCATGCCTGACTAACCGGAACCCTATGAAACTTTCAGAATATACCGCCTGTGATGCCACTGATCTCGCCCGATTAATTGCCCGAGGCGAGATAACTGCCGCAGAAGTTAAAGAGGTCGCGGTGAACGCGATCAACAAGGTTAACGGCAGGATCAATGCTGTCATTGAAATCTGGCAGCAGGAAGAGAGCCAGCCGCAAGGGCCGTTTCAGGGTGTCCCAATGCTGGTAAAAGATCTGGGCATTGCTGTCAAAGGGCAACGTAACGAATTGGGTAGCCAGCTAGCGGCAGGCTACCTCTCCCCTCACGACTCTAATCTCGCGCAGCGAATGCGTCATGCCGGTCTGATGTTACTCGGCCGCACCACGACACCTGAACTCGCCACCAGCACCACCACCGAATCGCGGTTGTACGGCGCCACCGCTAATCCGTGGAATCCCGCCTTCAGTGCAGGCGGCTCAAGCGGCGGTTCTGCCGCCGCCGTGGCTGCCGGTATGGTGCCGGCCGCGCACGCAACCGACGGCGGAGGATCGATTCGCGTACCGGCTTCAGCGAATGGATTGTTCGGCCTGAAGCCCAGCCGAGGGCGCATCAGCATGGGACCGGATGTGGATGAAGTCTGGTCAGGGCTGGCGGTGCATGGCTTTATCAGCCGGACGGTGCGCGATAATGCAGCGCTGCTGGATGCGGTTCAGGGGAACCAGGCGGGCGATCCCTTTATTATCGCCGCCTCTCCACTGAGTCTGCGCGCCTGTGTCGGGCAGGATCCCGACCCGCTAAGAATCGGGGTGATGACGCATCCGCTTAATGGCACACGCAGTAAGCCGGAGGTAGTTGACGCGTTGCAACAGACTGTCGGGCAGCTGATTTCACTCGGCCATAAGGTTGAAGAGGTGTCGCTGGAGACAGGCAGCTGGGAGTCATTCGTTGAAATGAACGCGCGATTCTGGGCGGCCAATACCGCGGCATGGATCGATGCGCTGGCCTTAGCGATGAACAGATCGGTAAACGACGATACGCTGGAGCCCGCAAATCTGGCGCTGTGGCGTCTGGGTCATGCCCTTACCGCCACCGATATGATCAGTGCGATGCAGATGCGTAACAGCATCACGCAGAAAATGGCGCAGTTTTATCAGCAATACGATCTGTTACTGACCCCGGTTTTGCCTGGCTCTCCCGCTTTGCTGGGCGAGTACAATCGCCATCAGCAGCAGCTGGATGGTCGCGGCTGGATGCATCACGTCTTCGATCAGTCGCCCTTTACTGCGCTGGCTAATGTCTGCGGCACGCCAGCCATGTCGGTGCCATTGGGGTTCAATCCGGTGAATAATCTGCCGATCGGGATGCAATTTTTAGCCGGTTTTAATCAGGAAGGGTTGTTGTTCAGACTTGCCGGTCAGCTGGAGCGCGCATTTCCCTGGCTTCAGCGAAAGCCAGCTATCCGGGCCGGTGGGTAATGTCTGCCGCAATAAACAGAGGATCGCTTTAGCGGCAAAGCAGAGGCGTGTCGGCTAACAAAAATGCCCCAGCAGAAGCAGTCTGATCCCTGCTTCTGCTGGTTATAACGGCGATTAGTGAGATAACGTTTTTGCGGCGTCTTCGATAATGGCGGCAATCTTTTTCGGTTGTGAAGCATAAATAGCGTGGTTACCTTTCAATTCGGTCACCTTGCTGTTGGCACGCTTCGCCATAAAGCGTTCCAGTTCAGGATTGATCGCCCGATCCTCTGTGGCGACGACCGCCCAGCTTGGTTTGGTTTTCCATGCCGGTGCGCCAGCCGCTGCACTGAATGCCGCCACCGCAGGCATCACCTGAGATTGTGCCAGCAGGTCCGTCTCTTTTACCGGTAAATCGGCGGCAAAATCAGCGTGGAAAGAGGCGGGTTGCAGATAGAGAAAATGATCCTCCGTTTCGGCAATAGAGTGCGCAGCGGGCGGGTATTTTTTTGCCAGGCTCAGTAATGAATCGCCTGCATCGGGCTCCATCGCCGCAATGTAGACCAGTCCCGCGACAGAAGGATCGTTACCCGCATCGCTGATGATCATCCCACCGTAGCTGTGTCCCACCAGCAGCGTTTTACCGGTCTGCATTTTCAATATGCGTCGGGTCGCAGCGACGTCATCCGCCAGTGAGGTCTGCGGCTCCTGCACGATAGAGACGTTATAGCCTGCTTTACCCAGCATTCTGGCAACCGGATTCCAGCCAGATCCATCAACAAAAGCACCGTGTACCAGCACAATATTTTTTACCGGTTCCGCCAGTGAAGTAGCAGCATAGACTGACATAACCAGACCTAAAGCGATAGAGACCATTGATTTCTTAAACATTTTATTCACCTTATCAGTTTCAGATTTGTTTTCAGGGCATGACCTCTCCAGGCCGTGACGGTTTCGTCTTCCCGGCTTTATGATCATCAACCCGTTTTTTAGCGTTGAGCGTTCGCACGGCGTGCCTGACCCGATACGGCGTAGGGTGGCGTCAGCGTGCCTTTCAGCAAAGCCCGGTCAGACCGGATCTTTCGCCCAGACCGCCTGAGCATTGGTAAATTCGCGCAGACCGAAATGGGAGAGTTCCCGACCGTAGCCGCTCTTTTTCACCCCACCGACAGGAATGCGGGCATTGGTTGCGGAGAATCCATTAATAAACACCCCGCCAGTTTCCATACGACGAGCCAGTCGCTGTCCACGCATGATGTCACCGGTCCAGAGGTTGCCACCCAGTCCATAATCACTGTTGTTCGCCAGTTCAATGGCATGTTCGGCATTTTTCGCTACGGTGATGGCCGCAACAGGACCAAAGGTTTCCTCATCAAAGGCCGCCATACCCGGCACCACATCAGCCAGCACTGTCGGGGCATAAAAGTTGCCGCTCCCTTCCCACTTTTTGCCACCCAGCAGCAGCGTGGCGCCAGCCGACAGGGTGCGTTCAACCTGATCATGCAGCTCATCGCGCAGATCTTTTCTGGCCATTGGTCCCACCTGGGTCTGCGGATCCCGCGGATCGCCCACCTTCAGTTCACTGACGGCCCTGACGAACTTCCGGGTAAACTCCTCAGCAATCGGTGCTTCCAGAATGAATCGCTTCGCGGCAAGGCAGACCTGCCCCGCATTCTGGAAACGTGCCTCAACCGCCGCCTTCACCGCCCGATCGATATTGGCATCGGCCAGCACGATAAACGCATCCGAACCGCCCAGCTCAAGCAGACTTTTTTTCAGCGCCCTGCCCGCAATAGCCGCAACCGCAGAACCGGCACGCAGACTTCCGGTTAACGTCACCGCCGAAACACGATCATCTTCGATGACCCGTGCAACCGTTTCGTTGTCAGTGACAAGATTGGTGAACAGCCCTGCCGGGAAGCCCGCGCTTTCATAAACCTCCTGCAGCGCATAAGCCGACCCCATGACGTTGGGCGCGTGTTTCAGGATGAAGCCATTACCGGAGAGCATAATCGGGCCGGATGCGCGGATAACCTGCCACAGTGGAAAGTTCCAGGGCATCACCGCCAGCACAGAACCGATCGGCAGCCAGGAAACATAGACCCGGTCATCGTTATCGACGCCAACCGGTTCGTCAGCCAGCAGCGCCGGACCATTTTCTGCAATCCACTCAATGGTCACTGCGCACTTTTCCACTTCTGCACGGGCCGCGGTCAGGGTTTTACCCATTTCATCAGTGATGATCGCTGCCAGCGTGTCTGAACGTTCACGTAACAGCGCGGCGAGACGGCGGTAAGCCGCGACACGCTCACGCATCGGAGTGGCGCGCCAGATGCGGAAAGCAGCAGAATTCTGCTCCAGCAGGCTTTCAATCTGCTCTGCCGTCTGTCCGGTGTAGCTGGCAATCCATTCGTCGGTCGCAGGATTACGGGATACCGCCAATGTGGCTGAAGATGAATGGGGTGTGGCTGATTGAGATGTCATGTTCACTGCCTCCTGAGAGATTTAATGCAGCGCGATTGTGCTGCCTTGAATTCATCTTAGGCATCTCAAATCAGCCCAGGAAGGCGTCTTGTTATCCTATTACTGCGAGTCATAGGCAACGTGTCGGGGGATATAGGTCACCAGTGAGAGGTCGGGTCTGCCTTCCGGTGTTAAGGCCACGTAGGTAAATTCAATGTGCCCGGAGGTCGGATGCATTAGCCGCTTACTGCCTTCGCTCATGCCCATCACTTCGGTGTCCTGCCACCATTCGTGAAACTCCGGTGAGTGTTCGGAGAGCTCTTTGATCAGCGCATCAAACGGGGCTTTATTTTGTGCATGCGCCCTTGAGGCCCGAAAAACGGAAATCATGCCGCGCGACATCTGTTCCCAGTCAAGGATCAGCGTCCGGTATGGCTGATAGAGAAAAAGCAGCCGCAGCGTATTGCGTTCGTGCGGCTTCAGCGACCCATAATCGATAAACAGGTCGGCAATCGCATCATTCCAGGCAAGGATATCGAGTCGGGCATTGCGAACGTAGGCCGGTATCGGATCGATGGCTCTGACCAGCCTTTCAAGCCCTTCACTGACGCCGGTATCAGCCTGTCGGGGCACAGGCTCTTCGCGGGGGGAAAGCGCAAAAAGATGGGAAGATTCGATGCGGTTGAGTTTTAAGACTTTGGCGATCCGTTGCAGCGCATCGGCAGAAGGCTTGATTTCGCGCCCTTGTTCCAGCCAGGTATACCAGCTGACGCTGACTCCCGCCAGAATAGCAACTTCTTCACGGCGCAGGCCTGGTGTGCGTCGGGTCCCTTTCGGCAGACCAAATTCCTGCGGATCTAACCTTGCCCGCCGGCTGATTAAAAATGTCCCTAATTCACGCCGCTGCTCTGGTGTGGTTTTTTTTACCATTTTGCATCCCCTCTGATTTTGTTTTTTATTCTGGTTATGCGAACAACTGACACGCTTTGCTGTTTTTATATCAAGACGGTATTTTTATAAAAGGCTTCGCTCACGGTTACTTACACTCTTTCGCAATCGGCCGGTTAATCCCTGTTGTTTATAGCGCAGAGACGTGGCGCGCCGTAATCTGTAGCCTGGGCCGCGCGAACATAAGAGTGCAACGGAGGTGGAAAAGATGGCTGATGCGACCACAGTAATTACCGAAGTAGCCGAACTTGAGCAGATTTATGGTGCGGTTGCCAGACCTTCCCTGATGAAAGTCACCGATCATATTCATCCGGCCTACCGACCTTTTATCGCGGCGGCGTCGTTTGTGGCGCTGGCGACGTCCGGTCCGGACGGGCTGGACGTGTCGCCCAGAGGCGATCCGGCGGGTTTTATCGAGATTGAGGATGACCAAACGCTGCTGCTGCCCGACCGGCGTGGCAATAACCGTATCGATAGCCTGCGCAACATTCTGCACGACAACCGGGTTGCACTGCTGTTTCTGATTCCCGGTATTGGCGAAACCTTGCGGGTCAACGGCAGCGCGCAAATCAGCACCGACCCGGCGCTGATTGAACGGTTTTCGATCAATCAGCAATCGCCAAAAACTGTGCTGCGTATTACCGTTGATAGCGTCTTTTTCCAGTGCAGTCGCGCCATTATCCGCTCAAAATTGTGGGATCCCGCGGTGCAGATTTCGCGTCAAAGTCTGCCCAGCACCGGCACGATCCTGAGCCAGCTATCCGCCGCTGAAATTGATGGCGAAGCCTATGATAAAGCCCTGCCGGAACGATTGAAGAACACGCTGTACTAGACGTTGCTACCGGTCAGCCCGCACGGTGAAGTCGGGGCTGACCGGACCGCTGTCCAGGTTGCTCAGGGTGAAAAAGTGGACACTCTCGCGGTGAATGGCGATGCTCCGGCTCGGCAGTTGCTGCGTCATCACCCGTTTTTTCAGCAGCCTCCGACAGTTCCGCCTTTTTTGCTGCCGTTATGCGTTAATCCCTGGCTGAAAGCGCGCGGCGTGGAGTCAGACGAAACGCCTGTCTGACATCCCGTACCTTCTCGTCACGGCCTACCGCCAGGGCAAACAACACCCCGCCGACGATGGAGAACAGCCCCATCACGCCCCAGGCCAGCGTCATGTCGCTGCCGCCGCCCAGATGTTTGAGATATCCGGCGACCAGCGGCCCGCCAAACTGGCCGATAAAATTACTGCATCCACCGACAAACGCCACCGCAGGCACCGCTTTGCGGGTAGGCAGGATTTCCGTCAGCCGCACGTAAACCAGCGGCACCAGCATCTTCATGGTCAGTCCGACAAACATGAACAGCGCGATCTGAAGCCAGTAGTATGAGAGCGGAACAAACGCCGCTGCCGATAAGGCGATACCACACAATACGGTTGGGATGGCGGCATGCAGTCGCCGCTCCTGGTTGTAGCGGTCTGAACGTCGGGTGATATACCAGATGCCGACCATGGTCATCAGGAACGGCAGTCCACTGATTAAGCCAACCATAAATTCACTCAGCGTGCCGTAACCCTTCAGGGCCGTGGGCAGCCAGAGCGTAAAGCCATACGCCAGCATACTGTGCAGCGAATAGCCAATCAGCATCAGCCAGAGCGCCGGTATTTTCAGGATGGTCCACCAGGGATCAGATTTCTCCTGTACATAATCTGACTGCTCCGCCGCCAGCGTTTTCTGCAATTGATCCCGATCTTCACTGCTGAGCCAGCGTGCGGCCTGAATACTTTTAGGCACCAGATAAAACCAGATGAGGCAGAACAACCAGGCGGGCACGCCTTCAATAATCATCATTACGCGCCAGTTATGGTGTGCCAGGATCCAGCCTGAAATCGGACCGGCCAGAAAGGCCCCCGCGCCCAGGCTAAGGTTCCAGATACCAAAGGCACGTCCACGCTCCCGCTTGATAAACCACTGGGCAAGGAACATCGCCGTTGCGGCCTGAATGGGACCTTCAGCCACGCCCAGCAAAAAGCGGATCGCCACCAGCTCGCCGAAGTTACGCGTAAGCCCAGTCAGCATGGCACAGGCACCAAAAAGGAACAGGCTGATGCCGATGACTCTTCTGGAGCCAAAGCGCAGCGCCAGCCAGCCAGCGGTAAACTGCGTCGCCACATAGCCCCACGCAAAGGCGCCGCCCAGCCAGCCCGCTTCAACCGAACTCAGTCCCATTTCTGCGGTAATATGCGGCAGCGCCATGCCGATATTGACACGGTCAAAAAACGATATGGTGTACATGATAAATACGGCGGGTAATATTATTGTCCAGCGTTTCTTTCCGATAAGTTCATTATCCTTAAAAGCATTATCACTCATGTTAATGTCCTCGTCTGGAGCAGATGTAGGGGAGAGGAAAAGGTGATTAGTTATCCTTTTTAAATAACAGCAAGTTTATTTTTTTGTATGATTATTTTATGGCGAGTCATGCAACCCAGGCCGGTCGATGTCGCCTGAATCGCCCGCCAGATAATAATAAAAGTAATTTATATTCAGTTAATTAAAAATAGATCGTGACTAGCACTTTCCCGTGTCGATATTTCCCCCACTGAGAATAAATTAATAATATTTCTCGGGATGGTTAAACAGTGCACAGCAAATACTCGTCACGATCGCAGCAAGATAATGTTTGTTCTGGCAGAGGAAGCGATTCAGGAGGATGTCATACCCGCCGGCGTTTATCGCTTATTTCCGCAACGCCCCCTTATAAAAAGGGGCGTATCCGGCATCACCACAGCGACATCGGGACTTATTCAGCCAGCGCCCGCATCTCTTTAATCAGATCAGATTTACCTTCAAATCCGATACCCGGCAGTTCAGGCATAATAATGTGCCCCTCTTCCACCTTCACCGAGTCCGGGAAGCCGCCGTAGGGCTGGAACAGATCCGGATAGCTTTCATTACCGCCCAGGCCAAGACCCGCAGCGATGTTCAGCGACATCTGATGGCCGCCGTGTGGGATACAGCGTGAGGATGACCAGCCAAACTGTTGCAGCACATCCAGAGTGCGCAGATATTCGACCAGGCCATAAGAGAGCGCGCAGTCAAACTGCAGATAGTCGCGATCCGGCCGCATACCGCCGTAGCGCAGCAGGTTACGCGCATCCTGATGGGAGAACAGGTTTTCACCGGTCGCCATCGGGCCTGGATAAAATTCTGACAGCGCGGCCTGTAAAGCATAATCCAGCGGATCGCCCGCTTCTTCGTACCAGAAGAGCGGATATTCCCGCAGCATTCTGGCGTAGGCAATGGCGGTTTCCAGGTCGAAACGACCATTGGCATCTACCGCGAGACGCGCTTCGTTGCCGATTTCATCCAGCACCGCTTCAATACGGCGGCGATCTTCGTCCAGAGAAGCACCGCCGATCTTCATTTTTACCACGTTATAGCCGCGATTCAGGTAGCCGCGCATCTCCTGACGCAGGGCGCTCATGTCCTTGCCCGGATAATAGTAACCGCCAGCCGCATAGACAAATACGCGCGGGTTGGCTTCCACCCCTTTCATTTCTGCCAGCAGACGAAACAACGGCTTGTTGGCGATTTTTGCCGTGGCATCCCAGATCGCCATGTCCAGTGTGCCCACGGCCACAGAACGCTCGCCATGGCCGCCCGGCTTCTCGTTGCTCATCAAGACATCCCAGATTTTATGCGGGTCCAGGTTATCGCCTTTTGCATTCAGCAGGCTTTCCTGCTCCGCTTCCAGAATACGATTGCGGAAGCGTTCACGGATCAGGCCACCCTGACCGTAACGGCCATTAGAGTTAAAGCCATATCCCACTACGCGGCGGCCGTCGACTTCGACATCAGTCACCACGGCAACCAGGCTGGCTGTCATTTTGCTGAAGTCGATATAGGCATTACGAATCGGTGAGGCAATGGGTTGGGTGATTTCTACAACATCCAGAATACGCATATTTTCTCCGGCATTTTTCGTCAACTATCATTACGCACGACGGCCTGTAGTCAATGCTGGCTCATGCCGGTTGTTTATTGGCATAATGCATCGGCGTCACATTCAGGGACGTCATTGTCCTGTCTGAACTCATCCTAAGCAGTAACGGGCTTTCGTTCTAATGCCAAAGAGGCAGGCTGTAATGCAAAATCGGCATCACCTTGAGTTAACCTGGCTTGAAGACTGTGTTGCACTGGCGCAGACGCTGAATTTCTCCCGTGCGGCCGCTTCACGATATGTGACGCAGCCAGCATTCAGCCGGAGGATTGCTTCGCTGGAAGAGTGGCTTGGAACGCCGATCTTTGAGAGGAACCGTCGTGGCGTCAGTCTGACGCGAGCCGGCGAAATTTTCGTTACGCAGATCCCGGAACTGATTCGCGCGCTCTACACCCTGAGAAGCGAAACCATTGAGGCGGCAGGTGAAACCCGACCGGACGTGGTTTTTTCCGCGACGCACTCCCTGTCGTTTTCATTTTTTCCGACGCTGATGCGTAACAATGAGAAGATTGCTCGCTTCGGCTCCTTTCGCCTGTTATCTGACACGCTGAGCGCCTGTGAGCGGATGATAGAAAAAGGTGACGCGCAGTTTCTGCTCTGCTACTACCATCCCCATATGCACATCAACCTCGATCAGTCGAAATACCTGAGCGTCCGGCTTGGACGAGAAACCCTGCTTCCCTATTCAAAGTGCGATCCTGCAACCCGGCAACCCCTCTGGCAGGCATCGGGCGGCAAAAAGTATCCGTTCCTGACCTACTCGGCGGAGTCCGGACTTGGCCGAATCCTGTCAAATACCTCACAGGTAAACCGGGCCAGACGAGGCATGGATATCGCGTTTACCGCCGATCTTGCCGCAACATTGCTGGCGATGGTCAGAGCGGGAGATGGCATCGCCTGGCTACCGGAGACGCTGGCAGCGCCGGATGTAGATGCCGGCAATCTCGCCGCCGCGGCGGACAAAGGGAGCGCACTCTGGCTGCCGATTGATATCCGGCTGTTCCGGCCAGCGGCAAGGATGTCGCGGGCGGTAGAAGAATTGTGGGCGATATTTGTCGATGAGCAGATTTAGACCAGCCGATGATTTGATCGCTGATTCAGTAAATAACGGCGAGATGGTTCGTCGCAGCCGGTTAGCACGAGCATTATGGCGGTTAACGCCATCTACTCCAAAATTTTCACTTTTAAGTTCCCTTTTCAGATAAAGCAGGGGAAGAATAACGCTACATGGGTTAAATACTATGTACATAGTCAAACGAATCTAATTAAATGGCGTTGACTTGATAATATTCTGAGTCAATTCACATTCTATACCATGTATTTCTCCAGCCGCAATTGAGCACCCATTCATGTAACGTTAGCCAAACCTTTATGACACATCCATATATAGCTACAACTCTTTTTAAAGTTTGCTCATCGTTTTTAAAATTAATTTTTCTAAATAACGTCAATTGTTTCTGAAAACACTTTATTTTCCCCTCCCTACACTTCATTTAACACGTCCGAACATTTAAATTATGATTGCAATAATTTTGTTTTTTGGTGTATGAAAGATATTGTTAACGAGCAGGTCGCTAACTTGAATAGCTTTTAAAAAAGGAGTTTTATATGGCCGGATTCAATTATGGTGGACAAGGTGATGGTACAGGCTGGAGCTCGGAAAAGGGCGGCCCTGCTCCGGGTGGCGGTAGCACTGGAAATGGCGGGAATCGGGATAATGTGGATTCAGGGGGAAGTAGTGGCGGCAATAATAATCCTCAGCTTCAATCTTATACGGTGATTTCATCAACCGTTGGACAGGCTGCAGCGCAAGCTGCTGGCATGCAACCAGCTACGTATTTCGGTTATATTGTGGATGATTATGGCAATGTAGTCGGGCAATTCCCTATCGGAACAGATGATGCTAATGGTCATGATCTTGGTCCTCTATCAGCAATAGGAAATAACGGTGGTATGCGTAAGGATGCACCATTGCAAGGACCAGGGCCTGGTTACACAGGTGACCAGTCTGAAGCTCGAATTGCACAACTGAGGGAGACTATTCGCAAGAATTATAATTTAGCGCATAGCACTCAAAGTGGAAATCGCATTTATAAAGCAAAGCAAGACACTCTTAACGCGCAACGAGAGCTGGCATCAATTAATTATTCACGCCAGCAAAAAGCGCAAGAAGCCGTAGATCTGCAAGACGGCATTAAACTGGCAGCTGATTTCTACAGCGAGCTTACTGGAAAATATGGGCAACAGGCAGCTGCTCTTGCTCAGGAGCTTGCAGAACAGGCTAAGGGCAAAACCATCCGCAATGTTGACCAGGCTCTTGCGGCTTATGATCGATACCGCTCATATTTAGGCGCGAAATTCAGCGCAGCAGACAGGGCTGCAATCATTAATGCTCTGAATTCAGTAGATATGGCTCGAATGGCGTCTCAGCTATCTAAAATGAGCAAGGCTTTTGGGTATTATGGCAAAGCAACAGATGCATATGGTGTTTTTCAGGAGGTTAAAAGAGGGTTCGAGACTGATAACTGGCGCCCTGCATTAGTCAAAATCGAAGCGCTCACTGCCGGGAAAGTTGCCAGTGCTGTTACTGCATTCGCTTTCTCCGCTATATTTGGTTTGCCATTAGGCATCATAGGTTTTGCTTTGATAATGGCATTAGTAGGGGCGCTGGTGAATGAGCAAGTTATGGAAACAATCAATGGGCGTTTAGGTATTTAACAGCCCAAAGTAAGCAGAAAAGGCTGAACAATGATCAGCCTTTTCTAAGAAACGGAATTGACATCAAGGAAAGGGGCACTGCAAAGAAAAAACAAAAGACCCAATAGATTGCCACCAGACCATTTTTACCTATATCGTCTTTAAAAAAACCTCGACGCCAGAAACTTTCATCAGTAAATTTTAAGGCAATACTCTCAACAGCAAATCTCGCAAATGGAAAAGCTAGCCATGATAAAATTGCAAATACCATCCAGAGCTGATTTACTGGATCATCTGGATTTTCATACCATCCTTTACCGAGAGCTAAAACGCCAATTAAGCCAATGAGCAAATTGATAAAATAATATTTTAGCTTCATTATCTCCTCCTGAAAGATCCCACCCAAACCCCAGCAAGTCCCTGACTTAATTAAATAAGCATCTGCCGTCATTATACACCAGATGATTAAAGCGACATCTACTTTTCAGCGAGTTCATCTTTAGGCATTACCATCATCCCGGCTTGAAGTTATCGATAACCGTCAGAAAATGTCCATCACGGTTGGAATTAAACCTCATCGCTTTAATCAGATGGTTTTTTGAGGGTTCGGCGACGCCACCTATCTTTACATTGTTTTTCGTGATCTTCACCGGTAATAATGCCTGATCGCGTTTTGAAGTGGTCATCAGGTAACTGATACATTTGCCCTGGTGATATTCTGGCCCCAGCTAAGAGTGTACTGGGTGGCCTCTTTGGCGCCATCTGGGGCGTGGTTTTTGGCCGGGTAACCGATCTTAACAGTAAAGCGATAATCCCTCTGTTAATGACCGATGCGTTTACCTTGCTCATCGATGACGGTTTCACCGTCCTCTTTAGTGAAAGTCCCTCGCTGTGGCTCGGGCAGAATATCTAAAACGGCTTCAGAGGGGCGGCAAAGTCTGGTTCCCAGCGGTGTCACCACGATCGGACGGTTAATAAGGATGGGATGGGCCAGCATCGCGTCCAGCAATTCATCATCACTGAATTGATCTTCCGCCAGCCTCAGCTGCTCGTAAGACTCAGTATTGGTTCGCAGCAGAGCACGTATGCTGATGCCCATCTCTGTAATCCGCGTTTTCAACTCTTCCCGCGCGGGTGGAGACTGCAGATACAGGATTATGCTGGGTTCCGTGCCGCTGTTACGGATCAGCGCCAGCGTGTTACGGGACGTTCCGCAAGCCGGGTTGGGGTAAAGAATAATTTCCGTCATCGACGACTCTCCGTTCAGGCGCAGACACAGGACAAAAGAAACAGACGCAGGGCCAGCATGATATTTTTTGCTGCTGAAACAGGCCTGGATTCGTACGGTTCTGGCAGGAAATAAGACCGCTGTAGCCGTGAAGATACCTTATCGATCTTCGTCAATACCCCAGCCCTGACAAATCCCCTCTGACATTTTCAGATCCTTTTCACAAGCAGTGCCATGGCAGATAGCCATTGAGTTCCTCGCATTGACCGGAACTGATGAGCACTAACCTGCAGCGAAAGTGCAGCATGAGATAAAGCGCGGTTCCCTAACTGAGCGATTGTCTGACACCCGTTATCCGCCAGCGATGACCCTTACGGCTGTTATTTCTTCTTCGTCAGCATCGACTTCAAATCGGCAAACGGGCTGTAGGTGGCTGCGCCGACGTCATCCTGTGCGTCTTCACCTGCCACCACCCGGGTACCGTAAAGATCAGCTTCGGTATACTTAGAGTGCTCATGGTCGTGGCAATAAAGGCACAATAACTCCCAGTTACTGCCGTCTTCCGGGTTATTAGTGTGGTCGTGGTCGATGTGGTGAACCGTTAATTCTCGCAGGTTCGAATAGACAAACTCCCGCGAGCAGCGTCCACACACCCACGGATAGATTTTCAATGCTTTTTCACGGTAGCCACTTTCCAGCCGCGAGTAGTTTTTTGGGATCAGTGCCATTGACGATGTTACCTGTGATGAAATGATAATCCTGCCTTTGATATCAGCAGGCCAGTCTGCTAAACAGGGTACATCAAGTCAGAAATTATGTCCGCATTTCACGGCAGCGGAGCGAAGATGTGCTCGTTCTGACTGACTCTGCTTCGTCTGAGCACTGCCCTCTCAGCGTCTTTTTTCAACAACAGAACGAGGAAGCATGACGCCACTGATTGAAACGACCCGGCTGATCCTGAAACCTCTTGAGCGTAGTGACGCCGGGGCTATTCAGGCAGTTTTCCCGCAGTGGGAAATTGTGCGCTATCTGACCGCGGCTGTGCCCTGGCCCTATCCAAAAGGCGCCGCACAGCACTACGTCGACAATGTGGCCTTACCGGCCATCGCGCTGGGACAGGGATGGTGCTGGTCCATTCGGCGTCGGGAAAATCCTGATGAACTGATCGGCCTGATTGAACTGCGTGATGTCGAAAATGATAACCGCGGTTTCTGGCTGGTGCCTGAATGGCAAAGAAACGGCTTTATGACGGAAGCCTGTCAGGCCGTCAACGATTTCTGGTTCAGAACGCTAGGCCGGGAGGTGATGAGAGTGCCGAAAGCAGCGATAAACGCAGGTTCCGTCATGATCTCACGTCATTCCGGGATGCGGCTCATCAAAACCGGCAAAAAAGAGTATGTCGCGGGTCTGCTCGATTATCAGCTGTGGGAAATAACCCGAGAAGAGTGGTGCCAACGGCAATAGTCTCCTGACTGCATCCTGCTACATAGCTCCAGGTGCGGGTCTTTATATTCGTGACTGGCTGATAATCCGGCATGCTCACTACGCGCAACTTTGCCATGCGCATGACAAACGGCACCTTCGAGCTGACGGGCAGCGGCGATTGGGTCGCCGCCTTACCCTGTCACTCACCTCCCAGACGTCGCCTGCTCACGTTAACGGCGGCCTTAACGCTGTGACTCTTTAAAGTCCTGCATAAGGTCAGAAACAATCTCTGCCGCTGGACGAATGGATTTGATCACGGAAATACCGGTACCGGTGGACACGATTCCCTGGTCAAAATTGCCAAGCCTCATGGCCTGCCACAGCGAGTGGTAGCCATTCATCGCCTTAAACATAGCATCACGATCGGTGCCTTGCGCATCCAGTTCTGCCAGCGCAGGACTCAGATCGGTGGGCAAAGTACGGTAATAAGCTGGCAGCGTGCGGAACAGCAGCAAATCCTCCGCCGTGGAGTCGACAATCAGGCGTTTGACCTTGTCAGCGGCGGGATTCTCGACCGCCGTCAAAAACAGGCTGCCCGCATAAACGCCTTCCGCTCCCAGAGCCAGTGCGGCACGTACGCCGCGGACATCGCCAATACCACCCGCCGCGATGACCGGGATGTTGACGCTATCCGCGATCATCGGAACGATGCTGAAAGTCCCGATCACCCGGCTCGGCACGGTGCCCCCTTCGTCAAACCCAGTGGCGATGATGATGTCTGCCCCTAATCGCTCAGCCTCTTTTGAATTTGCGACAGTGGGAGTCAGGGCGCGATAAAGGATTTTTATGCCGTGGCTTTTTAAGAAATCAAAAATTTCAGCCTCCAGCAGCTCATTAATCAGCACCACTTCCACGCCTTCTTCAACCAGCATTTCTGCGGTAGGCCGCCAGAAACTCATATCCGGGCCGTTGAGGACGGTGGCGGCAAAGGGTTTGCTGGTCAGCTTTTTAACTTTTCTGATCTCAGCCCGCATGCGATCCAGTGCCACATAACGCGAGCCCGGCAGGCTTTCCTGTCCGGCGTGTGGCCCGAGCGTACCCAGCCCGCCAGCATTTGAAACGGCAGCAACCAGCTCCGCATTAGTCAGGAAATACAACGGCGCCTGAATAAGGGGATAACGAATATTCAGAATTTTAGTGACGCGGTTATTCATTTTTGCTCCGGCAGAAAATTACACAGGCAAAATGTTACGCTTTACATAATGGAATGGAATCGCCAAAAATAGGAACCTGCTGCCCATATATGGAAAGAACAGTGGATTTTAACGCAACAAAATTGTTCATTGCCGTGGTGAATGCCGGCAGTTTTTCTGCGGCCAGCGACAGATTGGGGGTACCGATCTCCACCTTAAGCCGGAAAATCAATGAGCTTGAGCAGGCCCTGAATGTCCAGCTGCTGGAACGCTCACGACAAGGGGTTAAACCCACCCATCGGGGACAGCAATTTTTTGAGCAGGCCCGTCTGGGCGTCGAACTGCTGGAAGATGCGCAGAAGTCTGTCACTTCTGCCCACACGCTACAGGGTAAATTGCGCCTCTCTGTCCCGCCTGAGTTCTCGCTTTGGTGGGACTTACTGATCGCATTTCAGCAACGTTATCCTGATATCACCCTGTTCTGTCATTCCAGCGAAAGGGTGGTTGATTTGTTCGAGGATGGCATCGATGTGGCGCTGAGAATGGGCGATTTAAAAACCGATGATGTGATCGCTAAAACCATCATGAATATGGAAACGGTGTTTGTAGCCAGCCCAACGTTTCTGGCGCGTCACGGTACGCCGAAGACGCTGGAAGAAATGGCCCGGCTTCCGATTGCCGCCTGGGAAACGCTGAATCGTGGTTTTTTTGAATGGAACGCGGGATCGGAAAAAGTAAAATACGCGCCCCTCTTTACCACTAATAACGTACAGGGATTACTTCATTATGCGCTGCAGGGAATGGGTGTCGCGAAGTTGCTGAATATTTCCGTCAGGCCCTGGCTGGAATGCGGTGAACTGATACAGCTGTTACCGGGAATAGCCACGCAAAGCCTCCCGCTGCATCTGGTCTATGCACGCCATAAACATCCATCAACCCTGGTGCGAGCGTATCTGGATTTTTGCTCAGAATGGACGCAAAAGCTGAAGTGAGTGATAGCAAAATGAGGTGTTGATATACCCGCATGCTGCGGGCTGATTGATAAAGATAACGACCATCGTGAGCAGAGAGGGAAGCGGCGGCTGGTGAAAAACAATCCGTTTTTGCAGAAGACCCTATTAACCCCCCTGAAACGGCGCAGCTTCGGATGAACTCAGTCCGGAACATCGTCGAAAATAGCCGGATTACACTCTCTGAACTGAGCCTGTTCAGCTGGGAATAATTTCCCGGGGATTTCCCGATGCACGATATCAGCGCCCGCACTTAACGCGGCCAGTTTGCCGCTGGCGACCTGACAGGATAACGGGATAACGGCACCCTGCTACAGTGAGTCGACGGACAAAGCTCAGGTATCATGCACTGTGCATCGTTATGGCTTGAGGGGATCTGAACAATTCTGTGCGTCAGGACAATCCTGTTATGTGAAGGATCATAAGCGCCACAGGGGCCTGTTACTGGCTTTAGCCGGCAGTTTGCCTTATAGCTTTAGATGATTTTTACGTTTTCACCGGGTAATCCGTTATTTTTCCCCTCTTTGCGTGCCCTCTTTCACTCCCGCCTGGCAGCCCTTCTCTGTTGTCTTTGAAAACAGACAGGTACTGATCGCGTTATGACAGGTTGACCTGCTGCTCATTGCTCAGTCCGTGTCGGGAAAAGTCAGCCTACGAAACGTCAGCTTTTTGCTCACAGCCGATATGACCGGTGCCGACCTCTGCTAACTCACCCTCTCAGGCACCTCATATTGTGTGCCAGATATCGGATTAATGTTTCGTCCTGCCACCCTGTCCCCCGGCACTTTGGCCTGGCAGCCAGATGCTGTGCCAGGCCAAAGTGCCGCTGAATACATAATGACCCTGATAAAAAGAGAGTCAGTTATAAGCCAGCGGCACAGGCAAACAATAAAACAGATCGCCGGAGCCTTTGCTCCGGCCTGTGCATTAGCCTTCCGCAGAAAGGCTCTCTATTCTGGCCCCCGCCCGGCGGGCAGTGAGCGGCAGAATATCCAGCTTGCTGACATAACCATCGGGATCGAGACCGCGATTGCGTTCTCTTGCCTGCTGCAAAATCGCCTCATCCCAGTAGAGGCGTTTGCGCTGATCGCCTTGCGTGGTGAGAATAAATTCCACGCCGCCATCAATTGCACGGTAGCGCCGCCAGCTGTTGGCCGGAATTGACACTACCGAACGCTCAGGAGCGATAATACTGACTTCTTCACCGTCCTGATTCCAGGTCACCTCCAGCGTGCCTTTAAACACCATGATGACCTGAACGTCGGGACAAAGGTGACGCCCCATCTGATGGTCGTGTCGCAGGCGCAGCCACTCCACAGAAAAGCCGTGCGGCTGGACGATTGGCGGCACGCTGTGGCGATCCTGCGAGATACCATAGCCAATAACCGGAGCAATTTCGCCGCCGTGGCCCGGCAGAACCGCATCCAGCAACCCTTCGGACGACCACTGACGCTCCTCACCCGTAACGGCCCGCTGGCGCATCTCCTCTACGGAGTAATCACGCAGAGCGGCAATCTCCTCTGCGGCCAGCGGCGGCAACAGGCCCGATGTGTCGGGGAGCGTATCACCCGCATTCACATCAATAAGCATATTATCTTTGCTGAGATAAAGCCCATGCTCGCTGGCCGCCGTCAGTATCGACGGGTGCCAGATGATCCCACCGGTGTTATTGCCGCCCAGCACGGTATACACCATGCCGTTGGTATCTTCTTTACTGACGTTGGTAAAGCCGCGGAATATCCAGGTGGGAATGGTCAGGATCGCAGGTGCGCTGAACTCCGCTTCGTGTTCGCCGTTCGCCCCCCAGCGAAAGCGCCAGCTGCCTTCATGCAGTAAAAATACCTCGGCGGTAAAGTGCAGATGCAGGTTATTCGTGACGCCTTTCGGCATTGCCGCTGCGCCGATGTTAAACCCGTGCGGTTCGGGAATATTCACCACCTGCGAAGAAGACTGCGTGACGCCTGGCCCGATGAAGGAATAGTTCTGCTTGAGGTGCGAACCCGGCAGCTTGCAGTCGATAAAGGCGAGATTGCAGGAAACCATATCTTCCGGCGCGACGAGGCGGCTGCGGGCTTGTTCAGAGGTTAAGGTAATGACTTTCATATCAGCTCCTGTTAATAACCGGACGCGCCGGTAGTCGGGATGTCGTTGCCGCGCGCAAGCGCGATCGCTTCGCGCGAGGCGCGGCCTAGTTGCATAACGTCATTAGCGGGCGTGACAAAGTGAAACCCTTCTGCAATACGCTGCGCTGCCGCGGCCCCGGAGGTGCAGAAAATACCGGCGACTTTGTGCTTTTCGAGGCATTTACTGACGACCCGCTCAATCGCGGCGAGCATATCGGGATGCACGGACTCGGCGCTGGCGGCTCCGGTCAGCGTCAGCGAGAGATCGTTTGGTCCGATAAAAACCCCGTCCAGCCCGTCGGTATCCAGGATCGCATCTATGTTTGCCAGCCCTTCACGGGTTTCAATCATCGCCAGGGTAAGGATTTGCTGGTTGGCGTGCTGCGGGTAATCGGCGCCACCGTAAAGCAGGCCACGCGCGGGCCCGAAGGATCGTGTCCCCAGCGGCGGATAACGGCAGGCCGAAACGAAGCGCTGTGCCTGTTCCGGCGTTGAGATCATCGGGCAGATTATTCCGTAGGCGCCCGCGTCCAGCAGCCGCATGATCTGCGCTGGCGTATCATCGGCCACGCGAACCAGCGGCACAGCAGACGTGGCCGAGAGCGCCTGTAGCATCGTCAGCGCGCTGGCAAAATCAATCATGCCGTGCTGCAAATCGACCGTCACGGCATCGTACCCCTGATGCCCGGCAATCTCGGCGCTGTAGCTGGAAGGGATAGCCAGCCAGCCATTAATCACAGGGCGCTGTTCGCCAAACGCCGTTTTAAGCTTATTTACTCGCATTCAGAGACTCCTTAATCCATTTTTTCACCGGAACGGCCGCTTTATCCGCTGCTTCGAGAACAAAAAAATGACCAGATGAACTGAGGGTTAACCAGGTGGCCTGGGGGATGCAGTCAGCCACCAGACGATGGTGCGCTAGCGTACATATCGGATCGAACTCACCGTTCAGGATGAGCACCGGACAGGCGAGCAGGCCCAGCGCATCGCGATTATCGCGTCGGCTGATAGCAATTTCGGTCTGCCGGGCAAAAGTATCAGTGTCGGTCTCCTGTGCCATCAGACAGAGGAGATCCTGGAGCTTTCGGTTACTGAGGCTGGACGGCGCAACGTACTGGTGCCAGAGCGTGGTAGCGAGCCATTCGCCGTGCCCCTGCTCACGAGCCGTCCTGACCGCTGCCCGACGGGTAACGGCGTTTTCCGGGCGATCCGCCAGCGGATTGACCGACAGCAATGCCAGCCCCGCCAGCCGCTCAGGCGCATCGGCCGCGATTTGTAGCGCGACAATAGCCCCCAACGAGAATCCCGCCAGCAGAAAGCGTGACGGCAGCATATGCAGCAGCCGCCGGGAAGCGGCTTCTGCCGACGCGTCGCCGGATAAGGTCAGGCAGATGACCGCCGCAACGTTCAGCTGCGAGATCAGTGGTTGCCACAGCCGGGCATTGCAGAGCGTGCCGCCAATCAGCACCAGCGGCACGTCACTGTTATCGATAAAGGGCGAAGTCATGTTGCCGTCCACCCTCCGTCCACCATCAGCGCGCTGCCGGTGATCATCGCCGCCGCATCCGAGGCGAGGAAGACGATCGGCCCCATCACATCTTCCACGCGTCCCAGACGAGGCAGCTTTATATTGCTCATCACGTAGCGACGGAAGTCCGGATCGTTTAGCGACTGGCGCGTCAGTTCGGTTTCAATAAAGGTCGGACAGAGGGTGTTCACCCGAATGCCGGCCTCGCCAAGCTCCAGCGCCATGGTGCGCGTCAGCCCTTCGAGTGCGAATTTCGAGGCGCAGTAGACGCTGCGCTGCGGTCCACCGACATGTCCCATTTGCGATGAAATATGGATGATGGCGCCGCCCTTCTTCGCATCGCGCATACGCCGCGCGACCAGCTGGCTGACAAAAAAAGTTGCCCGCACGTTCAGCGCCATTACCGCATCAAAGTGCTCACCGCTTACCTCCAGAAAGGGCTGATGGCGGGCCAGCCCGGCGCTGTTGACCAGAATATCCATCACCGGCAGCAGGCTGAGGGTTTCCTCCACCTGATGTGAAGCGGTGATATCCAGCACCAGCGGATACAATGTCAGTTGTTCGCCGGCGGCGAGCGCAACGGCGTCCGCCAGATCGTCAGGATTGCGGGCGGCGATCCACACCTCAGCGCCGGCCTGGGCAAGCGCTACCGCGCAGGCGAAACCAAGCCCTTTTGAACCACCGGTCACCAGCGCCCGTCTGCCGTGAAGGGAAAATGAGGGCGTATGCGGCAGCGTCATAATTTCACGTTCTCCCTGACCGGAGCTGGCATCGCGTAAGGCACATCCGTCTGACCGTAGCGGCGCACGCGAATATTGGCCTGCTCGGCGTGTCCGGCAAAACCTTCCAGCAGAGAGAGACGCGAGCAATAGCTGCCGATTTCCGTCGTGGCCTCATCACTTAATACTTTTTGCCAGGTGCAGGTTTTCATAAATTTGCCGACCCACAGCCCGCCGGTATAACGTGCGGCCTTCTGGGTGGGCAGAGTATGGTTGGTGCCGATGACCTTATCGCCGTAGGCCACGTTAGTACGCGGGCCAAGAAACAGCGCACCGTAGTTGGTCATATTGGCCAGAAACCAGTCGTCACGTTCGGTCATCACCTGAACATGTTCAGAGGCAATACGATCGGCTTCCCGCAACATCTCTTCATAGCTGTCGCAGACGATCACCTCCCCGTAATCTTCCCAGGCGCGGCGGGCAATATCCGCGGTGGGCAGTTTCGCCAGCAGCCGCTCAATCTCCCGTAGGGTCTCTTTGGCGAGCCGCTCAGAGTTGGTCAACAGAATGGCCGGCGTGGTGACGCCGTGTTCAGCCTGCCCAAGCAGGTCAGTGGCACAAATTTCAGCATCGACGCTCTCATCGGCAATCACCAGCGTTTCGGTGGGTCCGGCAAACAGGTCGATGCCAACCCGGCCAAACAGCTGCCGTTTAGCTTCTGCCACAAAAGCGTTACCAGGCCCCACCAGCATATCTACCGGGGCGAGCGTATCGGTGCCAAGCGCCATCGCGCCGATGGCCTGAATGCCGCCGAGCGCATAGATTTCCGTGGCGCCCGCCATCTTCTGAGCGGCGACAATCGCCGGTGCCGGTTGCCCGTTAAAGGGCGGCGCGCAGCTGATAATGCGCGAGCAGCCCGCAACGTTGGCGGTGATGATCGACATATGCGCCGAAGCGAGTAGCGGATATTTCCCTCCAGGCACATAACAACCCACGGCATTGATGGGAATATTTTTATGCCCAAGAATCACGCCGGGGCGGGTCTCCACTTCCAGATCCAGCAGACAGGCTTTTTGCTGCCGGGCGAAATTAAACACCTGCTCCTGCGCAAATTCGATATCCGCAATATCCTGGCGGCTCAGCTGTTTAATACAGTGCGAAATTTCAGCCTCGCTCAGCCGATAATCCTGGCGATCGTAACCATCAAATTTAATGGCTAATTCACGAATCGCTTTATTCCCGCGCTGTTCAATATCCGCAAGAATAAGTTCAACCGTCTCTCTAATCTGGCGCTGAGATTGCTGGCGTTCCTGCATAGGTTTACTGGTTTTTAAATAATGTGGCATAGCGTACTCCTTTTAAATTGCAATGAGGGTTCCTCCCGGCAAACCGGGATAAAATATTTTGCTGTATATATTACTGGTCGCGTACTGAAGCGAATTGCCCGTTAGTCGATAATTCAGAGGACTTGTTTACCTGACGGTTATTCACCCAACGCACCGAGAGTGGCGTAATAACGACGGCAACAATCGAAAGCGCGGCAATCAGAAAATAGCCGGACGAAAGATTAACGTGTTGCAACATAACGCCCATCATTACCGGACCAATGAACATGCCGAGCGAGTAAATGGTCTGGAAAAGCCCCATACGAGTGGACTGCTCATCCGGAGTAGTATTTATCACGCTGAGTGACATAAATGCGGCAAATGCCATACCAAATGAGAAACCAGCCAGCGCCTGCAGGGCATAGATGAGATACAAATTATCGGTAAAGGGAATGCCGACCGTGGAAAGTATCTGCAAAATAATCCCCACCACGGCCGTTTTCATCACGCCCAGACGCCGGTAGAAAACCGAGCTGCATAACGCAATAGCGAGCGCATAGAAGATCAGATGGATATTGCTTAACAGCGACAGGATCCCCGCTCTGGCGCCGAGTTGTTCGGCATAGATGGGCGTCAGGGTATCCCGGGTGGCGAACGGCACCAGAATAACAATGGTCGCCAGAATACCGATCATCCACACCGAGCGATCGCTAAGCTGTTTACGCGCACCGCTGATACAGGCCTGGAGCGTAGGAGCCTGCACCGAATCGTGCACATCATTAATTCGCGTGGTCAGGATCAATGCCAGCAGGCCGGCGGCGCAGGAGAGGAAAAATGCGATGTTATTGTCAAAATAGTGAATTAATAACCCGCCGATGCAGTTGCCAATAAACACGCCGACCGGTCCTGCCAGCGCCAGAAGCGCCACAGCGGCCGGGGCCTCTTTGCGGTCAAAGTAGCGAATAAACAGAATGTTATATAAAACCCAGGTCGCGGCAGTGACGCCATCTGCTGCCTTCGCCAGATAGAGCGTGACCGCATTCGGCTCCAGCCAGGCCAGGGGCCAGGTAAAAATCGGCAGCAGCAGGCTGATTTGAATAAAGATTTTGCGGCTTTTCGCCACATCAGAGATGATCCCCAGCGGAAAGCGGATAAGCAGCGTCGCGAGCCCACTTGCCCCCATGATAATTCCCATCACCTGCGGTTCTATGCCCTGCTCAAGCATCATCGGGGCGAGAAAGGCGTCAATACTGTGAATACAGATAAAAAACAGGATGCTGATGATAAAAAAGAGCCGGGCTTCAGGTCGGTGAAGTAGTGCTCGGAACATGGTCTGAACCTCTGACAATTAATGGTTTTTAACCAATCAAGAACGGCATTACCGGCGCTTCCCTCTGGTTGTCACTCCATTTGCACGGTATCGTTGACGGCATGAAACGGCATGAATACGTATTCAAAATTTAAGTTACGGAATGGTTTCGTGTTTGTAAAGTGACCTGATTAACATTGTGAGAAAATTAATTTTGATGGTTGCATACGCATGCAAAGATGGTGTAAGTATAAAAAACGCCCTCTTTCTGACGGCGGCATCATCACGGCAGGAAGCGTCCAGCAGGAGGAAGCGGGATTATGAAACGTAAGAGTTTTGCAGCAGTCACCTCACAGCAGGTGGCGCAGCTGGCAGGCGTGTCGCAATCAGCGGTATCACGGAGCTTTACGCCCGGCGCAAGTATCTCTCCGGCGACCCGTGAAAAAGTGCTCAAGGCTGCCCGGGAGCTGGGTTACCGCCCGAACGCAATTGCCCGCTCGCTGAATACCGCCCGCTCGCGCATCATCGGCGTGGTGATCTCCTATTTCGATAATCAGTTCTATCCCCAGGCACTGGAAGCGCTGGCACAGAAACTGGATACCCTCAATTACCACCTGCTGCTGTTTGTTGGCGACCGGGAAGGCAATGTCGATCGGATTTTTGATCAGATCATGCAGTACCGGGTCGATGGCATTGTTCTGGCGTCGGTCACGCTGTCGCTGGATCTCTCAGAAGAGTGCCTGGCGGCGGGGATCCCGGTGGTACTGTTTAACCGCAGCCAGGAGAACGGCATGGCGTCAAGCGTGAACAGCAATAACGAAGCGGCAGCGCGCCAGATTGCTGAGTTTCTGATGGCCGGTGAACACCAGCGCTATGCCTACGTGGGCGGCGTGGCCGACTCCTCCGTGAACATCATCCGCCAGCGCGGTTATCTGACGGCACTGCAGGAGCAAGGCATCAATGAAGTTCAGGTGGTTAACGGGAACTATGATACCAGGCAGACCATTCGCGCCGCCTACCAGCTTTTCTCAACCCCTCCGGTGCCGGATGCCATCTTTGTCGCCAACGATCATATGGCGATAACGGTAATGGACGTTGCCCGCTACGAGTTTGGCCTGCAAATTCCACAGGATGTCTCGGTGATTGGTTACGACGATACGGGCCCTTCCGGCTGGCCTTCTTATGCCCTGACTTCGGTCTCACAGCCGGTACAGGAGATGGTGGAAGCGGCGATCGGGCTGCTGATGAAGCAAATTGATAGCGGCATTATTGAGCCGGAGCAGATTACCGTGCCGGGCATGCTGGTGGTGCGCCACTCGGCCCGACGTCCACAAAGCGGCGTCATTGAACAAGAGGGTGTATCCCTGTTTCAGCCTCAGGAGGTCAAATGAGTAGATTGCCTGGCTTCAGCCCCCAGTTTGATTCTATCCAGCAGTTTATTACCACGCTGACTCACGTCGTCTGGGAGGAGAAGGATATCGGCCAGCTGGCTGACTTTTACGCCACGCCAGTGGTGTTTATTACGCCGGAAAAACAGCTGACCGATTTGTCGCAGTTTATGCGCCATACCCTGGAGGCGATGTACAGCTTCCCGCAGCGCAGCGTTCTGACGGAAGATATTCTCTACACAGAAACGACGGACAGCGATTATTACGTTTCACAGCGTACCGTGGCCTCCATTCGCCACCAGGGTGAAGGCTTTTTTGGTGCGCCGACCGGCAAGAGCGTCTGGGTACGCACCTGGGCCGATCGCATCTGCGCCGCTGGTGCGATACGTCAGGAGTGGCTGTTGCAGGATCGCGCGGCGATACTTGCTCAACTGGGGCTGAACATACGTGATTTTGCCTTTAGCCTGAACAGCGCCCGTGAGCAACTGGGACTGGAAAACGCCCCCGCCGAAGTGCTCGACGCACGCTGGGCTGGTGGCCCTGAAGGGGATGATGTTGAAGGCCCCATTTCAGGGGTCATTGAACGCTACCTGACGATGTGGGCAGGGGGTAACAGCGGTATTGTGCCCGGTTTATACCATCCTGCCGCCACCCTATATGCACCCGGCCACTGTGTGGGAACCGGCGAAGCGGAAATCAGCGCCCTTCTTTCTGGCTACCGCGCCTCGTTTGCCGACAGCGAAACCCAGCTTCATCATTTAATTGTGCGTAAAGATGTAAATGAGCCTGTGCGTATTTCTTTGCGCTGGTCATTGTTAACCTGGCATGACGGCTACGGTAAATTTGGCGCACCAACGCGCAAGCCCATTTCTATTACTGGTATCAGTCAACTTGAACTACGTGATGGGTTAATTATTCGCGAATATCTTGGCATCGATGAATTAGCTATCTGGTCGCAAATCGTTAATCAGTAAATATTAAATTAATTATTCGCCGCAATGTATATTGCGGCAATGCTCTCTCCTTTTTCTCAGGGGCAGAGACCTTATTGTCTGAAAATACTCTGTACATCAATGCGGGAGGTCGCATGTCTTCAACTGAAGTAACAAATAAAGCCCCAGCAGCACCTGAAAAAAATAAAACTCATCGTGACGATCCGGTATTACAGATTGAACGCCGCGACTTTATCGATTTAGTGCCGGAAAAACGCCCGCGCGCGCAATCTTTACGAGGTTTTGATGAGTGCTATACAGATATTGTTGATTATATTGTTCGCTGTACCCACAAAATATGGGATGAACGCGACGTGGGATTAATTTATACCCACTATACCCATAACTGCGTGCTTTATAACGCGCTGGGAACGCTCTATACCCGTGAAGAAGTGGTGCAGGATACCCTGAAAAGACTGGTGGCCTTCCCCGAACGGCGTGGCATGGCAACTCAGGTGATCTGGAACGGAAATGACGTTGATGGCTTTTATACCTCGCATCTGGTGACCGGCAGCGGACGTCATACCCAATTGAGCCATCTTGGTCAGCCCACCAACCGCACTTTTGTTACGCGCACTGTGGCCGACTGCATGATTCACGAGAACAAGATTTATCGGGAGTGGGTGGTCAGTGACAACATGTCCCTGATGAAACAGGTGGGGCTGAATACCGGTGACATCGCCTACGATATGGCGAAAGAGCAATTTGATAAAGGTTTCCGCGTCACCGATATCGGTGAAAATGGGCGTATGTTGGGTCAGTATCCGCCGGAGATGGCGTGCGATACTTCCATCGCGCATACCGATACGGAGGAGCAGTGCCTGCGCTGGATGCATGAGATCTATAACCGCCGGATGCTGGGAAAAATTAAACAGGTATACGCCCCCAACGTGCAGTACCACGGCCCGCTGATGAAAGAGCTGTATGGCGTGGCATCGGTGACGCACCAGACGCTGGCGCTGATCGGCATGATCCCGGACGGCGCATGGCTGCCGCAGCATATCTGCTCAACGCCGTGCGATGAAGGCGGTGTGAAAGTGGCAATCCGCTGGATCATGGAAGGCCATCACCTGGGCTACGGTGAGCTGGGCAAACCGACCGGCGAGCGTCTGTTCGTGATGGGGATGTCCCACTATCACATCGTGAACGGCAGAATTATCGATGAGTGGACGCTTTACGATCACCTGGCGCTGCTGGCGCAAATCAAACTTGGCCAGATGGAGAAAGCATAATGTCTGCGGCAACGATTGTTAACCAGGTCACCTGGATTAAGCGCCCTCAGGGGCAGGATGAGAAGGCCGACCGCTTCCTGACCGACACCGTCAGCGGCATC
>Ga0308167_1000655_pt1 | contig 55461 bp, 49 predicted proteins | sample PhyCR1_2_FD_202138 | JGI IMG/M metagenome (GOLD analysis project Ga0308167, IMG submission 202138) | Phyllosphere microbial communities from UC Gill Tract Community Farm, Albany, California, United States - DLSLRC.R1 | ecosystem: Host-associated > Plants > Phyllosphere > Unclassified | place... | reverse complement strand
GACGGCTGCGCGATCCGACGGGGGTCAGCGGTTCTGTTCGAGAAGCTGGTCGCCCTGCTCCTGGGCGTCCTTCAGCGCCTGCTCGGCCGAGATCTCGCCAGACAGGAACCGCTCGAGCGCGGGCACGAGCGCCTTGCCCTCGACGTCCGAGAATCCCTGCACGTTGGGGCGGGTCTGCGCGTAGTTCATCGTCTCGATGAAGGCGGCGTAGTGCTCGTCCTCGGTGAAGAACGGGTCGTTCGCGGCCTCGATGTTGGCCGGGATCCAGCCCGAGATCTCACCGAACGCGACGCCGTTCTCGGCCTCGGTCGTCCACCACTTCATGAACTCCCACGCGCCTTCGGCGTTCTTCGCGCCCTCGGGGATGACGAGTCCGAAGCCCCCCATGTAGGCTCCCTGGTCGCCGTTCGGTCCGGCGGGCGGCTGCACGACGCCGTATTCGAGGCCGTCGACCTTGTCGAGGGTCGAGAGCGCCCAGGGCCCGTCGAGCTTCATGGCCGTGCGGCTCTCGGCGAACGAGTCTCCCGTGTCGCCGAAGCCCTGCTCGTAGACGCCCGCATCGAGCAGGCTCTGCCAGAAGTTCAGCACCTCGAGGCCCTCAGGGCTGTTGAACGCGGTCTTCGTCTGGTCGTCGTTGAGCAGCTGACCGCCCGCCTGCGCGAGGTACATGTTGAACAGGCCGGGGTCGCTGAGGTCGAGGCCGGCCTGCGTCAGCTTGCCGCCGTCCTTCACGGTGAGCGCCTCGGCGGCGGTCTTCAGCTCGTCCCAGTCGGTGGGTGCGGTGACTCCGGCATCCGTCAGCAGCGTCTGGTTGAAGAGCAGCGACCGGTTGTCGACGAGCAGCGGCAGGCCGTAGAGCTCGCCATCGACCTCCATCTCGCCGAGCGCCGGCTCGTAGAAGATGCTCGTGTCGACGGCATCCTCTTCCATGAACTCGTCGATCGGGGCGAGTGCTCCCTTGGGCGCGTAGAGCGAGGTCTGATAGCGGTCCCAGAGCACGACGTCAGGAACCTGACCGCCGGCGAGCGAGGTGAGGAGCTTCTCTTCGACGAGCTCCTGCGGCACGTACGAGACCTCGTAGTCGTCCTGCGACTCGTTGAACCGTTCGGCCTGGGCTTCGAGCTGGTCGACCTGGTCGCCGGACCACGAGCCCCACATGACGACGGGCTCGGGGCCGTCGCCGCCGCCGGCGTCGCTGCCGGATGCACAGCCGGCGACGGTCACGACGAGGGATGCCGTGGCGAACACGGTCAGGACTCTCAGGTGCTTCTTCATCGAAATCTCCTTGGTGTGATGCGTGTGGTGGGTGTGGTGGGAAAGGGAAAGCCGGTGGATCACTTCGACCCGACGTGGGCGACGCCCTCGATGATGTAGCGCTGCGCGAAGAGGAACACGAGCAGCACCGGGAGGCTGGCGATCACGGTGCCGGCCATGAGGGGACCGAAAGCGGTCTCGTAGTTGTTGACGAACGAGGCGAGGCCGACCTGGACGGTCATCATGTCCTGGCTGTTGAGCACGATCAGCGGCCAGAGGAAGTTGTTCCATCCGGCCTGGAAGCTGATGATGCCCAGCACCGCGAGCCCGGCCTTGGCGAGGGGGAAGTAGATGATCGCGAAGATGCGGAACTCGCTCGCGCCGTCGATGCGGGCCGCTTCGCCCAGCTCGTCGGGAAGCGTCTCGAAGAACTGCTTCATGAAGAACACGGCGAAGGCTCCGGCGGCACCGGGGATGATCACGGCCCAGTAGGTGTTGATCAGGCCGAGACCGCCCTGTCCGAAGACGTCATTGCCACCGGCGAACGGGATCGAGCGCAGGATCAGGAACGACGGGATCATCGTGATGATGCCGGGGATCATGAGCGACGAGAGGAACACCGCGAAGACCGCCGCGCGGCCCTTGAACTGCAGCTTGGCCAGGGCATAGCCGCCGAGGGCGCCGAAGAAGATGTTCGTCACGGCCCCGCCGATGCCGAGCACGAGCGAGTTCACGAAGTAGCGGCCGAACGGCACCTCCTCGAACACCTGCAGGTAGTTCTCGAGTGTGGCGTTCGCGGGGATCAGGTTGAGCGCGCCCGAGAGGATCTCGGTGGCGGGCTTCAACGAGGTCGAGATCGTCCAGACGAGCGGGGCGACGGTGACGACGCTGATCAGGATGACGCCGACGTACCAGCCGACCGTCGCGATGCGCTTGCGGGTCGTCGGCTTGCGGCGCGAGGGCAGGGGCGCGGCCACCGGGGTGCCGGCGGCCAGCGCGGTCTCGATGGCGCGGCCACCGCTGAGCGTGTTCGTCATCAGACGCCCTTCCGGTTGTTGAGCTTCGCGTTCAGAAGCGAGAACACGAGGATGATCAGGAAGAGCACGAACGACAGGGCCGACGCGTAGCCCATCTCGAGCGCGCCGAAGCCCTTGTTGTAGATGTAATAGACCATCGTGACGGTCGAGTTGCCCGGTCCGCCCTTCGTCAGCACATAGGCCTGGTCGAAGACCTGGAACGCGCCGATGATGAGCAGCGTCGACACGAGGAACGTCGTGCGCGTGAGCGACGGCAGCGTGACGTAGCGGAACTGCTGCCAGGCGTTCGCCCCGTCGAGGCGGGCCGCTTCGTAGAGCTCCCCGGGCACTCCCTGCAGGCCCCCGAGGAAGATGATCATGTTGGCGCCGAACCCGGCCCAGACGCTCATCATGACGATCGCGATCATCGCCCACTGCGACTCGTACAGCCACGCGGGCCCGTCGATGCCGAACCAGCTGAGCGCCACGTTCAGCAGACCGTTCTGCGGGTTCAGCATCCAGAACCAGATCGTCGCGGTCGCCACTGTCGAGGCGACGACGGGGATGTAGAAGAGGGTGCGGAACAGGCGCACCGCACGGTGGCGGCGATTGAGAAGCAGGGCGGTGCCGAGGGCGACGACGAGACCCGCCGGCACGTACAGCACCGTGTAGTACGCGGTGTTGCGCAGGGCGATCCAGAAGAACGGGTCGACCGCGATGTCGAGGTAGTTCTGGATGCCCAGCCACTCGAAGTCGCCGACGATCGCGTAGTCGGTGAGGCTCAGCACGAGCGCGATGACGATCGGCAGCGCCATGAAGACGACGAACAGCACGCCGGGCACGAGGAGGAACAGCCAGGCGTTCCAGGTCATCTGCCTCGCGCTGGGGTTGCGGGACTTCCGCGGCTTGCCGGGTGTGGGCCCCGTGTTCGTCGGGCGGGACTCGTCGACGGATGCCGGAGCGTCCGTGGTCGTGGCACTCATGCCGGTCGCGCTTCGGTGAGGGGCTCGCGGCGGACGGGCTCTCGACGGGGAGTGGCGAGTCCGGTCATGTCGAGCACGAGTTCGCAGAACATCGCGTTCGCCCACGAGAACCACTCCCGCGTGAAGACAGATGGATCGGTGACGAGGAACGATTCGTGCATGAGGCCGGTTCCGGCATCCGTTTCGAGCAGCAGCCGCAGGATGCGCTCCTTCTCGGCCCGATCGTCAGTGGTGAGCGCTTCGATGCAGAGGCCGATCGGCCAGACGTGGTCGACCGGGGTGTGCGGGCTGCCGAGGCCGCTCGAGTCGGTTCCCGAGGCGAGGGTTCCCGTGAAGAAGACCGGATTCGCGGTGCTCAGGATGAAGCGGCGGGTTGCGAGGTAGAGCGGATCGTCCGTTCCGCACCAGCCGATCAGCGGCAGGGACAGCAGGCTCGGCACATTCGCGTCGTCGAGAAGCAGGATGCCGCCGCGACCGTCGACCTCGTAGGCGTAGATGTCCTCACCCGAAGGGCTCGTGACGACCGTGTGCTCGGCGATGCCGCGCTCGATGTCGGCGCGCAGGTCGCGGGCGCTCGCCGCGAGGTCTTCGTCGTGCAGCACCTCGATCGCGATGGTCTCGATGTGCTGCAGCTCGACTGCGGCGAACATGTTCCCCGGCACGTTGTAGCCGTACTCGCAGGCGTCGTCGCTCGGGCGGAACGCCGACCAGGTGAGGCCCGTCGGCGCCGTCTCGCTGCCGCGCCCCTCGCGCACGAGTGTGTCGCTGGGCGGGCAGTCGAAGCGCTCGAACCGGTACGTCGAGTGGGCCTCGTGGTCCTGCTCGGTGCGCCAGAGCTCGATGATCACGCGTGCGGCACGGGCGAAGGAGTCGCCGAGATGGTCGGCGTGGCCCGTCGTCGCCCACAGGTCGTGTGCGAGCTGCACGGGGTAGCAGAGGGAGTCGACCTCGTACTTGCGCTCCCAGATCCAGGGCGACTGCTCGGTGCGGTCGCTCTGGTGTCCGCTGCCGTCGGGTGCGGCGTTGAAGGCGTTGGCATACGGGTCGAGCAGCACGTACTCGATCTGCCGGCGCGACACCGCGGCGATCATGTCGCTGATGGTCTGGTCCTCGGCAGCGAAGTGCAGGTACGGGCCGAGCTGGGCGGTCGAGTCGCGCAGCCACATCGCGGGGATGTCGCCCGTCAGCATGAACAGGGTGCCGTCGGGCATCTCGCGCAGGGTGGTGCCGAGGGTGTTCTCGAAGCAGCGCTCGAACATGGCCGCTGTCGCCTCGTCTGTCCGCGATCGCACGCGCTCTGCGACGGAGTGGATGAAGTCCGAATGGGTCTGAGCCACGATGCTCCTCGGTGAACCTGAGGTCGCCCCGCTCTGGACGACATCGCCGAGTGTAGCCCGGAATGCAGATTAAATCTATTTATATGTTTAGTTATGTACGAGACGGCCGGATTCCCGCGATTCTGGGCTCTGCTCCGTGGGAATAAGTATACCTATTCGTCCGGTTCTGGCCTGGGGTCTGAATCGCGCATGGTCACCGGCGCGATGATGCTCGGCGTCACAGGAACCCGGCGTCTCCTGGCGCAGCTGCGCCCCTGGGATCGGCGATGGTCTGGCGGATGCGGATGCGGATGCGGATGCGGATGCGGACGCGGATGCGGATGCGGCGGCGATGTTCCGGATCCCGCCGGAGCCTTCGCCCCTGTTCGTTGAGCGCCTTCGTCCCTGTTCGTTGAGCGAGGCCAGCGGACCCTTCGCCCCCGGTCGTTGAGCGAGGCCGGCGGAGCCTTCGTCCCCCGGTCGTTGAGCGAGGCCGGCGGAGCCGCCCGAGACGAAACGCGCTACCTCACCGCGGGACGCTTCCCCCGAGCCGCCCGCTCGCGCCGCTCCCGCACGCTCCACGCACGCACCGCATCCAGCCCGCCGTCGACGAACGCCAGTCGCTTCGCGTGGCTCCACCCCTGCAGGCGCTTCTCCCAGGCGAAGGCATCATTGATGCGGGCGTGCTCGCTGCTCCAGATGAGCTCGACCGGGAGCCGCCGTTTCGTGTACTCGCTGCCCATCCCCTCCTGGTGCTGGACGATCCGCTTGGTGAGATCGCGGGTGCTGCCGACGTAGAGCGTGCCGTCGGAGCAGCGAAGAATGTAGACGTATCCCATGCAGCCGGAGCGTACGCGCGGATGCCGACAATCGCCGCCGTCCGCAGTGCGGGTGCGTTTCGTCTCGGGCGGCTTCGCCGTCCTCGCTCAACGACCGGGAGGAGGGGGTGTGGGTGCGTTTCGTCTCGGTCGGCTTCGCCGTCCTCGCTCAACGACCGGGGTGGGGAGGGGCGCCGTCATCGGCCAGCGACCGAGAGCGGAAGAGGAGCACCGGTCGTCGAGCGAGCAGAGCGAGACGAAACGCGCTCAGACGGCCCGGTCGCGCAGTGCGGCGGCGATCCGGTCGACCGCCTCGACCATGACCGGTCGGGGGAGCGCGAAGACGAAGCGCGTGTATCCGATCGCTGCCTCACCGCAGGCGGCGCCATCCGTCATCGCGACTCCGGCGTGCTCGCGGAACCACTCGCCGAGGTCCCCGGTCAACCCGGTCTCGCGGAAGTCGAGCAGCGCGATGTAGCTGCCCTCGGGCACGATCATCCGCACGCCGGGCAGCTTCTCGTCGACGAGCTGCGCCAGCATCCGCCGGTTGCCGTCGAGGTAGTCGACCACCTCGTCGAGCCACTCGCGGCCGCCCGTGTAGGCGGCGATGTTCGCGACGACGCCGAGCGTCGAGGTGCCGTGCCCTGCCCAGAATCCGAGGCTCTCCCAGAGCGCGGCGTCTGCATCGTTCGAGAGGATGACCTGCGCGCACTTGAGGCCTGCGAGGTTCCACGCCTTCGACGCCGACGTCGCGGTCAGCGTGTGCGACGCCGCCGCCTCCGACACCGATGCGTAGGGAATGTGCTGAGCCGGCGCGTAGACGATGGGTGCGTGGATCTCGTCGGAGAACACCCGGCCACCGGCATCCGTCACGACCGAGGCGATCGCGAGCAGCTCGTCACGGGTCGCCACGGTGCCGAGCGGGTTGTGCGGGTTGCAGAGCACCAGCATCTCGCCGCCGTCGCGGAACGCCTGGGCGACGGCATCCAAATCCATGACCCAGCGTCCGTCGACCTCGATGCTCGGCACCTCGATCACTCGACGGTCATGCATCGGCGGCACCAGGAGGAACGGCATGTATGCGGGCGTCGGCACGATGATCGCCGATCCGGGAGTCGTGAAGTGCTCGATCGCCAGCTCGAACGCGGCGATCACATCGGGCACATGGTGCACCCGCTCGGGCGAGATCTCCCACCCATACGAATCCGAGTACCAGCGGGCCGTGGCCTGCGAGAGGTCTTTGGCGAGCTTCTCGGGCAGGTAGCCGGTGACGCCGAGATCCAACGCATCCTTCACCGCGCTGTTGATCGCGGGGGCGAGTCCGAAGTCCATCTCGGCGACGAACGCGCCGATCATGTCGGGGAAGTTCGTCCATTTCAGGCTGCCTGCCGCTCGCAGGTCGTCTTGCGTGATCTGGTCGAACGTTCCGGTGGTCATTCTTCAATCCTTCCATCCGCCGAGAGCCCTCGGCCCGGATGCGGAAGGTCTGGGCTGTTCACACGTCGACACCTGCACGTCCCGATCACAGATGCATGCCGAGAATGACGGGCTCGGCCTGCATCCGTGATCTGAGCGTGCGTCTGTGAGGGCTGCCCGGACGCGGCCCTCACCGAGTGCGGGCCGCGTGCGGGGTCACTTTCGCATCGGAAGATGGCCTTTCGGATGCGTTTTCGACCCCGCACCGAGTGCCCGATGCGTGCGAGGTCACTTCTGCACCGCAAACCGAGGCCAGCGGTGCATCATCGACCCCGCACCGACCGCCCACCGCGCCACGGCATTGAGCCACCCCTGAACCCGTGCCAGGATTGCCCCGACTCGGCCCATCGGGGGCGGGGACGAAGGGATTCTCATGCAGCTGGCGATGATCGGACTCGGTCGGATGGGTGCCAACATCGTGCGCCGCCTCATGCGGGCGGGGCACGAGTGCGTGGTCTATGACGTGAATGCCGATGCGGTGCAGGCGCTGGTCGCCGAGGGAGCCGTGGGTGCAGACAGCATGCCCGACCTGGCCTCGAAGCTCGAAGCGCCGCGGGCTGTGTGGATGATGGTGCCCGCCTCGCTCACGGGAGCGGTGGCCGACCAGGTCGCGGAGGTGCTCGACGAGGGCGACATCCTCATCGACGGTGGCAACTCGAACTACCGCGACGACGTGCGGCGGGCGAAGGTATTCCGCGAGCGCGGCATCCACTACGTCGATGTCGGCACGAGCGGTGGAGTGTTCGGGCTCGACCGCGGATACTGCCTGATGGTCGGCGGACCGGACGAGGCCGTGCAGCGCATCGAGCCGGTGCTGCGCACGATCGCTCCGGGGGTCGGCGAGATCGAGCGCACTCCCGGTCGCACGGGAGACCTCACCCCCGAGGAGCAGGGCTATCTGCACTGCGGTCCGTCGGGCGCGGGGCACTTCGTGAAGATGGTGCACAACGGCATCGAGTACGGCATCATGGCGTCGATCGCCGAGGGCCTCAACCTGCTGCACAATGCGGATGCCGGAGTGCGCGAGGCCGAGCACTCGGCGGAGATCGCCCCGCTCGAGGAGCCGGAGTTCTACCAGTTCCCGATCGACACGTCGAAGGTCGCAGAACTGTGGCGACGCGGATCCGTCATCTCGTCGTGGCTGCTCGACCTGACCGCTGCCGCGCTGGCGGAGAATCCGCAGCTCGACGGTCTGGCCGGTCGGGTCTCCGACTCGGGCGAAGGCCGCTGGACGGTCAAGGCCGCTGTCGATGTCGGCGTGCCTGTGCCGGTGCTCGCGGCGTCGCTGTTCGAGCGCTTCGCCTCGCGCGACGAAGACAAGTTCGCCAACCAGGTGCTGTCGGCGATGCGCCTGCAGTTCGGCGGACACCAGGAGCTTCCGGCCGGCGACGTGCTCGAGGCCGGGTCGCGCAAGGCCGACTCGGACAGCGCCTGATCGCTGAGTGTGCCGCGGGCCTCGTTCGTTGAGCGGGGCCCGCGGAGCGGCCCGAGACGGAACGCTCTGTTTCTCGTTCGTTGAGCGAGGCCCGCGAAGCGGCCCGAGACGAAACGCCGTGTTCCTCGTTCGTTGAGCGAGGCCCGCGGAGCGGCCCGAGACGAAACGCTCTGTTTCTCGTTCGTTGAGCGAGGCCCGCGGAGCGGCCCGAGACGAAACGCACCACGACACAAGAAAGGCGCCCCCGCATGAACCCGACTCCCCGCATCCGACGGGCCGATCCCTCGGACGCCGACCGCCTCGCCGTGATGCTGCACGCCTTCAACACGGAGTTCGACACCGAGACCCCGGGGGTCGAAGTGCTCGCCGAACGATTGCGCATGCTGCTCGCCGGAGCCTCGACCTTCGCGGTGCTCGCCGACGAACCTGCCGCGGGCGTCGCCCTCGTGACCCTGCGCCCGAACGTGTGGTCTGACGGGCCGGTCGCGCTTCTCGACGAGATGTACGTCGAGCCCGAGCAGCGCGGCACCGGAGTCGGCAGCGCGATCCTGCAGCACATGGTCGAGATCTGCCGGGAGCTCGGCGTGGCGGCGATCGAGATCAACGTCGACGAGTCGGATGCCGGGGCGATGCGCTTCTACGAACGGCACGGGTTCAGTGGCGTCGACCCGGACTCCGGCGAGCGGGCGTTCTACTTCTACCGGTCGCTCGAGGAGGGGGACTAGCGACTAGTCGCAGGCGATCCCGTCTCCGTCGCGGTCGAGGTCGTAGATGTCCGAGCCGACGATCTGCACCGGGCCCTGCACATACGCCGGTCCGTTCCCGCTGCCGCCAGCGCAGTCGACGTCACTGGAGATCGGCACGCATGCACCGGTGTAGTTCGAGTCGCAGCCGCCACCGCCCTGCTGCACGAGCGGCACCGGTGCGGGCACCGGCGCGGGCGCAGGAGCGGGCACGGCAACCGGTGCGGGAGCCTTGCTTCCGATCGCCGTCACCTCGTTGACCGGCTGCACCGAGACCGCCTCGCTGACGACCTCGCGAGACACTTCCACACCGTCGACCATGGTCACGCGGTATGTGATCACCTTCACACCGTTCACCCCGGCGGAGACGAGTGCTGTGGCGCCTTGATCGAGCTGCGGGTCGTCGACCGTGGCCGCCTCGAACGGCACGGGCACCTCTTCGGTCGCGGTCTCGAACGTGGTCGGCGTGGGGGTCGGGCTGGGCTTCGGGGTCGATGTCGCCACCGCTGCGAAGTTCTGCGGTTCGGATGCCGTCGGAGTGCCTCCGCCGTTCGCGCTGGCGATGCCGCCACCCGTGACCAGAAGGGCGGCCATACCCAGGGCGACCACACCCGACATCCGTGACCGCAGTCCCAGTGCCGGCAGAGGGCGAGCGGCCATCACATAGAGGGCGATGCCGACCATCGCCGTGGCCACCAGGAGGATCATGATCGGCGACACACGGGCCAGTACCCCGCCGACCACGAGTGCGCCGATGATGATGCCTGCCGTGCGCCACCCGCTGCGTCGCTTCGAGGCGACGGATGCTGCGGCCGGAGCGGGGTGCGACAGCTGCGATGTCACGGCAGCAGCCGGCGACGGCGATGTGGCATCCGTCCATCGATGGCCGTCCCACCAGCGCAGCTGATGCGGATTCTGCGGATCTGGATGCCAGGAGGCAGGCGGCAGTGACATGAGAGTTCCCCTCGACAGTGAGGCGACGAATCGCCAGCGCCCCCAGAGCGCTTTGACCTGTATATCGGTTGCTGGACGCGTCGGACAAGTAACGATTCAGACCGGAATGCCACCTCGGCCGGCGCGAGCGTCAGCGCTGGAGCGGGACCGCGTCGCACTCCCCGGTCGGACGGCGATGCAAGATACTGCACTGTCCTCATATGTGTGCTTTGCTACGTCATGCGGTCGCGAAGACGGGCAAAGGCGCCGATTGACATGTCTCCCGACCGTTCGAGCGGACCTCGAGCGCTCGCACTCTCCCGGGGTCCGCTCGACAACGTCTGGCGATCTGAGTGCCGACGAGGGGGTGCGTCACTCGGCCCGAGCCCGCTCCCATCCCGCCCAGTCCGGTCGGTCCACGACACAGAAGCGGTTGCCCTCGGGGTCTTCCATGATCACGTAGTCGGCATCGTCGGGCAGGTTGTCCCAGTGCACCTCCCGGGCGCCGAGCTTGGACAGGCGGCGCACTTCGGCATCCTGATCCTCGGCGTAGATGTCGAGGTGGATGCGGGGCGGCAGCACCCTCTCGGAATGGTGGGCGTCGAGCGCGATGCAGGGGGCGTCCGCGTCGCGCGGCTTCAGCACGACCCAGTCGTCGGATGCCGGGTCGCGCTCGACATAGTCGAGGGCCGCCTGCCAGAAGCGCGACTGCGCCGGGAGGTCGTTCACGCGGATCACGATCGACACGATCTTCAACATGCCGGTCACACTAGAGCGGCCGGCGCGTGCGGAACAGGGGGCTTGCTCCGGATCGCCGCGGCTGGTTGCCTAATAGGATCCGTCCATGAGACTTCTGGTTTGGACGACGATCATCGCGCTGGTCGTCGGTGCCGGTTTTGCAATCGACGGGTACCTCTCGTGGCCGAGCGGATCTTTGCTCGACATTGATTCGGAGCAGTTGCGCACCGCCGGCCTCAGCCTGTCGATTGGCTCGACGCTCATCGGTATCGGTGTCCTCGCGGGTCTGCTCGCTATGCACGCGCGTGCTGTGGGGCTCCAGACCCGCTCGGCCCTCGGGGCCCAAGCCGATGCAGATGCAGCGCGCCGTGCTGAAGAGGTTCGTGCCCAGCAGGCGCACGAGCTCCGAATAGGAAACCGGGCCTGAGTCGTCAGTGGTGGCTAGCTGGCGGCGGCCGCGTTTCGAGCGCGCCTCCGCAGTTGGATCGTGGGCTTCCAGCGGTCGACCCCCGAAAGTAATCTGAGTCCCATCCCGCAAAGCACCGCCCGCATCGAAGGAGATCGGCGAGATGAGTCGACTGCGCTACTCGATCAACGTCACGCTCGACGGGTGCGTCCATCATGAGGCGGGCGTGGCTCCCGACGAGGAGCTGATGCAGTACTGGACGTCTGAGATGGAGCGGGCGGATGCCGTCATCTACGGCCGAACGACCTACGAGATGATGGAGGGCGCGTGGCGGCGCCCGGCATCCGGGGTGTGGCCCGACTGGATGAGCGAGTGGGAGATTCCTTTCGCCGAGGCCATCGACCGTGTGCCGAAGTACGTCGTATCGAGCGAGCTGAGCTCGGTCGACTGGAACGCCGAGCTCATCCGAGGCGACGTGGGTGAGGCCGTTCAGCAGCTCAAGCGGCAGCCGGGCCAGGGCCTGTCCGTCGGTGGGGTGACTCTCCCTCTCGCGCTCGCTGAGCTGGGGCTGATCGACGAGTACACGTTCGTCGTGCATCCGATCATCGCGGGGCACGGGCCGCGGTTGTTGGATGGGCTGAGTGAGCGGACGCGGCTGGAGTTGGTGGAGCGGAGAGAGTTCGAGTCGGGAGCGGTCGCGCACACCTGCCGGTCGGTGCGCTCGGCCTGATCGCGGAGATATCTGCCGGCTCCCCGCCGAGTCACCAGTGCAGTGAAGCCTGCGAAGGCGCCGAAGATCGCCACGGATCCCAGCACGAGAATCCAGAGGCCGGCGCCGTCCCGATAGACGATGCTCAGGTAGATCAGCAAGAGGATGCTGCCCAGGGATCCGCCGATGCCTGCTCCGATGGCCATACCTCGGTCGGCCTTCGCTGCATCGAAGTAGGTCGGCGCCGTGAACCTCTCGACGAACGCACCGAGCGCTGCGGTCAGGCCCGAGATGATGCCGGTCACGACCGTCGGAATCATCATGAGCCAGAGGATCCATCCGATGCTGGCTCGCGAATCAGGCAGGTGGCTGATCACTGCGGCCGCTTGCGCCACCGCCATCACTGTGGTGAAGAGACCGAGACCGAAGAAGGTGAGGGCGAGGGTCGGTACGCGCGTCTTGCTCCTTGGTGCGACCGAGTGATCAGCGCGCGGTTCTTCAGAGACGTCCCCCATGCGGCGACTCTATCGCCGGGCGGTTCCTAGGCCCTGGAGTCTTGCGCGGGTCTGCGGCACCCGCCCACCTCAGTAACCTGATCAGGTGCCCCGTCCCCGAAGTGAAGCCGCGCGCCAGTCCGTGCTCGAGGCGATGCGCGTTGCGGTCGTCGCCGGCACCTATGAAGCGGTGACGATCGAGGGGCTCGCGGAAACAGCAGGAGTCGCCAAGCAGACGATCTACCGCTGGTGGCCGTCGAAGGCGGCGATCCTCGGTGAAGCGCTGCTCGAGGGAGACCTGCCCGGAGCCGACCCCGCCGTGGCGATGAGCGACGACATCCGCGCCGACCTGCATGCCTGGTTCTCCGCCATGTCCGCCGGTCTCGCGAAGCCCGAGGGCGTGGCACTCGCCCGGGCGCTGATCGCGGTGACCGCCACCGACCACGAACTCGGCCTGGCGCTCAACGAGCGTCTCGCGGCTCCGATCCGCTCGTGGGTCGCCGAGCGGATCGCGCGCGGACAGGTCGACGGTCAGGTGCGGGCCGACGTGGATGCCGACGCGATCGCCGACCAGCTCATCGCCATGGCGTCGTACGCGGCGCTGATCGGGCAGCCCTTGAGCGCAGAGCGTGTTGAGGAGACGGTGACGCGGTTGCTGCGGGGGATCACGCGGTAGGCAGTGCGGGCCGCTCGTTGCGAAGCGGTAACGACGCCACTTCGAGGCCGGGCCGGCCGATACGTTTAGGCCGATGAAAACTCCACTCCGCCTCGCGACGGCTGTCGCTGCCGTCTTCTTTCTCACCTCCTGCAGCGCTCCCGCTGCTGACACGACGACCGACGCGACGTCGGCTCCGACCGAACAGGTCGAAGAGGTAGAGGAGGCACCTGAGCCCGTCGATCTCGCCGGGGAGTGGAAGCAGACGAACTCAGGAGCAGAAGACAGCTTCCAGTCGGCCACGATCGCCGGGCAGACTATCGAAGTCTTCTGGAACAGCCCCGACCAGCAGGCGATTTACTGGGCCGGAACGATCGAGGTCCCGACCGACGGGTCGACCTCATTCACCTGGGATTCTGTGAATGATAAGACCAAGACGGACAACGCACTCATGGCGTCGAGCGACGACACGAAGACCTTCACCTATAGCGATGGTGAGCTTTCGTATGAGCTCACGGCTCTCGGCACGACTATGACGGTTCGCCTCGCGAAGCAGTGACCGGCTTTCTCTGATGCTCTCGCTGGACTGGATTCTCCGAAGCGCCGAGGTCAGGGCCGACGAGGCCATGGTGATTCGCCATGCCTACGTGCGTGAGCATGAGGACAGCGGGCTCCAGGGCATCCATGCCGACTCGACCGACGACGAGATCCTCTACTACACGAGCAGGCAGAGTGCGACGCAACGAGTCTTTCCCGTCACGCCCCCGCGGTATTGGATCGTCTTCATCCGTGAAGACGGAGGGCGTGCTCGGTTCTGGGCGGTTGTCGAAAACCACGGTGAGGCCTGGAATGACGGCCGGCAGCGCGCTTTCACCCTGACGGTGTCGGAGCAGATGGCTGACCTGCGGAACAGGCTCGTCATCGCCTGGAAGTCTCCCCGTGCGTGGTGGATCAACGGGGGAACGGCCGCTCCGTACCCGGTGCTGGAGATCGCAGATGCCAAGCCGATTCCGTTCCCCGGGTTCGATGGCCTGGTCCTCGACTACCCCCAGCTTCAGGCGGTTATGCGTGACCACCGGTACGCTTCGTGGCGCACAGCACTGGCTTCGGTGACGGGGATATACCTGATCACCGACACGCGCGATGGTCGTCACTATGTCGGCAAAGCCGATGGGGCTGAGAGCATCCGTCAGCGTTGGGCGGTCTACGCCACGAACGGACACGGTGGGAATGTCGAGCTGCGGAACCTCGATCCTTCGACCTTCCGATACTCGGTCCTCCGCGTATTCGATCCGGCGACGCCCGAGCGCGACGTCAACGAGGCTGAGGATCACTACAAGCGTGCGCTTGATTCGCGACGTTGGGGATTGAACCGCAACTGAGCTCGGAGCCGTCAACGAGACGGTGAAGCGGCTGCTGCGGGGACCGCGAGGTAGGCAGTTCGAGTTAGGTCGGCGGCGGATAGCCTTGCCTCGAATACTCGTCATCGAGGACAGGAGCCCAATGGTCATCGCTGACATCACGGTCGTGCCGGTGCCGACGGAACGCAAGGCCGCATACCTCGACTTCTCGAAGCGGATGGCCGAGGTCTACCGCGATCACGGTGCGATCAGCGTCGTGGACTACTGGCAGTCGAGCGACTCAGCGGACCCGAGTGACTTCCACGCAGAAGGGACGTCGTACGAATCGGGCGAGCTCCAGCGCATCGCCGACCTCGCAGGAACGAACGCTGAGGAGTCCGTCGTGGTCACGGTGACGACCTGGCCGTCGCGCGAGGTTCGCGACCGCGGAACTGCTGCCGCCACGAGCGATCCTCGCGTTCTCGAGACACTTGATGAAGACCCCGTGTTCGATGGAGGCCGTGTGATCGGTGACAGCTTCGAGATCGCGATGAGCGTTCAGCGGGAAGAGTGACGGGCTCCGGTCACGGCGTGCAATAGGCGAGCATCGCGTCGGTCGCCGTGCGCATCTCTGTGGTCGCCGCATCAAGGCCGGTGATATCACCCGCGATGGCCTTCTCGCCCTCGGTGGCGAATTCGTCGATGCTCGTCGCCCACGAGTCGCGGAGGGCGACGAACTCCTCGTGTCCGTCGACGCCGCGGATGTTCTCGGCGACGCTTCGCACTTCATCGAGCGCCGCCTGCGCTGCCTCGGGTGTCGGAGAGCTGACGCTGCCGATCACGCCGGTCACCTGCGCGGCCTGGGCGGCGACCTGGCCGCAGGCGGCGATGGTCGACGCCTGCGAGCATCCGGAGAGGAGCAGGATGCCGACGGCCAGCGTCGCGAACGCGGAGAGCTTCTTCATAGGGCCAGGGTAGGCGGGGGAGATGTGAAGATCTGTGGCGAGCACATGCTCGGGCGAAGCCGTCTTCAACGAGGTCACCGCCGAAGCGCGCCGAGCGATTGCTCAGAGATACGAAGAGAGGCCGGGGGCGAAACCCCGGCCTCTCGCAAGACGTCTTACTGAATGGCGACGAAGACCTTATCGACCATCATCCCCGGGCGGAAGGCGAGGACGCCGTCGGCCGGGCTCGGCACCTGGATGGCGTTGTTGCCAGTCGCGGACGCGCCGTTATAGAGCGCTGACAGAGTGTCCATCGAGTCGGGGGCTACGACCAACTTGTCGAACGGGTCCACGGTGACACCTGCTGCGGTGACGTACTCCATGCCGACGAAAGCCGGCATTCCACCTTCTGCGTCATTCCCGATATACGTGAGCGTGTAGTTGATCAGGATGTACTCAGAGCCTGGGTCCGGGGCCTCGTTCATCATGTTCTCGTTGACGATCTGGTCAGTCGCGCCGAGAGTGACGGAGTTCACGACCACCGTCCACTCGTCGGAGGAGAACGGTGTGCCCAGCGGAAGCGGGTTCTCGCGAGTGCCAGCCTCCGCTGCCGGAGCTTCTGCTTCTTCCTCTGCGGGTGCTGCCTCTTCCTCAATGACGGCCGGGGCGTCCCCTACCTCGACATCCGAGCTCCCGAAGGCGTCGGTGAACGCTGTTGCGACGACCGCGGTGAAGACGATGGCCGCGACGATGGTGCCCACGATCGACACGATGATGGCGGTCACTCCCTGCCACTTCACCTTGCCCTTCTGGAACAGGGACACGATGCCGAGGACGAAAGCGATGGGGAGCAGGATCCAGCCCACGATGAGCGCGCCCGGGATGCAGCCGAAGATGAAGCCGACCGCGGAGACGACGAAGGCGATGATGCCGAGGATGTTGCGCTGCTTCTTCTCAGCGACCGGTGCCGGCTGCTGCCCGTAGGGCGCCGGCTGCTGCGGCTGGCCATACGGCTGCTGATCGTATGGCCTGGTGGGCCCCGTGGCTGCATAGGCCGGGGGCGGGGTGGGCTCGTTCGAAGGGGTTGCGGCGCCCGGTGCGGACGGCGGGTTGGTTGACACTGATTCTCCTGATGCTGTGCTGTGATGCCGGGGCGCATGACAATGACTTGGAGCGTATAGCCCCGGCGAAAACCCCCAGCGTCCTCTTGGACGTGTCCAATATATAGGTTCACTCAGGAAACCCATAGGTTTCTGCGCTGTCGAAGTGAACGCTCACTACTGAACGCAAGACTCACTTCGCGCCGACATTGGGATAAGGAAGAACGCCCCTGCCTTTCGGGTCGGCAGGGGCGCGGCCATCGGGCCGCTTACTGCACTGACCATCCCCCATCGGATGCCAGCACGGCACCGTTGATGTTCACGGCATCGTCCGACAGCAGGAATGTGATCGACGCGGCGAGGTGTTCGGCCGTCGCAACGGTCGGGATCGCCTGCTGGAACGGGGCGAGGCGACCGGAGCCGTACTCCGACATGTTCGGGGGCATCGGGATGCCGGTGGCGACGCCGCCCGGAGCGACGGAGTTCACGCGGATGCCCTTCGGCCCGTACATGAACGCCGCGGACTTCGTCACGCCGATGATGCCGTGCTTGCTGGCCGTGTAGGCGTTGCCCGACGCATTGCCGCGCAGACCCGCTTCGCTCGAGACGTTGAGGATCGAGCCGCGGCCGGCCTTCTCCATGATCGGCAGCACCGCGCGCATGAGCTTGAACGGTGCGGTGAGGTTGATGGCGATGACGCGGTCCCAGACGGCATCCGTCGTCTCGCCTGCGGGGGAGAAGTCGTCGTTGATGCCGGCGACGTTCGCGAGGGCGTCGATGCGGTCGCCCGCGGCGGCGATGACGGCATCGATCGCGTCCTGCTTGGTGAGGTCGCCGGCGACGGTGGTGATGTCGGCATCCGGCAGCTCGGCCTTCAGGGCGTCGAGCTTATCTGCGGCGATGTCAGAGGCGATGACGCGTCCGCCTTCACGGGCGATGCGGGATGCGGTGGCCTTGCCGATTCCGGATGCTGCGCCCGTGACGATGACGGTCTTGCCGGCGAAACGTCCGGTGGTGGGCTTCTCCGTCCAGCCCTCGGACTCGTCGGCCTCGGGGATCTCGCCGCCGTTGGCTGCGCGCACGAGGTCGTCGACGACAGACTGCGGCAGCTGACCCTGGCTCATCGCGACCAGCTGCTGCAGCGGCAGTCCGAGCACGGGGGTGAGGAGCTCAGGGTCGGCGCCCGTCTGCTCGAAGAGTGCGCGGATGAGCGGCCCACCGGTCGGGTCGTTCAGCCAGTCGCCGATGGTGGAGTGTGCGGTGAGGGCCATGGTGGAGCTCCTTGAGGCTTGGGTTTCGCAACGGTGCGTCTACTTATTCCCAATGTACTTGGAAATGACACTCGTTCGCTGCGTCATCAAGCTCCGCGCGGTGCCTCGTAAGCGGTCGCGCGGGTTTGACGTGGGCGGCGATAGGCGCCAGAAGGTAGATTTACCGGGTGGCGGGACCGGTGGCCCTTTAAGGGATGAGGCCCGGGCCTGCTTGGACTGGCTGCGCGCCGACGGAGGCGGCTCGACCTATCAGACACCGCTGCAGCACAGCATGATCCGCCGGGCAATGCGTCAAGAACTGAGAGAACGGAACCAAACGTGAAAGCGACTGACCTCGCCAGAGTTCGAGCGACGCTCTGGACTGCGGCGGACAAGCGCCGGGCAAACTCCTCGTTGTCGGTCGGGCAGTTCCGGGCTGCGATCCTGGGGCTGGTGTTCCTGGCATATGCCGAGAATCGCTTCGACGAGCTCAGCCCCGAGATCGAGGCCAAGGCCAGCGCCCGCAACCCCTCGACACCCGCCGACTACAAGGCCAAGGCGGTGCTATACCTACCGGAGACATCCCGCCTCTCCTACCTGGTCGACCTGCCCGAAGGCGTCGACCTCGGAAAGGCCGTCGATGAAGCCATCAAGGGCATCGAAGCGGACAATCCCGAGTTGAAGGACGTCCTTCCGCGCGGCTACTCCCGTCTCGACCGAGCCACGCTCATCGAGCTGCTGCGGCTCTTCGCCCCGCTGCCCGAGCAGCTCGGCGGCGACGCGTTCGGCCTGATCTACGAGGATTTCCTTTCCAACTTCGCAGCGCAGGAAGGCAAGGGCGGCGGCGAGTTCTTCACGCCCTACTCCATTGTCCGCCTGATTGTTGAGATTCTCGAACCGTTCCACGGCCGCGTGCTCGACCCCGCCTGCGGGTCGGGCGGCATGTTCGTCCAGTGCGCCAAGTTCGTCGAGCGTCACCACGAGGACGCCACCAGACGGCTCTCCATCTTCGGTGCTGAGAAGACCGAAGAGACGGTGCCGCTGGCCAAGATGAACCTCGCCCTCCACGGGCTCTCCGGCGACATCCGCCTGGCTAACACCTACTACGAGGATCCGCACGACGTGGTCGGTGCGTTCGACTACGTGATGGCCAACCCGCCGTTCAACGTCGACGAAGTCCGCAAGGAGCAGCTCGCTGGCGACAAACGGTTCCCATTCGGCGTCCCGAAACCTGACAATGCGAACTACTTGTGGATTCAGGAGTTCTACTCCGCGCTCGCGCCCAAGGGCCGAGCCGGGTTCGTCATGGCCAACAGTGCAGGCGACGCCGGGCACTCCGAGAAGGAAATCCGCAAGCAGATTATTGAGTCCGGCGCGGTCGACGTGATGGTCGCCATCGGCTCCAACTTCTTCTACACCGTCACCTTGCCGGTGACACTGTGGTTCTTCGACAAGGCCAAGATCGGCACCCCACGCGAAGACCAGGTGCTCTTCCTCGACGCGCGGCACATCTACAACCAGATCGACCGGGCTCACCGCGACTTCACACCCGAGCAGATCGAGTTCTTTGCCAACGTGGTGCGGCTCTACCGGGGCGAGGATGTCGAGACCATCGCAGGCAGCGAGGTACTGCTGAAGGAGCACTTCCCCGATGGTAGGTACGTAGATGTCGCCGGTCTCTGCAAGGTTGCCGCCCGTGCAGAGATCGAATCCCAGGGCTGGAGCCTCAACCCCGGCCGCTACACCGGCTCTGCCGCTGTAGTCGAGGACGACGAGGACTTCGCCTCAAAGCTCGAAGAGCTGTACGAGGAGTTCACGCTCCTGAGCAATGGGGCCGATAGCCTCCGGGCCAAGGTCGACGCCGCCGTGCAACGGATTCTCGAGCTATGAGTGGCTGGGACGAGGTCGCACTTGTTGACTTGGGACGCTTCTCAAGTGGAAAGCCGATCGTCCCTGGCTCGGAAGGGCAGTTTAAGGCGTTCGGTTCGAATGGTGTCATCGGTGGTTCTCCCGTCGCTCGCCACGATCGCGGAATCATCGTTGGACGTGTTGGGGCGTACTGTGGCTCGGTGGCAGTCAGTCACGATCCCTTCTGGGCATCTGACAACACCATCGTCATTGAGCCGGTAGTCGACGAAGATCTCGACTACCTCTACTACCTGCTGCGCTCAGCCAATCTCAATCGACATGCGGGCGGCGCTGCGCAACCACTTGTCACCCAAGGCACCTTGAAGGCGCTACTGTTTCCGGTGCCAGGACCAGCGTCGCGACGCCAGATCGGTCGCTTGCTCCGCAACTTCGACGACCTGATCGAGAAGAACCGGCGACGGGTGGCGGTGCTGGAGGAGATTGCGCGGGCCATCTACCGCGAGTGGTTCGTGAAGTTCCGCTACCCCGGCCACGAGGACGTTCCCCTCATCGACTCCACTCTCGGTCCGATCCCTGTCGGGTGGAGGGCTGGGACGGTCGGCGAGGTGCTTGAACTCAAGTACGGGAAGGCGCTGAAGGCAGATGCGCGGCGCGGTGGCGACGTCACCGTGGTCAGCTCGGCCGGCGTGGTCGGTTGGCACGACGAATCTCTTGTCGACGGCCCGGCTATCGTCGTGGGACGTAAGGGCAACGTTGGAAGCGTTCACTGGGTCGACGGCCACTGTTGGCCCATTGACACGGCGTACTACGTCGCGACCAACCTGCCGCTACGATTCGTCGCCGAGCAGCTGCGTCGCATTGAGTTCACCAATACCCACGCAGCGGTGCCTGGACTCAGCCGCGAAAGTGCCTATGCCAGACCATTCCTCGCCCCGCCGGAAGACCTGCTCGACAGCTACCAGGCCCTCGTCGATCCTCTGGGCGCTGAAGCGTCTGCCCTCACGAGGCAAAGTGACCGCCTCGTGTCGTTGCGTGACCTGCTGCTGCCGAAGCTCGTCACCGGGCGGATCGACGTATCGGCACTGGACTTGGACGAACTGGTTGAGGAGCGGGTCGCGTCATGACACCGTCGGGTCCGGAGTACTCCTATGTCGAGAAGCCCAGCATGGAGTTGCTCGGTCAGCTCGGCTGGACGCAGGTGGACGCCTTCCAGGAAACCCTTGGGGCGCAGGGCACGCTGGGGCGCGACTCCCAGCACGATGTCGTGCTCACACATCGGCTGCGGTTCGCGATGCGCAAGCTCAACGACCCTGAGGTTCCCGACACTTCGATCAATGAGGCGATCGAGATGCTCACCAAGGACCGCTCGGTCATGGACCGAGTGCGGGCCAACCGCGAGGTCTATAACCTGCTGCGTGACGGCTACCGTGCCGAGTGGACCGACGACAACGGTGACAAGCGCATCGAGACTCTGACGTTCCTTGATCTGAGGGACCCGGCCAACAACGACCTCCTGGCGGTGCAGCAGATGTGGGTCAAAGGCAGCCTGCACTCCCGTCGCCTCGACGTCGCGCTGTTCGTCAACGGTGTGCCGCTGGTGCTGATGGAGTTCAAGGAACCGAACGAGCCGGTCAAGTCGGCGTACGACCTGAACCTGACTGACTATCGCGACACCATCCCCCAACTCTTCATCCCGAACTGTTTCGTGCTCCTCTCCAACGGGAGTGAGTCGAAGGTCGGGGCGACATACGCGCCGTGGGAGTTCTTCGGCGACTGGAAGGTCATCGACGCCGCAGGCACTCGCGGCGTGATCGCGTTGGAGACGGCGCTGCGTGGCACCTGTGACCCTGCGATCCTGCTCGACCTGTTCGAGAACTTCATCGCCTACCTGGAGCGCCCGGGCGGGCTCATCAAGAACGTGGCCCGCTCCCACCAGTACCTCGGCGTCAACGCTGCCATCGAGAACCTCCGCCGTGCTCGCGCCGAGCAAGACAAGCGCCTCGGCGTCTTCTGGCACACCCAAGGCTCGGGCAAGAGCCTGTCGATGCTGTGGTTCACCCAGAAGGTCTTGCGGCAGATCGCGGGCAAGTGGACGTTTGTGATGGTCACCGACCGCACCGAACTCGACATCCAGCTCCACGGCGAGTTCGCCGACGCCGGGGCAGTTCCGCCCGAGGCACGAGTCCACGCGGCATCCATCGCCCATCTACGTGAACTGCTCGCCGCCGACCACCGCTACGTGTTCACCCTGATCCAGAAGTTCCAGCCGTCCAGGGCAGCGGGCGAGCGTGAGATGCCGGTGCTCTCGGATCGCTCGGACGTGATCGTCATCACCGATGAGGCGCACCGCAGCCAGTACGACACACTCGCGCTCAATATGCGCCGCGCCCTACCCAACGCCTCGATGATGGGCTTCACCGGCACCCCACTCATCGCGGGCGACGGGCAGGCGACTCGCGAGCAGTTCGGCGAGTACATCAGCATCTACAACTTCCGCGACGCCATCGAAGACGGCGCGACTGTCCCGCTCTACTACGAGAACCGCATCCCCGAACTCCAACTGGTTAACGACAGCTTCTCCGACGAACTCGATGCCTTGCTTGAAGCCGCCGAACTCGATGAGGACGCCGAAGGCGCACTGGCGCGCGAGTTCGGCACGCAGTACACGCTGCTCACCCGACCCGAGCGGCTGAAAACCATCGCCTCCGATCTGGTGCGTCACTTCGTCGGGCGAGGGTTCTCTGGCAAAGCGATGTACGTCGGGCTCGACAAGGCTGCCGCCGTGCGGATGTACAACCTTGTGAAGGAGGCATGGGCCGAGCACATCGACGAGTTGCGCGCTGAGCATGATGCGCTGCCGGAGTTGGAGCGCCCGTGGCTAGCATCCCGAATCGAGCTGATGGAGACCACCGACATGGCGGTCGTGGTCTCCCAGAGTCAGAACGAGCTGAAGATGCTCGACGACCAGGGCCTCGACATCCGGCCGCACCGCGAGCGGATGAACCGTGAAGACCTCGCCGAGAAGTTCAAGGATGCGGGAGATCCACTGCGGCTCGTCTTCGTCTGTGCCATGTGGATGACCGGCTTCGACGCCCCGAGTGTGTCCACGGTCTACCTCGACCGGCCGATGAAGAACCACACGCTGATGCAGACCATTGCGCGTGCCAACCGGGTCTTCCCCGATAAGGACAACGGATTGATCGTCGACTACGTCGGCGTCTTCCGGAGCCTGGAGAAGGCACTGGCCATCTACGGCGCCGCAAGCGCGGGTGAGCCTCCTATCGAGATCATTGATGCGCTCGCGGGCGAGTTGGACGGTGCCGTCGCCGATCTGATCTCGTTCTGCGCCAACGTGGGAGTCGACCTCGTGGCGATGCGCGATGCCGAGGGCTTCGACCACATCGCCAAGCGAGACGCCGCCGTTGAGGCACTGCTGGTCGATGAGGAGACCCGCAACGACTTCACTGTCGAAGCGCGACAGGTTCGCAAGCTCTTCAAGGCTCTCTTGCCGAACCCGAAGGCCGCAGCCCAGCAACGCAACGTCGCCGCGATACGCGTGCTCCACGAGCGCATCGTCGAGGTCACACGTCCACCCGAGGCGGACATCGCGGCCGTAGCCGACGCGGTCGATGCTCTGCTCGACAGATCGGTTGGCGCGGAGGAGTACGTCATCCGCGCCGCCGCCGAAGGAACAAACCCCGACCCGCTGATAGATCTGTCGCTCATCGACTTCGATGGCCTCGCAGCCAGCTTCGCCGGCCGTCAGCGTGCCGAAACCGATCGGCTCGCCCAACTTCTCCGTCAGCAGGCCATTGGTGCGGCCCTGCGCAACCCGACCCGCTATGAACTCGTCGAACGCATCGAGCAACTCATCGACGACTACAACGCCGGCAGCGTCAACATCGACGAGTATCTGCGTCGACTCATCGAGCTGTCCAAGACGCTGACTGAAGAGGAGGAGCGCGCCGTCCGCGAAGAGATGACTGAAGAGGAGCTGGCGATCTTCGACCTGCTTACCCAGCCAGACCCGGTTCTCACTGCCATGGAACGGGAGGTCGTCAAGGCCAGCGCGAAGACGCTGCTGGAGCACCTCCACGAGAAACTTGTGCAGGACTGGCGTCGCAAGGTCGCCACTACCAGCGACGTAAACAGCACCATCCGCCGCATCCTCGACCAGAGCCTGCCCGAGACACCGTACGACGTCGACATCTTCCACACGAAGGTTCAGCTCGTCTACGATCACGTTCTCACTGCGTACGGCGACAACGGCGAGAGCGCCTACTCGCCGCGTGTTGACTACGTCTCCCCTGGCCACGGCATAAACGTTGAGTACGACGGCCCGATTGACGTGAACAAGGTCGCCGACGACGTTGTCGCCCGTATCCACGTCGACCCGCAGTTCGCTGCGCGGGTTGCGGCTGAGCTCGGGGCCAACCCGGAAGCGTGACCGGATCAGTGTCGATCTCTCCTTGACGCCAAGCGCGGCTCGCTGGGCTCAAGACGGAGGCCGCGCGGCTGCAGGAGATGCGCATGGGGAAGTAACCCTCCCTCCTCGGGGGAGGCTCAGAGGGGCCTTCTCAAGCTTTCCAGAATGTGTCGCGCTCTCGTCGAAAGATCATCAAAGGCGAGAATTTCGATCGATCTGCTGTTGAACTGCCACCTTTCGAGCTTTCGTTTTCGCCGATCATCAAGGTCTGCCCTTCGCCCGATAACCACGACGCCGTCCGGAGTCGAGATTCCGGGGAAGTGTTTCTCGGCATACGCCACGTTCTCAGCAACCCATTGTTGGAAGTCGATCACTTGTCCAACTGCGTGAGTGAACTCTTTTGTGAAGTCGACGCCTTTAGTGAAGATGCGATCTTGCGGCTTCTCGATTTCGACCACGATGTATCGACCGTCATGTCGTCGCAAGACAAAGTCTGTTTTGAACTCCAAACCGAGGGGAGCGAGCGGTATCACCTCGGCAGCTGTGACCTCGAGCAGTGAGGGATGAGCCGTCATGAAGTCTTGGAAGGCCAGCTCGCCATGTTCGCCTCGGACCAGTGCTTCGAAGGTTTCGATCAATCGCTCGGTGAGGGAGATCTGCGCTTCGCCTGCGACTCGGATGTAAAAAGTTGCGAGATGCTCCGTGGTCCCGACGGACGCAGGCGACGACATTTCTGCCCAGAAGGTCTCGGCAACGCTCAAGTCGCTCAAGGACTCGACCACCAGATCGCTGAGCGCGGCGCGCGATGCCTCTTGAACTGTACTTGAGACGGTAGTGATCGGGATATCCGTTGTCACCCGTGGCGGGCGCCCGAGTGAAAGTGCCCATAGGGCCTGAAGGCAAACTCGCCGCTGCGTTGGCCTTCCCTTGCCCCGGACGACTCCGGCCAGCGCGGCAACGCCTTCTTCGCCGGCCTCCCGAAGCGCGTCTGCGGCTACCTCGAAGATCCTATGGCGAGCCTCCGGCAAGGACGCCCGCTGCGCCAATACCTTCAAGGCCGATTCGATGCCCAGAGCTGAGTTCTCACTTGATGTCGGCTTTGAGCTTGTTAGAGAGGTCAACGATTAGATCGGCGGTGAAGTAGTCCTCGACATCGATGGTCATTGTGATACTCGGCTCAGACTCACTGAGATTTGGTCACTCGTAGGGCCTTCGTGGAGGACCACTCCGCAGGCGCGAACCTGATCGCTTCCGAAAAGGGCCTACTCATTCGCCAGCCTGGAGAGGTTCGGGTGGTCAAGTTCCATGACGCCGACTCTAGCCACTCGGTCATGGGTACATCGAAGTTGTTACTCACCCCAAGCAACCTACGTCGTCGCGACAACCAGCCCGCGGAGTGCGGACGTAGTTCGCGCGGCGGGTGCCGACGAGATCATCGACCACACCAAGACCGACGTCTTGGGAGCCGTCACTGAGCAGGTCGACCTCCTGCTCAACCGCTCCGATCGGGCCGGATGAGTTCACGGCGCTGGTGAGACTCGTGCGCGACGGGGGAGGCGTGGTGAGCACGACAGCCTTGATGGCCACGCTTGAGGTTACGCGCCGAACCCCACTGACTGAGCTTCCGACGCCGCACTCGGAGGCGGCTGAGGGGCCGATCTCGGGCAAGGTCATCGTCAGCCGTGAGGCTGCGGCTGAACCGATGCCCCGTGCCTTGAGCGAGCAGCGAGCCATCATCCTGCGCTCGCTCGCCGGCAACAGGAAACGTCGCGCGGTCTAGCCGGGAGGGCATCTGATGCTGTTAGCGTGCTCACGGAGGCATTCATGACCAAGAGCCGAGTGATCGAAGTCGTTGCTGCCGTGATCGAGCATGACGGTCTGGTGCTCGCTTGCCGGCGCCGCCCCGAGAAAGCGGCCGGCAGGAAGTGGGAGTTTCCTGGGGGCAAGGTGGAGCAGGGCGAGACCGACGCAGAAGCCCTCGTGCGGGAGATTCAGGAAGAGCTTGGAATCATCATCGAGGTAACCGGCCCGCTCCGGACCGACGACACGGAGGTCGGAAGCAACGTCATCCGACTCGTGTGTCTTCGTGCACGCCTACGAGGAGAAGCGCCCACGGCGAGCCTCGACCATGACGAGCTCCGGTGGGTCAGTCGTGCGGATTTGGCGGCGCTTGACTGGGCGGCTCCGGATCTCCCTGCTGTAGCTGAGCTCTCACGCCCCGCGACTACTCGATGACTGAGAATCCATCGCCGTCGCGCACGATGAGGATGATCCCCAACTCTGCCAGCAGCCGCTCAAGATGTGCGACCGGCCGACTCGGGAGCAGGACGGCTGGGATTGCGGCCCGCCCCGACTCGCGAGCAAGCAAGGCGTAGTCAAGGACCTGACCGATTGCCGCGCGGACGTACTCGCGCGCGGGTGACTTCTTCGCCTCGACAATCCAACCGGACTCTTCGACGTAGAGATCAGGTCTGACGATGGAGCCTGCAGAGGCAAGTGCAAGCGTTTGAGGGCTTTCCCCACGCTCCTCAAGCCAACGCCCAAAGTCGGCCTGCAGCGCGAACTCGATGCGCGACGCAAGACGGTCGTTAGGAACCAGCGACGCACCAACGACGTAGGACGAAGATTTGGGAGGAATCCAGGAGGTCGCTCTGTCAGTCTCGATGAAGGCTTCCGTCCGCGGGGCGAGCGCCTCGACGTCGGCGATTACGGGCACAAGTTTGAAGATGATCCCCTCACGGGGGTTTCTGTCAGAGTCCGGGATCATCGCAATTGTGAACGCAGGGTCGCCCGTGGTGAACTCGCCTACGTATGTGACAGAAGTTCCTTGCTTGGTGAAGAGGCGAATGGGTCGTCCGCTCTGGGCCGCGTCACGGAGCGCCGAGTTTCCGCGTGCAAACACCTGGTTCCCGTACTGGCCCTCGCCCGTGTAGAGGAACGACCCGTCCTCCTGCAGGCCCTCGAACGCGTCGTACCCATGCCTCGCACCACTCTCGGGGCTCGTGATGACCAGGATGTCTGGGATGGCCTTGGGTGTGACGATTCCGCCCTGTTCTTGACCCCCGTATGCCGCGTGGATCTCTCGTCTGAGGACGGTATCTCCGATCTCCAGCGTCCACTGCTTTGGGTCGAGGCCTCGGGACGCGCGCCCGAATCGAGACCGAACAAACTCTGCCTGTTCGTCCTCCAGTTCCCATCGGGGGACGCCTTCAGGGAGCGTGCCGTAGCGCTCACGAAGAACGTCTCGGATGCGCTTCTGATCAACGTTGAGTTCGAGCGATAGTTGCGCAGGAGTGGTGCTCACGAGTCGCAGCATATCGATATGCCAGGAACGCCAGCCTCAGGCCCTTCATGCTTCGGATGAGGGGGTGGCGTCCCAAGAGCCCTGCTATCCCGATCCGAAGCGATACAACGACACGCGGATGCGCGGCGCCTCAAGCGTTCGATGTCCCGGTATTCCGCTATCGTCTGGATGAATGCGTGTTCAACGATGAACGGAGTAACAGTGGAGTTCTCGGAGCGTCTCGATTCCTTGGCGACCAAGGTGAAGAACCAGGCAACGGCAATCGGGACGGAGGAGGCGACGAAGAACGCCTTCGTCATGCCTTTCATCTCGACGATCCTCGGATACGACGTGTTCGACCCGCTGGAGGTCGTCCCGGAGTTCACGGCAGACGTGGGCACCAAGAAAGGCGAGAAGGTCGACTACGCCATCATGCGCGATGGTGAGGTGCAGATCCTTATCGAGTGCAAGCCGTCGATGGGAGCCCTCAAGATCGAGCATGCGTCACAGTTGTTCCGCTACTTCTCTGTCACCAACGCCCGGATCGCTGTCTTGACGAATGGCGTGGTTTGGCAGTTCTACACCGACCTTGACGCACCGAACCGCATGGATGCGAAGCCGTTCCTCGTTCTGGATCTGCTCGACATCGACGAGACTCTCATCCACGAAATTCAGAAGCTCAGCAAGGAAAGCTTCGATCTCGACTCGATCATCAGCGCTGCTGAGGAGCTCAAGTACATCGGAGCGCTCAAGCGCGAGATCGCGGCGCAGTTCCGCGAGCCCACTGACGAGTGGATCAAGTTCTTCGCGACGCGGGTGCTCGAAGGTTCCTACACGCAGAAGGTCCGGCAGCAGTTCACGACTCTGGTGAGCAAGGCGGGTCAGCAGTTCCTCACTGAGCGGGTCAACGAGCGGCTCAAGACGGCCCTGGGAGTCAGCGGTATCACCCACACCTCTACAGCCCCGGTGCCGGCAAGCGCGGGCGTAGCCGAGGCTGACCTCGATCGGGATACGGAGATTGAGACGACTCTCGACGAGCTTGAGGGCTATCAGATTGTGAAGGCCATCGCTTGTGGTGAGGTGAAGCCGCAGCGAGTCACGCATCGCGACGCGAAGAGCTACTTCGCCGTACTTCTCGACGACAACAACCGGAAGCCGGTCGCTCGTCTTCATTTCAACGGCAAGCAGAAGTACCTCGGCCTGCTCGACGAGGACAAGGTCGAGACGCGTCACGCCCTCGAAGAGCTGGACGAGATCTACGCCCACGCGGACTCGATCAGGGACGCCGTGCGGCGGTACAAGGACTGACCCCGTTGGGTGCCTCGTCATCTCTAAGCACTCTGCACATCGGAGCGGCCGGTGAGCTCCTTACCCAATACAAGCTGCTAAAGATGGGGTTGGATTCGGCACGCCTCACGACCGACTCCGGGGTCGACCTCGTCGTGTACGCGCCGGGAGCTACGCGGGCAACAACGGTTCAAGTAAAGACGAAGTACACCCCTACTCCGGCCGGCGGTACGGGGCGCTTGTCCCTCGGGTTTACATTTCCACATGACCTTCGGGCGGAGACCCTCGTCCTCGTCGACCTCAGTTCAGATCGCGCGTGGTTGATGACTCGCGACGAAGCTCTTGCCCTCGCGCAGCAGCATCGTCAGAACGGGTCCCGGCACCTCTATTGGTATGTGGGGTCCGATGTGCGGGGCGCGCGATCCGCTGAGGACCTCGAGCCTTATGCCTTGGAACTGAGAGCCGTATCGATCTTCGGCGAACGGCGAACTTCTCCCTGATCGGAGGTGAACCTCTACGATCCCGCCAACCCCAAGACGCCTCGAAAGTTCGCCGTCACGTCTTTACCTTCACGCTCGACGACGGCCCTGGTCAGGTGATCCCCGTTCACATGGTCCGAGTGTCGAGCCAGTGAGCGCGCGACGTCAGGCGCGAGCTCACGTGCCCAGATGAGGTCGTACGTGCGGGAATCGAACAGGAGGAAGCAAGCGAGGTCGAATTCGAATGACCGAAAGGTCGAGAACTTCGTCGTACGGTTGCTCGCCTTTCCTACGGCTCGCGCCTTCACTTGGATGCGCTGAGACGCTTCGCTGAGCAGGTCATGCGACTTCACGGAGTTGTTCTCGAGGGTCCCGCCGTACACCTGCTGCGCGAGGTGCTCTGCGTAGTCTCCGACGGGTGCGTTGGCCGTCCGTATGACGCCGCGTGCCCGCAGTTCGGCGATGATGTCCGCATACTGCCGGAGAAGTGCGGGCGTCGAAACGGCTTCGAGAGGGCGCGCGGTTTCGGTCGGAAAGCTAGCCAGGATGTGGGCGACGTGATCGTGATTCAGCTCAAGCGACTCGGGCATCTTGCGCAGCTCGGGATACTTCGACCTCAGAGCGACCCGGATGTTCGCGACGGGGATGTCGTAGCGGCGCGAGATCTCGAACAGGCTCCTCGGGGGAATCGTCGAAGCTTCCATACTCTGATCATGGCCTACCCTGGTCGGTGACTAGCTACCCCGGTACCCTGTTCCGATGCCTCCCATCCGCGCCGTGCTCTTCGACCTCGATGGCGTCGTCCGTCACTTCGACCCAGAGAACGTCGCGAGCATCGAGCGGGCTCACGAACTCGAACCAGGTTCGATCGAAGCCATTGCCTTCGCTCCGCACCATCTCGAGCTGGTGACGACCGGCGGTATCTCTCGCCGCGAGTGGGTCGAGCGGATCGGCGTCGAGCTCAGCAACGCGGCAGCGGCAGAGACGTGGGGCGGTCAGCCCTTCCACGTCGACGAGGAGGTGCTGGGCCTCGTCGATGAACTGCGAGCGACTGGCATCCGCACCGCCATCCTGACCAACGGAACTGACACTATCCCGGCCGAGGTCGCTTCGATCAACCTCGGCGCTCACTTCGAGGCTGTCTTCAACTCCGCTGAGATCGGGTGGACGAAGCCTGACGCGCGGGCGTTCCAGCACGCGCTCGACGCGATGCGGCTCGCGCCGCAGGAGGTGTTCTTCACCGATGATTCGGCGAGCAAGCTCGGCGGGGCGGAGGCACTCGGGATGCCGACATACCACTTCGCGGGCGTCGCGGGACTTCGCGAGGCTCTTCGTTCTGCGGGCGTGCTGCGCTAACTGCGGGCGTTTCGTCTCACTCGGCTTCGCCGTGCTCGCTCAACGAACGGTCGGAGCTAAACCCGCTCCCGCCACTCAATCCCGCGCCCGGCAATCCTTCGCCCCGCCTCCTCCGCCGCGACCGGCTCCCCGACATCCGCGCCGACCTCGAGCCCGACAACCGAGTGCACGATCGTCCCGTCGTACACGTGCACGAGGTTGTACCCCTGCGACGCATCCTGCCCGCGCGTAGCGCCGACCGGCTGGGCCAGATCCTGCCCGTACGCGCTCGACGACGCCGCCGACACCGGAATCCCCGCGAACGTGCCGAACGACGGGTGGTGCACATGCCCCGACAGGATCCCCCGCACATCCGACCCCGCAAGCACCGCGGCCAACGCCGCCTGTTCGCGCAGCTCGACAGTCACCGCGAGGTCGAGCACCGTCGGCAGTGGCGGGTGATGGATCAGCAGCAGTGAACCCTCCGGCGCAGGCGTAGCCAGCTCCCCAGCCAGCCACTCCAGCTGCGCCTCATCGACGCGCCCCCAGTGCTGCCCGGGAACCGTCGAATCCAGCACGATCACCCGCATCCCGCCGAACCACCGCACCTCGACCACAGCATCCGAACCGGCACCTGCGGTACCGGAAACTGGCGTTTCGAGAGCGAGCCCCAACTCCGCCCGCATCGCCCCGCGCTCGTCGTGGTTGCCCATGGCCCAGACGACCTCGCACCCCAGCGCCTCCACCGCCGGCGACACCAACTCCCGCAACCGCCGATACGCAGAAGCATCCCCCCGATCCGCGAGATCCCCCGTGAACAACAGTGCATCCGGCTTCAACCCCGAAGACACCAACCGCGACAGAACAGAAGCCAGGTTCGCATCGGCATCCGCCCCACTGCCATACAGCGGCGCGCGTTCACCGGGAAGGTGCGTATCGGAGATGTGCACGAAGGTGTGCGATGGGCGAGAGTGCTCGGTGAGGATCATTTCTCTTCCAGTGAGACGACGAACAAGTACAGGACAGAAGTCAGACGGCCGCGGCAGTCGACCCGGGCACGAGAGTTCCGACGAACGGCTGCCGGACGGTCGGCGCAGAGTCGGCATCAGAGTTCAGAAGAAGCTGCATCGTCTCCACGGCCGCGGCGGCAACGGCCTCGACCGGAATCCGCAGCGTCGTCAGCCCCAGCAGGTCGGCACCGGGAAGGATGCCGTCGCACCCCGTCACGCTCACATCGCCGGGCACAGACAGCCCCGCAGCACGCAGCGCCCGCATGACCGCGAGCTGCCGGTAGTCCGACGCGCACATCACAGCCGTCGCCCCGGCGCGCACGGCTTCCAGCGCCTCATCCACTCCATCGGTCGGCGCCGCCCCCGCAGACACCACAGTCACCGATGCCCCGCCAGCGACCAGAGTCGCCGACATCGCCGAAGCCCGCAGATGCTCGGCGAACGACACGTCCTCCGCACCCGAGAGCACGACGACCCGCCGATGCCCCAACGACAAGACATGCGACGCCAGCATCCTTCCGTGCTCCGGATCGTCATAGTGCGCGGTATGAATCCGCTCCGCCGTCTCGACCCGCCCCGCGCGCACGATCGGCACCTGGTCGGCGAACGGCTCGAGCTGCGCGGCCGTGATGCCACCGGTCGCGACGATCAGTCCGGCCACCCGCATGCCGAGCAGCCGGTGCAGCGCGTTGACCTGCTCGGCGCCCTGCACGTCGGCGCCGATCGTCACGGTCACGAGGTCGAGGCCACGCCTGTGCGCCTCATCCTGCAACCGCGAGAACAGCAGACCGTATGCCGGGTTGCTCGCATCGCGCAGCATCAGCCCGACCGTGCCGGTGCGGCCCGCGGCGAGCTCGGCGGCCATCGTGTTGCGCACGTATCCGAGACGCTCGGCCTCGGCGAGAATCCGCTCCTGCGTCTCGGGGGCGAATCGCCCTTCGCCCTTCAGCGCCCGGGTCGCGGTCGCCCGGGAGACTCCGGCGGCCGCGGCCACATCGCTGACCGTGACGCGCAGCCCCGGAGCACCGGCATCCGCACCACTCACGCGCGCGCCTTCTTGGCCTTGCGGGGCGCTCCGGCGCGCGAACCTCGTCCATACACGAGATACATGTTGACACCCATGATGATCATGAGCAGCACTGTATAGACGAACGTGATCGGCATCGCGTCGAGATTGTTCTCGCCGCGCGTGCTCTCTTGGATCGCCACACCGAGCGGCTTGAACAGCGGGTGATAGAGGAAGATCGCCGCGTCATAGTCGTCGAGCAGGCTGTTGAAGTTCAGCGCCGTGATCGCCGCGGCCGTCGGCAACACCAGCGGCACCAGCACCTTGCGGAACGTCGTCAGCGACTTCGCCCCGAGGATGCGCGAGGCGTCTTCGAGCGAGTCGGGCACCGACGCGAACCCGGCCTTGAGCAGGCGCAGCGTGAACGGGATCTTCACACAGATGTAGGCGATGAGCAGCAGGATCGGCGTGCCGGTGAGCACGAGCCCGCCCACGATCGCCCGCGGCTCGTCGAACGCGGTCACGAGAGCGAGCGCGATCAGCACGATCGGCAGGATCCACGGGATGTGCAGCACGTACTCGATCGCGGTCGTCAGCAGGTTGCGGTGCTTCTGCAGCATCCGCGCCACGAACAGCAGGCCGCCGACCACGACGATCGAGGCCACGGCGCTGTAGACGACGCTGACGATGAACGGCCGGATCGCCTCGGCGCTCGAGAACACGGTGATGTAGTTGTCGAGTGTGAAGCTGTCGAGGGTGATGGATCCGGCGAGGATGCTGCGCGCATCGACGAACGAGAAGATCACGATCAGCACCACCGGGATCAGGTAGATCACCCACAGCAGGTAGGCGACGACGTGCACGACGACATTCGCGAACGGGTTGCGGATCTTCTGCTTCTGGATCGGCGTCGCCACCTTCGCGACCGAGAAGTACACGCCCGACTTCTCGAAGCGGTTCATGATCGCGAGCAGGATGATCGTCGCGATGCCGAGCACGATCGCCAGGAGGGCTGCGATGTCCCGCGTGATGGGGCTGCGCGAGAGGTCGATGATCAGCGGCGCGACGGTCTGGAAGTCGGGACCGCCGAGCACGAGCGGAGCGGTCAGCGCCCCGAGCCCGATGAGGAATGTGAGCACCGTGACGGCGAAGAGCATCGGCTTCATGACCGGCAGCACGATGCGGCGCAGGATCGTCCAGGTCGAGGCGCCCATGAGCTTCGCCGCCTCGATCGACGCGTAGTCGACCTTGCCGAGCGATGAGGAGAGGAACAGCATGTGGTTGGTCGTGGTCGCGAACGTCATCACGAAGACGACGGCGAAGTAGCCCGAGAACCAGTCGCGGTCCATGTCGGGCCACACGTTGACCATCATGTTCGTGAAGAACCCGAACCGGCCGTAGATGAAGTTGTATCCCGCGGCCAGCACGATGCCGCCGTAGATCAGGGTGGTGGCATAGCCGAGCCAGAGGATCTTCGCGCCGCGCACCTGGAAGTACTTCGTCACCAGCACGATGAACACACCGACCACGTTGACCGTGATCGACAGGGTGACGGCGAGCAGGAAGCTGTTGCCGAGCGTCTTCAGCGCGCGCTCGCTGCCGAACAGCTTCTCGACGGCGCGGATGCTGAACTGCCCATCGGGGAAGAACGTGACGCCGAGCAGGGCGGCGTTCGGCAGCACGAGGAAGGCGGCTGCGAACCAGATCACGATGATGCCCGTGATCCAGGCGAGCGGCGAGCGCAGCATCGCCTTCACGCTGCCGGGCTTTCCTCTCTTACGGGGCCGCGGTCCCGGCGTCTGACCCTCGACGACCGCGTGGGTCGTCAAGGAGCCGGCTTCTCCGGTCACGGCCGCTGACGGCGGGACCGCGGGGTCTGTGGGGTTCTGGGAGTTCTGCGAGTTCTGGGGAATCGACATGTCACGCCGCCGGGTACTGCAGGATCCAGCGGGGGTCGACGTCGACGCGCACCGCGTCGCCCGGGTTCCACTGGCGGGCGCTCGCCGCAGCGGGAACGCTGACGCGCAGCGCGGCATCCTCTGCCGTCACCGTGTAGACGCTGTGGCTGCCGTGGTACGTGCGGTCGACGATGGTGCCATCGAGGGAGGCGGATGCCGTCGAGCTGTCGTGCGCCTCGGCGAGGTGCAGCTTCTCGGGCCGCACGTAGCTCTCTGCCGTGGCATCCAGTCCGCCGCCGAGGCTGGTGATCTGCGCCGGGCTGAGACGGTTGTTCTCGCCGATGAACCGGCAGACGAACGGCGTCGCGCTGCGGTCGTAGATCTCCTCGGGAGTGCCCACCTGCTGCAGCGTGCCGGCGTCGAGCACGGCGATGCGGTCGCTGAGGGTGAGCGCCTCTTCTTGATCGTGGGTGACGTAGACCGTGGTCACGCCGACCTCGCGCTGCAGCTCTTTCAGCTGCTCACGCAGCTGCACGCGCAGCTTCGCGTCGAGGTTCGACAGCGGCTCGTCGAGCAGCAGGATGCTGGGGGTCAGCGCGAGCGCGCGGGCGATCGCCACGCGCTGCTGCTGCCCACCCGAGAGCTCCGACACGTTCTTCTCGAGCTGCGACTGCGCGAGGCCGGTGCGGTCGGCGATCTCGTCGACGCGGCGACGCTGGTCGGCCTTCGACGTCTTCTGGACAGAGAGGCCGAACGCGATGTTCTCGCGCACGTTCATGCTCGGGAACAGCGCGTAGTTCTGGAACACCATGCCCACGCCGCGCTTCTCGCTCGGCACGCGCGTGACGTCGCGCCCGCCGATCAGGATGCGCCCGCCGGTCGGCTCGACGAATCCGGCGAGTGTGCGGAGAGCCGTGGTCTTGCCGCATCCGGACGGACCCAGGAGGGTGAAGAACTCACCCTCCTGGATCTCCAGATCGAGGTGCGAGACCGCGTGGTGATCGCCGAACGCGACCTCGACATCTTCGAAACGGATCATGCTGTCTTTCCGGCTAGGTGGTGAAGAGGGGTTCGGTTCGATCAGCCGATGTACTCGAGCGTGACCTTCTCGACCCACGCTCCGAGGTTCTCGCTCACGAAGCCGAAGTCGATGTCCTGACGGTCGAGCGTGCCCATGAGCTCGACGACCTCGGGGTTGGCCTGCTCGACCGCGCCCTCGTTGACGGGCATCGAGTTGAACTCCGTGGCGAACTCGCCCTGCACCTCGGCGCTGCCGAACCAGTCGATGAACTCCTGCGCCTTGGCCTCGTTGCCGGTGCCGTTGATCTGCGCGATCTGCTCGGTGACGTACGGCACGCCGTAGTCGGGAACGATCATGCCGGTCTTGGTGCCGTACTCCTCGTCACGGGCGGCGATGCCGCTCGAGGGGAGCACGCCGTAGTCGATCTCGTCACGCGTGATGCGGGCGTAGAGGTCGGTGCCCTCGACCGCGGGCGAGCCGTTGGCGTAGTACGCCTCGACGAGCTCCCAGCCCTCGTCGCTGACGCCCAGGTCGCCGTCCTCATCGAGGTGACGCGACAGGATGCTGGCGAGCACGAGCTGCGGGGTGGCCTGGCCCAGTGCCGGGTTGACCTCGTAGCGGCCTGCGTACTCCTCGCCGGTCCAGAGTTCTTCCTCGTCGGAGGGGGCGTCGGTGGTCGTGTTCTCGTCGTAGACGGTGACGATGGCCTGCTCGACGAGCGGCCAGAAGGCGCCGTCGGCCGGGTCTCCCGCGTCGGCGGGAACCTCTCCGCTCCACTCGGGCTCGTAGGCGGTGATCGCCTCTTCGGCCTTGAGCTGCTCGAAGAACATGTTGTTCAGACCGAACACGACATCGCCGACCGGGTTGTTCTTCTCGGCGATGATGCGGTTGGTGAGGTCGGCGCCGCCGAGGCCCACGATCTCGATGTCGATGCCGGCATCCGCTGCCTTCTCGGTGATCCACTCACCACGGCCGTCGCTGTTCGAGTTGGTGTAGACGATGAGGGTCGCATCCGACCCGCCGTCGCTCGAGCCGCCGTCGGTCTCGGTGCTGCCGCCTGCGCAGCCGGTCAGGGTCACGGCCGCCACCGCAGCGATTCCCAGGAGAGACCAGCGCTTCTTTCGGATGTCGACCATGGTCGCCTTTCTCGTCATCGAGGTATGTCTGATCCGACTTTACCCCGGAGTTGTGGTTTATGTACAACGATCTGTCTGTTTCTTAGCCGCGTTCGCGCGACCGCACTCAAGATAGGCGGCGGAAGTGAACGCAGGGCGAGTGCGAAGTGAACGTTGCGCGGTTCGATGGGTGCGTTTCGTCTCGCTCGGCTTCGCCGTGCTCGCTCAACGACCGGGGGGTATGCCGTTCGATGGGGGCGTTTCGTCTCGCTCGGCTTCGCCGTGCTCGCGCTCAACGACCGGGGGGCGACGACGGTTCGCTCAACGACCGGGGGTATGCCGTTCGTTGAGCGAAGACGACGAAGTCGACTGAGACGAAACGTGGTGGGCCGGTGCGGGGGCGTTTCGTCTCGCTCGGCTTCGCCGTGCTCGCTCAACGACCGCGGCTGGCGTCAGGCGGAGAACGCGGGCACGGCCTCGATCAGCATCCGGGTGTACTCCTCCTGCGGAGCCGTGAAGATCTGCGTCGCGTCACCGCACTCGACGAGCTTTCCGTTCTTGAGAACCGCGACGCGGTCGGCGGTCTCGGCGACGACTCCGAGGTCGTGCGTGATGAAGAGGTAGGTCAGCTCGCGCTCGCGCTGCAGTTCGTCGAGCAGCGCGAGGATCTGCGCCTGCACCGACACGTCGAGCGCCGAGACGGCCTCGTCGAGCACGAGGAACTCGGGGTCGAGCGCCAGGGCGCGGGCGATCGCCACGCGCTGTCGCTGGCCGCCCGACAGCTCGTCGGGGAAGCGGCCCAGCATCCCGTCGGGAAGAGCGACCTGCTCGGACAGCTCGAGAGCGCGCTTCGACCGTGACTGTCGATCACCCTCGCCGAAAGACAGCAGCGGCTCGGTGATGAGCTGCTCGATCGTCATGCGCGGGTTCAGCGAGTCGAACGGGCTCTGGTAGACCATCTGGAACCGCCGCCGCAGCTGACGCAGCTTCTCGCCCTTGAGGTGCGTGATGTCCTCGCCGGCGAAGGAGATCGATCCCGACGTCGGCTCCTCGAGGCGCAGCACCAGTCGCGCGAGCGTGCTCTTGCCCGATCCGGATTCGCCCACGACAGCGAGCGTCTCACCGCGGCGCACCTCGAGCGAGACGGCGTCGACGGCCGTGAGCGTTCGGCGGTCGCCTGCGCCCTTGGGCAGTGGGAAGATCTTGGTCAGCTCGGTCACCCGCACGATCGGCTCGCCGCCGAATTCGATGCGGGCCGTGGTCGATGCGGTCCGCCGCTCGTGCGCGCTCAACCGGGGCGCTGCGGCGATGAGCTTGCGCGTGTACTCGTGCGTCGGAGCGTTCATCACCTGCTCTGCGGGCCCGGAGTCGACGATCTCGCCCTGCTTCATGACGATGACCCGGTCGGCCCGTTCGGCCGCCATACCCAGGTCGTGGGTGATGAGCAGGATCGCCGTTCCGAGCTCTCGCGTCAGGTTCGCGAGGTGGTCGAGGATCTGCTTCTGCACCGTCACATCGAGCGCGCTCGTGGGCTCATCGGCGATGATCAGGCTCGGCTGCGCGGCCAGTGCTCCCGCGATCAGCGCGCGCTGCTTCATGCCACCCGAGAACTGATGCGGGTACTGCTTCGCCCGCTCGGCCGGATACGTCAGCCCCGCCATCTCGAGCAGTTCGATCGCGCGATCGTGGGCGTCGTGCTTCGTCGCGAGTCCGTGCACGAGCAGCGGCTCCGCCACCTGCACGCCCACGCGCCGCACGGGATTGAGAGACAGTGCCGGATCCTGCGGCACCAGCCCGATCAGGCGTCCGCGGATGCTGCGCCAGCGGCGCTCGCTCAGTGGGATGAGGTCTTCGCCCTCGAACTCGATGCGCCCGCTCACCACTTCGGCGTTCGGAGCGAGAAGATTCATGATCGACTGCGCGACGGTGCTCTTGCCCGAGCCCGACTCGCCCACGATCGCGACCACCTCGCCGCGACCCACGCTCAGGTCGACGCCCCGCACCGCATCGACCTCTCGGTCGCCGATCCGGTAGGCGACGCGCAGGTCTTCGACACGCAGGATGTCGTCACGCGCGGCGCGTTGCCCGCTGGGCGTCGGGTTCACGGACTCGCCGAGTCGAGCGGACTCATCGGCGGTCGCGGCGACGTCGTTCGGCATGCGTCCTCCTCATCGAGCACGGGTCGTGCCATCAGCACTGATCATCTTCCGTTCACGCTAGGCGTGCGGATTCATCCTGATCAAGCCCTACATCGGCATTGGGCTATGCGCTCGCTGCATCGATCACGCGGAGTCATCCACCTCGTCGACCAGGCTCAGCAGTCGTTCGACGAGCGGATTGTGAGACTCCGCGTTCCACGCGATGTCGAGTTCGACGCTGTTCACCCGCGACGACGGATCGGCGTCGCTGATCGGCAGCAGCGTCACCGAGTCGGGGGAGATCCGCTCGGCGGACTCCGGCACCAGCGTGAACCCGATGCCGGCGCTGACCATCGCGAGCAGCGCGGGCACCTGCCCGGCGTACTGCACGATATGCGGATGCACCCCGCTCGCCACGAACATCGACAGCAGCAGGTCGTGGAAGTATCGTGCGCCGCTCGGCGAGTACATGAGCAGCGACTCGTCTTTGAGGTCGATGAGCTTCAGTGGCTCGCCGCGCTGCGCGAGGGCCGAATCGCTCGGAAGCGCCACCGACAAACGCTCGCGGTAGACCGCGCGACTGCTGATCTGCGGTCGGGCGAGCAGCGGCCGCATCAGGCCGATGTCGACCGTGCCCTTCTCGAGCTCCTCCACCTGGTCGAGGGAGACGAGCTCGCGCAGCAGCAGCGTGACACCGGGCAGTTCGGCTGACGCGCGGCGCAGCAGATCGGGCACGACCGCCTGGCCCGCCATCGCCGTGTACGCGATCGTGACGGTGCCGGCCGCGCCCTCGCCGACGGAGCGCACATCCGAGACGGCCTTCGCCGCGAGGTCGAGAAGGCGGCGCGCGTTGGGAAGCAGCGCGCGCCCGGCCTGGGTCAGCGCCACACGACGACTGGTGCGGTCGAACAGCCTGGTCGAGAGCTCGCGCTCGAGCTGCTGGATCTGACGGCTGAGTGGCGGCTGGGTCATCTTCAGTCGTGTCGCCGCCGCCCCGAAGTGCAGTTCTTCGGCCACGGCGATGAAGCATTCGAGCTGTACCAGCGAGATCATCGATCCACTCCCGACATCAATCAGTGCGACTTTTGGTTTGTCTGCGCATCTGTCCCCACCATAGTGTCGGAGAAACTCGATGACGCGGAATCCGCTGATGCGGAGTCCCCGGAGTCTCACCAACGGAGGCGTGATGTCCGAAGAGCTCCTGCTGTCTGTCCCTGCTGCCACGCGGCTGGCCGAGAACGCGGTGCGGTCCGTCCGCATCACGCCCGTGGCCTTCCAGGACCCACCACTGCTCAACACCGTCGGCGTGCACGAGCCCCTGGCGCTGCGCGCCATCGTTCAGGTGACCACCGAGTCGGGGGTCGTCGGGCTCGGCGAGACCTACGGCGACAGCGCGCACCTGCAGCGGCTGAGAGTCGCCGCCGACGCGGTGCTCGGATGCGACGTGTTCGCGACCAATGATCTGCGCGCGCGGGTCGAACGCAGCGTGGCCGGCGACGGCATCCGCGGTGGGCACGGCATGTCGGGCATGGTCACGGGCACCAGCACGGGCGACCGCGTGCTCTCGCCGTTCGATGTCGCCACCGTCGACATCCGCGGAAAGCTGCTCGGGGTGCCTGCCAGCGAGTTGCTGGGCGGGCGCGTGCGCGATGCCGTGCCGTTCAGCGGCTACCTCTTCTACAAGTGGGCGGGTCATCCGGGAGGGTCCGTCGATGAGTGGGGCGAAGCCCTCACGCCCGAGGGGATCGTCGCGCAGGCGCGGCGCATCGTCGACACCTACGGCTTCACCGCGCTCAAGCTCAAGGCCGGGGTCTTCGCGCCCGACGACGAGATCGCGGCGATCCTGGCGCTGCGCGAGGAGTTTCCCGATCACCCGCTGCGCATCGATCCGAACGGCGCCTGGACCGTCGAGACCTCGCTGCGGGTCGCCGACGCGCTGAAGGACGTGCTCGAATACCTCGAAGACCCCACCCCGGGTCTTGCGGGCATGGCCGAGGTGCGCCGCCACACGGATCTGCCGCTCGCGACCAACATGTGCGTCGTGGCGTTCTCGCACATCCCCGAGGCGGTGCGCCTCGGCGCGATCGACATCGTGCTCTCCGACCACCACTTCTGGGGAGGGCTCGAGCGCTCGCGCCTGCTCGCCGGGTTCGCCGAGACTCTCGGGTGGGGGCTCTCGATGCACTCGAACTCGCACCTCGGCATCAGCCTCGCCGCGATGACCCACCTGGCCGCGGCCACTCCCGGCGTCGGATACGCATGCGACACGCACTGGCCCTGGAAGCGCGAGGACGAGGACGTCATCGCGCCGGGCGCACTGAGCTTCGTCGACGGGTCGCTGGCGGTGCCGACCGCACCGGGCCTCGGCGTCGACCTCGACCCCGAGGCGCTGGCGCGGCTGCATCGGCAGTACCTCGACGGCGGCATCCGCGAGCGCGACGACACCGGCTACATGCAGCGGGTCGACCCCGGATACGTGCTGGAAAGTCCCCGCTGGTGAGCGCGGCGAGCCGTCCGTTGCGCATCGCGGTCACCGACGCGATCATGTCGGCGTTCTCCGACGATCTGCGCCGCACCGAGCGGCCGCACGAGTGGGTGTTCGCCGATCCTGGTGTGCCCGGCTCCGCGCGCGCCGCGATCGACGGTGCCGACGTGGTGATCTGCTCGCGGCTCACGACCGACGACATAGCCGGCGCCGATCACGTGCGGCTCGTGCACGCGACGGGTGCCGGAGTCGACCGGATCGATGCCGAAGCCGTGCCCGATGGTGTGCCGCTGTGCAACACCGGTCATCACGGCCCCGCGATCGCCGAGCACGTGATCATGACGGCGCTCATGCTGCGCCGTCGAGCGCTCGAGGCCGACGCCGAGATGCGCCGGGGAGAGTGGCGCACGATCGCCACCGTGACGGGCTCTCCTCCGGCGGGCGTGCCGTACCACCGATCGCTCGCCGGCAGCACCCTGGGGCTCATCGGCTATGGCGAGATCGGCCGCTCCGTCGCCCACCTCGCGAAGGCTTTCGGGATGCGCGTGGTCGCCCTGAGGCGGCATCCGGACGCGGGCGGACCCGGCACCGAGCTGCTCGACCGCGTGTACGGCGAAGAGCAGCTGCATCCGCTGCTGCGCGAGAGCGATGTCGTCGTCGTCACCGCACCCCTCACCGAGAGCACGCGCGGGATGATCGATGCCGACGCGCTCGCGCAGCTGCACGCCGACGCGCTGATCGTCAACGTCGCCCGCGGCGCGCTCATCGACGAGGACGCCCTGTACGCAGCCCTCGCAGAGGGGCGCATCGGAGGGGCGGCGATCGACGTGTGGTGGGATGCGCCGCAGGGCGCCGAGGCGCCTCCTGTCGTGCAGAGGTTCGCCGCGCTCGACCGGGTGGTGCTGACCCCGCACCACTCGGGTCACGCCGGCGAGGTCTTCACCGCGCGCGCCGCCGACATCGCCCGCAACATCGACCTGCTCGACGCCGGTCTTCCCCTCGAGCGTCAGGTGCGCTGAGCAGGAGGACCGAGGCTCGCTGAGCAGGAGGACCGACGGTCGCTGAGCAGGAGGACTGAGGCGCTGGGCGCCTCGGCATCCGGTCAGAACATCTCGACCAGGCGGGTGACGATCAGCGTCACGGCACCGAGAGCGGACGCCCCGAGGGCGATCGCGCGCGTGCGCCGCCGATTGAGGAACCTGTTCACGAACCGCGACAGCACCACGCCGCCCACAGCGAACGGCGCCATCCAGGCGGCGGTGGCGAGCGCATGCGCGGGGACCGCGCCCCACAGGAACAGGGCCACCAGCGACAGCGACGACCCGACGAGGAAGAACGCCGACATCGTGCCGCGCAGCCGCGGCCCCTCCGACCCCTGCCAGATGATCGCCATCGGCGTGCCGCCCACAGACGTCGTCGTTCCCATGAGGCCCGACAGCGCCCCGGCCACCGCCTGCGTCGTCCTGGTCACCCGCGGGTGCCAGCCGCGCAGCGACATGACGACCCCCAGCAGCACGACGCCGGCGACCGCCCACGACAGCGCGGTCGCCGACATGACGGCGACGAGCCCCGCTCCGACGACGGTTCCCGGCACGCGGCCTGCCAGCGCCCAGCCGGCGCCTCGCAGGTCGAGCGCTGCGCGATCCATCACCACCACGATCAGAGTCACGACCATCGCCAGCATGATCACGAGCACCGGCAGCAGGGTGGCGTCGATGAGGGCGATGAACGGGGCAGCCAGCATGCCCATGCCGAATCCGATCGAGCCCTGCATGCAGGCGGCGGCGAGGATCACCGCACCCAGCAGCGTGAACTCGAGGACCGTCACCAGGGGCTCAGCGGCGCGCGGCGATCGAGCCGATCACACGACGACGCTTCTTGCTCTGCAGGCGCCAGCGCTGGCCAGGGTCCGTCGCGAGACGCAGCCACGCGGCCAGCACGTTCGCGCAGACCGTGGTGATCACGATCGCAAGACCCGGGAGCACCGACTGCCACCACGCCTCGGCGAGGTACTGGCGCCCCTGCGAGACCATGAGGCCCCAGCTGACGTCGGGCGGCTGGATGCCGATGCCGAGGAAGCTCAGCGAGGACTCGGCCAGCATCACGTAGCAGAACTCGAGCGTGGCGAGCGTGACGAGAGTCGGCAGCACGTTAGGGACGATGTGACGGAAGACGATGGCGCGATTCGTGGCTCCGAAGTTCGTCGCGGCATCGACGAACATCCGGGAGCGCAGCTCGGCGGCATCCGCTCGCGCGGTGCGCAGGTAGAGAGGGATGCGTGTGATCGCGAGCACGAGCACGATGTTCGCCGCGCTCGGGTTGAAGACGTAGAGGATCACGACGGCGAGCAGCAGCGAGGGGAAGCTCATGATGACGTCGGCGATGCGCATCGACACCGACTCGCGCCATCCGCGGTGGAATCCGGCCCACATGCCCCAGATCGATCCGACGATCGCGGAGACGACCACGGCCGCGGCGGCGACACCCAGGGTCGTGCCTGCCGCGGTGATGATGCGGGCGAGCAGGCTGCGTCCCAGCGAGTCACTGCCGAGTGCGTACTCCCAGCCGAGCTGGAAGCTGAACGGCGGCATGTTGCGCGCCCCGAGATCCTGCCGCTGCGCGATCTCGCCGAACAGCGGGGGACCGACGATCGCGGTGAGCACGATGAACGCGAGGATGATGGCCGCGGATGCGGCGACCTTGTCCTTCCACAGCAGCTGCCAGAGGTTGGCGCGGCCGGACGACCGTGCTCCGCGCGCCTTCTGAGTGAGGACGGTGACTGTCGATGCGTTGTTGTCAGACATTCGTCAGCACCTCTGCCTTCGTGTCGGAGAGCGCCCCCGGGCCGCGACGACGGGCGCGAGAGCCGGCCGTCGGCCTGACTCGCGGGTCGAGGAGTGCATAACCGAGGTCGATGATGATGTTCAGGGCGAAGATCGCCAGGGCTGTGATCAGCACCGCGGCCTGCAGCACCGCGAAGTCGCGCTGCAGGATCGAGTCGATCATGAGCTTGCCGATGCCGGGCCAGCCGAAGATCGACTCGACGACCACGGCGCCGTTGATGAGGCCGACGGTCAGGTCGCCTGCCACGGTGAGGGCGGGGGCTGCGGCGTTGCGCAGCGCATGCTTCGAGACGATGTGCATCTGCCCTGCACCGCGGCTGCGGGCGACCTGGATGTAGGGCTGACCCAACACCGTCACCATCGACCCGCGCACGACCTGGGCGAGCACTCCGACCGGCCGCAGCATGAGCGTCGCGACCGGGAGGATCCAGACGAGCGCTCCGTCGGTGCCGGAGGTCGGCAGCCAGCCCAGCGTGATCGCGAAGATCCAGATGCCGAGGATGGCCACCCAGAAGTCGGGCACGCTCGCCGCCGTCATCGAGAAGAAGCTCACGATGCGGTCGGCGATGCCGTTCGGCTTCAGCGATGCCCAGCTGCCGAGCGCCACGGCGATGACGATCGCCAGGATCATCGTGACCGCGGCGAGCTGCAGGGTGGCGGGGAAGGCGCGCAGCGCCATCTCGGCCGCGGGTTCACCGGTGCGCAGCGACTGACCGAAGTCGAGCTGCAGGACTCCGAGGAAGTAATCGCCCATCTGCTTCCACAGCGGCTGGTCGAAGCCGTTGCGGGCCGCGAAGTCCTCGCGCATCTGATCGGTCGCGTTCAGCGGCAGATACAGCTGCGACGGATCGCCGGTGAGGCGGGCGAGCACGAAGACACCCAGGACGACTGCGATCAGCGGCAGCGCGCTCTGCAGGATTCGTTTTCTCAGGTAGGTCCACATGGTCGCCCGCCTCTCACTCTCACTCTCGCTCGCGGTCAGTCCGCGAGCGAGACCTCCTTGATGCGCAGCTCGTCGCCGGTCGACGAGTTGGGCTCGTAGGTCACCCGGTCGGCGAGACCGAGCATGACCGTCTGGTGCGCGATCGGGGCCAGGGCCACCACGTTCTCGCGCTCGTAGGCGAACACCTCTTCGTATGCGGCCTGGCGCTCGTCGCCGGTGAGGGTCCGCGCGGTGGTGATGAGCTCGTCCAGGGCCGGGTTGCCGAACTCGGCCTGTGCTCCGCCCGTGAGCATGTACTGCTCGACCGTGAACTGCGCGTCACCTGCCTGGTTGCCGTGCTGGATGAGCATCGAGATCGGACCCTCGTTCGTGACGAACGGACTCAGCTGGTACTGCAGGTGCTGAGTGGTGTCGACCATGCGCAGCTCGACGTTCAGCCCTGCGGCCGCCAGCTGCTCGCGCAGCACCTCGCCGAGTTCGCTGACCTTCGGGAACTGCGCGGTGCGCACAGGCATGAGGATCTTCGTGTCGACTGCGACGCCGTCGGCCGCAGCCTCCTCGACCAGGGCCTTCGCCTTCTCGGGGTCGTACTCCCACGGCTCGAGGTCGGCGTTGAATCCGACGATGCCCTCGGGGATCAGCTGCGCGGCCACCTTGTCGCCATCGGGGTAGAGCGACGAGACGATGCCCTCGCGATCGATGGCGTAGTTGATCGCCTGACGGATGCGGATGTCGTCGAGCGGAGCCGTCTGGCCCGAGAAGCGCAGGGCGATCGTCTCGTTGTTCGGGTAGCTCACGCCCAGGTCTCCGATGCCGTCCTCGGCACTGAGGCCGAGGGCGATGTCGGCTTCGCCGCTGGTGATCATCGCGGCACGGACGGTGCCCTCGGAGCGCCACTGGTACTCGACGTCGGCGAACTGCGGGGCGTCGCCCCAGTAGTCGTCGTTGCGCTCGAGCGTCAGCTTCGTGCCGGCCTGCCACTCGCCGATCGCGTAGGGGCCGGTGCCGACCGGCTCGCGCACGAACTCGGTGTTCGAGGTCTCGGGCGAGACGATCTCGATGAACGACAGCTTCAGGGGGAGGATCGGGTCGGGGCTCGGGGTGGTGACCGTGAGCGTGGTGGCGTCGGTCGCCTCGACCTCGAGGTCGTCGTCGCCGAAGATGTAGCCCTCGACGTTGCAGCCGAGGTCGCCGTTCACGGCGCGATCGATGGAGTAGGCGGCTGCCTCGGCATCGAACGGCGTGCCGTCCTGGAAGGTGACGTCATCGCGGACGGTGAACGTCCACTCCGTGTCGCCGGTCTGCTCCCACTCGGTGGCCAGCAGCGGTTCGAGCTCGCCCGTCGAGGGGTTGCGCTCGACCAGCGGCTCGGTGACCGTGCCGCGCACGACGACGCCGGTGGAGGTGAGGTTGGCGTCACACGCCTCGAGGGTCGGGGGCTCCTGCGTGAGCACGACACGGAGGGTGTCGCCCGCGCCGCCCTCGCCGCCGCCTTCCGACTCCGAGTTGGCCACGGAGCACGAAGCGAGCAGTGCGATCGATGCGATTCCGGCAGTGACCGCGGCTGCCCGGGTGCCTCTGCGTCGGGGGGAAGAAAGCTTCATCGGGTTCCTCCAGGTAGGGGACGGCCGCGGCCCTCGTTGGCTGTCGGCCCGTTGTGAATGTCGCAGACCGTCTCCCGAGCGTCAACAGGTGCGAAGGCCGCACCGGCGGCCGGTGCCGAGGGCCGGTGCCGTGCGGCATCCGTCGGCCGAGTCGCGATCCGCGAGATTACGCCGGTCTCACCCCATAGATGCTTGCGGCGCATCAATCCATGCAACTTCGCTTATGGAACTGCATCGTTGGCCGGACGTAGTCTCGCGCCATGACCAACTCTCCCGAAACCTCCGCTCCGTTCGCTCCCGGCTCCATCGCTCAGGCGGGGCCGCTGCTCGATTCTCTCGAGCGGACGCTGCAGGACGAGTACTCCGTGGTGCGCCTGCCCGACGACCTCGCAGCCCTCGACCCGACGGATGCCGCGAAGGTGCGCGCCGTCGTCACGAGCGGTCGCAACGGCGTTCCCTCCGAGCTGATGGCCGCCCTCCCGAACCTCGAGATCGTGACCAACTTCGGCGTCGGATACGACACGACGGATGTCGCCCAGGCGGTCGCCCGCGGCATCCGGGTGACCCACACGCCCGACGTGCTCACCGACTGCGTCGCCGACACGGCGCTCGGGCTCATGCTCGATGTCTTCCGCCGGTTCGGCGCCTCCGAGCGGTTCCTGCGCGACGGCGCGTGGGAGTCGGGCGGGTTTCCACTCACACGTCGTTTCTCGGGCAGCACGGTCGGCGTGCTCGGCCTCGGCCGCATCGGGCAGGCGATCGCCAGACGCGCCGCCGCCTTCGACACGACGATCCTCTACACGACCCGACGTCCTGTCGAGGGCGTGCCGTGGGAGCACGTGGCATCCGTCGTCGACCTCGCGCGCCGATCGGATGTGCTGGTCATCGCGGTTCCCGGTGGGGCGGCGACCGAGAACCTCGTGGATGCCGAGGTGATCGACGCGCTCGGACCCGACGGCTTCCTGGTGAACATCGCACGCGGCTCGGTCGTCGATGAGGATGCAGTGATCGCCGCTCTCGAGGACGGTCGGATCGCGGGAGCCGGCCTCGACGTGTTCGCGCACGAGCCGCACGTGCCCGCGCGGCTCATCCGCGATGACGTGACGCTGCTGCCCCACGTCGGCAGCGGCACGCACGAGACCAGGATCGACATGCGAGACCTCACGCTCGCGAACCTGCGGGCCCACCTCGACGGTCGGCCGCTGCCGACACCGGTGCCGGAGATGTCGGCACTCTGATGCAGACGGCGCATTGATCCATCCACCATTTGGTTTGTAGGCGCATCGTTTCACGCATAGCGTGACGATTGTTCAGATCCGAGCCGGATACCGGCGCGACACCCCAGGAGTGCACCGTGGCACGATTCACGCCCACCGAGCTGGCCGACCACCTTCGCGAAGGTCTTCTCTCGTTCCCCGCGACGGCGTTCACGCCGGAGCTCGAATTCGACGAGAAGCGCTACCGCGAGCACGTGGAATGGCAGGCGAGCTTCGGGGTGGCCGGTCTCTTCGCCGCCGGTGGCACCGGCGAGGGGTTCAGCCTCGATGCGGCCGAGTCCGCAGCGGTCGTCCGCGCGGCCGTGCAATCGTCGCGACCCGGGGTTCCGGTGCTCGCCTCGGCCGGCGGCTGGACCCGGCACGCGATCGCGAACGCCCGGGCGGCCGAGGAGGCCGGCGCGGAGGGGATCCTCGTGCTGCCCCCCTACCTCACCGAGTGCGACCAGGCGGGTCTCGTCGAGCACGTCTCGGCGATCGCCGCGGCGACGAAGCTTGCGATCATCGTCTACAACCGCGGCAACGCCATCTACTCGGCCGAGACGATGGCGATCCTCGCCGAACGGCACGAGAACGTCGTGGGGTTCAAGGACGCCACGGGCGACATCGAGCATCTGGCGTCGGTCTACGTCCGCAACGGCGAGCGCCTGTTCTACCTGGGTGGTCTGCCCACCGCAGAGACCTACGCGCTGCCCCTGCTGCAGATGGGCATGAGCACGTACTCGTCGGCGATGTTCAACTTCGTCCCCGAGTTCGCGCTCGAGTTCTACCGCGATGTGCGCGCCCAGGACCGTGCCGCGGTGACCGAGAAGCTGGGGCGCTTCGTGCTGCCGTACATCGCGATCCGCAATCGCGGGAAGGGATTCGGCGTCTCGATCGTCAAGGCGGGTCTCCGTCTGACCGGACACGGCGTCGGTCCCGTCCGCCCGCCGCTGCACGACCTGTCGGCGCAGGACGACGCCGATCTGGCGCAGCTTCTCGAGCGCGCCGGCCTGCTCGCCGCCGTTCCCGCCTGACCTCGCCGATCCTCTCGGCACCACCGCCGTCGACTCAAGGAGTGTGACATGACCACCGCCATCCTCACCGGGCATTCGTCGATCGCCGGACGTTCGGTGCCCGGCACCGGCACCGCGCTGTACGCCATCGCCCCGGCCACCGACGAGCAGCTCGAACCCCCCTACTCGCAGATCGACGTCGAGCAGCTCCGCGCGGCGACCGCCGCCGCGGCCGAGGCCTTCACGTCGTTCTCCCGACTCGCCCCCGAGGCTCACGCGGCGTTCCTCGAATCGATCGCCGACGAGATCGACGCGATCGGCGACACGCTGATCGCGCGGGCGATGCAGGAGACCGGGTTGCCGCAGGCGCGACTCCTCGGTGAGCGTGCTCGGACCACCGGGCAGCTGCGGCTGTTCGCCGACGTCGTGCGTGCCGGAGAGCACCGCGGCGTGCGGATCGACCCGGCGCAGCCGGACCGCACACCTCTTCCGCGTGTCGACATCCGCCAGCGCAAGATCGCGCTCGGGCCGGTGGCCGTGTTCGGGGCGTCGAACTTCCCGCTCGCGTTCTCGACTGCCGGGGGAGACACCGCATCCGCTTTGGCCGCCGGGTGCCCGGTCGTGTTCAAGGCGCACAGCTCGCATCCCGGCACGAGCGAGCTCGTCGCATCGGCGATCGCACGCGCCATCGACGCGCACGGACTGCATCCCGGAGTGTTCTCGCACATCTTCGGCCCCGGACGCAGCGTCGGCCAGGCGCTCGTCGCCGACCCCGACATCCACGCCGTCGGGTTCACCGGATCACGCGAGGGCGGTCTCGCGCTCGTACGCACGGCACAGGCGCGACCGGTGCCGATTCCCGTCTACGCCGAGATGAGCTCGGTCAACCCGGTGTTCATCCTGCCGGGGGCCCTGCACGGCGACGTCGAGGCGCTCGCCGCGGGGTACGTGCAGAGTGCGACGGGGTCGAGCGGGCAGCTGTGCACGCAGCCCGGTGTCGTCTTCGTCCCTCGCGGCGCCGAGGGCGAGGCGTTCCTGCGGGCCGTGTCGGAATCCCTGCGTGCGGCCACAGGGCAGACCATGCTCTCGCCGAGCATCGCGCACGCGTGGCGCGACGGTGTCGCGACCAGAGACGAGAACGCCGAGGTGCTCGCGCGGGGAACCGACGGCGAGGGGCCGCACGCTCCGGCGCCGGTGATCCACGCCGCCGAGCTCTCGTCGTTCGAAGAGAATCCCGTGCTGAACGAGGAGATCTTCGGGGCCGCGTCTCTGGTGGTGCGCTACGGCGACATCGCCGAGCTGGTGGAGGCCGCCTCACGGCTCGAGGGTCAGCTGACCGCCACGCTGCAGCTGAGCGCCGACGATCACGAACTCGCCGCCGCGCTCCTTCCGGTGCTCGAGCGCAAGGTCGGGCGCATCCTCGCGAACGGATGGCCCACCGGGGTCGAGGTCGGGCACGCGATGGTCCACGGCGGACCCTTCCCCGCCACGAGCGACTCGCGCACGACGAGCGTCGGAAGCCTCGCGATCGAGCGCTTCCTGCGCCCGGTGGCGTATCAGAACATCCCCGACGGGCTGCTGCCCGAGGTGCTGCGCGACGCCAACCCCTGGCACGTGTCGCGTCTCGTCGACGGGCGGCGCGAGGTGTCGGCATGACCCCCGTGCCCACGATCGAGAGGATCGAGGTCGTCCCGGTCGCCGGGCACGACTCGATGCTGCTGAACCTCTCGGGCGCGCACGGGCCGTTCTTCACACGCAACATCGTCATCGCGACGGACTCGGACGGACGGGAGGGGCTCGGCGAGGTCCCCGGCGGCGAGTCGATCCGCGGCACCATCGCCGAGGCCGCGGAGTTCCTCGCGGGCCAGCCGGTCGGCCGATACCGCTCGCTGCTGCGGGCGATCGCGACCCGCTTCGCCGACCGCGACGCGGGCGGTCGTGGGCTGCAGACGTTCGATCTGCGCACGACCGTGCACGCCGTCACCGGCATCGAGTCGGCGCTCCTCGATCTGCACGCCCAGCACCTCGGCGTGCCGGTCGCGGAGCTTCTCGGCGACGGCCAGCAGCGCGACAGTGTGCCGATGCTGGGGTATCTGTTCTTCATCGGCGATGCTGACCGCACCGACCTCCCCTATCTGCGCGAGAGCGGCGACGGGTGGGAGAGCGTGCGGCGCGAAGAGGCGATGTCAGCCGATGGCATCGTGCGCCTGGCCGAAGCCGCGCAGACGCGCTACGGGTTCTCGGACTTCAAGCTCAAAGGCGGCGTGCTCGACGGCGAGGTCGAGGCCGACGTCGTCACCGCGCTCGCTGAACGGTTTCCCGAAGCGCGCATCACGCTCGACCCGAACGGCGGGTGGCTGCTCGAGGACGCGGTGCGCATCGGCCGCCGCCTGGCCGATGTGCTCGCCTACGCCGAGGATCCGTGCGGCGCGGAAGGCCGATTCTCGGGTCGAGAGGTGATGGCGGAGTTCCGTCGCCGCACCGGCCTGCGAACAGCGACGAACATGATCGCGACGGACTGGCGAGAGATGGCGCACGCGATCCGCTCCGACGCCGTCGACATCCCGCTCGCGGATCCGCATTTCTGGACCATGGCCGGTTCGGTGCGGGTGGCGCAGCTGTGCCACGACTTCGACCTGACGTGGGGGTCGCACTCGAACAACCACTTCGACATCTCGCTGGCGATGTTCACACAGGTCGGCGCAGCGGCGCCAGGCGAGATCACCGCGCTCGACACGCATTGGATCTGGCAGGACGGCCAGCAACTGACGGTCGATGCGCCCGAGATCCGAGACGGGGCGGTGCGAGTGCCCGACCGCCCGGGGCTCGGCGTGACGATCGACCGCGCTCGGCTCGCCGAGGCGCATGAGCTGTATGTCGAACACGGGCTGGGAGCCAGGGACGACGCCATCGGTATGCAGTACCTCGTGCCCGGCTGGGAGTTCGACAGCAAGCGGCCCTCTCTGGTGCGCTGAGGATAGAAAACTCTCCTTCACCAGGGAATTCCGTGTCGCTCGGCCGCGCCCTCCTTGCTCAGTGAAGGGGGGTGAGGCCGTGCCTCGTGAGTGACGATCATGTTACGAGATCCGGCGATCGTCTCATCATGGGCTAGAAAAGACCCACCAGTACAGTTGTACATTGCACTGTCATGGGGTTCTATGGAAACCATTCGCAATGGCGCTAACGACAGAAAGGTCTGGTCTCGTGACCGCATCTCAGAGGCTCCCGGGGTTCATCGCCGCGGCCGCCGCATCCGCACTGCTCATCACCGGCTGTTCCGCCGGCGGAGGCGATTCCGATCCGTCTCAGGCCGGCACCGGCGGCACCCCCCAGTCGGGTGGCACCGTGCACATGCTCCAGAACGCCGACTTCTCGTACCTGGATCCCTCCCGCGGATTCGACGGTGGCGTCAACGCGTTCTACCGCCTCATCTACCGCGGCCTCACCATGCAGGCCGCCGGTGACGCCGACGACCCCAACAAGATCGTCCCCGACCTCGCCGAGAAGCTCGGCGAGGCGTCGGAAGACGGCCTCACCTGGACGTACACGCTCAAGGACGACATCTTCTTCGACGACGGGACCCCCATCACGTCGGAGGCGATGAAGTTCGGCATCTCGCGCTCGTGGGACCCTCAGGTCGGCATCGGCTCGCCCTACCTGCGCCAGGTCATCGATGCACCCGAGGGATACCAGGGTCCGTATGTCACGGGTGATCTGCCCACGATCGAGACGCCTGACGACAAGACGATCGTCTTCCACCTGAAGAAGCCGTTCCCCGAGTTCGACAACGTGCTCGCGCAGCCCAACGCTGTGCCGTTCCCCGAGGGCACCGGCGCAGGCGACGAGTTCATCAAGGACATCATCGCGTCGGGTCCGTACACGCTCGCCGAGTACACCCCCGGCAGCTCGATCGTGCTCGAGCGCAACGAGTACTGGGATGACGCGACGGATGACGTGCGCAAGGCCTACCCCGACAACTGGGAGTTCGAGATCGGCATCGACGCCGCCACGATCGACGAGCGCATGATCGCCGGTCAGAGCGACGACCAGAACGCCATCGCCGGCACCGTGAGCGCGGCCACCCTGCCCCGCCTGCAGACCCCGCAGCTGAAGGAGCGCGCCATCACCGCCGACGCCTTCTGCACGACCTACATGTCGATGAACACCACCAAGGCGCCGTTCGACGACGTCAACGTGCGCAACGCCGTGAACTGGGCGATCGACCGCTCGGCGCTGGTGAACGCCAGCGGCGGCACGCAGCTCGCCGACCCGGCGTACACGATCATCCCTCCGGTGGTCTCGAGCTTCAAGGACTTCAACCTGTGGGAGACCGACGGCGACAAGGGCGACACCGAGAAGGCCCAGGAGCTGCTCGACGAGGCCGGTCTCTCCGACGGATTCGAGTTCACGCTCGACATCCGCTCGCAGCCACTCATGCAGGGTCAGGCCGAGGCCATCCAGCAGGCTCTCGAGCCGCTCGGCATCACGGTGAACCTCAACGTCATCGACACCTCGATCTACTACGAGACGATCGGCACCCCCGCGCAGCAGAATGACGCCGCGATCACCGGATGGTGCCCCGACTGGGCGTCGAGCGCCAGCACGATCATCCCGCCGCTGTTCGACGGACGGAACATCTTCGAGAAGGGCAACTCCAACCTCGCCCAGATCAACGACCCCGCCGTCAACGACCGCATCGACGAGATCACCGCGATGACCGACGTCGACGAGGCGAAGACGGCGTGGGGCGACCTCGACGAGCAGATCATGGAGCTCTCGCCCGTGGCCCCGCTCGTGTTCAGCAAGGGGATCTTCCTGCCCGGTGAGAACATCGCCGGCTATTACCCGAGCACGAACCTGACGGACCTGACGATCATCGGTCTCAAGGACCCCTCGAAGGGCTGAGCATGACCTTCAGCTCGACATCGCTCGAGTCCGAAGCCACGCCGGCGGGTGACTCCAGTCTCCACACGACACTGGAGTCACCCCCGGCCTCTGGCCGGCGGCTGCTTCGCGCGTTCCTCACCGACTGGGGCGCCATGCTCTCCAGCGCCTACATCCTGCTCATCATCCTCATGGCGATCTTCGCGCCGCTGCTGACGATGTTGAGCGGATGGGGGCCGTACCAGTTCGATCAGTCGGCCATCGACCCGAACCTCGGCGCCATCCCGATCGGACCCTTCGGCGGCATCAGCGCCGAGCACTGGTTCGGCGTCGAGCCCGGCAGCGGCCGCGACATCTTCGCCCGCATCGCCTACGGTGCCCGCGTCTCGATGACCGTCGCCCTCTCGGCGACACTCCTCACCACCGTGATCGGTGTCGTGATGGGCCTGCTCGCCGGATACTTCGGCGGACTCATCGACCTCGTCATCTCGCGCGTCATGGAGTTCCTCATGGCGTTCCCCGCCCTCATCTTCATGATCGCGATCCTCTCGGCCCTCCCCGCCGACAACCGCGTCTTCCTGCTCGTGGTCGTCATCTCGCTGTTCGGCTGGCCGTACCTCGCCCGCATCGTGCGCTCACAGACCCTCTCGCTCAAAGAGCGCGAGTTCGTCGAGGCCGCGAAGGCCTCGGGCGCATCGAGCGGTCGGATCATCTTCCGCGAGATCTTGCCCAATCTGCAGTCCACGATCATCGTGATGGCGACCCTCGCGGTGCCCGGCTACATCGGCACCGAGGCGGGACTGTCGTTCCTCGGCGTCGGCGTCGTGCCGCCTACTCCGAGCTGGGGCCAGATGATCGCCGCCGCCACTCCCTGGTATGCGGTCGACCCGATGTACTTCGTGATCCCGGGTGCCTTCCTCTTCCTCCTGGTGCTGTCGTTCACGACCCTGGGTGACCGCATCCGCACCATCGCCACCAGTGGGGAGGCCCGCTCATGATCCGCATCGTCGGCTCCCGCCTGCTCGGCATGCTCGTCGTGCTGTTCCTGGTCACGCTGTTCACCTACGCGATCTTCTTCCTGCTCTCGGCCGACCCTGCCGTGCAGATCTGCGGCAAGAACTGCACGCCGGAGCGCATCGAGCAGATCCGCCTCAACCTCGGACTCGACCAGCCGTTCTGGACCCAGTTCTGGGGCTACGTCGGCGGGCTGTTCACCGGGCGCACCTTCATGGTCGCCGGCGCCGCCGTCGAGTGCGCGGCCCCCTGCCTCGGCTACTCGTTCCAGACGAGTCAGCTGGTGGGCGACATGATCGTGCAGCGACTGCCCATCACCGCGACGATCGCGATCGGCGCGGCGGTGCTCTGGCTGCTCGGCGGCGTCATCGCCGGCGTGCTCAGCGCCGTGAAGGAGGGCAAGTTCCTCGATCGCTTCTTCGCCGGCCTCACACTCGGCTCGATGTCGATCCCGAACTACGTGCTCGCGCTCGCGCTGCAGTTCATCTTCGTGGTGGCGCTCGGCTGGCTGCCGTTCCCGCAGGCCGTGAAGTTCTCGGACGATCCGGTGCAGTGGTTCCTCAACTTCATCCTCCCGTGGATCGTCTTGGCGGTCGGCTACGCGGCGGTCTACACGCGCCTGACCCGCGCGAACGTGATCGACACCCTGCAGGAGAACTTCGTGCGCACCGCGCGGGCGAAGGGTCTGCAGCCGGGACTCGTCTGGCGGCGCCATGCGCTGCGTCCGGCGCTGACTCCGATCGTCACGATCTTCGGCATGGATGTCGCAGGCCTGCTCGGCGGCGCGGTGATCACCGAGACCGTCTTCGGCCTGAACGGTGTCGGCAAGCTCACGGCCGACTCGATCACCGCGAACGACCAGCCCGTCATCATGGCCGTCACCCTGCTGTCGGCGTTCTTCGTGATCATCGGCAACATGGTCGTCGACCTGCTGTACACCGC
>Ga0308167_1000651_pt1 | contig 55645 bp, 54 predicted proteins | sample PhyCR1_2_FD_202138 | JGI IMG/M metagenome (GOLD analysis project Ga0308167, IMG submission 202138) | Phyllosphere microbial communities from UC Gill Tract Community Farm, Albany, California, United States - DLSLRC.R1 | ecosystem: Host-associated > Plants > Phyllosphere > Unclassified | place... | reverse complement strand
CGCTCGCGGTTCGGCTGCACGAACACCGTCGTCGCCCGCACCCCACGGGCTTCGTCACCCGGTGTGGCCATGAAGGCCGTCGTGCTCACCACCGTGCCGCCGTCGCGGACGAGGGCGACGAGTGCCTCGAACTCCTCGGGCTCGATCGGCGCGAGGTTGAGCAGGACGTCGACCTGTTCCGTCACGGCGTCGAGGAGCGACGACGTGGTGCGGTCGATGACCACGTCCGCACCGGCCGCCCGCACGTCGTCCGCACTGCGGGGGCTCGCCGTCGCGGTGACGTGGGCACCGGCGCGGTGGGCCAGGGCGACCGCGTACTTCCCGACGACCCCACCGGCTCCGACGACCAGCAGCCGCTGGCCCGCCTGCAGTGCGCCCTCGTCGAACAGCGCCTGCCAGGCGGTGAGTGCGACCGACGGGAGCGCGGCGGCGTCGGCGAGCGGGATGCTCGTCGGGGCGGCCACCACCCGGTCGGCGGGGGCGATGACGTACTCCGCTGCGCCGCCGTCCCGCTCCATCGGGAGGAACGCGACGACCGTGTCGCCGACGTCGACCCCGTCGACCCCGTCGCCGATCGCGTCGACGGTGCCGGAGACGTCGTACCCGGGCACGTGGGGGAGCTGCACCGGGATCGGCAGGAAGCCCGCCCGCATCCCGTTGTCCGCTGCGTTGTAGGCCGAGGCCGCGACGCGGAGTCGCACCTGGCCGGCCTCCGGTCGGGGCTGCTCGATGTCGACCTGTCGGAGGACCTCGGGACCGCCGACCTCGTGGAACTGCACTGCTCGCATGATCGTCTCCTGTCGTTGTGCTTCGAATTCGAAGCATCGCGTGAGGACGACGGTACCACTGTTACGAATTCGAAGCAACAGTAGGATGGGGACATGTCCGGATCACCCGCTTCGCTCACGCCGACGCAGCTCAGCGCGTACCTCGCCTTCACCGAGGTGGGCAGTCTGCTGCGGCCCGCGATCGAACAGCAGCTCAAGGACGCGGGGCAGCTGAGCTACGTCCAGTTCCAGCTCCTGGCACGCCTCGGCGACAGCCCGTCCGGACAGCAGCGGATGACCGACCTGGCGGACGGCGTCGTCTACAGCCGCAGCGGACTGACCTACCAGGCGCAGCTGCTCGACCAGCGCGGACTCGTCACCCGGGCACCGTCACCGGACGACGAGCGCAGCACCGTCGTCACGATCACCCAGGCGGGGCGGGACGTCCTCGCCGCGGTCTTCCCGGGGCACATCGCGACCGTCCACGGCCTGCTGTTCGCACCGCTGTCGGACGCGGACGCCGAGGACCTCGCCCGCATCCTCGGGCGGGTCAGCGAGCATCTCCGTGCCGCGCCACCGCGCTCAGCGAGCCGCCGTCGGACGGCCTGAGCCCCTCAGTGCCCGCGGCCGCGCAGGCGGCCGATCCCCAGCACGACGCCGACGACGACGAGGCCCAGCACGAGCCCGAAGACGGCTGACACGGCCGTGTCCACGAGCCAGGTGACGACGGCACCGGCGGACTCGATCGCGTGCTCGATGTGGTGGAGCAGGTCGTACGGACCCGTCCAGAACGTCTCCGCGAGGTTCGCGATGACCAGGTGGCCGCCGACCCAGAGCATCGCGACGGTGCCGACGACGCTGATCACCCGGAACACCGCGGGCATGGCCCGCACGATGCGAGCCCCGGTGCGCCGGGTCCGGCGGACCGGGTGCTTCATCATCTGCAGACCGATGTCGTCCACCTTGACCAGGAGCGCGACGGCTCCGTAGACGACGAGCGTCATGCCGAGCCCGATCAGGGCGAGTGCGCCGACCTTCGGCCAGAACGCGAGGCCCGTGTCCAGGCTGGCGAGCGCGATGAGCATGATCTCGGTGCTCAGGATCAGGTCGGTGCGGATGGCACCGAACACCAGCTTCGGCTCGGTGGTCGTCGTCTCGTCGGACCCGTGTGCCGGACCGTGGTGCACGCCGAACCACTCGGTGACCTTCTCGGCGCCCTCGAAGCAGAGGTACGTCCCGCCGATGACCAGCAGCCACGGCAACACCCACGGTGCGAAGGCGGACAGCAGGAGCGCGAGCGGGATGATGATGACGAACTTGTTGAACAGGCTGCCGAGCGCGATGCGGCCGACGACCGGGAGTTCGCGCGCCGGGGCGAGGCCCTGCACGTACTGCGGGGTGACGGCAGCGTCGTCGATGACCACGCCCGCCGTCTTCGCGCTCGCCTTGAGCGCGGCGGAGAGGATGTCGTCGACGACCGCGAGCAACCCGACTGACATACGTGGTGGTCCTTCCCTGAGGCGCTGTGCCGGCGTACAGACTACTGGGCGGCGACCCGCGTCGTGGCGCCGTCCGACGGCCTGTGGATGACGCTACGGTTTCCCCATGCAGCGCGTCCTCGCAGCCTTCCGGATCGTGCTCGCGGCGGCGTCGCTGGCGGGCATCGTCGTGCAGCTCGTGCTCAGCGTGCAGGCGTCGTTCGGGATCGTGGACTTCTTCAGCTACTTCACGATCCTCGGGAACCTCTTCGCCAGCGTGGTGTTCGTCGTCGCGGCGGTCCGTTCGCTGCGCGGGGTGCCGAGCACGCCGGGCTGGGAGCTCACCCGTGGGGCGGCCGTCGTCTACATCGCGTTCGTCGGGGTGGTGTTCAACACGCTGCTCGTCGGCGCGGACCTCGGCGAGCTCCGACCGTGGATCAACGTCGTGCACCACATGGTGATGCCGGTGGCCGTCGTGCTCGACTGGCTCGTCGACCCACCGCGCTACCGCATCCCGGTGTGGACCGTCCCCGCAGCACTGACGGTCCCGGCCGTCTACACGGCGTACACGCTCGTCCGTGGACCGGTCACGGGGTTCACCCCGTACCCGTTCTTCGACCCGGACGCCGTCGGCGGCTACGGCGCCGTCGCGCTGTACTGCGCGGGCCTGCTCGTCGGGTTCCTCGTGCTCGCCGCGCTCACGCGCTGGGCCGGCAACGTGCTCGGCCGCCGAGCCGCCGTCCGTCGGGGAGCGTCGCGCACGCTCTGACGGCCGACCCGGCGGTCCCGCGAGCAGGGATCAGCGTCCGTCGTTGATCAGCCCGAGCCACCGTCCGAAGGCTCGGGGCTCGTCGTCGTGCAGCGGTGCGGTCGGACGGCACTGCAGCTGGTCGCGGTCGCTCGGCTGCTGGTCGGTGTGGATCATCGTCGCTCCTCGTCGGTTCGCCGGTCCTCGTGGGGCCGGGGATCAGTTCTACGCCGGAGCCGCTGTGGACATTCCCGGGCGTGTCCGACGAGGGCGTCGACGGGTCACTCGACCGCGTCGGGCTCGTCCTCGTCCTCGACGCCCGTCTCGGCCATGCGGTCGCGCAGGTGGTCCGCCATCGCGCCGGCACCCTCGTGCCCGTGGTCGTGCTCGACCTGCTCCACGAGTCCGTGCAGCTTCTCCTCGTTCGTGGCCTCCTCGGCGCCGTCCATGATCGGGTGGGTCTGTTCCTGGTCGCTCATGGGACGGACGCTACGCCGTCGGACCCTCAGGGATCCCGTCGTGCGCGTCGGCGTGCACGCAGGACGGACGACGCCAGCACCAGGCCGGCGGTCAACAGCACCGCCGCCAGGGCCCCGAGTACTCGCGGGTCCGACCCCGTGTACGCCAGCGGACCACCCGCCGAGGACCACCCGCCGCCGTCCGTCGTCCCGGTGCTGCCGGGCCCACCCGGCCCGGCGTCACCGCCGCCCACGACGGGCGGGACCGCTGACGGGGTCGTGGTCGGCGTGCCGTCCGGCGCGGGCGTCGGTGTCGGGGTGCCGGTCGGGTCCGGCGTCGGTTCCGTCCCGGTCGCGCGGTTCACCACCGTGCAGACCACCTCGTCGCCGTCGCCGACCGTCACGGTCGAGCCGCTCACGTCCGCGCCGGTGCAGGTCCACCCGTCGGACGTGTAGCCGTCGGGCCCGCCGGACTCGGCGAGGGTGTAGTCGCCGGCCGGGACGGTCTGACCGGTCACGTCGTCACTGCCGCTCGTGCCGCTGATGGTGTCCGGCCCGGTCGCCGAGAGGGTCCAGTCCTCCGGTTCGGCGGAACCGCCGACGACCTGCTTGACGAGTGTCAGGGAACCCGTCGCGGCATCCGTCGACACGCACGACACGGTCGCGGCGAACGGGAAGCCGTGGATCTCCAGCGGGACGGGGCCGGGACCCGGGTCGGGCGGGACACCGTGCGTGAACGACGCCGCGATCACGTTGCCCTCGATGTTCTGCGTCACGTCCCACCGCAGATCGGCGCGGGGCGCGTAGAGCGTCCCCTCGATCGCGTCCGCGCCGGAGACGTGCACACTCGTCGCCTCGGGGAAGTTCCAGAGGACGAAGGGTGCGTTGGCGCTGGTCAGGTTCGCCAGGTTCGGGACCGTCCCGTCGAACGTCGTGCCGGTGACGTTCACGACGAGCGGTGTGCCCGGTCCGGGGACGTCGTCGAAGGTCAGGAGGGCCAGGGCGTCCAGGTCCGCGGCGGACACCGTGAGGACGTTCGTCCGTCCGGCCGTGATCGGGACGTGCGCTGACGCCCCCTCGGCCACGGGCGTCGCGAGGGGTTCCCCGTCTTCGTCCGTCAGGACCGTCGTCGCCGGACACGTGCCGAGGTCGGCGGACAGCGACCGGTAGACGCCGAACGACGCGCCGAAGTCGAGCACCGACGGGTCCGCCATGCGCGGGACGTCGGCGGCCGGCTGCTGCACCGTGCCCTCGATCCGGGGCGTGGTCTCGGCGGCCCCGCCCTCGGGGACGAGCCGGTAGGGGATCGACGCGCCGTTCTGGTCGGCGTCGAACGCGTCGTACGTCGTCGTGTCGCCGACGTGGGTGAGGCCGCCGTTCAGCACCCGGAGGATCGCAGCGGAGGACTCCGGGAACCGCAGCCCGCCGCCCACGTACAGGTAGGTCGGCGAGGAGTCGCCGGGCAGTGTCGGCGCACCCACCGGGGTCGTTCCGGCACCGATGTTGTAGTTCGTGTCGAACGTCAGGTCACCGCCGGCAGCCAGGGTCCCCTCCGCCTCGTCGGCGGCGAGCCGGACGTCCCCCTCGACGAACACCAGGAAACCCTGGTTGGCGGCGTGCCCGTCGACCGGGACCGTGACCGGGTTCACCGGCGCGACGCTCGCCGCCCGTGCTGGTGCGGTCGTCGGCAGTGCGCACGCGCCGGCTGCGACCGTGGCGACGACCAGCGCGGCGAGCCGCCGGGGCGCCGCGCTCACACGCCCGGCTCCGTCTCCACCGCGCCCGTGGCGTCGCGCCACTCCTCGAAGTACTGCCGACCGATGGCCCGCAGGCTCCGACCGATCTGCGTGTAGTCCTCGTCGCGGAGGTTCGCGAGCGAGACCCGGACGGACCACTCCGGCCCGTCGAAGCCGCCGCCGTTGAGCAGGATGATCCCCGTCTGGTCCGCCAACCGGAACAGGATGTCCGTCGGTTCGTAGTGCTCGCGGAGGAACGCACCGATCTCCGGTCCGCGGAGACGTTCCGCGTAGGCGAGCACGTCGAGCTCGACGTAGTAGCCGACACGGTTGACGTCCTCCGGCAGCGTGACCTCCATGCCGTCGAGCAGGAGCTGCAGCCGACGTCGGATCAGTCCCTGGGCCTCCTGCTTGTAGTGGCCGGTCTCGTCGAGCACGGCGTACGCGGCGAAGAGCAGCATCTGGCACTGCTGCGGGAGCGACAGGCCCGCCGTGTGGTTGAGCGCGACCGACCGGCTGTCCGCGACGAGTCGGTCCACGAACCGGATGTCCCGCGGGTGCAGCGAGAGGGAACCGTACCGGGCGTCGAGTGCGACGAGGTCCTCCTCCGGCAGCGCGGCGAGCCGCTCGTCGAAGACGTTGTCCTGGTTCACCGCGACCACGCCGAGCCGCCAACCGGTCGCCCCGAAGTACTTCGAGAACGAGTAGACGCCGATGGTGTTCCGGGGCACCTCGGCCATGAGCGAGCGGAACCCGTCGATGAAGGTGCCGTACACGTCGTCGGTGATGATGGTCAGTCCGGGGTTGTCGGTGGCGACGACGTCGGCGATGGCGTCGAGGGTCTCCTGGGCGATGCGGACCGAGGGCGGGTTCGTCGGGTTCACCACGAACAGGGCCTTGATCGACGGGTCACGGAGCCGGTCGATCTCCTCCGGCGGGTACTGCCACAGGTGCACCCCGTCGGCGTCCGTCACGCTCGCGTGCAGGTGCACCTGCTCGAAGTCGTACTCGGCGAGAGCCGGGATCTCCAGGTAGGGCGTGAAGATCGGCGTCATCAGCGCGATCCGGTCGCCGCGGTGCATCAGTCGGTTCTCGAGCAGCGAGTCGAAGACGTAGCACATCGCGGCCGTCCCGCCCTCGACGGCGAAGAGGTCCCAGGGCCGGGCGGGCGGCTGCCCGTCCGCCATCTCCTGGACCAGGTACTCGTGAACGATCTGCTCGGCGTGGTGCAGCATCCGGTCCGGTTCCGGGTAGTGGTCCCCGATCACGGAGTCGGCGAGTTCCCACACGAACGAGTCCGGCGAGAACCCGAGGTCGTCGATACCGTGTCGGAGCAGCCGGCGGAGCAGGTCCACACCGGGCTCGCCGTCGTGGTCACCGAGCCACCGCTCGAAGCGTTCGGCGATGCCGTCCTTCTGCGGGACCCCGACGAGTTCGCTGTCCCACTCACGGTTCTCGCGGGACACGGTGAGGGCGAACTGCCCGAGGGCGAAGAACGCCTCACGCGGGGTCGGCGCGATGAAGTTCGGGTTGCCCCGACCGGCGTTGAGCATCTGGAAGGCGGTGCGGGACTCGTGCTCACCCGCGATCCGCTGCAGTTCGGCCTTGAGTTCGAAGGGGGAGAGCTGCTGCAGACGAGCGATCTGCTCGCGGGACACGCTTGCGACGGGCATGGGGGTCTCCTTGCGCTGGTCTAACGGGCCATGATCGCGACGACGACGGCGCCGCCGATGCTGAGGACGATGTTGCCGATGGCGTAGGGCACGGTGAAGCCGAGGAGCGGGACACTGCTCTTCGCGCTCTCCTGCAGGGAGCCGACGGCCGCGGTCGTCGTCTGCGCTCCCGTGAGCATGCCCAGGATGAGGACGGGGTCGGTCTTCCGGAAGAAGAACCGGCCGACGAGCGTCATCACGACGAGCGGCACGAGGGTCACGACGATCCCGGCGAGCAGCAGCTGGACGCCGTACTGCTTCAGGCCGTCGACGAAGCCCGGGCCGGCGTTGATCCCGACGACGGCGACGAAGAGCGTGAGGCCGACGGTCTCGAAGAACCACTGCGCGCCCGGGGGGACGTGTCCGAAGGTCGGGCTCTTCGAGCGGCGCCACCCGAGCAGGAGCCCGACGATCAGCGCGCCGACGCTCGTGGTGAGGGACAGTGGCACGTTGCCGAGCGTGACCGAGGGGACCCCGATCACGGCCCCGACGGTGATGCCGAGCGCGACCGTGACCATGTCGGTCTTCGGGTCGGTCCGTTCCGGGAACCCGACGTACTTGATGCCCTGTTCGAGCAGCGGCAGCGGCCCCTGGACCCGGAGCTCGTCACCGGCGTGCAGCCGGGTGTCCGGCCCGAACGGGATCGACTGCCCACCCCGCGTCACGCGCTTGAGGAAGATCTGGCGGGCCCGCGGCGTCCGCCGGAGGTCGTCGATCGTCTTGCCGACCACGTTCTTGTTCGTGACGACGACGGAGATCTCCTCGATCGGGACGTCCAGCAGCGCCGGATCGTCGACCTCGGTGGCGAAGGAGACGATGTCGTCCTCGATCACGGCAGCGTGGTGGCCGGACACCACGATCACGTCGCCGGGCTCGAGTCGCTGGTCCAGGTGGGGCTCGATGATGGTGTCGCCGTGGCGGAGCCGGGTGATGAAGACGCGGGACCCGACGCGCTCGTCCGACGCGGCCTCGAACGCACCGACGGTCTGGCTGCTGAACGTCGGGGACAGTCGGTACGCCCGCCGGACCACCTGCTGGTACCCGGAGGTCACGTCGGGGTTGTCGTCGTGGACGCCGAGCTGCTGCTCGAGCCGGGCGGCCGCCGCGGGCAGGTCGCGGATCCCGAGCAGCCGCGGGGCCAGCAGGGACACGTAGAGCGCGGCGCCGACGGTGCCGAAGATGTACGTCACCGCGTAGGCGACCGGGACGAGGTCGCTCCACGCCTTCGCCGTCGCAGCGTCCACCGGGAGCCCCGCGATCGAGTCCTGCGCGACGCCGATGATCGACGACTGGGTGAGCCCGCCGCCCGCGAGCCCGGCTGCGAGCCCCGGGTTGTAGCCGAGCACGGTGCTGATGAGGATCGTCGTGCCGAAGCCGACGACGGCGAGGACGACCGCGAACACGGCCTGGGGGAGACCCGAGCCCTTGAGGCCGGCGACGAACTGCGGCCCGAGCTTGTAGCCGAGTGAGAACAGGAAGATGAGGAAGAAGATCTGCTTGACGATCGGGTCGACCTGCAGGTCGTCGCCCAGGACGGCACCGATGACCACCCCGGCGAGCAACGTGCCCGTGACCGCGCCGAGGCCGATGCCCCGGTAGCTGAAGCGCCCGACGAAGAACCCGACCCCGAGCGCCAGGAAGACGGCGATCTCGGCGTGGTCGACGATGGTTTCCCTGATCCACTCCATGCGTGGCTCCCCGGCTCCGGGGGCCCCTGATCCCCCGCTGGCCCAGACCGTATCCCCACAACGCGGGGTGCTCACCGGCAACGCTCAGGTCCGGCCGGCCCCCGCGGGGCACCCCGCGAACCCGCCCGCCCGTCCGTCGCTAGGCTCGCGCCATGGCTGACTTCACCGCTGACCAGGCCGCCGTCGTCCGGATCACCCGCACCGAACCCGGACGCTGGGACCTCACCCTCGTGAGCGTCAGCGGGGTGGACATGGGGCGTGGCCTGTACCTCTTCGACGCGTCCCAGGACGACGCCGAGGACGAGGTGGCCGCAGCGGCCGACTTCGCGCGCGAGCACGGTTTCCGGTTCGATACCGACGCCGTGCAGGCCGACGGTGCGGACACGTTCTGGGCCCCGGTCGTCCCGCTCGACGCCTGACCCTTCCGCGTCAACCGGCGCTGGACAGCTCCACGCGGTCGTGCGCGACGACGTCGAATCGCTGGCCGGGGTAGCGCAGCCCGGCGAAGTACATGTTCGTGTGCGCGACGATCTGCTCGCCGCTGATGCGGACGCCGTCGTGCTCAGCGTCCGTCGTCGTGTGCGCGTCGGCGACGAGCGTCACGTCGAACCCGCGCGCCGCGGCCGCCTGCGTCGTCGTCCGGACGCAGTAGTCGCTCTGCGCACCGGCGACGACGAGCCGCCGGGTCCCGAGCACGTCCAGCACGGCAGCCAGGTCCGTGTCTGCGAAGGAGTCCCGGTAGGCCTTCCGCACCAGGTGCTCGTCCCCTCGGCGTCCGAGCGGCGCGGCGAGGTCCCACTCGCGGGTGCCCTCGGCGAAGTCGCCGTGGTCCTGCACCCAGACGACGGGTACGCCCTCGGCCCGCGCCCGGTCGACGAGTCGTGCCGTCCGGTCGAGCACCCGGTCCGCGTCGAAGCAGTCGGTCACCACACCCTGTTGCAGATCGATGACGAGCAGCGCGGTCGGAGGTCTCACGTCCTCAGTGTGGCATCGTGCGGGAACGTGCAACGCCCCGGGCGATCATCACCCAGGGCGCTGCGGCTGATTCAGTTGCCGAGGTTCGCGATGGCGTAGTCCGCTTCGGCCGGCGTGAACTTCTCGCCGTACTCGGAGACGAGTTGATCACGGATCGCCGCAGGCGACATCGACATCGACTCCTGGTACTCCTTCGCCTTGGCGAGGGCGTTCGCGTTCCAATCCGCGTCGATCGTGTCGACCGCGTACTGCGCCGCTTCCGGGGTGAACTGCTCGCCGTACTCGGACGTGAGCTGGTCGTAGAGTCCTGCCTTGCTCATGTGCATCATCTCGGAGTAGCTCTCCGCCTTGGCAAGGGCGGACAAGTATTCGGTGGGAACGGCCGGGGCATCATCGGTCGACGCTTCTTCGGACGGGGTGGCGTCCTCCGGCTCAGCTGCTGCATCCTCCGACTCGGATGCCTCCTCCTCGCTTCCTCCTGCCGAGGCCGCGGAGGGCGATTCCGCGACCACCGCCGCCTCCTTGAGCGCGTCACTGCCGGAGCTGAATGCCGCACCGATCCCCGCCGCTGTGCCGATCGAGGACAGCACCGCGATCGACCCGAGGACGAGACCGGTGACCGCGAGCCCCTTCGACTGGTGCTTGCGGAGCGCGAGGATCGCGAAGACAACGGCGACGATGCCCACGATCGCGCCGAAGACCGGGATGAGCCCGAAGAGGAACGCTGCGATGCCGACGACCAGAGCGGTGATGGCGAGCCCAGCAGCACGGCGCGGGGCCGTCGGCCCGCCCGGGTACGGGGCGAAGGTCTGGGGTGTTGCGCCCTGGGGCGACTGGTAAGGGGGGAGAGTCGGTGACGTGCCGTTTCCCTGCGGCTCGGGTGTTGTCATACCTCTCAGTATCGTGGAGTTGAGGGATCGCTCATCTTATGTGTGCGCTGTGCGCTTACCCCAGTTCGGGAGGTCCCTCGAACCCGATGAGCCACGTCACGCCGAACGCGTCCCGCACCTGCCCGTCCCAGTCGCCCCACGGCCGCTGCTGCAGCGGGTCCAGGACGACGCCGGCACGCGACAGCTCGTCGAACCACCGGCGGAGCGTGGCCGGATCGGACGCGCCGAGCAGTGAGAACAGCAACCCGCTGGCGGAGAACGGTGCGTCGTCCTGGCCCGCGTCCGCGGCGAAGACGGCGACGTCGCCGACCAGTTCCCCGTGCGCGACCGAGTCCGGTGGGCCGTCGGTCCGCTGGAAGTCCGCGAACGTCGCGATCCGCAGCTCGCCGCCGAACACGTCTGCCCAGTGCGTCAGCGCGGCCCGAGCCGTGCCGGGGAGGATGAAGTACGGGGCGGGTCCGCGTGCGGTCATGCGCGGAGGCTACCGCCCGGTCGGACTGGAGGCACGGTGCGGTCTTGCGCCGCGCCTCCCGTCCGGTGTCGGGTCGCGTCCTAGGCTGCTGCGGTGGACCCTCGTTTCGCGCGCTCGCAGCGCTCGCTGCGCGCAGCTGCCCTGGAACTGGCGGCGCACGCACCCGTGCAGTCGATCTCGGTGACCGCCGTGTGCCGTGCCGCCGGCGTGACCCGGGACACCTTCTACCGGCACGCCGCATCGCCCGTCGAACTCGTCGCCGCGACCCTCGGGGAAGACCTCGCCGAGGCAATCGGTCGGCACGCACCGCTGTCCGGGCTCGAGGCGTTCCGTGCTGCTGAGCGTGCGCTCCTGCAGCACGTCGCGGACAACGCGGCGGTCTACCGCGGTGCCCTCGCACCGCGGTTGCTGGCGCCGCTCCGCGCGACGCTCGAGGACACCATCGCGAGCACGCTGCGGGTGCACCTCGACCAGCACCCGCAGAGTGTCCCGGTCGGTGTCGACCCGGTCGACGGGGGAGCGCTCGACATCGTCACCGCGTACGCGTCGTCGGGGACGGTCGGTGCGTTGGAGCGGTGGCTCGCGGACGACCCGCTGGACGTCGACCGCGGTGTGGCCGTCATCATCGCCGCATCGCCGACCTCCTGGTTCGCACCGTGATGACTATCTGACACCTGCAAGACAGTGGCGTACGGTGGAACCGTGCTCGACGACGAGCACGGAGAGGAAGCACACCATGCAGCACATCCCGTCCCGCTTCGCGAGCAAGGTCGTCCTCGTCACCGGAGGTGTCTCCGGGATCGGCGGCGCCGTGAGCGAGCGCCTGCTCGCCGAGGGCGCCACCGTCGTCGCGGTCGACGTCGCGCCGCAGACGATCGACCGCTTCGTCGCCGAGCACCCCGATGCCGGTGACCGACTCGACACCCGCTTGCTCGACGTCACCGACGCAGCCGCGGTCACGGCCACGGTCGACGACGTCGTCCGGGTGCACGGGCGACTCGACGTCCTGGTGGCGAACGCCGGCGTCGGTGCCGCCGGTGCGGTCGCGGACGTCGACGACGACACCTGGCGGTTCGTCATGGGCGTCGACCTCGACGGCGTCTTCCACGTCGCGCGTGCCGCACTGCCCCACCTGGTGGCGTCCGGGGGATCGATCGTCAGTACGGCGTCGATCTCCGGTATGGGCGGCGACAGTGCGATGGCCGCGTACAACGCGGCCAAGGGTGCCGTCATCAACCTCACGCGCAGCATGGCGGTCGACTACGGGCACCAGGGCGTCCGCGTGAACGCCGTGGCGCCCGGACCGGTCGCGACGCCGCTCCTCCGCCCGATCCTCGACGGCAACGCCGAGGTCCGTGACGCCTACGCCGAGCGGATCCCGCTGGGCCGCGTCGGGGACCCGGACGAGATCGCAGCGGCCATCCTCTTCCTGGCGTCCGACGATGCGAGCTACGTCAGCGGGGTCACGCTCCCCGTCGACGGTGGCCTCACCTCGTGGACCGCTCAGCCGGCGCTGTACTGACAGGAGGGAGAGCGACCATGCGCGCAGCGGTCTTCCACGCCGCCGAGGACCTCCGGATCGAGGACGTCCCGGAACCCACGCCCGGCCCGGGTCAGGTCAAGATCCGCAACGCCTTCGCGGGCATCTGCGGGTCCGACCTCCACATCTACTTCGCCCCGGAATCCGCGGGCATCGACCTCGAGCGCCCCCACCCCGTGACCGGTTCCACGCTGCCGCAGGTGCTCGGCCACGAGTTCTCCGGCACTGTCGTCGAGCTGGGCCCGGGGGTCGCCGACGTTGAGGTCGGGGACCGCGTCGCGGTCTGGCCGATCTACGCCTGCGGCAGGTGCGCCGCCTGCCGTCGGGGTGCGCCGAACGCCTGTCGGACGATCGGGTTCCACGGCATCACCTCGGACGGCGGCGGCATGGCGGAGTACACCACCGTCGCCGCCGACAAGGTGCACGTGCTCCCCGAGGGCGTGGACCTGCGGCTCGGTGCCCTCGTCGAACCGATGGCGGTCGCCTGGCACGCGGTCTCGAGGAGTGGTGTGCAACCGGGGCAGAGCGCCCTGGTCGTCGGTGCCGGGCCCATCGGCATCGGCGTCTGGTTCGCCCTGCGTGCCCGGGGTGTCGACGCGGTCGTGGTCTCCGAACCGAGCGAGGCTCGGCGCCGGGCCATCACGGGTGTCGGCGCGGACCACGTGGTCGACCCGATCACGGCCGACTTGACCGCGGTGGTGGCCGAGGTGACCGGCGGCGACGGGGTCGACGCGGTGTTCGACGCTGCGGGTGTCGGACCGGCGCTCGCATCCGGGCTGGAACAGCTCGCTCCGCACGGCACCGCGGTCGTCGTCGCGATCCACGAGCGTCCGATGGAGTTCTCGCCGACCGCCCTGGTCATGCCGGAGGCGACGATCACCGGGACCCTCGCCTACCTGCAGGAGGACTTCGACGCCGTCATCCAGGCCATGGCGGCGGGGAAGTACGACACCACCGGTTGGGTGGACGAGATCGCGCTGGACGAGGTGGTGGAGACGATCCACGCGCTCCGCGCCGGCCGCGGGATGAAGGCGCTGGTCGCGGCCCGCTGACCAATGGGGCGGACGGGAGGCGCGGGGCGGGGTCGTCCCCGCGCCTCCCGGCCGCCAGCGCGCTGCTCGGGGCCGGCGTGGCGAGCATGACGGATGCTCTACTCTTTGCCGGGTGTCGAGAACCGCGCCCCGGCGATTCCGCAGGTCCCACATCGTCTATCGGGTATCGCTGGTCGGAGCGGCTGCGATCCTGATCTGGTACTACAACGCGTGGATCATCCACCTCGCGGTGCGCGACGGACCGGATCCGATCCTGTTCGCTGCCACGGCGCTCACCGCGGCTCTCGTCCCCGCAGGGCCCGTCCTGCTCCGGCGCTACGAGAACGACTGGTGGCAGCTCGGTGCGATCGTGACCGTCGTGCTGCCCTACGCGGTGGCGGTTGCCGGTCTGGCCAACACGGGGACGTCGGTCGTCCCGGTCCCGGACTGGGTCGCGCTGCTCCTCGCCTACGCGAGCATCGCGATCTCCGTGGTGTTCACGGTGATCGAGGCCATCGCCGACCCGAGACGGACATGGGTCTGGGGAGAAGCCGACTGGGGTGCAGAGGAAGTCTCGCGGTAGCGCGAGCCTCCGACGGAGGCCTCGGCCTCGTCGCGACGAGCAGCCCAGGGACGGATGTCAGGCGGAGGCGAGCGCGACCATCTCACGCACCACGTCGCCCAGCTGCTCGCGCAGCTCGGTGGTCGAGTGCACCGTCGAGCGGTGCGCGACCTCGGACAGCGCCGACATGACCAGCGTGACGAGGGTCCGGGCGGTCTGCTCGTCGGTGCGGGTGGCGACGAGCGCGAGCATCGCGTGGCGGGACTCCGCCATCCACTGCATCACCGTCGGGGCCATCTCGGGCCGGAGCACGAGCAGCTCCTTGGTGCGCCGGCGGTCCTGCGACAGCGGCACCGTCCCCGCGACGAGCGTGCAGACGTCGTCGACGAGTCGCCCGGTGCCGGTCCGGAAGCGTTCGCCGACGGCCTCGGGCGTCTCGACGACGTCCAGGCCCAGCGCGGCGTGCGCCTTGGACGGGAAGTAGTTGAAGAAGGTGCGCGGGGAGACGTCGGCGTCCGCGCAGATCTGCTCGACGGTCACACCGTCGAGACCGTGTTCGGTCACGAGCGTGAGGGCGGCGTCGTGGATCGCGTGGCGGGTCTGCTGCTTCTTCCGTTCACGGAGCGAGCAGGGCTCGGTCGTGGCGACGGTGTCGACGGACAGCGGTGCGCTGGTGGTCACGGTGTGCTCCTCGTGCGCGGGGACGTGGGCCGGGGGCCCGGGAGGTGGGGCGTCCGTCCGGAAGGGGGAGCGGACGGACGCCCCGGTCGGTCACCGACGCTGCGTCGGCGTGGAGCCGGTCATCGGACCGGTGAAGGACCCGGCCTCGGCAGCGGCGAGTCCCGCCTCTGCCTCGAGCTCGTCCTGGGCGGACGGTGCGCCGGCCTCGTCGGCACGCTCCTGCAGTGCCGAGCGCTGCCGCAGCGGCGGCACCCGGAAGAACCAGGTGAGGACGAACGCGAGCAGGATCACGCCGAGCCCGACCCAGTAGATCGTCACGGACGAGGCGTTGAAGCCGGCCATGAACGGGCGGGTCAGACGGCTGTCGGCGCCGGTGAGGAACGACGTGTCGTTGGTGCTCGACGCGCTGTCGCTCGTGCCGGACCCGTCCTCGATCTTCTTCGCGAGCTCGGGGGTGAGCTCGTCGACCCAGTACGTGCGCTGCGCGGCGTTCGACCAGTCGACCGCGACGGAGCCGTCGGACTGCACGCTGGCGTGCGCCTTGTCGGCGACGGCCTGCAGGGCCTGCTGCCGGGCGGCGGGCGTCGCCGCGGCGACCTGCTGCTGGATCACGGTCGCGGCGGCTGAGGCCGGGACGGTGCCCGCGGCGACTTGCTGCTGCACGGCCTGCGTCACCTGCTGCGTGACCGCGGCGTCGGCGGCCTGCTCCGCCTGTGCGGTGGCGTCGTCGAGCTGCGACTGGATGCCCTGTTCGAGCGGCGTGACGATGGGCGTCCAGATCTTCTCCATGGCGCCCTGGTTCGCCTTCGCGGTCGCGACCGTCGGGTTGGTCGCCGCGTCGAGTGCGGCGTGCAGGTCCTTCTCGTTCGCGGTCGCGGTGACGATGTTGGCCGGCATCACCGAGAACAGCACGGAGAGCAGGACGGCGGTGCCGAGCGTTCCGCCGATCTGGCGGAAGAACGTGGCCGACGACGTGGCGACACCCATGTCCCGGGCCTCGACGGACCCCTGCGAGGCGAGGGTCAGCGACTGCATGACCGAGCCGAGGCCGAGCCCGATGAGGAACATGCCGATCATGAGGAACCAGAGCGGCTTGTCGATCGTCATGAACGTCAGGACGACGTAGCCCGCGGAGACGAGGGCGGTGCCGATCACCGGGAAGATGCGGTAGCGGCCGACCTTCGCGACGATCTGACCGCTCGTGATCGACGCGATCATGAGACCGCCGACGAGGGGGAGCGTGGCGAAGCCGGACTCCGTCGGGGTCAGGCCGGTGACGATCTGCAGGTAGAGCGGGATGGTCAGCATCGCGCCGAACATGGCGAAGCCGACGAGGAACCCGATCAGGGTCGCCATCGAGAAGGTGCCCGAACGGAAGAGCTTGAGGGGGATGATCGCCGCGTCGCCCATCTTCGACTCGATGAGGAGCAGGGCGACGAGCCCGACGACGCCGATCACGTAGCAGGCGACGGCGGCAGGGGAGCCCCAGCCCCAGGTGCGGCCCTGTTCTGCGACGAGCAGCAGCGGGACGAGCGTGACGATGACCGCGGTCGCGCCCCACCAGTCCACCTTGGGCTTGACGGCCTTGTCGTGCACCTTCGGCAGGTGCAGGAAGACGATCACCATGACGAGCGCCGCGATGCCGATCGGGACGTTGATGAGGAGCACCCATCGCCACCCGGTGATCCAGAGGATCTCGGACGAGCCGGCGAGCAGGCCGCCGATGAGCGGGCCGATGACCGACGAGATGCCGAAGACGGCCAGGAAGTAGCCCTGGTACTTGGCGCGCTCACGCGGGGCGAGGATGTCGCCCATGATCGCGAGCGGCAGGGACATGAGGGCACCCGCACCGATGCCCTGCACGGCACGGAAGGCCGCGAGCATGAGCATCGAGGTCGACATCGACGACAGCACGGCGCCGAGGATGAACACGACGATGCCGAAGATGTAGAGGGGGCGACGGCCGAAGATGTCGGAGAGCTTGCCGTAGATCGGCGTCGCGATCGTCGACGTGATGAGGTACGCGGTGGTCACCCAGGCCTGCTGGTCGAGGCCGTGCAGGTCGTCACCGATCGTGCGGATGGCCGTGCCGAACACCGTCTGGCCGAGGGACGACAGGAACATGCCCGCCATCAGGCCGTAGATCACGAGGAGGATCTGGCGGTGGGTCATCAGCGGCTGCTGGGCGGATCCACCGGGCGCTGCTGGGGCTCCGGCGGCGTGCCGGCCCTGCTGCACCGGAACGGGTGCGGTGGCGGTCATCGAACTCCTTTTTCGTGCTGTGTAACTTTGCAGACCGCGCAACGATACATCTGTTGATTCCAGAAAGCAACTAAATCCGCCACTACGCTGGCCCCGTGACCGAGGACCGCACCACCGCCGAGCGTCGTCTGCGTGCCCAGCTCGACCGGCTGTGGGTCCGGCAGACCCTGCGGTCGTCGCTCATCGAGTCCCGCGGGGGACTCGACCCGACGGCCCGTGTGATCCTCCGGGCCGTCGACACCGTCGGGGCCGTCCGGTCGATGGCGATCGCGGACGCGACCGGGCTGTCCCGCCCTGTCGTCAGTCGACGCATCGCATCGCTCGTCGAGTCCGGCTACCTGGGGACCGCGCCCGACCCGGCCGACGGACGGGCCAGCCTGGTCTCGATCGCACCCGCTGGACGGGAGCTGTTGGACACGCTCGACGTCGCCGGCGCCGAGGTCGTCGACGACCTCACCCACGCGTTCGAGACGTCCGAGCTCGAGACGCTCGCGGCGCTCCTCGCGCGGCTGAACGACCGGGCCGACTCCGTCCTCGGGATCGGCACGGAAGCGGCGGCCGACCCGGCCTGAGCGCGGGCCGCGCGCTCCGCGCACGTCCGGACGGCGGACGGGAGGCGCGGAGCGGGCCCGCACCGCGCCTCCCGTCCGCCACCGCGCAGCGGTCATCGGTCACGGTCCGGGGTGCATTCGAGATACCGTTTGCGCATGAGCACCGACAGCGCCACCCCCACCGAGACCCCCGACGAGGGGCCCGTGGTGACCTTCGCCGACCTCGGCCTGAGCGACCAGGTGCTCAAGGCCGTCAAGGACATCGGGTACGAGACGCCCTCCGCCATCCAGGAGGCGACCATCCCCACCCTGCTCGAGGGGCGCGACGTCGTCGGCCTCGCGCAGACCGGTACCGGCAAGACGGCCGCGTTTGCCCTGCCGATCCTGTCCCGCATGGAGTCGGGCAGCAAGGTGCCGCAGGCGCTCGTGCTGTCCCCGACGCGCGAGCTCGCGCTGCAGGTCTGCGAGGCGTTCGAGCAGTTCGCGTCCCACATGAAGCACGTCCACGTCCTGCCGGTCTACGGCGGCCAGGCCTACGGCGTGCAGCTGTCCGCGCTGCGCCGCGGTGTCGACGTGGTCGTCGGGACCCCTGGCCGCATCATGGACCACATCGCGAAGGGCACGCTGGACCTGTCCGAGCTGAAGTACCTCGTGCTCGACGAGGCCGACGAGATGCTCAAGATGGGCTTCGCCGAGGACGTCGAGACGATCCTCGCCGAGACGCCCGACGACAAGCAGGTCGCGCTCTTCTCGGCCACGATGCCCGCGCAGATCCGACGCATCTCGCAGCAGTACCTGACGGACCCGTCCGAGATCACGGTCAAGACGAAGACGAAGACCGCGGCGAACATCACCCAGCGGTACCTCATGGTGTCGTATCCGCAGAAGGTCGACGCCCTGACGCGCATCCTCGAGGTCGAGGACTTCGAGGGCATGATCATCTTCGTCCGCACGAAGAGCGAGACCGAGACGCTCGCCGAGAAGCTCCGCGCCCGCGGGTACGCCGCCGCGGCCATCAGCGGCGACGTCGCGCAGGCCCAGCGCGAGCGCACGGTCAACCAGCTCAAGTCCGGCAAGCTCGACATCCTCGTCGCCACCGACGTCGCCGCCCGCGGCCTGGACGTCGACCGGATCACGCACGTCGTGAACTTCGACATCCCCGTCGACATCGAGTCGTACGTGCACCGCATCGGTCGCACCGGTCGCGCCGGTCGGAAGGGTGACTCGATCAGCTTCGTCACGCCGCGCGAGCGACGTCTGCTCGCGGCGATCGAGCGCCACACGAAGCAGCCGCTCACGCAGATGCAGCTGCCGACGATCGAGGACGTCAACGAGACGCGTCTGACCCGCTTCGACGACGCGATCACGGCGGCGCTCGAGCAGCAGGACCGCATCTCGGCGTTCCGCGACGTCATCGCCCACTACGTCCGGAACCACGACGTGCCCGCCGACGACGTCGCCGCGGCCCTCGCCGTGGTGGCGCAGGGGGACTCGCCGCTGCTGCTCGACCCCGCCTCGGACGACCTCCGTGCGCAGGTGGACCGGGACGGCGCCCGCGGGTCCCGCCCGGACCGTGACCGCGAGGACCGGGGTCCCCGTCGCTCGCAGCCGATGACGGCGTACCGGATCGAGGTCGGCCGACGGCACCGGGTGGAGCCGCGGCAGATCGTCGGGGCCCTCGCGAACGAGGGTGGGCTGCGTCGCGACGACTTCGGGGCAATCCAGATCCGCCCGGACTTCTCGATCGTGGAGCTGCCGACCGACATGGACGCCGGCGTGCTCGACCGACTGGCCGACACCCGGATCAGCGGGAAGCTCATCGAGATCAAGCCGGACCGCCGCGGCGGGGGTGGCGGCCGCCGGTACGACCGGGACGACCGTGGTCCGCGTGGTGGCGGCCGGTACGACCGCGACGACCGCGGGCGCGACCGGGACGACCGGGGGCCGCGTGGCGGTGGCCGGTCGTACGACCGTGACCGGGACGACCGTCCGTCGCGGAAGCCCCGGCACCACTGACGACCGGTCAGCCGACGGTCGCGGTCCTGCGACACACCTCGTCCCAGGGGGTGGGCTCCATGCCGAAGTGCGCTCGTGACTCGGTGTCGTCGAGCACGTAGGGCCTGGTCCACTGGTACCCGAGTTCGGCGACCTCGCGCATGAACGGGACGACGAGCCCCGTCGCCCGCACCAGCCCGATCGGCAGTCGACGGACCCGTACGGCGGGCCCACCCGCTGCCGCCAGGACGTCCGTGAGCGCCTGCTCCTGCGTGACGGGGGCGTTCGTCGGTGCGTGCCAGAGCCGTCCGTGCGCCTGCTCGTCCCCGGCTGCGGCGACGAGCATCCGGGCGACGTCGAGCACGTCGGTGAAGGAGTGCGGCAGGTCGGTGCGTCCGATCATCGTGACGCCGCGCCCGCGCAGTGCCGTCGGCAGGACGCGGGTGACGTGTCCGTTCGCGCCGATCCCCGGACCCATGTAGTCGGACGCGCGGACCTCGACGGCCCGGACCTTCCCGGCGCGGTGGGCGGCGAGCGCGTCGGCCCACAGGCGTGCACGCAGGACGCCCTTGTGGTCGGTCGCGGCGTCGGGCAGGTGTTCGTCCATCGGGCCGTCGACCGGTCCGTACGGGTACAGGTTGCCGGTGATCGCGTACACCGCCCCGGTGCGCTCCGCGGTGGTCAGGAGTGCCTGCGCGAGCGGCGGCCACGTCCGTTCCCACTGCGTGTAGTCGCCGGGGTTGGCGCAGTTGTAGAGCACGTCCGTGCCCTGCGCCGCGCGACTGAGGGCGTCGGCGTCCGAGGCGTCCAGGGCGAGGTGCCGGACGCCCGGCAGTCCGGTGTCGCGCCCGGACCGGGTGACGACGGTGACGGTGTCGCCGCGCTCGGTGAGGAGCGTTGCGACGTGGCGGCCGACGGGGCCGGCGCCGATGACGAGGTGACGGGACACGGGTCCTCCTAGTTCGGGAGAGCGGTGCTCTCGGAAGGGAGTCTGCACCCGGTCGCGGCAAATTGCAAGAGCACCGCTCTCTGTTGTGTGCAGTGCTCTCGCATGGCAGGGTGGACGGATGGTCGACCCCGCCCCCACGGCGCGTGCTCGTGCCCGCGAGGCCGTGCACGCGAGCATCCTCGCCGCCGCCCGCGCCCGGCTCACCGCCGAGGGCCCCACGCAGCTGAGCCTGCGCCAGGTCGCGCGGGACGTCGGCCTCGTGTCCTCGGCGGTCTACCGGTACTTCGCGAGTCGTGACGACCTGCTCACCGCGATCCTCGTCCTCGACTTCGACGAGCTGGGCACCGCGGTCGAGGACGCCGACGCCGCCCGACCCCGGACCGACGTCGGCGGCCGCTGGACCGCCGCCTGCCGGGCGATCCGGACCTGGGCGATCGCGCACCCGGGGGACTTCGCGCTGCTCTACGGCTCACCGGTCCCCGGCTACGTCGCCCCACCGGACACGATCGAGCCGGCATCGCGGACGACCCACGTGCTCGTGCGCGTCGTCGCGGACGCCTGGCGGAATCGCCACGCCGACGGATCGGCGTGGCGCGGGACCCCCGTTCCGCCCCCGTCCGCACCCGGGGCCGTCGGTTCCGCCGTCGCCGACGCGATCGCCTACGTCGCCGACCGGGGGTTCGCCGACGACCTGCCGGACGAGGTCGTCGTGCGGACGCTGATGGCGTGGACGACCGTCTTCGGCGTCGTGTCGTTCGAGCTGTTCGGACAGGCCGTGGGTTCGGTGTCCGACCCGAGCGCGTACTTCGACGAGGTCACCGCACGGCTCGCGTGGGACATCGGGTTCGACGTCGCCCGCTGAACCGTCTCGTCCTCCGAACGCGATCGAGCGGTCCCCGGTGTGCCGCGACGGGTCGACATGCTGACAGTCGTCCCACCACTGCGGTAGACAGGTCCCTACGCCCCGACCGACCCGACGGTCACGGCGCGACCGACGACAGGAGCGATCAGGAAGGGCCGCGATGACCGCGCTCGACGTCAGCCGCCAGGACCGGCGCCGACTCACCACCGGCACCCCGCGGCGCAGGCTCCTCGCCGTCCGCACGGTCGCGCTCCTGGCGTCGATCGCGGGCGTGAACTACATCGTCTGGCGCTGGGTCGCGTCCGTGAACTGGCACTCCTGGTGGATCGCGGTGCCGCTGGTCCTCGCCGAGACGTACAGCGTCATCGACTCGCTGCTCTTCGCCTTCGGTGCCTGGCGGCTCCGCGAGCGCGGTGCGCCGCCCGCACCGCCGCGCGACCCCGTCACGGTCGACGTGTTCATCACCACCTACAACGAGCCGGTCGACCTGGTCGTGCGGACGGCCCGCGCCGCCAAGGCGATCAGCTACCCGCACGAGACCTGGATCCTCGACGACGGCAACCGGCCCGAGATGCGCGCTGCCGCCGAGTCGCTCGGCATCGGCGTCATCACCCGTGGGGCCGACTGGGTCGACCGCCCCCGGCACGCCAAGGCCGGCAACCTCAACAACGCGCTCCTGGCGACGCAGGGGGAGTTCCTGCTCATCCTCGACGCCGACCAGGTGCCGGACCCCCGCATCCTCGACCGCACGCTCGGGTACTTCAAGGACGAGCGCATGGCGCTCGTGCAGACGCCCCAGTGGTTCGAGAACGTCCCCCGCGAGGACCTGCTCGGCAGCCAGGCGCCGCTGTTCTACGGTCCCATCCAGCAGTCGAAGGACGGGTGGAACGCCGCTTTCTTCTGCGGGTCGAACGCCATCCTCCGCCGCGAGGCCCTCATGCAGCTCGGCGTGACGCGCTACGTGCGCGAGGTCGAGGCTTCGGTCCAGCGCACCATCAAGACCTCCCGGAAGCTGCTCGACCGTGCGCGCCAGTCGGAGACCGACCCGCGCGTGCTCGCCGCCCTGGACGAAGCCGAGCAGGTCGTCGACCGGGCGCGGGCCGACGTGGCCGCCGGGGAGCCGCTCGGCGACGTCACCTACGCGTTCCAGCGCGGGATCGACCAGATCGCGTACCGGTTCGCGGCCGACGACCTCGAGTCGGTCCGCCGCGACCTGCAGGAGCTCGCGGCGATGTCAACCGACGCCAACACCTTCGCCGGACTCGACGACGCCGCGCTCGACGTGCTCGGACAGCGCGGGGCGTCACCGGTCGCCGCCATCGAGTCCATCGCGGTCCTCGCCCGCGCGCTCGACGTCGACCGCGGGGACGAGGCCCAGCCGATCATGCCGCTCGCGACGATCTCCGTGACCGAGGACATGGCGACGGCGATGCGGCTGCACGGCCTCGGCTGGAAGTCCGCCTACCACGACGAGATCCTGGCGAAGGGCCTGGCGCCCGAGGACCTGCCGACCATGCTCGTCCAGCGGCTCCGGTGGGCACAGGGCACCATGCAGGTCTTCTTCCGCGAGAACCCGCTCGTGCAGCGGGGACTGTCCTGGGGGCAGCGACTCATGTACTTCTCCACGATGTGGAGCTACCTGTCCGGGTTCGCGGCCATCGTCTACATCGCCGCGCCCGTGCTCTGCCTGTCGTTCGGCGTCGTCCCGGTCCAGGCGTACAGCGTCGACTTCTTCGTCCGCCTGATCCCGTTCCTCGTGCTCAACCAAGTCCTGTTCTGGGTCGTCGCCGCCGGCCGGCCGACCTGGCGCGGCCAGCAGTACTCACTCGCCCTGTTCCCGGTGTGGATCGAGTCCGTGACGAGCGCCTTCGAGAACGTCTACCGCGGCAAGCCCCTGGGTTTCCGCGTGACGCCGAAGGTGCGGGACGAGTCGGACCAGAAGCCACGGTGGGACCTCGTGAAACCGCAGCTCATCGCCATGGGGGCGCTGGTCGGCGCCCTCGTGCTCATCGGCATCCGGTACCTCACCGGCCAGGCGTCGGGCATCGCACCGCTCGTGAACACCGCGTGGGTCGTCTTCGACCTGTTCATCTTCAGCATCGTGATCCGGGCGGTGCGCTACCGCGGACCGGACACACCCCAGTCAGCACACGAGTCGAGCACGGCCGGAGGACCCCTGTGACGAGCACCGACACCACGTTCGAGGTCCCGGCGACGGTCGAGTCACTCGACGTCGTGCAGGACCGGTTCCAGCAGTGGTGGGACTCGCTCGGCACGGACGACCTGCGGCTCCGCATCTCGCTCGAGACGGCCCTGGCCGAGATCGCCGCGAACATCGTCGAGCACACCCGGAAGACCGACCGCGAGGCGGGTCGGCGCTACTTCGTCGAGCTCCGGTCGACGGACCACGAGTTCCTCGCCGTGCTCACCGACAACGGGCTCCCCGCGGACGTGGACCTCGCGGCGGTGACGATGGCGGGTGTCGACGAGGAGAGCGGCCGGGGCCTCGCCATCGCGATCGCCGCGCTCGACCGACTCGAGCACCGGCACGAGCACGGGCACAACGTGTGGACGCTGGCGTGCACCCGGTGACGGGGGCACTGCGTCGCTGGAGCGTGCGGACCGCGGCGCTGCTCGTCGTCGTCGCGACCCTCGTGGTCGGGGGTGCGCTGCCCGCCTCGGCGGTGGAGACGCCGACGCCACCCGGCGGTCCGAGCGCGGGGGAGCGGTGGTTCGGACCCGACCTGGACTGGGGGTCCGACGCACCCGACGGGTACGAGGGACGCCTCGGCGCGACCCCCTCGGTGTACGGCGTGTCCGTCGACTACCCCGTCGACCGGTCGGCGCGGAAGGAGCTCCTCCGGGCCACCCGTGCCGCGGCCACCCAGGGTGCGGTCCTCGTCGTCAGCCTCGAGCCGGACCGTGCGCTCAGCGCCCTGACCCGGTCGGACGCCACCCGCGCCAACGACCTGTTCGAGGAGATCCGCGCGCAGTACGGACAGAAGGTGCTCGTCCGGTTCGCGCCGCAGATGAACGGCACGTGGGAGCGCTGGGGACAGGAGCCGACGGCGTTCGTCGAGGCCTTCCGGATACTCGCGTCGGTGGTGCACGGCGGCACGTCCGACGCGGCGATGGTGTGGTCACCGTCGTACGGTGCCGGCTACCCGTTCGGGGACTCCGCGGGACGTCTGCGCGACCTGTCGGCGGACGACGTCGACGCGCTCGACACGAACGGCGACGGGCAGCTCACGTCCGCCGACGACCCCTACGGTCCGTACTGGCCCGGCGCGTCGAGCGTCGACTGGGTGGGGCTGTCGATGCTGTACTTCGGCAAGGGCAAGGCCACCGCAGCGGCCGGACGCGACGTCCCGCTCACCCGCAACGACGTGCCCGAGCAGGGCGAGGTCCAGGCGCGGTTCGACGAGACCTGGGGCTACGACCAGCCGCAGACCCGGGGGACCTTCACCGACCGGTTCGCGGTGGGCGAGGACCTGCCGATGCTCCTGGACACCGGCGCGCTCTACGACCACTCGCTCCGGGGTGACGGCGAGCTGCAGGTGAAGCAGGGCTGGTGGCGGCAGGTCATCGCAGCCGTCGAGGACCAGCCGCAGGTGCAGGCAGTGACCTTCCTCGAGACCAACCGGCGTGAGCCCGAGGCCGGCAACCGTGTCGCGGACTGGCGCGACACGGCCGACCGGGGGATCGCCGGATCGTTCCGCACCGACCTCGAGGACTCGGGGACGTTCACGTTCGGGCCGGTCACCGAGCGCATCACGGCGCAGCAGGGTGCGAGCGCGACGTCGCAGGCGTACGAGACCGGCGGCGACCAGATGGCGTGGATCGTGTGGACGGCCACAGTGCTCGCGATCGTGTTCCTGCTCAGCGGTGTCGTCGGCCGGCTGCTGCCGAGCTGGCGCTACCCGGACGACGGCAAGCCCGGGCGCGACCTGCGCCTCGACCTGTTCCGCGGCTTCATCATCCTCGCCGTGGTGATCACGCACATCGAGATCGGCGGGCCGTACTCGTTCATCACGCTGCACGCGGTCGGTGCGATCACGGGCGCCGAGATGTTCGTGTTCCTGTCCGGCATGGTCCTCGGCATGACGTACCCGTTCGCGATCAAGAAGTTCGGGGAGTGGGCCGCCGCCGTCGGGGCCTGGAAACGCGCCCGCAAGCAGTACCTCGTCACGCTCGGGGTGATCGCGGTGGTCTTCGCGCTGAGCTTCGTGCCGTTCCTGAACACCGACGCCATCACCACGTTCACCGACCGGGGGACCGGGACGGACGGGGTCGGTGCCGAGGGGCGGGTCTACGACCTCTACCCGAACGCGATGCAGCTGCTCGCCTACCCGCCGCCCTGGTACGCGATCCGGCAGTTCCTGCTGCTCGAGATGGGTCCCTGGCCGTTCAACATCATGGGCCTGTTCGTGGTGCTGAGCCTGTTCATCCCGGTCTTCATGTGGGTGATCCGGCGTGGGTACTGGTGGGCGCTCCTCGCGGTGAGCTGGGCGCTCTACGTGTTCCAGGCGCTGAACCCCGGGTTCCGGCCGCTCGACTCGCAGTTCGAGGCGGTGTTCCCGCTGCTCACCTGGCAGGTCGTGTTCACGCACGGGCTCGTCCTGGGGACCTACCGCCGACAGGTCATCGCCGCGCTCACGGGGCGGCTCGGCAAGGTGCTCATCGGCGTCGCCATCGTCGGTTACACGGCGTTCCTGCTGTACGTCTGGGCCGCCCACCAGTTCGGTTTCACGCCGGTGCCGTTCCCCGCGTCGATGTACGAGTCGCTGTACAACACGGCGTACCAGCGGGTGGACCTGCAGTGGGGTCGTCTGGTCGACATCGCGTTCTTCGCGATCGTGTCGTACGCGATCCTCACGGTGTTCTGGAAGCCGATCGCGAAGGTGATCGGCTGGCTCTGGATCCCGATCGGGCAGGCGAGCCTCTACGTCTTCGTCTGGCAGGTGTTCTTCGCCCTGGCGATCGCGTCGATCCCGGGTGTCGACTGGGGCAACTTCTGGATCGGCTTCGTCACGCACTCGCTGCTGATCCTGCTGGCCTGGTACATGGTGCGGAAGAAGTTCCTCTTCTCGATCATCCCGCGGTGAGTCAGCCGGCGCGGGAGGGCGGGACCGCCCCGCCCGCGAGCACCGCGACCGTCCGGGCCCGCAGCTCGCGGACGAAGGCGCGGTCCTCGGGCTCCAGCGCGTCGTCGGGCGCTTCTTCGGACATGATCGGGACGCCCGGCGCCAGGAGCATCCGCACGGTCGTGCGGTACCCCGCGGTGTCGACCGTCGGGACGGTGACGAGGTCGCTCAGGCGGCTCTGGTTCAGCGCCACCGCGTACTCGAGGACCGCCGATGCGGCGGCATCACCGACGAGCACCGACGCGAGACCGTAGAGGAGGTGCTGCATGACGACCGATCCGACCGGGCTCCGAACCGGGATCTCCGATGCACCTGACCACGATCGACCCTAGGCGGTGCGGCTCCGGGCCACCTCGGCGACCCGCTCGATCCGGACAATCGCGTGCGTGCACGGCGGGCGCGGTCCACGGGCCTACCGACGCAGCGTCACCTTCGGGTACTCGCCGTACCGCGCCACGTATGCGCCGGAGAACCGGCCGAGGTGCGTGAACCCCCAGCGGCGCGCGACCTCGGCGACGGTCGTGCTCCCGGGCTCGAGCTGCTCGAGTTCCTGCCGGGCACGGTCGAGACGGACCGTGCGGAGGTAGGTCATCGGGGTGGTGTCGTAGATGCGCTGGAAGGAGTCCTGCAGCGCGCGCACGCTCAGGTCGGCCACCGCGGCGAGGTCGCTCACCGTCACCGGCAGGTGCGCATTCGCGTGCACGTGCTCCACCGCCCGGCGGATGCGGGCGTTCCGAGGCAGGAGCAGTGCCGGTGGCAGGGGGTCGAGCAGCGGCGGGTAGAGCCCGAGGAAGGCCGCGGCGGTCTCGCGGGTGGCCTCGTGCCACGCCAGCGAGGTCGGTTCCGTGTCCCGGAGGGTGGCCGACGCTGCCGCCAGTGCGTGCTGCCACCGTCGGACGAGGCGCGCGGTGGGGACACGGCGGTGGTCGAACCGCAGGTCGCGAGCGTCCAGGTCGTGCCGTTCGCGCGCGACGTCGCGGACGAGCCCGCGGTCGAGGTGCACGAGTCGCTGGTCGTAGTCGGCGAAGGTGAAGACGAACTCGCGGTCGGGCGGGAACAGCAGCGGCCGGTGCAGCGTCTGCGGGACGGGGTCGCCCTCGACGTCGACGACCGATGCCCCGGCGTCGATCCACTGGACGACGTAGTCCCCGCTCGGCGGGATGTCACCGCGGAGGAAGCCCGACATCTGGGAGCGTCGGAACGACACCCGCTGGTCACCGGCGGCGCCGTAGCGGTAGCCGTACGGTACGTCGGTGTCGCGGGTGTGCCAGTGCTTCCCGGCGTAGATCCCGGGCAGGGTCGCCATCGCGGTCTCGGCATCCGAGCCCGCCACCTGGAAGCGGACGACCGAGGACCGTCCCGGACCGGTTCGCCGCCTCACCGCTCGTCCTCCGCGGTCCACGCGCGCTGGTGCCTACGCTGCTGTGCGGGGTGTGCAGCATCGAGGGAAGCGCGGGTACGGCGGGCATGGGCGACGACAGCAAGGACCGCGCGGGCAGCGGCGACCTGGACGTGATCGCGGCCCTGACGCGCATGGAGGCCGCTGATGCCGCGCTGCGACACCGGCTCCGGGACCGTCTGCACGTCTCGGGCGGTGACGTCGTGGTGCTGCAGTTCATCGGCCGTGCCGAGACGGGCGGGCGGGACGTCCGCGTCGCGGACCTCGTGCGGCACCTCGGGCTCAGCAGCCCGGCGGTCACCGCGACGACGCAGCGACTCGAGCGCGCCGGGCACCTGGAACGCGCGCCGCACCCGAACGACCGACGCAGCCGGGTGCTCCGGCTCACGGCGGACACCCGCGCCGCGTTCACCGCTGCGCTGGACCACACCAACGAGCAACTCCACGAGCTGCTGTCCTCCTTCTCCGACGACGAGCGCGCTCGCTTCGTCAGCATCATCGAACGCGTCACACAGGCCCTCGACGACGGCGCTCCGCCACCGCCTGCAGAACAGTAAGCGGCGACGCGGCCCGGGACCCGACGCTTGTCCTCGATGCGCGGATCAGTCAGGATTCTACCTTTCCACGGGGGCGACGGACGGGAGGCGCGGCTCCAGACCGCGCCGCGCCTCCCGTTCGCGCTCCCTACCCGCCGTGACGGGCCGTCAGCTCACGTCGCAGCACCTTGCCGCTCGGCCCGAGCGGCAGGGACTCCACCACGTGGTAGACCCGCGGGTACTTGAACGCCGCGACCCGCTCCCGCACGAAGGCGTCCAGCGCCGAGGTGTCCGTCACGCCGTCGCGCAGGACCACGGCCGCGTGGACCTCCTGCCCCTGCACCGGGTGGTCGACACCGAACACCGCGGCCGCCGCGACGTCCTCGTGCCGGTGCAGGACCGACTCGATCTCCGACGGGTAGACGTTGTACCCGTTGCGGAGGATGAGGTCCTTCTTGCGGTCGACGATCGTCACGTACCCGTCGTCGGACAGCAGGCCGACGTCGCCGGTCCGGAGGAACCCGTCGACCATCGCGGCCGCGGTCGCGTCGTCGTCGTCGAGGTACCCACGGAACAGGTTGTGCCCGCGCACCACGATCTCGCCGGTCGCTCCGGCCGGCAGCGGGACGATCCGGTCCTCGACCTCGGCGTCCGCGATGACCACGTCGACACCCCAGATGGCCGGACCCACGCTGCCCGCGCGGCTCGGGACCCCGCGGGGGTTCACCGAGATCACGGGCGAGGTCTCGGTCATGCCGTACCCCTCCTGGATCGGTGCGCGGAAGGTCGTCTCGAAGCGCTCGAGCACGGCGGACGGCAACGCGGCGCCGCCGGAGACCGCCCAGCGGAAGGGCGGGCGTTCCGGGTGGGTGCGCGCCGCCTCGAGCAGCGCGATGAACATCGTCGGCACGCCGAGGAACGCCGTCACCCGCTGCTGCACGCACAGTTCGAGGGCGGTCGCCGGGTCGAACCGTGGGAGCAGCACGATCGTGGCACCCCGGCGCAGGGTCGTGTTCATCACGACGGTCTGCCCGAAGGTGTGGAACAGGGGCAGGCCGCCGAACACGACGTCGTCCTCGCGCAGGTCGAACAGGTCGATGATGCAGACGTTCGCCTGCTCGACGAGGGCGAAGTGCGTGCCGACGGCGCCCTTCGGCAGTCCCGTGGTCCCGCTCGTGAACAGGACGGTCGCCGGGTCGAGTGGGTTGGTGCCGACGACCTGCTCGAGTGGCTCACCCTCCGTCGCGAGGTGCGCGAGCGTCAGCTCCGACTCCGTCACCCCGTCGGGGACGGTTCCCACGGTGACGACCAGTGCCCCGGTGTCGGCGGCGGCGGGGCCGGCCTCGGGCAGGACCGTCCCGGACGCGATGAGCACACGCGCGCCGGACCGTGACAGGACGTGGGTGATCTCCTCCCGCTTGAAGAGCAGGTGGATCGGCACGACGACGGCGCCGAGGGAGAGCACCGCGAAGTACGAGACGATGAACTGCGGGATGTTCGGCAGCATCACCGCCACGCGGTCGCCCCGGTCGATCCCGCGGGCGCGCAGGCCGCCGGCCGTCGCCCGCACCTGCTCCCAGAGCTCGCCGTACCGCAGCTCGTGCACTCCGTCCGGCATCGCCGTCACGACGGCCGTCTTGTTGCGGTGCCGTCTCGCGCCCTCGGCGACGATGGTCGCGACGTTCAGGGTCCCCTGTCCGAGTCCGTTCACGGGGCCGACGCTACCCACGGGGTGCGGTGCGCGCCCGGGTGGAGGCGACGATCCGCGCCCGGCGACCGTGCACGGCCCGCCGATCGCGAGCGATGTCGCCCCGCCCGTGAGCACGGCGCGGCGGTTCCCCGGGGAACGGACGGGAGGCGCGGTGCGGGTCGGACCCGCACCGCGCCTCCCGGGGCGGTCCGTCAGGCGCGGCGGCGGCGTGCGGCCAGCGCGATGCCGAGGCCGGCGAGGAGCGCGAGCGCGCTGCCCGCGGCCAGCGGCAGGACCTCGGCGCCCGTGAACGCCAGCTCGCCGGTGGGGTCGCCCGTCACCGGGTCGGTGACGAAGGCGAACGTCGCCCAGGTCGCGACGGACCCGTCGGCGCGCTGGGCGACGAGGGTGTGGGTGCCGTCCTCGAGGTCGACCGGCAGGCGGAGCGTCAGGACGCCGTCGTCGTCGGTGGGGGCGTCGCCGAGGTACTCCGGGTCGGAGTGCACGAACCAGTCGAACGGGGTGCCGGCGAGTTCGCGGGGGACGGTGACCGTGACGGTGCCGGCCTCGGTGTCGACGGCGTTCACCCGGAGGGTGTGGGTGGCCTCGGTGAGGGTCGACAGGTCGGCGGCGATGGGGGCGTCGTCGGCAGGAGCGGTCGGGTCGGAGCCGGGCGTGGACGGGTCGGAGGGGTCCGTGCCGGGCGTGGACGGGTCGGAGGGGTCCGTGCCGGGCGTCGTCGGCTCGGTGGGGTCCGTGCCCGGCTCGGTCGGGTCGGTGGGGTCGGTACCGGGGTCCGTCGGGTCGGTCGGGTCCGTGCCGGGGTCCGTCGGGTCGGTCTCGCCTGCCGGCTTGTGCAGCGTGACCGTGTCGACGACCGACAGGTCCTCCGAACGGTACGTCGTCATCGCGATGGTGTCGCCCGTCACCTCGACGTTCGTGAAGTTCGGCGTGTACTCCTGGTTCTGCACCGCGGAGAAGTCGAACACCGTGTCCTTGATGTCGTAGTACTTGCTCCCCGACGACGAGTTCGCCGTGACGTAGAGCACCTCGTCGCCGGACGGCGTGACGTCCTCGGAGACGGGCTCGTCCGTCCCCACCGGGGTCGTGCCGCTCATCAGGTAGCTGCGGACGTAGACGTGGTCGTGCCCCATGAGCACGAGGTCCACGTCGAGCTCGCTCATGGCCGGCGGCAGCTCCGCGCGGCGCGTGACGATGTCCGAGTCGGACGAGTGCGACGCGACGCTGTAGACCGAGTGGTGGAACGTGACGACCTTCCAGCGTGCCTCGTCCCCGTGCTCCTCGATGACCTTCCGCGCGAACTCGGCGTGCCCGGCGTCGTCCATGTCGTTCGAGTTGAACGAGATGTAGAGCGTGTCACCGTACGTGAACCAGTAGTCACCGCCGGCGCGCGTCGCGTCGGGCTTGCCGTACTCGGTCGTGACGTTCGGCAGGGCGAAGTGCTGCTCGTACGCCAGGCTCGCGACGTCGTGGTTGCCGATGTTCGTGACGAGCGGGATGCGCTGGAGCTGGGCCGGGGACAGGAACCCCTCGTACTGCGCCTCGTTCGATGCGGTGTTCACCTGGTCGCCCGCGGAGAACACCATCTCCGAGCCGGGGAACGCCTGCTCGGCGGCGTCGAGCGTGTCGACCCACCCCTGCGTGTCGCTCGCCACGTTGCCGGACGCACCGATCTGCGCGTCGCCGATGAAGACGAACGAGTAGTCACCGTCGCCGTCACCGGTACGGAACCGGGTCACCGTGCTCCAGCCGTCCGCGTCACTGCCCACGCGGTACGCGTACTCGGTCGAGGGGGCGAGCCCGGCGAGGGTGGCGTGGTGGTACTGCTGCCCGTCCGTCGCGGTGCCCGAGGTGCTCGCGACCTCGGTCGCGCCGGAAGCCGGGAACGCGCCGTCGACGAGCTGCGCGGCCGGGACGACCTGGGCGACCTCGTCGGCGGCCGAGTCCGAGTACCACGCGAGGTTGCGGGAGGACTCGTCGGCACCGATCGTCATGACGACGTCGGAGATCTGCGCGGGGGTCGCCGCGTCGACGGGGGTGAGCGACTCCATGTCGAAGTAGACGTCCGAGCTGTTGGACCGGCCCTGGTAGAGCGCGACCGCGACGTCGTTCGTCCCCTCGTGCAGCACCGACGCGTCGACCGAGAAGGTGCTGTGGTCCGGGTCGGAGCCGTTGTCGCCCGCGTACTGGACGTTCTCGGTGACCGCGGAGTCCTCGAACCCGGCCACGCGCTGACCGTTGACGTAGACGACGAGCGCGTCGTCGTAGACGACCTCGGCCGTCAGTGACTTCCACGCCGCGAGGTCGGTCGCGTCGGCCTCGAACGAGGTGCGGAAGAAGTACGTGGGGACGTCCGTGCCGTCCTCGAGGTACTGGTCGAGCAGGGTGTCGACGGCGAGGCCGCCGCCCATGCCGGTCGCGGCGCCGTTCTTCGCGCCGAACGAACCGGCGCCGGTCTTCCAGTCGCCGGCGGGCAGGGCGCCGGTCGTCCACGCGGTGCGGTCGTCCTGGCCGGCGGCCGGGTCGCTCCCGTCCTCCAGGTACTGCCAGTCCGTCACGCCGGACTCGACGAGCGGGGCTTCGTCCGCGGTCGCTGCCGGGACGGAGCCGATGAGCGTGGTGGCCGCGAGCGCGGCGAGGGCCGCGGTGGTGGCGGCGACGGCGCGCCCGGTGCGCCGCCGTCGGGCGGGGTGCTGCGAGGTCATGGTGTCCTTCGGTCGTGGCCCCCTCGTGAGGACCTCGGACATCCGACCGGTCTGAGTTGACGCACAGGTTTCCGGCAGTCGTACGCGGGTGGAACTGTCGGACCGTGTCCTGCAGCGGTTCCCAGGGTCGCTTGGTTGTGTGGTCTCACAGCGAGCGCACCACCACACGTCGAGGAGGACGGATGGCGATCGATCGAAGGCTCTTCCTGCTCGGGGGCGCAGGGGTCCTGCTGCTGGCGGGCTGCTCCACGCGCCCGGAGCGCACGAGGGTCGAGGACTGGCCGACCGACCCGCCCGAGGGCGACGTGACGATCAGCTGGTGGGCCGGCCAGGTCGCGTCGAAGGACGGCGGGGACCTCCGGCGCCGGCTGATCGCCGAGTTCCAGAAGGAACACCCGAACATCCGGGTGCGCATCGTGAGCGCGCCGAGCGACACGGACACGAACCGCACGAGCCTCACGACGCAGATCGCCGCGGGGAGCTCGACCCCCGACGTGTACCTCGGCGACGTGGCCTGGCCCGGTCAGTTCGCGAAGAACAAGCTCGCGACGCCGGTGAACCAGCTCGTCGGACCGGACTTCTTCGACCAGTTCCCCGAGGGCCTGCGACAGGCGGCGAGCGTCGACGGGACCTACTACATGTTCCCGCTCTACATCGACGAGTCGTTCTTCCTGTACCGGAAGGACCTGCTCGACAAGCACGGCTTCCAGGTGCCGACCTCGTGGGAGGAGGTCAAGGACACCGCCGCGAAGCTCGTGGACACCGGCGACGTGAGCTACGGCTTCGCGTTCCAGGGCGACGTGTACGAGGGCCTGACCTGCAACGTCACCGAGTTCGTCGCGGACGCGGGCGGCTCCCTGCTCAACGACGACCTGAGCCGTCCGGAGACGACCAGCTCGGAGACGAAGCGTGCGTTCGAGTTCATGCGGTCCCTCGTCGCGGACGGAGCGAGTCCCCGGGCCACCCTGACCTACCAGGAGCAGGACACCAACGACGCCTTCTCCGGCGGACGAGCGGCGTTCCTCCGCAACTGGTCCTACGCGTGGGGCATCGCGAACGGCCCCGACTCCGCGGTCGCCGGCAAGGTGGGCCTGGCGGCCCGCCCCACGTTCGCCGGCACGGACGAGCACCACTCGACCATCGGCGGCTGGGGGAACTACATCAACCCGCACACCCAGCAGCCCGCCGCCGCGCTCACGTTCGCGAGCTGGATGTCGAGCGAGACCGCGCAGCAGTTCCTGACCCGCGAGGGCGGCGTGCTCCCGGCTCGCAGCGCGAGCCTCGTCAGCGACGACGCGAAGCGGCAGCAGCGTCCGACCTACGACACCGCCGCCGGCATCACGCTCGTGCCCCGCCCGACCTCGACGGCCTACTACCCGAAGGTCTCGCAGGGCGTCTACCAGAACGGCAACAGCATCCTCGGCGGGCAGACCTCGGTCGACCGCGGGACCAGCGCGATGGCCTCCGCCATCTCGCTCGCACTGCAGGGCGAGGCGCTGTGAGCGCCGCGACCGCATCGCGGAACAGCGGCCGACCGGGAGGCACGGGGCGCGCCGACGGGTTCCGTCCCGTGACCGCGCGGTCACGGCTCGACCGCATCCGTGCGCGCGGCGCATGGGGGTTCGCAGCCCCGGCGCTGCTCGTCGTCGCAGCGGTCACGATCTTCCCGGTCGTGTACTCGATCGTCCTGAGCTTCGCGGACGTCGAGGTCGGCTACGAGGGCTTCTCGATCCGGTCCTTCGGGCTCGGCAACTACGCGGCCCTGCTGCAGAGCGCCGACTGGTACCGGGCGCTCGGCTTCACCGTGCTCTACACCGTCGTGACCGTGTTCGTGGAGCTGGTGCTCGGCATGCTCGTCGCGCTCGTGCTCGAGCGGCTCGGGGCCACACGAGGGTGGATGCTCGCGCTCATGCTCGTGCCGTGGTCGCTCGTCACGATCGTCAACGCCCAGCTCTGGAAGTACATCTACGACTCGACGTACGGCGTCGCGACGTGGTTCTTCGGCCTGTTCGGTGACGCCCCGGTGATCCTCGGCGAACCGGTCCCCGCGATCACGGGGCTCATGGTCGCCGACATCTGGAAGACGACGCCGTTCGTGGCGATCATCCTGCTCGCCGGCCTCGTGCAGATCTCCGAGGACCACTACGAGGCGGCCGAACTCGACGGTGCGAGTGCCTGGCAGACCTTCTGGCGCGTGGTCCTGCCGCAGCTCACCCCGACCCTGACGATCGCGGTCCTGTTCCGCATCCTGCAGGCGTTCGGGGTCTTCGACCTGCCGTTCGTGCTGACGAACGGCGGACCGGGCACGGCCACGCAGTCGCTCGCGATCATGGGCTACAAGGTGCTCTTCCAGGACATCAACATCGGGCCCGGCGCGGCCATCGCGACGTCGACCGCGGTCATCGTCGCGGCCGGTTGTCTGCTGTTCCTCCGGGCGTTCCGGAACCAGGCGAAGGGAGGGGACGTCTGATGCCCCGTCAACGCGTGCGCAAGGGCTGGCGCAAGTGGGTCAACACCGTCAACGTCAGCGGTGTGGTCATCGCGGTGCTCACCGCCCTGCCGCTCTACTGGCTCGTCTCGACGTCGCTCAAGCCGGCGTCCGAGATCTCGAAGTCCCCGCCGACGGCGTTCCCGCAGTCCTTCACGCTCGACAACTTCGTCGTGGCGTTCCGGGACAACGCGCTCGGTCAGTACATGGTCAACAGCGTCATCGTGTCCGTGTCGACGACGGTGATCGTCCTCGCACTGTCGTTCCTGGCGGGCTACGCGCTCGCCGGCCGGTGGATCCGAGGGCGCACGGCGATCATGACCTCGTTGCTCATGCTCTCGGTGTTCCCGGCCATCGCGGTGCTGACGCCGCTCTACCTGCTCGAGCGGAACCTCGGCCTGCTGAACTCCTACCCCGGCCTGATCGTGCCGTACGTGGCGTTCAACCTGCCGTTCGCGATCTGGATCATGCGCAACTACCTGCAGGGCATCCCGTCGACCATCGAGGAGGCCTCCGAGATCGACGGCGCCGGCGCCTGGCGGACCGTGCTGTCGGTCATCCTGCCGATGTCGAAGCCGGGCCTGTTCACGGTCGGTGTCTTCACGTTCACGGCGTCGTGGAGCGAGTTCCTCATGGCGCTGACCTTCAACAGCGAGAACTCGTTCCGCACCATCCCGGTCGGCATCGCCCTGTTCGGCACCCAGTTCACGGTGCCGTTCGCGCAGATCTTCGCCGCGAGCGTCGCGGCCACGGTCCCGATCGTGATCCTCGTGCTCGTCTTCCGCCGGTCGATCGTCTCCGGCCTGACCTCGGGCGCGGTCAAGGGGTGAGAAACACGTTGAATCCTCACGTGTGATCCGCGAGGATCGAGAGGAGACGTCGAGACAGCGGCCGGGACCAACCACCCCGGCCGTCGTCGCAACCGAACGGCGTCGGGGATCAGGAGTACGGCAATGGCTCACAGCAGCACACCCGATCGCGCTCGGAAGCGCACGAAGTTCTTCGCCCTCGCGGCCGGCGGCACCCTCGTCGTCGGCGGCCTCGGCTACACGCTCGCGTCGTGGACCGACACCGAGTGGGTCTTCGGCGGTGACGGGTCCGGCGGCGGCGGGATCGGGACCTCGGGCTTCGAGGTCGAGCAGAACACCACGGCCCCCTTCGCGGCGGCGGGCTTCGTGTCGGACGAGACGAACCCGGGTGGAGCGCTCGCGTTCTCGGTGGACGCGCTCGCACTCTCACCCGGAACGGTGACCTACGCTCCGGTCGCCCTCCGCACGACGGCGGACTCGATCGCGGGCGACGTCGTCCTCCGCGCTGCCGTCCCGGCCACCGGTCTGGCCAGGCAGGACGACGGCGACCTGCTCTGGGACGCTCTCCGCGTCCGCGTGGCGACGACCACGAGCACGACCGCGGCGTGCGACGCCACCGCGTTCGCGACCCCCGGCGCCGTGATCGCGGACGGTGCCCTCGGCACGACGGCAGCGACCGCGACCCAGCGTCTGGCCGCGGCCGGGGCGTCGACCCAGGTCTACTGCTTCGAGGTCTCGCTGCCCGAGAGCCCAGCCCTGCCTGCGGGCACCCCGGTCGACGTGCTCCAGGGGCGCACGGCAGCACCTGCGTGGCAGTTCGCCGCCGAGTCCGACTGAGCCCCGTGACCGGGACGCCGACGTCGGCGGAGAGCGAGCAGCCCGCCGCCGCGTCACCACCGCGCCGGACGTTCGAGCGCGTGCGCGCCGTCGTCGTGGCGGTCGTCGGGACGATCGGGCTGGCGTGCGTGCTGGCCTGGGCGGCGGCCGCGCTCGCGGGCCTGTCCTTCGTCGTCGTCACCACCGGGTCGATGGCACCCACGATCCCGGCGGGAGGCATCGCCGTCACGCACCGTGCGGACGCCGCCGACCTCGCGCCGGGCGACGTCGTCACGGTCCCGCGGCCGGGCTCCGACCTGCCCGTCACCCACCGCGTCGTCTCCGTGGACCGCGTGCCAGGCGACGAAGCGGCACGGTCGCTGACCCTCCGGGGCGACGACAACGACACCGACGACCGCGACCCGTACGTCGTGCGTGAGGCCGGGTTGGTCCTCGTCCACGCACCCCGCCTGGGCTCCGTCCTCGTCGCGCTGACGTCACCGCCAGCACGAGGCGCGGCGGTCGCGGCGGTCGGCGCGCTCGTCGTGTGGGCCTTCTGGCCGTCACGGCAGCGGGAGGAACGATGATCCCCCGCGCAGCGCTCGCTGCCGCTTCCGCGCTCGCGGTGCTCGGGGTCGGCGCGTCGACGGCCGCTGCTGCCGCGACGGACTGGAGGCCCGTTCCCGAGTCCGGCGCACCGGGTCACCTCGTGCTCGAGACCGGCCCGAGCCCGCTCGTGCTGCCCGCCCCGGGTACGGCCGACCCCGTGCACTGGCAGGTGCGGACACGGGTGGAGGAGTCCGGTCCCGTCGTCCTCGACGTGGAACTGCGGAAGGACGGCCGTGCGGCGCGCGAGCCCTCGGGCCTCGTGGTGTCGGTCGCGTCCTGCGACGAGGAGTGGCGCGACCGACCGTCCGGCGAGCCGACGTGCGGCACCGGCGGCACGCTGCTCCTGACGGGGACGCCCGCCGACGACTGGGCGGCCCGGAGCCCGGTCGTCCGCATCCCCGACGGCGACCGCGACGGCACCGTGCACCTGCTCGTGACGATCGGTGCGGAGGAGCCGACCGACCCCGCGCTCGTCGGCACACCGGGACGCGTCGGCGTGGGCGTGACCGCCCGGTCCGTGGACGGCGATCCGTCGGGGAACCGGGAGGAACCTCGGGTGCTGGCGTTCACCGGTGTCCGGCTCGTCGGGCCGGTGCTGCTCGCGCTCGCCGCGATCGTCGCCGGCGCCGCCCTGCGGCCTCGTCGCGGAGCGCTGCCGTGAGCTCGTCACGGCGGGGGAGGCGCCGCGGTGCGCTCCTCACCGGTGCCGTCCTCGTCACCGCGCTCCTCCTGCCCTCCTCCGTGCCGAGTTCGGCCTCGTGGGGCGACCGCGAGTGGGTCGCCGGCGGCCTCGGTACGTCGTCGTTCACGTGCGGCACGGACAGTGACTACACCGCCACGGCCACGAGCCGGTTCCTCAGCGGATCCCTCGCCGGGGTCGACCTCGACGACGTGGCGACCGTCCGCGGAGTGTCCGTCGCGAAGACCGCGGACGATCCGGCCGCCGTCGAGCCCGTCACCGCGCCGGAGATCGGCACCGGCACACCGTTCACGCAGGCGTTCGGGAACCCGCTCGACGTCGGACTCCTCGGTGACCTGGCGGGCATCGACCTGACAGGACTCGCCGCCGGGCTGCCCGCCGGCTCCGCGGGTGCGGTCAACCAGGTGGCACGCGCCTCGGGCACGGGGGAGTCCGTCGCGGCATCCGGTCTCGTGGCCGACTCCGGCGGCGTCCTCGTCACGGACACCACACCGGAGGCCGAGCTCCCCGAGCCGGCGTCCGTCACGCTCGGGCGGGCGCTCCCGGGCATCGCGGACGTCTCGGACGTGTCCCTCGACGTCGGCGCGGTCGGAGCGAGCGCCGCGCTGGACGGGTGCGGTGCGCTGCGGCAGGACGTCTGGGGCTCGGTCGTGGACCGGACCCTGCGTGCCAACCTCCGGACGGCGGTGCAGCAGGTCGCCGACACCGCGGAGAGGGCCGTCGTCGAGCGTGACTACGGAGTCGCGAGCCTCGACCTCCGGGTCGACTCCCCCCTCGTCGGGGCCCTCGTCACGGCCGTCCACCAGACGGTCGCCGACCTCGACGCCGCCGTGCAGGCGCTCGGGGGGTCGAACGGCGTGCTCGCGCAGACGATCAACCGGAGCATCCTCGGCGTCCTCGGCACGCTCACAGGTGGGCTCGGACTCGGGACCGTCGGCGGCACGGTCGTGCTCGACGGCCCGGACCTCGCGGCCGCGGTGGACCCGCTCCTCGCGGGTCCCGTGCAGGACGACGGCGGCACGCTCGCCCTCGACCTGACCGCGGGTGCGGTGCGGGTGGACCTCGCGCACCTGCTCGGCGACGACCGACAGGGACTCAACGACCTGCCGCCGAACCACGAGGTCGTGCTCGACGCGGTGACCCTCGGTGCGCTCGCCGACCGGCTCGGTCAGGTGATCGACGCCTGGGCGGACCGGGTCACCGATGCGCTGACGGCGGCGATCGGGTCGATCCACCTCACCATCGCGCTCGCGGCGGACCTCAGCGCCCCGATCCTCGGCGTCCGGTTGAAGATCGCCACGCTGTCGGTCGGCGTGGACACAGGGCTCGACGCACTGATGTCCGGGCAGACCCGGCTCGGCGTGGACGTCGCCCTGGTGGGGCTGAACCTCGGCGGACTCCTCGGCGTCGTCACCGGTCTGGCCACCACCCTCGTGAACCCGCTCACCGAGGCCGTCGTCGGAACCCTCGGTGAACGCTTGACCGGCCTGGTCAGGTCGCTCGGCGCGACGCTCACGACGACGATCGGTGGGCCGGTCGTCACCGCGACGGGCGCCGTGCTCGCCGGTCTGCCCGCCGTGCTCTCGGTGCGGGTGAACGTGCAGGAGGACACGCCCGGCACGGTCGAGGGCGGACGCGCGACGACCGGGCGCTACAGCCAGACCGCACTCCGTCTCACCATCGCGGACGGGCTCGTCCCCGGCGGGCTCGCGCGGGTCGACCTGGCGACCGCCGCAGTCGGTCCGACGGCGGTGCCCCTGGTGCCGCAGCGCGCGTGACCGGATGCGCCGTGCCTCCCGGCCGCGGACGCCGAACGCCCGCCGACCGGACTGGTCGACGGGCGTTCGTCGGTTCGGGTGGACGCCGCGTCAGCGGCGCCGCGGGTCGCGCGCGGTGTCGGTGAAGAAGTCGTCGTACAGCCCGGCGCCGTCCTGCAGCTCGCCGTACTTCCAACGCTTCCGCATCCGACGGAACGTCTCGATGCGCACCGGGTCGATGCCCGGTGCTGATTCGTACATACCCATGGTCCTCCCCGTTCTGTCAGTACCCCCGAACGTGGGGGTCGTCACAGGCGACGGTACGGACGCGGTGGCTTGACGTCCGGAGAAGTAGGTAGCAAAGTTACCTAATTGCGCTTGTTGGACAAAGCGTCCGGAAGGGGGCGCGAGCGCCCGTAATCTGCCGTCAGGAACCAGGGGAACCGAGATCGATCGCCGCGATGACGCGGTCGATGATCCGCACGAACCTGGCCCTGTCCCGATCCGAGAAGGAGGCCATCAGGTCGTGCAGGTGCTTGTTCGTGCCGTCCATCGCGTCGGTGTACGCCTGCCGGGTCTCGGGGGTCAGCTCGATGTGCCGGCTGCGCCCGTCCTCGGGGTTCGGGACCCGGGTCAGGTGTCCGGCTCGTTCGAGTCGGTCCACCATGCCGGTCACTGCCGGGCCGGTCAGGCCGAGGTGCGTCGACAGGTCCTTCACGCGCACGGCGCGGTCGGCCGCCTCGGCGCGGGCGACGAACTGCAGCACCGTCAGGTCGCCGCCGGAGACGGACAGGTGCTCCCGCAACCGGCCTCGCAGGGCGGCCACCGCGGCCTCGAGTCGGGTCAGGGCGGCGGTGAGGTCGAGTTCGCTCACGCGATCGCCCCCTCGGTGCTGGTCGGTCCCGCGTCACGATACGCCGGGCTCACGGACCCAGCCTATCCAGATAGCGAGGGCCGTGACGTGTTCCGGACAGGCGCAGCCGGATCGGAGCGCTCGTGACCGACGCAGCACCGTTCGCGCAGTTCGGCGCAATGCCGGCCGAACCCGTGCGGTTCGAGGTCTCCGGGTCCGACCCCGAGCAAGCGTCGCGCGACCTCGCGCGGGTCCACGGCGCCGAGCACTGGCACGCACGACGCACGAGCGACGAGTTCTCGTACCGCTACACCGCCGTCGGTGACACCGAGGTGACGATCCGCCGGTCGCAGCTGCACGGGTCCGTGCGCGGCACGATGCCCGCGGGAGACGACCTGGTCGTGCAGTGGATCACGAGCGGGTCCGTGGAGCTCGACCCGCTCGGCGACCGGATCGCGATGCAGCCCGACCTGCCGACGCTCTTCCCGACCGAGCGGGAGTTCGCCTTCGTGGCTGCCGACTACGACCAGCGACTCGTGCACCTCGACCGCGAACTCGTCCGGCAGACCGCGGCCCGGCGCCACGACCTGGGCGACCAGACCCTGCGGTTCGACCACACCCGCCCGCCCGAGCCCGACGCACTCGGCGCGTGGCAGGCGGCCCTCGCCACCCTGTCCCGGGCGCTCCGCTCGGGCGGCGCCGAGTCAGCGGCGTGGCAACGGGCGAAGGCGGACGTCGTCGAGGTGTTCCTCGACCTGTTCCCGCCGGAGCTCGACGAACTCCCCGCGGTCCTGGGGCTGCCCCGGAACGCACGACTGCGGGCCGCCGTGGAGCACATCCACGCGCACGCGGCCGAGGACGTCACAGTGGGCGAGCTGTCGGCGGTCGCCGGACTCAGCGTCCGGTCCGTGCAGGAGTCCTTCCGCCGGGTGTTCGACGTCTCACCGTTGACGTACCTGCGGCAGGTGCGACTGGACCGGGTCCGCGCGGACCTGCTGTCCACCGACCCGCAGGCAGGGGCGGTCGGCGACGTCGCCCGACGGTGGGGGTTCACCCACCTCGGCCGGTTCTCGGCCGCGTACCACCAGCGCTTCGGCGAGTACCCGAAGCAGACGCTCCGCCGCTGACGACCCGGCCGCGGTCAGACGATCGCGGCGCTCCGCACGCCGGGGAAGCCGACCCGACGGCCCGTGGGTGTCTCGACCACCGTGACCAGCACGGTGTCGCAGCCGCGACAGCGTGCCACGGAGCCCATCGGGCTCCGGTGCACGCGGGTCACCGCGAGGAGCCCTGCGGTTCCGCACCCGGCACAGCGCAGCCGCGCCGTCGTCGCGTCGGTGCCGAGCACGTCCGTCAGGACCCCGGCCAGGGCGTTCCCGTCGACCACGGACATCACGACCCCCCGAACCGCTCGGCGCGGACCTCGGTCACGTCGTGCCCGAGGTCGTCGAGCCAGCGCAGGACCTGCTCCACGAACGGGGTCGACCCGCACACGTACACCAGTGCTCCGGTGTCCGGCGGCAGCACGGCCCGCTCCAGGGCCTCACGCGTCAGCCGCCCGACCGGGACGCCCTCGGGCGCGCGGCGGCTGTACACGTTCGTCAGCTCGAACGGCGCAGCGGCCCGGAGCGCGGCGTCGAGCTCGGCGCCGAAGAACACGTCCTCGGGGGTCCTCGTGGCGTACAGCAGTCGGAACGGACTCGGGTCGCCGGCCTCGGCGTGCGCCGTGACCATCGGCAGGAGCGGCACGATGCCGGACCCACCCGCGATGAGCTGGACCGGTCGCGGGTCCCCGCCCGGACGCCAGACGAACCAGCCGCCGAGCGGACCGTGGACCTCGAGTGCGTCGCCCACCTCGACGGCGTCGACGAGGAACGGCGAGACCTCGCCACCGTCGACGCGGTCCACCGCCAGCGTCACCCGGGTGACGTCGCCTGAGGACGCGATCGAGTAGGACCGCGTCGCCTGGTAGCCGTCCTCGGCCGTGAGGCGGAGGTCCAGGTGCTGTCCCGGGTCGTTGCCGGGCCAGGTCGGGACGTCGAGGACGATCCGGCGTGCGTTCGGGGTCTCGGGCGCGACGGCGGCGACCGTCGCGGGGTGCCACGCCGGCCGTCGACGCGGCGGACGAGGCGGGGCGGACGGGCGCCGCGCCTCCAGGCGGACGTCGCTCACCAGTACCGCTCTTCCTTCCACGGGTCGCCGTGCATGTTGTAGCCCGCGTTCTCCCAGAACCCGGGCTCGTCGTCGGACTGCATGACGATGCCGCGCACCCACTTGGCGCTCTTCCAGAAGTAGAGGTGCGGGACGAGCAGGCGAGCAGGGCCGCCGTGCTCGGGGGTGAGCGGTTCACCGTCGGCTTCGAACGCGATCCAGGACTGCCCGTCGAGCAGCTCGTCGAGGGGCACGTTGGTCGTGTACCCGCCGAAGCTGTGCACCATGCAGTAGTCGAGCGAGGTCTCGACGTCCTCGAAGAAGCGGTCGAGCGGGACGCCGCGCCAGGGCATGTCGAGCTTCGTCCAGTGCGTCACACAGTGGATGTCGACGGTGACGTCCTCGACGCCCAGCGCCTGCGCCTCGTCCCAGGACCACGTGTGCAGGCCCGCCTCGGTGCGGATCGAGAAGCTCCACTCCTCCGGTTCGATCTCGGGGGTCGCGCCGGCGGACAGGACGGGCCAGTCACGGACCAGCGTCTGCCCCGGGGGGATGCGGGAGTCGTCCTGGTCGCGGCGGTTGCCGCCGAACCCGCGGGTGAACATGGCCATGAGGTGCTCCGTCGTCGAGGAACCGGTGGTCACGATCATCCCGGGTGGACGGCGTCGCAGCAAGGCCCCGGTGGGGGTACGGTGCGTGCCATGATGTCGCGGTGGTGACCGACGACGGACGAGCGCTCCGACGGGCGGCCCTCGACCTGCTCCGCACGGCGTGGCCCCCGGCGGCCTCGGCGGTGGGGGGCCTGGTGTTGCTCGCCGGGGCACTGCAGTTCCCGCACGACTCCGCCGTGCTGCGCGAGGACACGGCGGTCCGTGAGGAGGGGACGGCCGTTCCCGCGACGATCAGCCGCGTCGACACGGAGCGGCACACCGGTCGTCGTTCCGGCTGGACCGAGTACACGCCGGTCGTCGCGTTCCGCCTGGACGGCCGGGACCGTACGGTGGAGCTGCCCGCGTACACGGTCCGCGACGAGCCCGGCACGTACGTCGCAGGGGAGCACGTCACGGTGGTCGTGGACGACCGTGCGACTCCCGGCCGCCCGGCGGCATCGGACCTCGCTCTCGCGACACCGGGATCGAGGGGCCGCGTCGAGGGTGCCGTCCGCGACGACGTGGTGGCTGCGACCCTGGGCGCGGTCGCGACCGCGGCCGGGGTCGTGGCGCTCCTCGTGCGACGACGACGTCGCCGCGCGGCGCGCTGACGGACGGGAGGCGCGGGACCGACCCGACCCGCGCCTCCCGTCCGTCCGCCGTCAGCCGACGGCGTCCCGGTAGCGCTCGAGCACCTCGGGGTGCGGGTCGGCGTCCACGGTCGTGGTGGTCACCGGCCAGTCCGGGAGCGCGCCGGCGAGGGCCCACGCCGCCTGCCGCGCGGCGCCGGACGCGACGTACTCGCCCGGCTCCGGCAGGTCGACGTCACGGCCGAACACCTGCGCGGCGACGACGCGCACGGCCTCGTTCCTGGCGGCGCCGCCGATGAGCAGCAGGCGGCCGACCCGGACCCCGGTCGCCTCGACGGCGGCGAGGCCGTCGGCCAGGGCGCAGAGCATGCCCTCGACGGCAGCGCGCGCGAGGTGCGCCCGGTCCGTCGTCGCGGGCGTCATCCCGTGGAGCGACGCGGTGGCGTCCGGCCGGTTCGGCGTGCGTTCGCCGACGAAGTACGGCACGAGCACGAGCCCGTCCGCTCCCGCGGGCGCTCCGAGCGCGAGCCGTCCGAGCTCGTCGTGGTCCACACCGAGCAGACCGCCGATCACCTCGAGCACGCGGGCGGCGTTGAGCGTCGTGACGATCGGGAGGCGCGACCCGGTCCCGTCGGCGAAGCCCGCCACGGTCCCGCTCGGGTCCGTCACCTCGGTGTCGGTGACCCCGAAGACGGTGCCGCTGGTGCCGAGGGACACGGCGATGTCGCCCGGTCCCAGGCCGAGGCCGAGCGCTGCCCCGGCGTTGTCGCCGAGGCCCGCGCCGACGACCAGGCCGGTCCGGGCGACGGAGCCACCGGGCAGGTCGACGTCGACCGACAGGGTGCCCATCGCCTCGTCCGGAGCAACGACCCGCGGCACCACGACCGCGTCGCCGTCCCCGGTCTGCGCGGGACGCATCGCTCGGCCGAACGCGAGCTCGAACAGGCCCGGGTCGTACTCGCAGCGCACCGGGTCCCAGTACGCTGTGCCGCTCGCGTCGGAGGCGTCGGTCGCCAGCGCGTCGAGGTCCGGCCCGAGCGGGCTCTCGTCCGCCGGGCCGTACCCGCGCAGCCGCCACGACAGCCAGTCGTGGGGGAGCGCGACGGCCGCGACCCGCGCTGCGTTCTCCGGTTCCTGGTCGCGGAGCCAGCGCAGCTTGGTGCCGGTGAACGAGGCCACCGGGACCAGACCCGTCCGGGCGACCCACGCCTCCCGGCCGAGCTCGTCGACCATCTGCGCGGCCGCGTCGGCGCTGCGGACGTCGTTCCAGAGGAGTGCGTCGCGCACGACGCGACCATCGGCGTCGAGCGCGACCATGCCGTGCTGCTGCCCGGCGACCGCCACGGCTGCGACGTCGTCGAACCCGCCGGCGTCCGCGATCGCGGCACCGAGCGCGTCCCACCAGTGGCGCGGGTCGACGGACGTGCCGTCCGGGTGGGCCGCACGGCCCTCCCGGACGAGCGCGCCGGTCGACGCGTCGCGGATCGTGACCTTGCAGGACTGGGTCGACGAGTCGACCCCCGCGACGAAGGTCACCGAGCGCCCATGAGGTGCTCGATCGCGAGCTGCTGCAGGCGCACGAAGCCGAAGCCCTTGCCGCCGAAGTACGCGTCGGCGTCGAAGTCCTCGTACGCCGAGCGGTCGGCGAGGAAGTCGTCGTACGACTCGCCGCTGTTCAGCGTCGGGGTGCTCAGCTCGTCGACCTTCGCGGCGGACAGGGCCTCCTGCACCTCGGGGTCGGCGCGGAACGCCTGCGCGCGCTCCTTGAGGAGCAGGTACATGCGCATGTTCGCCTTCGCCGAGTCCCAGACGCCCGTGATGTCCTCGGTGCGGCTCGGCTTGTAGTCGAAGTGCCGGGGGCCGTCGTACGCGGGGCCGCCCTGCGGTGCGCCGTGCTCGAGCAGGTCGACGAGCGAGAACGCGTTCTGCAGGTCACCGTGACCGAAGACGAGGTCCTGGTCGTACTTGATGCCGCGCTGCCCGTTGAGGTCGATGTGGAAGAGCTTGCCCTGGTAGAGCGCCTGCGCGATGCCGGCCGTGAAGTTCAGGCCCGCCATCTGCTCGTGGCCGACCTCGGGGTTGATGCCGAACAGCTCGGGGCGCTCGAGCGTCTCGGTGAAGGCGATCGCGTGGCCGAGGGTCGGCAGGAGGATGTCGCCGCGGGGCTCGTTCGGCTTGGGCTCGATGGCGAAGCGGATGCCGTAGCCCTTGTCGGTGACGTACTGGGCGAGCAGGTTGACGGCCTCGCGGTAGCGCTCGAGGGCCGCCTGCACGTCCTTGGCGGAGTCGTACTCCGAACCCTCGCGACCGCCCCACATGACGAAGGTCGACGCGCCGAGCTCGGCGGCGAGGTCGATGTTCCGCAGGACCTTGCGCAGTGCGAACCGGCGCACCTGGCGGTCGTTCGAGGTGAAGCCACCGTCCTTGAAGACCGGCGCCGAGAACAGGTTGGTCGTGACCATCGGCACGACGATGCCCGTCGAGTCGAGCGCGCCCTTGAGGCGGTCGATCTGCGTCTGGCGCTCGGCGTCGGTCGAGCCGAAGGCGAAGAGGTCGTCGTCGTGGAAGGTCAGGCCGTAGGCGCCGAGCTCGTCGAGCTTCTCGACCGCCTCGACCACGTCGAGGGCCGGGCGGGTGGGGCCGCCGAAGGGGTCCGAGCCGTTGTAGCCGATGGTCCAGAGACCGAAGGAGAACTTGTCGTCGCGGGTTGGCTGCACTGCCATGGGGATCACCGTTCGTCGTCGAAGTGGTTTGTTGTGTGCCCAAACATAACCGGGCCTCGTGTGCGACGGCAAGGTGCGAAAGTTTCGTGGTGCGATACTCATCGCATGACCGCGACCGAGACCACCAGCCGGCCGACCCTCGCCGCCATCGCGCAGCAGGCCTCGGTGTCGCTCGCCACGGTGTCGAAGGTGCTCAACGGTCGCCCGGGCGTCTCGTCCGCGACCCGTGCGATCGTCGAGGACCTGCTCGCCGCGTCCGGCTACGCCCGTCGGGGCAAACCGGCCGAGGCGGGTTCGGTCGTGGAACTCGTCGTCGGCAGTCTCGACACGGAGTGGTCGATCGAGATCATCCGGGGTGTCGAGCGCGTCGCGCGGGAGCACGGGTACGCCCTGACCCTGTCGAACATGCGCGACCACCACGAGGTCGCCGACGACTGGGTGAGCGGCGTCCTGCGCCGACGTCCCGCCGCGGTGGTGCTGCAGTTCTCCAACCTCACGGCGGCGCACCGTGAGCAGCTCCGCACACGCGGGATCCCGTTCGCCGTCGTCGACCCAGCAGGGGACCCGCCGCCCGACGTCCCCTCCGTCGGCGCCACGAACTGGGCCGGCGGGATGTCCGCGACCAAGCACCTGCTCGACCTCGGCCACACCCGGATCGCGGCGATCGCCGGGCCGCTGGACATGCTCTGTGCGAGCGCCCGGCTCGCCGGGTACCGCTCCGCCCTGGTGGGAGCCGGCGTCACGGTGGACGAACGCCTGGTCGCCGACGGCGAGTTCGAACGGGAGGTCGGGGAGCGCTCCGCCCTGCGGCTGCTGGCGGAGGACCCGCGGCCGACGGCGATCGTGGCGGCGAACGACCTGCAGGCGCTCGGTGTGTACGACGCCGCACAGGCGCTCGGACTGCGGGTGCCGGATGACCTGTCGGTCGTCGGCTTCGACGACGTCGCCCCCGCCCGCTGGGCGCGCCCGGCCCTGACCACCGTCCGGCAACCCCTGCAGGAGATGGCCGAGCAGGCGACCCGCCTGGCGCTCCGCCTGCAGGACGCGCCGGGCCGCATGCCGCAGATCGAGCTCGCCACGACGCTCGAGGTCCGCGGTTCGACGGCCGCCCCGTCGCGAAAGTTTTCCAATCAGCGCAAGTAACTTGCTCTGGAGGAAACGCCGTCGTTAGCGTCCCTCGTCAGACGCCCAGAGCGTCTGGTGACGACGCAAGGGAGCGCACGGCATGGCACGGGAACGACTCGGCATCGCCCTGGTGGGGCACGGCTTCATGGGAGCCGCGCACTCGCAGGCCTGGCGGACCGCACCGCGGTTCTTCGACCTGGCCGTCGAGCCGGAGATGACCGTGATCGTCGGGCGTGACGCCGCCCGCACCGAGGCCGCCCGCGAACGGTTCGGGTGGCAGCGCGCCGCCACCGACTGGCGCGAGGTCGTCGAGGACCCCGCCGTCGACGTCGTCGACGTCTGCTCGCCCGGGTCCTCCCACGTCGAGATCGCCATCGCCGCCCTCGAGGCCGGCAAGCACGTGCTCTGCGAGAAGCCCCTCGCCAACACCGTCGAGGAGGCCGAGCGGATGACCGCCGCGGCCGAGGCGGCCGCCCGGCGCGGCGTGCGCTCGATGGTCGGGTTCAGCTACCGGCGCGTCCCCGCGATCGCGTTCGCCCGGCAGCTGGTCGCGGACGGGAGGCTCGGCACGGTCCGGCAGGTCCGCGCCCTGTACCAGCAGGACTGGTTGGCCGACGAGACCGGCCCGATGACCTGGCGGCTCGACAAGTCGCTCGCGGGCTCCGGATCGCTCGGCGACATCGGCGCGCACGCGATCGACCTCGTCGAGCACGTCACGGGTGCCGCGCTGACCTCGGTCTCCGGCACGCTCGAGACGTTCGTGCACGAGCGGCCCCTCCTCGCGGACGGCGTCGGCCTCTCCGGCACGGCGTCCGACGAGGTCGGGCAGGTCACGGTCGACGACGCCGCCTGGTTCCTCGGCCGGCTCGCCGGCGGGTCGGCGGACGGCGCCGTCGGGGCGTTCGAGGCCACCCGCTACGCGACCGGACGGAAGAACGGCCTGACCCTCGAGGTCAGCGGCTCCCGCGGCGCCCTGCAGTTCGACCTCGAGTCGATGAACGAGCTGCGCCTGTACGAGTTCGCCGCCCCTGCCGGCGAGCAGGGCTTCCGCCGCATCCTCGTCACCGAACCCGAGCACCCCTACATGGCCGCCTGGTGGCCGACCGGACACCTCATCGGGTACGAGCACACGTTCAGCCACGAGGTGAAGGACCTGGTCGACGCCATCACGAGCGGCACCGACCCGGAGCCGTCCTTCGCCGAGGGACTGCACGTCCAGCGGGTCCTGGACGCCGTCGAGCGCAGTGCCGCCGACGGCAGCGCCTGGACCCCGATCCCCGCGAGCTGACCGACCGGCCGACTCGCAGCACACCGCACCACCGCACCACACACAGCATCACCGACAGGAACGAGAACGCAATGACGCATTCCACTCCCTCGATCAGGAGGACCCTGCGCCGCACCGCCGTCGCAGCCGGCCTCGTGGCCGCGCTGTTCGGCGTGTCCGCCTGCTCCTCCGGCTCCGGGGCCGCCACCGGCGGCGCCACGCTCTGGGGACTGACGGGCGCCGACGAGGACAACGTCCTCACCCCGTCGCTCAAGGACTGGAACGCCGACAACGACGACGCCCAGGTCAAGGCGACCTACTTCCAGAACGACGCCTACAAGACGAAGATCCGCACCGCGGTCGGCGCCGGCTCGGCCCCGACGATCATCTACAGCTGGGCCGGCGGGACCCTCGACTCCTACGTCAAGGCCGGCAAGGTCGAGGACCTCACGAGCGACACCGAGGACATCAAGGGCAAGTTCCTCGAGTCCGTCTGGGACCAGGGCGTCGTCGACGGCAAGACCTACGCGGTCCCCATGAACGCCACGACGCCGATCATGTTCTACTGGAACAAGGACGTGCTCGACAAGGCCGGCGTGGACGAGCCGAAGACCTGGGACGACGTCCTCGCAGCGGTCCCGAAGCTCAAGAAGGCCGGGGTCGCACCCTTCGCGGTCGCCGGCGCGTCGAAGTGGCCCCTGCTCATGTGGGAGGAGTACCTCGTCGACCGCGTCGCCGGACCCGAGGCCTTCAACAAGGTGATGGCGGGGGAGAAGGACGCCTGGAGCGACCCGGGCATCATCAAGGCCAACGAGATGATCCAGGAGCTCGTCGACGCCGGCGGGTTCGTGGACGGGTTCTCCTCGGTCACCGCCGACTCCAACGCCGACATCGCCCTGCTCTACACCGGCAAGGCCGCGATGATGCTGCAGGGCGCGTGGGTGGTCCCGACCATCACGCAGCAGGCACCGAAGTTCGCCGAGAACGGTCTCGGGTACGGGACGTTCCCGAGCGTCGAGGGCGGCAAGGGTGACCCGTCGAACATCGTCGGCAACCCGTCGGGCTACTTCTCGATCTCGTCGGCCGCGTCCGAGGACCAGCAGGAGGCCGCGAAGGAGTACCTCACCGAGGGCGTCTTCGACGACGGGTACGTCGACCGCATGGTCGAGAGCGGACAGGTGCCGCCCATCAAGGACATCGACGACAAGGTGCAGGCCTCCGGTGGCGACTTCGGCGCGACCGTGTACGACCTGACGAAGAACGCCGAGAACTTCCAGATGTCGTGGGACCAGGCACTCCCCCCGGCGCAGGCCACCGCACTGCTGTCGAACCTCGACCAGCTGTTCAGCGGCGCCATCGACGCCGAGGAGTTCAGCGACGCGATGAACAAGACGATCGGCAAGTGACCGTGACGGCCACCCCGACCCCGCGGCGCTCCGTGCGTCCACAGGGACCGAGCAGCTGGATGATCGCCCCCGCGATGGCGTTCTTCGTCGTCTTCGCGATCATCCCGCTCGCGGTCGCCGTGTACCTCAGCTTCACGCAGTGGGACGCGATCAGCGACCCGACCTTCGTGGGGCTGGCGAACTGGACGAGCGTCCTCGGCGACCCGGTCACCATCCGGTCGCTGTGGCTGACACTCCAGATCATCGTCGTCTCGTGGCTCGTCCAGACCCCGATCAGCATCCTGCTCGGGGCCTGGACGGCCGGGCAGCAGCGGAACCGCGCCGTGCTCGGCGCCGTGTTCTTCCTGCCGCTCATCTTCTCGTCGGCCGCGATCGCCATCGCCTTCAAGGCGATCCTCGACCCCAACTTCGGGCTCTCTGCCTCGCTCGGCCTGCCGTTCCTCAAGCAGGACTGGCTCGGGAACCAGCAGCTCGTGCTCTACGTGGTGATCTTCATCATCGCGTGGCAGTTCGTCCCCTTCCACACGCTCCTGTACCAGGGCGGCGTGCGGCAGATCCCCGCGTCGCTCTACGAGGCCGCCTCGATCGACGGCGCGGGCCGTGTACAGCAGTTCTTCCGGATCACGCTGCCGCAGCTTCGCTACACCGTCGTGACGTCGTCCACCCTCATGGTCGTCGGCTCGCTGACGTACTTCGACGTGATCTTCGTCCTGACGGGCGGTGTCCCGAGCAACGGCACGAAGATCCTGCCGATCCTCATGTACGTCACGGGCTTCTCCGCCAACGAGTTCGGCCCGGCGAGCGTCATGGCGATGATCCTCGTCGTCATCGGCCTCGTGCTCGCGCTGCTGCTCACCAAGCTCAGCGGCTTCACCAAGATGACCAGTCAGCAGGAGGGCGCATGAGCCAGCAACTCCTCGGCAGCACGACCGTCGCCGACGACACCCGATCCATCGTCTCGCCGTCCGGGTCGCCCGGGCGGCGGGGCCCCGGCCGCGCGCGCAACCGCCGTGCCGGCCAGCGGCCGAACTGGCTCGGTGGGATCGGCGCGTGGATCTGGTTCGCGATCGTCGCCCTGCCGATCTACTCGATCCTCATCACGAGCCTCCGACCGCAGGAGGGCTTCTTCGAGAGCAACCAGCTCCTGCCGCCGACGAACCCGACGCTCGAGGGCTACGCGCTCGTGCTCGAGAGCGACTTCTTCCGGTACCTCGCGAACTCGGTGATCGTCACGGTGGCGGCGGTCGCCATCACGGTGTTCGTCTGCGTCATGGCGGCCTACACGATCGTCCGGCGCAACACCGGCGTCACCCGGGCGGCGTTCTCGTTCTTCCTGCTCGGGCTCGCCATCCCGTTGCAGGCCACGATCATCCCGCTGTTCTACATGCTCTCGAAGGCCGGGCTCTACGACACCCTCGCGGCGCTCGTCCTGCCCTCGGTCGGCTTCGCGATCCCCGTGACCGTGCTCATCCTGGTCAACTTCATCCGCGACATCCCGAACGAGCTGTTCGAGTCGATGCGGGTGGACGGCTCGGGCAACTGGCGGATGCTGTTCTCGCTCGTCCTGCCGCTCGCCCGGCCCGCCATCGTCACCGTCGCCCTCTACAACGCGCTCAACGTCTGGAACGGGTTCCTGTTCCCGCTCGTGCTCACGCAGAGCCCGGACAAGCGCGTGCTCCCGCTGTCACTGTGGACGTTCCAGGGGTCCTTCACCGTGAACATCCCCGCCGTGCTCGCCGCGGTCGTGCTGTCCACGCTGCCGGTGTTCCTGCTCTACCTGTTCGGCCGACGGCAGCTCATCGCCGGCATGACAGCGGGCTTCAGCAAGTGACCCGCCCCCGGGCGGCCGAAACGGAAGGCACCATGCCACGCCAAGCACTCGTGGTCCGCGGCGGTTGGGACGGGCACATGCCCGTCGAGACCACGGACCTCTTCATCCCCTTCCTGCGCGACAACGGCTTCGACGTCCGCGTCGAGGAGTCGCCCGCCGTGTACGCCGACCAGGAGTACATGGACACGGTCGACCTCATCGTGCAGGTCAACACCATGACGACGATCACCGCGGAGCAGTTCGCCGGTCTGCAGCGCGCCGTGCTCGCCGGCACCGGCATGGCGGGGTGGCACGGGGGCATCGCGGACTCGTACCGCGACAACGCCGACTACCTCCACATGATCGGCGGACAGTTCGCGCACCACGCGGGCAAGCACCCGGACGAGCGCACGGGCGAACAGTCGGACAACTACATCCCCTACACGGTGCACATCACCGACCTCGGGCGCGAGCACGAGATCACCCGCGGCATCGAGGACTTCGACCTCGTCACCGAGCAGTACTGGGTGCTGTCCGACGAGTACAACGACGTGCTGGCCACGACGACGCAGGAAGCCCGCGAGTTCGACGCGTGGAACCGGCCGGTCACGGCCCCGGCGATCTGGACCAGGCAGTGGGGGAAGGGCCGCGTCTTCGTCTCCGCACCCGGGCACCGCATCGAGGTCGTCGAGTCCCAGCCCGTCCGCACCATCATCGAGAGGGGTCTGCTGTGGGCAGCGCGTTGAAGGTCGGTGTCGTCGGGGTCGGCGTCATCAGCCAGCAGTACTTCGAGCACTTCCCGTCGTTGCCGAACCTGCAGCTGACCGGCGTCGCCGACATCGACGTCGAGCGGGCACGGTCGGTCGGGGCAGCGCAGGACGTCCCGGGCATGAGCGTCGACGACCTCCTGCACCACGACGACGTCGACGTGGTCCTCAACCTGACGATCCCGGCCGCCCACGCCGACGTCGCGTGCCGGGCGCTCGCCGCGGGCAAGCACGTCTACGGCGAGAAGCCGCTGGCGATGTCCACGGCGGAGGCGACGCCCGTGCTCGAGCAGGCGGTCACCGCCGGGCTCCGGGTCGGCAGCGCACCGGACACGGTGCTCGGCACCGGGATCCAGACGGCACGTGCCGCGCTCGACGACGGCCTCGTCGGGACCCCGGTCGCGGCGGCCGTCGCGTGGAGCGCCCCGGGACACGAGCTCTGGCACCCCGCGCCGGCGTTCTACTACCAGCCCGGCGGCGGCCCGCTCCTCGACATGGGGCCGTACTACCTCACGAGCCTCGTGACCTTCTTCGGCCCCGTCGTCCGGGTGTCGGGCAGCGCGACCCGGTCCACCCGGGAGCGCACCGTCGCCACCGGACCCGCAGCCGGGACGGCGATCCCCGTCGACATCGACACCCACGTCGTGGCGATCCTGGAGCACGAGGGCGGTGTCGTCTCCACCGTGACGGTGTCGTTCGAGGTCTGGGCGACGCGGACGCCGCTGTTCGAGGTGTACGGCACGGCCGGGACCCTGAGCGTCCCCGACCCCAACCGGTTCTCGGACCCGGTGTCGGTCGCGACGGCGTCGGACCGCGAGTGGCGTGAGCTGCCCGTCAGCGCAGGCTACGCCGACGCCGGTCGCGGCTACGGCCTGGCGGACATGGCCCACGCGATCGCCACCGACCGCCCGCACCGCGCCTCCGGGGACCTCGCGTTCCACGTGCTCGAGGTCATGGAGGCCGTCGCCACCGCCGCGCGCGAGCACACCGTCGTGGACGTCCGGTCCCGCGTCGAGCGTCCGGCGACCGTCCCGGCCGGGGCCCGTCCCGACGCCTGGTGACGCAGCCCGACCACAGGAGGAAGGAAGCAGCATGACGGAGACGAGCCGCGCCTCCAGTCCGACGCGTCCGGTGACGCTGTTCACCGGACAGTGGGCGGACCTGCCGTTCGAGGAGGTCGCCCGCCTGGCGGGGGAGTGGGGGTACGACGGACTGGAAATCGCCTGCTGGGGCGACCACCTGGACGTCCGACGGGCGGCCTCGGACCCCGAGTACGTGGCCGAGCGACGGGACGTGCTCGAGCGGAACGGGCTCGGGGTGTGGGCGATCGCCAACCACCTGACCGGCCAGGCGGTGTGCGACGACCCGATCGACCAGCGGCACGAGGGCGTGCTCGCGCCCCACGTGTGGGGTGACGGCGACCCCGAGGGGGTCCGGCAGCGCGCCGCCGAGGAGATGCGGTGGACGGCCCGGGCCGCGGCGGCGCTCGGCGTCGACACGGTGACCGGGTTCTCGGGCTCGTCGATCTGGAAGACCGTCGCCGGGTTCCCGCCCGTGCCGCCCGGGATGATCGAGGCCGGGTACCAGGACTTCCACGACCGGTGGTCACCGATCCTCGACGTGTTCGAGGAGGTCGGCGTGCGGTTCGCGCTCGAGGTGCACCCGTCGGAGATCGCCTACGACTACTGGACGGCGCGACGCACCCTCGAGGTGTTCGCGGACCGTCCGGCGTTCGGCTTCAACTTCGACCCGTCGCACTTCGTCTGGCAGGACCTCGACCCGGCGGCGTTCCTGCTCGACTTCGCCGACCGGGTCTACCACGTGCACTGCAAGGAGTCGGTGAAGCAGCTGGACGGGCGGAACGGGCGGCTCGGGTCGCACCTGGCGTGGGGCGACCCGCGGCGGGGCTGGGACTTCGTGACGGCGGGGCACGGCGATGTGCCGTGGGAGCGGGTGTTCCGCGTGCTGAACCACATCGGGTACGCCGGTCCGACGAGCGTCGAGTGGGAGGACGCCGGGATGGACCGGCTGGTCGGCGGGCCGGAGGCGCTGGCGTTCGTGCGGCGGCTGGGGACCATCGCGCCGTCCGCTGCGTCGTTCGACGCGGCCTTCGCGCGCCGGGACTGAGGCGCGGCGCGGCGCGGCGGCGGGTGGGCGGGCGCGGCGTGGCCCGAGCGGGCGTCGTTTCGCGCTGACCGACAGTTCACGGGCGCAGGCGCCCGTGAACTGTCGGTCAGCGCGTGAGCTCGGCGCGGCGCCGCGGCGCCGCGGC
>Ga0308167_1000649_pt1 | contig 55724 bp, 50 predicted proteins | sample PhyCR1_2_FD_202138 | JGI IMG/M metagenome (GOLD analysis project Ga0308167, IMG submission 202138) | Phyllosphere microbial communities from UC Gill Tract Community Farm, Albany, California, United States - DLSLRC.R1 | ecosystem: Host-associated > Plants > Phyllosphere > Unclassified | place... | reverse complement strand
CGCGTGACCACGCGGGTCGCGCCTCCGGTCGGTTCAGTCCGCCGCCTCGTCGGAGGTGGGGTCGTCCGCGGTGACGTGCAGGCCCGCCGTCTGGTCGTCGAACCACGCGAGCAGGACCTCTTCCGCCTTCCGTGAGCCGCGCTCCCGGGCGATGTTGAGCGCCGTCCGCCCCTCCGCGTCCGGCAGCGTGACGTCGGCGCCGCGTTCCAGCAGCGCCTCGGTCGTGCCGCGCCGGTCGAACCACGCTGCGGCGTGCAGCGGGGCGAAGCCCCAGCGTCCGTCGATCTCGTCGATGTCCACCGGCTCCTGCCCGAAGCCCTCGAGCTCGAGCGAGAGACCGCCGACGTCCCCGTGCGCTGCCGCCCGGACCGCCGGCGACGCCCACTCGACCCAACCGTCCGGCACCGGTCCGTGCCAGCCGTGGGCCGGTCGTGCCTCCAGCGCCGTCCAGACCTCCTCGTCGACCGTGCGGACCTCGACGACGACGTCGCGGAAGTGGACCGCGAGCTCGCCCGTGGGCGACAGCAGCAGCCGGAGCTCCCACACGTCGGCGTCCACGTGCGCGAGCTCGCCGCGGGACACCTGGACGTCGCCGGCGAGCACGTCGAGCGGCTCCGTGTCGACCGGGTCGAGCACGGCTCGGTCGAACCGGAGCGTGACCCGCGCGTGGTTCCAGCGCTTCCAGAGGCCGTCCGGGGTGTCCAGGACCTCGTCGTTGCGGACGATGACCGCCGCGTGCACGGCCTGCACCGGGGCCTCGTCGATGCCCGCGGTCGTGTGTCGGCCGGTGTCCTCGACCCGCCAGTGCTCGATCCGGGCCTCGCTCCACGACACCGAGGCGAGGGCTGCGACGGTCGGGGGAGCATCCGTGACCAGGCGGGCGAGGTGTTCGGGGTAGCCCTCGACGTCCTCGAGGGAGACGTACCCGACGGCCGGCCAACCCACTCGACTCCATCGCACCCTGCCGAGCTTAGTGGCACGCCCTTCGACGGGAGGAAGTGGAATACCGATTCTCTGGCATGTGATACGTGACACCATAGGATCGTCCCATGCGTCCCCTTCCTCGCGACCCCGTCCGTCTCCTGGGCTCCTACCTGCACATGTCGGTCGCAGCGTTCCGAGCGCGCTGGTCCCGCCGTCCGCTCACGGCCCCCGGGGGGCCCGTTGTGTCGCTGACCACGTTCGGTCCGCGTGCACGATCGGTGCACCTCACCTTGGCGTCGATCGGGCACGGGGTGCTGCGCCCTTCTCGTCTGATCGTCTGGCTGGACGACGCGCGGCTGCTCGCGGATCCGCCGAGGGCGCTGCGGAGGATGGCGGCACGCGGTGTCGAACTCTGCCTGTGCGACGATCTCGGCCCGCACAAGAAGTACTTCCCGTACGTGGCGTCGGTGGATCGACACTCGATCCCCATGGTGACGGCGGACGATGACGTGCTCTACCCGAGGCGGTGGCTCGAGACCCTCGTGGCGGAACACGTTCGGCGGCCCGACGTGGTGCTCGCGCATCGTGTCAACCGGATCGCCGTCGAAGATGATCGGGTCCTGCCGTACGAACAGTGGGGGCGCGCCACGACCCCGGAGGTCACCCCGCGGAACTACGCGGTCGGGGTCAAGGGGGTGCTGTACCCGCCGGCGTTCCTCGACGCTCTCCGGGATGCCGGCGAGGGGTTCCGTTCGGTGGCCCCTGGGTCATCGGACACGTGGCTGCACCATCGATCACTCCGGGAGGCAGTGCCCGTCGTGCCGGTCGCCGCGCTCGAGGGGACCGTCTTCTGGCCGGTCCGGGGGTTGCGCCGCTCACCGGCCTTGCTCGACCAGAACGTCCGAGCCGGTCGCAACGATCGCGTCCGCGCCGCTCTGTGGAGTGAGGAGGACGCGGAGCTCGTCACTCGAGACTCGTGGCGACGCTTGTTGAAATAACACATGTCATGTTCTAATTGAGGAGGGCGACAGGAGGTTCCCGTGCTGTTCTTCGTGCAGATCGCGCTCTCCCTGGTGACGGCGATCGCCACCGTGCGACGACCGTCCTGGGGCGTGGCCGCGGTCGTGGTGACAGCGGCCCTCCTGCCCTTCGACGTCGTTCGGACGGCGCTGGGAACGAGCTGGCACCCGGCCACGACGATCAGCAACGCGCTGATCGTCGTCGAGTCCGTCCGCGACCCGCGCCAGCACGGACGCACACACGCGCGACACGCGGTGGTGGTCGCCTTCCTGCTGACCTTCTTCGGCATCGCCGTCGTCACGTCGTGGTTCACCGGCCGCGCGGGGGACCTCGGGACGATCGTCCTGCAGCTCGTCGCCCCGACCATGCTCTTCCTGGTCCTCCGCATGCGGTCGGCCGACCACCCCGGCCTGCTCTCCACCGTCGCTCGCATGCTCGTCCTCGTGACGTCCGCCGAGGCGCTCCTGATCCTCGGTGTGTGGTCGGGCTTCGTACCGCAGCCGTGGCTCTCCACACTCGAGGGGCTCCGGTGGTGGTCCGTCGACTCGAGCCGCATGCTCGGTACCTTCGACCATCCCCTCGTCGCGGCACTGTGGATGTCCGCCGCCGTTCCCCTGACGGGCGTCCTCCGGACCCGCTGGGCGCGGATCGCGGCTCCGGTCCTGCTCGTGGTGGGGGTAGCGCTGACCGGTTCACGCCTGGCCCTCTTCGCAGCCGTGCTCTCCGTCGCCGTGCTGATCCTGCGCTCCCGCGTCGCCGCGCTCGTCAAGGCGGTGGCGCTGGGGGCGGCCGCGATCGGTCTGACCGTGTTCCTGGGGAGTGCCGCGGGCGCGATCGTCAGCGACCGCCTGGAGGACGACGGCGGGTCCTCATCGGCGCGTCTCAAGACCATCGGACTCGCGATCGACCAGTGGCGGGAGACCGCGGTCATCGGGCGCGGGTTCGGCGCGAGCGAGCAGGTCACGCGGAACGCGCTCATCGGGAACACGTTCGAGAACCCGTTCCTGATGTTCTCGATCGACTTCGGTCTGGTCGCGACCGTGCTGTTCTTCGTGGCGGTCGCCGCGCTCGTCCTCACGAGGGGGCCGAGGCCGGAGCCCGTGCGCGGCGCACGGACTGCAGCGGCGCTCACACTGATCTCGCTCCTGGGGTTCAACTCCTTGAGCACCAACACCCCGATCGGACTCCTCCTGTTCCTCCTGCTGGCGATCGTCCCCGGGAACGACCGCGCCGCAGCGGAACCCTCCGAGCGCCCGACGATCCGCGGTGGCGGACACCGAACCGTCGGGGTCGGGCGATGAGCGCCGGACACCACAACCGCGTCGGGAACATCCTCGCCGCGCTCGTCGGCAACGCGTTCCCGCCCCTCGCATCGATCGCGACGGCGCCGATCCTCGCGCTCGCGCTCGGCGTGGACGGGCGGGGAGCGGTCGCGTCCGTCACGGCCCCGCTCTTCCTCGCCGTGGCGCTCGCCACCTTCGGCGTACCGGCATCCGTCACCCGGACGATCGCGCGGCAGCCCTGGCTCACGACCGCGTTCGTGTGGCGAGCGGCGGGCGTGCTCATCGCCGTGGGAACGGTCGTGACCGGCGTCCTGATGCTGACGGCCCCGTTCTTCGGCGGCGGAGACGACACCCTGGTCTCCTTGATCCGCTTCGCAGCGGTCGCCCTGGTCCCCAGTCTCCTGACGACACTGCTCCAGGCCCTGGCGAGCGGACGCCACCGGTGGCGACTCGTCACCGTCGAACGCGCGGTCACGGCCGGGGTGCGTCTGGTGGCGCTCGGTTCGCTCGCGCTCGCGGGCGTGCTCGACGTGCTGAGCGCGGTGGCGGTCCTCGCCCTGGCACCCGTGGTCGGCGCCGTCGCCTACGTGGGGCTGCTCCGCAGGGCGCCGATCGAGCGACCCGTCGATGCGGTGGACACGAGTGCGCGCGCCGTGGTGTCCTTCGGAGCCCGGGTGTGGTTCGGCTCGGTCGCAGGCGTGCTCCTGGCACGACTCGACCAAGCACTCATCACCCCGCTGTCCGGAGCGGTCGAGCTCGGACTCTACGTCGTGGCCGTCAACGTCGCGGACGTCCCGCTCGTCATCAGCAACGCAGTGCGTGACGTCTCGTTCGCTGCGGACGCCGCCGAGGCGGACGACCGGCGCATGCTCGCTGCGTCACGGATCTCGTCCGCGCTCACGGTCGTCGTGACCGGCGTCCTCGCGGTCTCCGCCGGATGGTGGGTGCCCGCGGTCTTCGGGCAGCAGTTCGCGGCGGCGGTGCCGGCGTGCCTCGTCCTGTTGCTCGCGACGGCGGTCGGTGGGCAGGGTGCCCTCGCGGGCGTGACACTGAGCGCACGCGGTGCTCCCGGACGACGGAGCCTGTCGCTCATCGTCGCGGCCGCGGTCAACACCCTGCTGATCCTGTTGCTCGTCCCCGAGCTCGGTGCCGTGGGAGCCGCGATCGCCACCCTGGTCGGGTCGTTCGTCTCGAGCTCTCTCAACGTCGTGCAGGTGTGGCGGCGACACGGTATCCATCCGTGGTCCTTCTACGGCCTCCGCGCGAGCGATCTCCGAGCCTGTGTCCGTGCTGTTCGCCGCTTGTCCGCCGGTCCGTCCATCTGACATGTCGAAACCTCGGCCGAGTCGGGGTCTCGACCGTAGGTTCCTCTCCGCACCGAAGAAGACGGTGCGGAGAGGAACGACATGGAGAACCACGACGAGCACGGCCACGGGTCGTTGCTCCGCCGACGGACCGTCCTGGCCGGCGGCGCGGCAGGATTCGCCGCGGCCGCGTTGACGGTCTGGACGAGCCCAGCCGCCGCTGCCACCGCGGAGTACTACGTCGACTCGGGGGCCGGCGACGACTCCGCTGACGGCAGTCGGACGCGTCCGTGGGCGTCAGCCGCACGGGTCAACGAGGCACTCGCGTCCGGGACTGTCGCCGCGGGCAGCACGATCCGGTTCCGGCGAGGCCGCAGGTTCCACGGCACCATCCGCCCCGGTTCGTCGAGCGGAGTGCGCGTCGCCTCCTGGGGTGACGAGCCCGAGCCGCCGATGATCACTGCTTACAAGTACGTGCAGGGTGAGCAGTGCTGGCGGCCCGTCGGTGACGGCCTGTGGGAGGTGGACATCCGGGCCGCGAACCTCGGACGGACGCACCACGGCTACGTGAGCACGTGGACGACCGAGATCGGGTTCCTCAAGGTCGACGGCAGGATCCACGGTGACCGGAAGACCGCGTCGGCGGCGCTCGTCGAAGACTGGCAGTTCACTTCCCGGGGATCGCTCGTGACGGTGCGTTGCGCCGAGAACCCGAGTGCGGGCGGGCGACGAGTGTGGCTCGCCGTGGCGGACCCGATCGTCGAGGGGCGTTCCGGCGTGACGATCCGGGACCTCGCGCTCCTCGGGACCGGACGCAACGCGGTCCAGACCAGCTCGAGCGTCAGGACGGAGGGGTTCGCCATCAGCGGGTGCGTCGTCGGAGAGGCAGGGGGCGGCTTGGCTGCCGACGGCGTCTCACGGCTCGGGAACGGCGTGCAGGTGTGGAGTGGCGCCGCCGACGTGCTCGTCAGCGGGAACACCATCGTCGACTGCTGGGACACCGCCATGACGATCCAGGGACCCGCGCCAGCCTCGGGGCCGTCCTGGTCGAACATCGAGTTCCACGGCAACGTCACCGACCGGAACATGCAGACGTTCGAGTACTGGTCCTCCGGGACCCCGGACGCGGGTGCGGAGTCCACGTGCAGTGTTCGCGGCAACACCGCGTCGAGAGCCGGTTCGAGCTGGAGTGCACTCGTCCGACTCGACCGGGCGGGGAAGGGGTCGCACCTGCTCTTCTACTCGGACTCCGTGGAACCTCGGATCAGCGTCCGCGGCAACGCGTTCGCCGGCGCATCGGATGCCTACGTGTACACGAGCGTCCGTGTCCCGTCGGCGCTGACCAGCGACGAGAACACGATCAGACTCTCGCCCGTCACACGCCTGCAGTGGCAGCGGCCGGAACGCATCGACCAGCGCGCGGCGTGGGTGGATGCCACAGGGCTCGACCGGAACTCGACCTTCACCACACTGGTCTGATCGCCCGCCTTCGACCCGTCCTCGTCCCGACCGAGCTCGTCGCACGGTCGGGACGAGCGTGTCACCGGTCGCTGGCCGTGTCGAGCTGCGACTTGTTGGGGACTGCCGGAGCGACCGGGAACGCCGTTGCATCGTTCTCGCGCAGCCGCCGGCCGCGCTTCGGGGCCGCAGCCGCCAGGTCGATCGTCGTGCCGCCGCTGCCGTAGTACGAGCCGTACGCAGATCCGTAGGCACCGCCGTAGCCCTTGCGTCCGCGGAAGGCGGTCATGCTCACGACGACGCCGAGGACGGAGGCCCCGACGCGGTCCAACCGATCGAGTGCGGCACGGAGCTGCGGCGTGCGGCTGGTGCGGGCGGAGGTGACGACGACTGCACCCGAGGTCAGCGTCGCGAGGACGGCCGCGTCGGTCACCGGGAGGAGCGGCGGGGCGTCCAGGAGGACGTGGTCGTACTGTTCGGTCAGGAGCTCGAGCAACGCCTGCATCGCAGCGGATCCCAGGAGCTCGCTCGGGTTCGGCGGGACGAGACCGGCAGGGAGGACGTCGAGCTTCGTGCGTCCCCAGGGCTGGACGACGTCGTGGATCTCGGCGCGTCCGATCAACAGGTCGGTGAGGCCAGCGGCGTTCTCGATGCCCATGACCTCGGCGACGCGCGGTCGGCGGAGATCGGCGTCGACGAGCACGACGCGCGCACCGGTCTCCGCCAGGGCGATGGCGAGGTTCGCGGTCGACGTCGTCTTCCCCTCGCTGGGCATGGCAGAGGTCACGACGAAGCTGCCGTTCCCTGCGGCGAGGTCGACGAACTGCAGGTTGGTCCGGAGCGTCCGGTAGGCCTCGGCGAGGGGGTTGCGCGGGTCGGCCGACACGATCAGCGGACGACGTTTCACGTCCGGGTCGAACCCGAGCGTCGCGAGGATCGGCGAGTCCGTGGTGACTGCCACGTCACGAGGCCCGTGGACGCGGGTGTCCACGACGCTCCGGAGGAGTGCCGCCGCGAACCCGAGCAGCGCGCCGAGGGCGAGGCCGACCGCGACGTGCAGCGGGGTGTTCGGCGATGAGGGCGCGGTCGGCACGACGGCGCTCTGGACGGTCGAGGCTCGTACCAGGCTCGTGGCATCGGCGCTCGGCTTCTCGAGACGTTCGACGACCTCGATGAAGCTCGCGCCGACCGCATCGGCGATCTGCGCTGAACGCTCGGCGGACTCGTCCGTCACGGCGATGGTGACCACGACCGTGTTCGTGTTGATCGTCGGTTGCACCCGCCGGGCGAGCGATGTCGGGGTCGTGTCCAGGCCGAGCTCGTCGATCACCGGTTGCAGGGTGCTCTCCGTCAGGATCACGTCGGCGTAGGAGCGGACCTTCTGCTGGGCTGCCGCGTTGCCCTGCGAGACGTCGGTCGCCGATGCTGCATCGGGCGTGCGGACGGCGACGAAGAGCTTGACGGCCGCGGTGTACTCGGGTGTGGCGACCGTCGCGGCGGCGAAGCCCGTCCCGCCGCCGAGCAGGAGTCCGAGGGTGATCAGCAGCCAGCCCTTGCGGAAGACCTTCACGAGGTTCGCGGTGTCCATGTTCGATTCCTGTCGTCGGGGATCGGGAGGGTTGCGTCAGTAAATATATCACATGATAGTATTTCTACGACACCCCGAACGGAGACGACATGACGAGCAGTTCCCCCCGGTTCCGGACCGACGTGCAGGGCCTCCGAGCCGTCGCCGTGTCGCTGGTCCTCGCCGAGCACGCGCGACTGGCGTTCGGAGGCGGGTTCGTCGGGGTCGACGTCTTCTTCGTGATCTCCGGGTTCCTCATCACCGGCCACCTGATCCGCGAACTCGAGCAGCGGGATCGCGTGGACCTCGCCGCCTTCTGGGCCCGTCGCGTCCGTCGCATCCTGCCCTCGGCCGTCCTCGTCGCCCTCGTCACGGTGGCCGCCGGGTCGCTGCTCGTACCGCCCTTGGCGCGGGGTGAACTCGTCGAGGCCGGCACGGCGTCGCTGCTGTCGGTCCCCAACCTGTACTTCGCGGCTGCGGGCACCGACTACCTCACCGGGACCGCTCCGTCGCCCTTCCAGCACTACTGGTCGCTCGGGGTCGAGGAACAGTTCTACCTGGTCTGGCCACTCCTGCTGATGCTGCTGTGGCGACTCGGACGGGGCTCGTCGACCGGTCGTCGCATGGCCCTGATCGCGGGCGTCGTCGTCGTGCTCGCCGGGCTCTCCCTGACACTCGGCGTCCTGCTGACCGATCGCTCCCAGCCGTGGGCGTTCTTCTCGCTGCCGCCCCGGGCCTGGGAACTGGCAGCCGGTGGGCTCGCCGCCATCGCCGTCCAGCGGGGCGTGCTCGTCCGCGGGCACGCCGCCGCGGTCCTCGGGTGGGCGGGGCTCATCGGGATCGTCGTGTCGGCGTCCGTCTTCGACGAGCACACCGTCTACCCCGGCACCGCCGTCCTCCTGCCGGTCCTGTCGTCGGTGGCGCTCGTGTGGAGCGGGGCAGCCCGGCACCGCTTCGGACCTGGTGTCCTGCTCGGGCTCCGACCCCTGCAGTACCTGGGGAGCATCTCGTACGCCCTCTACCTGTGGCACTGGCCGCTCCTGGTGTTGCCGCAGGCCGCGGTCGGCCTCGCCACGCCGCTGCCCCTCTGGGCCCGTGTCACCGCCGTCGTCGTCGCCGTCGTCCTCGCGGACCTGACCACCCGGTTCCTCGAGCGGCCCTTCCGCAGGACCCGGCGGTCCGAGGCCCGGACCGTGCTGCTCGGGGTGTCTGCGAGCCTCGTGGCTGCCCTGCTCGTCCTCTCGACCGGCGTCGTCGACGGCGCCCGGCCGTCGACTTCCGACCGGGCGGCCGCCGACGTCGCACCGACCGTACCGCCGACCTTCACGCCCTTCGTCCCCCGGGGTGTCGATCCGCAACTCGACCGCGCGACCGAGACGACGTCCGAGTACCGCCGAGCGGGTTGCCACATGGAATCCGCCAGGGACACCAGCGTCAACACGTGTGTGCTCGGCGATCCCAACGGTGGCCTGACCGTCGCCATCGTGGGCGATTCGCACGCCGCGCACTGGGTCCCGGCGCTCGAGACCTGGGCAGACCGTCGAGGTGGAGTCCGGTTGCTCGGTTACACGAAGAACGCCTGCCCCGTGGTCGACGTCGATGTCCTGACGTCCGGCCGACCGTTCCGCGAGTGCGACACGTGGCGCGATCGCGTGCTGCACCGGCTCGCGGTCGAGGCACCCGACGTCGTGCTGGTCGCGGGGTCCGCGCACCTCCCGCTGGCCGGCCCGACGGACCCGCACCGCCGTTCGACCGTGTGGCGCGACGGCCTGCGCCGGACGCTGGCCGCACTTCCCGAGCGGTCGAGGGTCAGCGTCCTCGCCGACACCCCCGAGTTCGCGGAATCGGTCCCGCGGTGCCTCTCTGCCAACCTCGACTCCTCTGACACGTGCGCGGTCGATCGCAGGGCCGGCGTCGACTCGTCGTGGATCGCGTCCGAGCGCGAGGTGACCGAGGACGCCGGTCGGCAGTACGTCGACCTGACCGACTGGTTCTGCTCGTCCACCCGCTGCGGTGTCGTGTCCGGCAACACCTTGATGTACCGGGACCACGGGCACCTCACCGAGTCGTGGGCGCGAGCACTCTGGGCCCCGATCGGTGAGGCCGTCCGGTCGGCTCGGTGAGCGTCAGCCGACCCGGGATGCCGTCACCGTGAACCGCGGAGTACGGACGATCTCGCGCGTCGCGCCGAGGGTCCGCTCGAGCACGCCCCGGTACCGCAGGTGCGAGTTCCACACACACCACAGTTCGCCGCCGGACTGGAGGATCGTGGCCGCGTTCCGGAACATCGCCTCGGCTGCGTCCGTGGTCACCGTGGTGTCCGCGTGGAACGGCGGGTTGCAGAGCACGAGCTGCGCGGAACCGTCCCGCAGTTCGTCCCCGGCGTCGGCTCGGACGACCTCGACGCGGTCCGCGACCCCGTTCACCGCCGCCGTCGCACGGGCGGACAGGACCGCCACCTGGGACACGTCGGTCGCGACGACCCGGACCGACGGTCGACGCCGGGCGAGCGCGGTCGCGATGACACCGTTCCCGCAGCCCAGGTCCACCGCCGCCCGCGCGGTGGGCACGGCGTCGTCCATGACGTCGAGCAGCACCCGCGTGCCGAGGTCGAGCGAGGCTCCGGCGAACACCCCGCCGTGCGCGACGAGGGTGAGTCCGAGTTCGTCGACGTGCACCGACCGGGGCCACGGGTTCGTCGCGTCGGCGCGGGTCGCAGCGGCCCGCAGCGGGTCCTGCGCGATGAGGAGCCGGGACTTCCCGCGCCCGCGTGACGCCGTCACCTCGCCGAAGTACCGACGGAGTACGTCGTTCTGCCCGAGGTTCATGTGCTTCGACACCCCGCCGCAGAGCAGCACGACGTCGGGGGCCGCGTACCGTGCGACGGCGCGGGCGATCTCGTCGAGCCGGTCGTTCGCCTTCGACAGCCGCAGCAGCACGAGTCGCACGTCGGTGAACGCCTGCTCGAGCGTGTCCGGGTGGTGGAAGCCACGGCGGCCGAACGTGCCGGCGTTCGCCTCGAGGGCACGGACACCGACCAGTGAGTCCTGCACGACGCGGACGTCCGAGGCTCCGTGGACGGTGATCGCGCCGAGCGTCAGGACGCCGTACCGGTCGTCGACGACGGCGACCTCGCCCGGCTGCCGGAGTGCGTCGCCGTGCACGTGAGGCGCTTCGTCGAGGATGAAGCGATCGGTGCCGTCGATGGTGATGAGGTCCGGCCCACCCCGGTCGGGGTCCCGCCGGAACTGGTCGGCGAAGTCGAACGCGCTCATCCGCACAGGGTACCGAGCGACGGCTGGTGCCTAGTGCGGCGGCCGCCAGAGGACGATCTGCGTGTTCCGCTGTGGGCGCATGCCAGCGCGGAGCGGCACGGCGCCGCCGGTGGCCGACGCCGCGAAGACCCGGGCGCCCGGGCGGTTGATGAGCTGGTCGGCGAGGGCCGTCTCCAGCTCGGAGACCCGGGCACGGAGCGCGCGGTTCTCGTTCTCGAGCTCCAGGACACGACGGATCCCCTCGAGCGAGACGCCCTCGGACCCGAGCCGGGCGATCTCCCGCAGCTGCGCGATGTCCCGCATCGAGTAGCGGCGCGACCCACCGCGCGTGCGCCCGGGGACGACGAGCCCGAGCCGGTCGTACTGCCGCAGGGTCTGCGGGTGCATCTCGGCGAGCTCCGCCGCCATCGCGATGGCGAAGACGGGCGAGGTCTCGTCCATGTCGGTCATCGGTCGCCCCTCTCGTCTTCCACGTGGTCCAGGAACCAGACTGGAGGCACGGCGCGGGTCCGTGACGGAGCCGCGCCGTGCCTCTCCCCACCGGCTCGGCCTGCCCGCCGCTCCGCGACGGGCAGGTACCGGCGGCGGGGCCCCGGCCGGGTTGTGCATTGCTAGCCGCGCGCCTTCGCGAGGAGGTCCTCACGAGGGTCCTCGTCGGGCAGCGCGTCGCGCAGGGCCTCGACGGCCTCGCGCTGCTTGTCGGTCAGGTGCGACGGCACCGCGACCTGCACGGTCGCGAGCAGGTCGCCCGTCCCGTTCTTCGTCGCGACACCACGCCCCTTGACGCGCAGGACGCGACCCGACGGGGTGCCGGGCGCGACCTTGAGCTTCACCGGGTCACCACCGAGGGTGGGGACCTGGATCGTCGCGCCGAGCGCAGCCTCGGCGAACGTCACGGGGACGTCCACGCGCAGGTGCTGCCCGTCGCGCTCGAACACCGGGTGCTTCCGGACGGAGACGGTGACGACGAGGTCACCGGCCTCTCCGCCGTCCGGACTCGGTTCACCACGGCCGCGGAGGCGGATCTTCTGGCCGTCGGCGACGCCCGCGGGGATGCGGACGTTCACCGGGCGGCCGTTGCCCTGCGACAGCTTGACGGTGTCGCCGGCGATGGCCGTGGTGAAGTCGAGCGTCGTCGACGCCGTGACATCCCGGCCCTTCGTCGGTCCGCCGAAGCCGCGGTAGCCGCCGGTGGACTGGCCGAAGCCGCCGCCACCGCCGAACATGCCGCCGAGGATGTCCTCGAAGCCGCCGCCACCCTGACCGAAGCGGACACGCTGCCCGCCGCCGCCCTGGTTGAACATGCCCCCGAAGACGTCCTCGAAGCCGCCCTGGGCGCCCGGACCACCCGCCGTGAAGCGGGCGCCGGAGCCCATGGCGCGGACCTGGTCGTACTCCTGCCGCTGCTCCTTGTCGGAGAGCACCGAGTACGCCTCGCTGATCTCCTTGAAGCGGGCCTCGGCCGCAGCGTCACCCGGGTTGGAGTCCGGGTGGAACTGCCGTGCGAGCTTCCGGTAGGTCTTCTTCAGCTCGGCGTCGGTCGCGTCCTTGGACACTCCGAGGACCTTGTAGAAGTCCTTGTCGAACCAGTCCTGACTGGCCATGGATACCTACCTTCCCGCCCGGATCAGGCCGGGACCGCCACCGCGACCTTGGCCGCACGCAGGACACGCTCACCGAGCTTGTAGCCCGGCTCGACGACGTCCGCGACGGTCTGCGCGGTCGCTCCCGGCGTGGGGAGCTGGACGATCGCCTCGTGCACGTTCGGGTCGAAGGTCTCGCCCTTCTCGCCGATCTGCACGAGCTTGAACTTGTCGAAACCGCCGCGGATCTTCTGCGCGATGACCTGCATCGGGCCCTCGGCGAGGTCACCGTGGGCCTCGGCCCGGGTGAGGTCGTCGAGTGCGGGCAGGAGCGCGCGGACGACCTCGGCGATGACGACCTCGCGGTTGGCGTCCCGGTCGCGCTCGACGCGCTTCCGGAAGTTCACCAGCTCGGCCTGCGCACGGAGCATGTCCGCGCGCATCTCGGCGACGAGGTCGCGGTCGGCCTGGGACAGCTCGTCCTCGGCCATGCCGCGGGCAGCGTCGTCGAGCAGCGCCTGGTCCTCCGGCGAGAGGTCGCTCTGCGGGCCGCCGGCGGCGGGGCCGTCGGTGGGGAGTTCCACGTCTGGCCCCTCCGCCTCGATGAGGTCCTCGGGCTCCTGCGCGTTGGTGGCGTCGCCCTCGACCTGGGGCTCGCCCTCCTCGGGCACGTTGTCCTTCGGGTCCGTCATCGTTACTTCTTGTCCTTGTCGTCCTCGTCGTCCACGACCTCGGCGTCGACGATGTCCTCGTCGTCGTTCGCCTGCGGCTGCTCGCCGGCCGGCTGCTCACCCGCGGCGGCGTCCTGCTGCGCGTAGATGGCCTGGCCGAGCTTGCCCTGGGACTCGTTGAGCTTGTCGAACGCGGTCTTCACGGCCTCGTCGTCGTCACCCGCGAGCGCCGACTTCAGGGAGTCGACGTCCGCCTGCACCTCGGACTTGACGTCCGCGGGGAGCTTGTCGTCGTTCTCCTTGATGAGCTTCTCGATCGAGTAGACGAGCTGCTCGGCCTGGTTGCGACGCTCGTTGGCCTCACGGCGGGCCTTGTCCTCGGCCGCGTGCTCTTCCGCTTCGCGGACCATGCGCTCGATGTCCTCCTTCGGCAGCGACGAGCCGCCGGAGATGACCATCGACTGCTCCTTGCCGGTGCCCTTGTCCTTCGCGGACACGTGCACGATGCCGTTCGCGTCGATGTCGAACGTGACCTCGACCTGCGGGACGCCACGGGGAGCCGGGGCGATACCGGTGAGCTCGAAGGTGCCGAGCGGCTTGTTGTCGCGGGTGAACTCGCGCTCGCCCTGGAACACCTGGATCGCGACCGACGGCTGGTTGTCGTCGGCGGTCGTGAAGGTCTCGCTCCGCTTGGTCGGGATCGCGGTGTTGCGGTCGATGAGCTTCGTCATCAGGCCGCCCTTGGTCTCGATGCCGAGCGACAGCGGCGTGACGTCGATGAGCAGGACGTCCTTGCGCTCACCCTTCAGCACGCCGGCCTGCAGCGCGGCGCCGACGGCGACGACCTCGTCCGGGTTCACGCCCTGGTTCGGCTGCTTGCCACCCGTGAGCGACTTGACGACCTCGGCCACGGCGGGCATGCGGGTCGAGCCACCGACGAGCACCACGTGCGCGATGTCGCTGACGGAGACACCGGCCTCCTTGATGACGTCGTTGAACGGCTTCTTGGTGCGGTCGAGCAGGTCCGAGGTCATCTGCTCGAACTGGGCACGCGACAGCGTCTCGTCCAGGTTGAGCGGGCCCTCGGCGGTGAGCGTGAGGTAGGGGAGCTGGATGTTCGCCGACATCTGCGACGACAGCTCCTTCTTGGCCTGCTCGGCGGCTTCCTTCAGGCGCTGCTTGGCGATCTTGTCCGTGGACAGGTCGACGCCGTGCTCGTCCTTGAACTTCTTGACGAGCCAGTCGACGATGCGCTGGTCCCAGTCGTCGCCGCCGAGGCGGTTGTCACCGGCAGTTGCGCGGACCTGGATGGTGGAGAAGTCCTCGTCCTTGCCGACCTCGAGCAGGGAGACGTCGAAGGTGCCGCCACCGAGGTCGAAGACCAGGATGAGCTCGTCTTCCTTGCCCTTGTCGAGGCCGTACGCCAGCGCGGCCGCGGTCGGCTCGTTGATGATGCGCAGGACGTTGAGGCCGGCGATCTCACCGGCTTCCTTCGTGGCCTGGCGCTCGGCGTCGTTGAAGTACGCGGGGACGGTGATGACGGCGTCGGTCACGTCCTCGCCCAGGTACTGCTCGGCGTCGCGCTTGAGCTTGCCGAGGGTGCGGGCCGAGATCTCCTGCGGCGTGTACTGCTTGCCGTCGATCTCGACCTTCCAGTCGGTGCCGATGTGGCGCTTGACGCTGGCGATCGTCCGGTCGACGTTCGTGACGGCCTGGCGCTTGGCGGTCTCGCCGACCAGGACCTCGCCGTCCTTGGTGAAGGCGACGATCGAGGGGGTGGTCCGGAGTCCCTCGGCGTTGGCGATGACGGTGGGCTCGCCACCTTCGAGGACCGAGACGACGGAGTTGGTGGTTCCGAGGTCGATGCCTACTGCACGTCCCATGTGTGGGTGCTCCTTCTGTTGGTGCGTGTGGTGCGGAAGTCGTTGGACTTGCGTCCTGTGGGCTCAACCTTACTCCCGAGGGGAGGCACGTCAAGTGCACCAACTGGAAGTTGCGTCCTAAGGGCTCATGTTCCGTTCTGTCGATATCGCTCCTCATGGCTTTGCCACGCCAGTAGCATCTGGAATGCATAATCCAAATGAGCAATTCCGGAGGAGAGAGCCCGTGTCCCTGAAGTTCCCTCGAGGCGCAGCGCGGATCGTGACCGTCGCTGCCGTCATCTGCGCCCTGGCCGCGGGCGTGTCCGTCGGCGGCCCCGCGATCGCTGCCGCGCCCGCACAGATGGAACAGTCTGAGAGCGCGCGCTTGTCCGGTGGGATCAACAACTTCTCGGTGACCCCGAACGAGCGCAGCGTGCTGATCAGTGCCGAGCCGTTCTGCACGGGGATCTACCGGTCCTGCAACGCCTGGGTCGAGTTCCCCGGGTACAGCCAGAAGAACGTCGATCCGCGCGGCGGGTACGCCGTGCAGTGGCCGGATGCCTGGGAACCGGGTACCACCCGCATGGTCTCCATCAGGTGGTACGCGATCGACGTCCTCGGGTACGGGTACTACGGATCCAACCCGCTGACCCGTTCCGTCACACGGCCCGAACGGTTCACTGCCCTGACCGCGACCGTCTCTCGGGTCGACCACATCGGCAGGACCGCGACGGTGTACGGCTCGGCGACGAAGGGTGCGCAGATCCGACTGCTGGGGAGTCAGGTCGCCACGTCGGACGGGCAGTGGATCGCGACGGTCCGCGGCCTCGCCGTCGGGCGCAACGAACTGACCTTCGAGCAGTGGGTCGCTGGGTCCTACCGTGACGCCCGCACCGTCATCGTGGACATCGACGAGCCGCAGCCCGCGCTGACCGCGACGGGTTCGTTCCCTGCCGACACGTCGCAGCAGGCCCGGATCACCGGCGTTGCGCGGAGGAGCTCGACCGTGGTGATCCGATCCAGCGGGGTCGAGGTCGGCCGGGTGCAGGCCGGGTCATCGGATGGTGCGTACGTCTGGGACGTCCCCGCGCCGATGGCGGGCGGCCCTCGCTCCTATGCCGTCTCGCAGATCGCCGACGGTACCGAGTCCGGCAACGTCCCCGTCGTCCTGGACTACGGCGCCGCCGTGACGATCACCTCGCACGCGGACCAAGGAACGGCCGACCCGGGACCCACCACGATCGCCGGTCGCGGCGTGGACGGCGGACGGGTCACGGTGCTCGTGAACGGCGAAGCGCTTCCCGAAACGATGGTGGACGACGGAACCTGGAGCGTTGCCGGGGGGTTGGCGCCCGGTGAGAACACGATCGCCGTGACGCAACGGTCGAAGGGCGCGAACACGACGACGGCTTCCGTGACCGTCGAGGCGGGTGAGACCGAGGTCGAGTTGACGGCAGCCGGCCGGTTCGACCCCGATGATGAGACGCGGCCGGCAGTCGCCTTCGGTGCGGCGCCGAACGGTTCGACGGTGGTCCTGCGAAACTCGGTGGGCGCCGAGATCGGTCGTGCGGTCGCGTCGGATGATGCGTACGAGATCGTGATCGACCCCACGAAGGCGACGTCTGGCGTGAACCGGTTCAGCGTCGTCATCGACGGCGCCCCCGGAGCGGGCGTGCAGCCGTTCACCCTCGACTACGGCGGCCCGGCTGCACGCGTCGTCGTCGTCGAGCCGGAGCGGGGCGGCGTCGTCGAACCGGGCATCGTGGAGTTCCGCGGCACCGGCGAGAGCGGTGCGCGGCTGAACGTCCGAGGATCGAGCAGCGAGGTCGCGAGCACGCGGGTCGAGGACGGCGGGGCATGGGCCGCCGCGTCCGCCTTCGAGCTCCGTGCCGGCGAGTACGACCTGCACTTCGACCAGATCGGCAAGGGTGGGCTGCGGTCCACGGTCCGCCACGCGTTCACCGTCGGTACGACCCCGCCGGTCGTGACGCCGCACGCGGTGACCAGTCCTGGTGCTGGCGAGGTCGTCGATTCCCTGGCGCCGGACTTCCGGGGCACTGGACACGAGGGCGCGACGATCACGGTCCGGGGTGCGTCGCGGGTCGTGGCAACCGGCACCGTGAGCAACGGGCAGTGGATCGCGGCGGTTCCCGAGGCCAGCCCGCTGGTACCCGGTCGTTACAACCTGTACGTGGACCAGTCGATCCGTGGCACGGTCGTCGGCACGATCCGCGCGAGCTTCACCGTGTCGAACGAGGCGTTCCGGATGCTGACACTCTCGGCGCCGGCGCAGGGAGAGAACATCACCGTGCTGCGCCCGACCTTCGTCGGCACCGCGACCCCGGGCGCGGAGATCCGTGTGGGGTCGTCACGGACCACGGTTGCGACGACGACGGTCGAGGACGACGGCACGTGGCGTGCCACGGCGGACTTCGACCTCGAGCGCGGCGGCACGTACGCGGGCCTCGAGGTGAAGCAGACCGCGAACTCGGGCAAGACGTCCACGCTCTCATCGACCTTCACGGTCGACCGCAACGCCCAGTAGCTCCGCCTGTGGGGGCCTAGCGGCCGTCGAGCCCTTCACGCTGCCGGACCTCCACGGCAGCAACAGAATCGAATGTTGTATATCAAACAGACACGTGATATATTTTTAGTGCAGCGGGGTCTCCCGCGATGAAGATGACCGCGAGCCGCGGGCGACCCGATCGTCCCGAACGTCAGCGCGCGGCCCGACCCCGTGGAAGGGATCACTCTCATGTCCAACAAGACCAAGCGTCTGGTGAAGCGCCTGGGTGCGTCCGCGCTCGCCGTCGCGACCGTCGCCTCCGGCCTCTCCTTCGGAACCGCCGCAGAGGCGACCACCGGTACCACGACTGCTGAAGGCGCCCGCGAAGGGCGTGTCGTCCAGATGATCGCTGAGGTGGGCGAGGGGAGCTACCGAGGCTTCGGAGACTCGAGCAACTCCAGCCTCGTTTCCTTCACGCCTACCTATGACACCGCCAAGAAAACCGCGCAACGCCTCATTGTGGAACCCGTCGGGAACGGGAAGTTCAAACTTCGGTCTGCCGAAAACGGGGATCAGTGCTTCTACATGTCCCACACCACACTCGGATACTGGATTCAGTACAACAGCTGTGATGCGCCGTCCTCCACGTGGACGCAAGACAACGACGGAAATCTCTTCAACCCGACGTACAACCGGTACCTCTCGCCCGAAGTGCTCCGGCTCAACAACTACCCCTACTTCGCGACTTCGCTAAGCGCTCCCACCACGAACAAATTCCTGGACATCGAGGGGCTCGGGTTCCACGGCAAGGTTGACTCGACGGACGTGGACCGCCGCACCGCGAACGTCTCCGGCACCGCCCTCCCGAATGCCTTCGTGACGATCACGTGGGGGGACTCGAGGGCGGTCGAGGTCCGGGCCGACGAAGACGGCAACTGGTCGTACGAGTTGACCGGGCTGAGCCTCGGACCTAACCCGGTACACATCGAACAGTACGTCGACCAGAAGCAGCTCGGGTCGTACGACTTCAGCGCGGCACTCACGATCGCGGACCTCACGGTCGAGCACGAGTTCGGCTCCGAGCGTGACGATCTCGTGACGCTTTCGGGGACGGCTCAGCCGGGTGCCGTCGTGCAGGCACTCGATGACAACGGGAACATGCTTGTGTCCTCGAACGAGGTGCCAGGGTCGGGTGCCTGGTCAGTGGAGCTGCCAGCACCGAACAAGGCCGGCGCGTACGACATCGACGTCGTCCAGTCGTACGGCGGTGAGCAGACTGGGAAGACCTCGGTCTCCATCGACTACGGCAAGCAGCTCGTGGTGAACCGCCCCGAAGACGGATTCGCCCACGCTGGAGGCAAGTTCAAGCTCTCAGGGGTCGGCGAGCCCGGCTCTTCGGTCGAGGTGCGCGAAGGCTCGAAGCTGCTGGGGAGTGCGAACGTGTTCCAGAGCACGCAATGGAACCTCACGACCCCCGAGGACCTGAACGCGTCCGAGCACACCCTGACCGTCACGCAGAAGTCGAAGGGCGGCAACGTCCAGACCGAGACGGTCGTCGTGAACCCGGGTGAGGGTACCGTCGAGCTGACTGCTGAAGGTCGGTTCGATGCAGATGACGCGACGAAGCCGGCGACGGCGTTTGGTGCTGCGCCGACGGGTTCGACCGTGGTGCTGCGCAACTCGGTCGGTCAGGAGATCGGGCGGACTGTCGCGAAGGGTGATGCGTACGAGATCGCGATCGACCCGACGAAGGTGACCTCGGGCGTGAACTCGTTCAGCGTGATCATCGAGGGTGCTCCGGAGTCGAAGTCGTTCACGCTGAACTACGGGCAGCCTGCTGCCGACGTGGTGGTCACCAAGCCGGCGAAGAACGGCACGGTCGCTCCGGGCGTGGTCGAGTTCGCTGGCACCGGTGAGGCCGGTTCGAAGATCGTGGTCCGTGGGTCGGTCCGCGAGGTTGCGACGGCGACGGTCGGCGCGAACGGTGCGTGGAGCGCGGCGAACCCTGCTGGTATGCCCCTTTCCAACGGCAAGTACGACCTGTACTTCGACCAGATCGGTAAGGGTGGGCTGAAGTCCACGGTGCGTCACGCGTTCTCGATCGGTGAGACGGCTCCGATCGTCACGCCGCACACGGTGACCAGCCCGGCTGCTGGTGCGGTCGTCGAGACGCTGACGCCGGAGTTCCGTGGTGCTGGGCACGAGGGTGCCACGATCACGGTTCGTGGTTCGTCGCGGGTCGTCGCGACTGGCACGGTCGAGAACGGTCAGTGGGTCGCGAAGGTCGATGCTGACGCGCCGCTGGCTCCGGGCAGCTACAACCTCTACGTCGACCAGTCGATCCGCGGCACCGTCGTGGGTACGATCCGTGCGGAGTTCACGGTGTCGAACGAGGCGTTCCGGCAGCTGACCCTGTCGGCGCCGGCGCAGGGCGAGAACGTCACGACGGTGCGTCCGACGTTCGTCGGGACCGCGACCCCGGGTGCGGAGATCCGTGTCGGTTCCTCGCGGAAGACGGTCGCGACCGCGACCGTCGAGGACGATGGCACGTGGCGAGCCACGCCTGACTTCGATCTCGCCAGGGGTGGCAGCTACCCCGGCCTCGAGGTCAAGCAGACCACCAAGAGCGGCAAGACCTCGACGGTGTCCTCGAGCTTCACCGTCGACCGCAACGCCCAGTAACACCACACCGCAGTCCAAGACGGCTGCTCCGGGAGGACCCGACCCGTGTCGGGTCCTCCCCCCCCTTACTTTCCGGCACCAGCCCGATCCCGAATGAAAGGCGCCGCCATGCGTACTCCCCGAATCCTCGCCCCCGCTCTCGCTGCCGCTGCGCTCGTCACCGTCCTCGCCGGTTGCTCGGCAGCTGATGGTGCTGAGGCCACGTCGAAGCCGTCTGCTTCCGCGTCGTCGAAGTCGTCTGCTGCTACGTCGTCGAAGCCGTCGGTCCTGCCCCAGTCGGAGGTGCGGGTCCCGGATGCGAAGAAGACCGTGACGTGCAACGACGGGGCCGCGATCGTGGACCAGTCCGGCACGGAGGTCACTCTCAACGGCAACTGCGCGAAGGTGACCGTGTCGGGCAACGACTCGATCGTGCACCTCGGCGACGTCGATGAGCTGATCGTCGAGAGCGCGATCTCCCGGATCACGGTCGGCACGGCGAAGACCATCACGATCTCCGGCAGCGGCAACGACGTCCTCTACGCAGGCGACAAGCCCGAGAAGGTCGATGACCAGGGCTCCGGCAACATCGTCCAGGCGCAGAAGAAGTAGGTCACGCGTGAAGAACGGGCGGCAACCACACCGGTTGCCGCCCGTTCCGTGCTCCCCGTGGTCAGGCCGGGACGTAATCGAACGTGTCCGGGTCCGGACCCGTGCGGTGCCCCTTGTCGAGCGCCGTGATGTCCGTCAGGTCCTCGCCCGAGAGCTCGAAGTCGAAGATGTCGAAGTTCTCCTCGACGCGGGCCCGGGTGACCGACTTCGGGAACACGATGTCGCCGCGCTGGACGTGCCAGCGGAGGACGACCTGCGCCGGGGTCTTCCCGTGCGCCTTCGCGATCCGGACGATGGTCTCGTCGTCGAGCACGAGGCCCTGCGCGATCGGGGACCAGGCCTCGGTCGCGATGCCGAGGTCGGCGTTGACCTGCCGCAGCGACTCCTGCGTCAGGTACGGGTGTACCTCGATCTGGTTCACGGCCGGCGTGATCGTGGTCTCGTCACGCAGGCGGTGCAGGTGGTGTGCCTGGAAGTTGCTCACGCCGATCGAGCGGGCGGTGCCAGCGTGGTACAGCTCCTCGAGCGCCTTCCACGTGGGGACGAAGTCCGAGACGGTCGGCAGGGGCCAGTGGATGAGGAACAGGTCGGTGTAGCCGCCGAGCAGGTCGGCCGACTTCTTGCCGTTCTCCGACGCGAGTGCCGGGTCGTGGAAGCCGTTGTTGAGCTTCGACGTGACGAAGATCTCCTCGCGCGGGATGCCGGAGGCCTCGATCGCCTCACCGACCTCCTTTTCGTTGCCGTACATCTCAGCGGTGTCGATGTGGCGGTACCCGACCTCGAGCGCGGTGAGCACCGCGTCCTTCGTCTCCGAGGGGTCGATCTGGAAGACGCCGAAGCCGAGCTGCGGGATGGTCTTGCCGTCGTTCAGGGTGATGTTCGGAACGGTCATGGTGTCATGCAACCAAAGCGCCCCCAGCGGCCATTCCAGCAACTCCCAGCCGGGCGCGTCAGGCCAGTGCGGCTGCGATGTAGGCGAGGAGGGCCCGGCCGTACGCGAGCGCCGGGTCCGGGTCCTCGAAGGGCTGCTCGGCGCCGTCGATGGTCGCGACGACCGTGTACCCCGCGGTGAGCGACACGAACGCCGGCCCGAGGAGCTCGCGCAGCTGGTCCTCGCGGGGGAGCCAGAGCGCCTCGGCCGCGGACACCGAGTCGAGCGCCCACTCGGTGGTGCCGTTGAACCCGAGGACCGTGCCCGTCGGGTAGTCGTGCCGCTCGACCGTCATCTCGGACACGGTGTACACGTCGTCGTCGACTCCCGGCTTGTCGATGACGAAGCGGTCGCCGGTGGCCGGGTGCCAGCGCAGACCGGCGTCGCGGAGGGAGCGGGCGAGTTCGACGGTGATCACCCGTTCACCCTGCCAGGAGGCCCGGTGCGCGTCCGCAGATCGGCGCCGGGAAGCGCGTGGTCACCGTGGCACGGAGGCGGGCGAAAGGTCGTCGTACTACCATCGCCGCACACCCCCACGCACGATCGGCGACCGATCGCGCGCGCGACGTGACGACGCCCGGGCAACCGGTGCCGCGCCTCCAGGCCGTGACCCGGCCGCGGGGCGGACCACCGGCCGGCGTCCCGACCGAGGTGGACGCCACACGCGTCCGCCCAGAGAAGGACCCGCATGACCCTCGAACGCGAGGAACTCCGCGACGGCTGGACCGTGACGACCGCCGGGGGAGCAGGCGCTCCCGACGGCATCGCGGACCGCAGCATCCCGGCCACGGTGCCGGGGCAGGTGCACACGGACCTGCAGCGCGAGGGGCTGCTGCCCGACCCGACGTTCGACCGGAACGAGGCAGCGGCGAAGTGGGTCGGCCGGCAGGACTGGACCTACCGCCGGACGGTCGACGTGGACCCGCGTGGACACGAGCGTGTGGACCTGGTGTGCGACGGGTTGGACACGGTGGCAGAGGTGTCGCTCGACGGTGTCGTCGTCGGCACGAGCCGGAACATGCACCGGCGCTACCGCTTCGACGCGCGGGACGCGACGGGCAGCGGTGCGACGACGAAGGACCTCGAGATCCTGTTCGAGTCGCCGTACCGCGAGGCCGGGCGGGTCGCCGCACGTGCGGGCAGCATGCCGGGTCCGTACGACGAGCCGTTCCCCTACATCCGCAAGATGGCGTCGAACTTCGGCTGGGACTGGGGACTCACCGCCGTGACGAGCGGTCCCTGGCGACCGGTCGCGATCGAGCGCTGGTCGACCGCGCGCCTGCGCGAGGTCCGCCCGCTCGTCGACGTGGACGCCGGTGAGGGCGTGCTCGACGCGCACCTGACGGTCGAGCGCTCGGGCATGAACGACCTGGACCAGGACGGCGAGGACGACGACCTCGTGCTCGTCGTGACGGTGAGCGGTCCGACCGTCGATGGCGGCACGACCCGGCAGCGCTCGCGGGCGCAGCTCACGCCGAAGGACGACGAGACCGTGGTGACGGTGCGGGTGCCCGACGTGCTGCGCTGGTGGCCGCGTGGCTACGGCGAGCAGCCGCTGTACGACGTCGAGGTGCAGTTGCAGACCGTCGACGGTGACGTGCTCGACCGCGACGTGTTCCGCACCGGGTTCCGCTCGACGCGCATCGACACGCAGTCCGACACGGTCGGCAAGCCCTTCGGCGTGTACGTCAACGGGACGCTCGTCGACGTCCGCGGGGCGAACTGGATCCCGGACGACGTCATCGTGTCGCGGGTTGACCGGGCACGGGTGCTGTCGCGGTTGCAGGCCGCCGCGGACCTGGGCGTGAACCTCGTCCGGGTGTGGGGCGGTGGGGTCTACGAGTCGCGGGACTTCTACGAGGTGTGCGACGAACTCGGGCTGCTCGTCTGGCAGGACTTCGCGTTCGCCTGCGCCGCGTACCCCGAGGTCGAGCCGATCCGCAGCGAGGTCATCGCCGAGGCACGGGACAACGTCGCCCGGCTCTCCCGCCACCCCTCGCTCGTGGTGTGGAACGGGAACAACGAGAACATCTGGCTGCACGAGGTGGACGGCTGGGCCGAGACCCTCGGCGACCGTGGCTGGGGGCTCGACTACTACCTCGACCTGCTGCCGACGATCGTGGACGCGGTGGACCCGTCGCGGTTCTACACGGTCGCGTCGCCGTGGTCCGGTTCGGAGTCGCTGTTCGCGAACGACGTCGACCACGAGACCCACCACTCGTGGGACGCCTGGAACCGGCTGCCCGACGCGGCGTACCGGGACTCCGTTCCGCGCTTCGTGTCCGAGTTCGGGTGGCAGGCGCCCCCGGCCTGGCGGACACTGCGTGACGCGGTGACGGACTCGCCCATGGCGGTCGACTCGCCCGGCGTGGTCGACCACCAGAAGGCCGTCGACGGCATGGGGAAGCTCGCGCGGGGCATCGAGCCCCGGTTCGGGGCGCCGACGTCCTTCGACGCGTGGCACTTCTTGACGCAGCTGCAGCAGACTCGAGCGGTCGCGACGGGTGTCGAGCACTGGCGCACGCACTGGCCGCGCAACACGGGCGTCGTGATGTGGCAGCTCAACGACCTGTGGCCGGTCGCCTCGTGGTCGGCGATCGACTCGGCGGGGCGGCTGAAGCCGCTGGCGCACGAGCTGCGGCGGCTGTACGACGACGTCCTGCTGACGATCCGACCGGTGTCGTCCGTGTCCACGTCGGTCGCGGCGTCGTCCGCGTCTACAGCGTCCGCGTCGTCGTCTGCGTCGGCTACGTCGTCTGCGTCCGCCGTGTCGTCTGCGTCCGGCTCCGGAGAGCCGGGAGGTGCGGCGGCGGCCGGCGGGTCGGCTCACGCCGGTGAGACGGCCGACCTGGGCGAGCTGGCGGACACACTGTCCCTCGGGGTGTCGCCCGGAGCGTTCGGTTCGTCGCCGATCGAGGTCGCGGTGCGCTCCACCCGGACCGGGCACGACAGCGTGGTCCGCGTCCGTCGCATCACGCTCGCCGGCGCGGTGCTCGCGGAGGTCACGCTCCCCGTCCGCCTGTCCGGGGCGGGCGTCGCCGTCGTCGCACTGCCCGAGTCGGTCGGCGTGGTCGACGACCCGACCAACGAGCTCGTCGTCGCGGACATGGACTGGCGGCGAGCCGTGTGGACGCCGGCGCCCGACAAGGACATGCGGTGGGAGCCGGCCCGGTTCCGCACGAGTGCGACACCGCTCGACGACGGGGACGGGATCGAGTTGGTCGTCGAGGCGGACTCGCTCGTGCGCGACCTGCTCTTCCAGCCGGACCGGGTCGCTCCGGCGGCGACGGTCGACCGCGGGTTCATGACCCTGCTGCCGGGGGAGCGGGTGACCTACCGGTTCCGTGGCCTGACGCTCGAGGACGTCGACGCGCTGAGCGCTCCGCCCGTGGCATGGACTCTGCCGGACGTCCTTCGGTATTGATATACGAGATAGCAGAGTGCTACATTTGAACCACGCCGTCAATGGTTCGTGACCCGAGCGACCCCCGGCGTCCGGTCGACTGCTCCCGTCGACACGGTTGCCGTCAGGAGGTCACCCGTTGTCACTCGCGCTCCGCAGCTTCCCCACGACGCAGTCCGTCCCGACCCGGACTGCCGCCCCTTCCCGACGTCCTCGATCCTCGGCGCCCGGCGTCGTGCTGCTCGACCTGGCGATGCTCGTCGCCGCGTTCGGCGTCGCGCACGCGCTGCGCTTCCCGTGGGAGATGCCCCCGGGAGTGGGGGCTGCCGGATGGCTCGAGTTCGTCGTCGCGCCGGCGATCGTCGTCGTCTGGATGGCGTTGCTCTCGGCGTTCCGGACCCGTGACCCGCGGATCGCCGGTGTCGGCGGGGACGAGTACCGCCGCGTCCTCACCGCGAGCCTCCTCACGGGGGCGTCCGTCGCGGTCGTGTCCTACGCGGTGCAGGTCGACCTCGCGCGCGGGTACATCGCCATCGCGTTCCCGCTCGGGCTGCTCCTGCTCCTCGCCGGGCGCAAGGGTGTCCGATCGGTCCTCGCTCGGCGTCGAGCGCGCGGTGAACGGCTGCAGGGTGTGCTGCTCGTCGGCGACCTCGACGACGTGCGGTACGTCGGGCGACGCATCGCCGCCAACCCGGTCGCCGGGTACCGGGTGGACGCTGTCCTGACGGACTGCGTGCCCGCCGGGGACGACGTCGCACTGGGTGCGGCCTGCATCCCCGTCGTCGGGGGCATCGACGCGGTGCTCGATCGCGCGCGGTCCGCGCAGGTCAGTGCCGTGGTGGTCGCGGGAGCGATCCGGGGCGGGCACGAGCGGCTCCGTCGGCTCGGATGGCAGCTCGAGGAACTCGGTGTCGAGCTCGTCGTCTCGTCACCCCTGGCAGACGTCGCGTCCGGGCGGGTGCACGAGCGGCCCGTGGACGGACTCCCGCTCATGCACGTCGAGACCCCCGACTACCGGCGCCGTGCCGGGAAGCGCCTGCTCGACGTCGTCGGCGCGACGATCGGACTGGTGGTGCTGTCGCCCGTGCTGGCCGCGATCGCGCTGGTCATCAAGGCGGACGACGGTGGGCCGGTGTTCTTCCGGCAAGACCGTGTCGGACGCGGTGGTCGGGAGTTCTCGATCCTCAAGTTCCGCACGATGTGCGTCGACGCCGAGGCCCGGATGGCGGCGCTGCAGGCGTCGAACGAAGGCGCCGGACCACTGTTCAAGATGAAGGACGACCCGCGGGTCACCCGCGTCGGAGCGTTCCTGCGGAAGACCTCGCTGGACGAACTGCCGCAGCTCTGGAACGTGCTCGTCGGGACGATGAGTCTCGTCGGTCCGCGTCCGGCGCTCCCGCGCGAGGTTGCCCTCTACGAGGACTTCGCCGATCGTCGACTCCTCGTCACCCCGGGCATCACCGGACTGTGGCAAGTGAGCGGCCGCTCGGACCTGGACTGGGCCGAGGGGGTGCGACTCGACCTGCACTACGTCGAGAACTGGTCGTTCCTGCACGACCTCGTGATCCTGGCCCGGACGATCCCGTCCGTGCTGCGGTCCCGCGGGGCCTACTGATCGCGCTCCCTGTGCGAACGGTGTCCGTTCCGACGGGCGACCTGGGCTTCGCGGGGAGTGCGAGTTACGATGGGTCGACCACGGACTTCCGCCGCTCGTGTCGAAGGTGACTCGTCAGGCGGCGACCAGTTCCAGATCAAGGAGTCATGATGCTCGGAAACCTCGGCGGCGTTCACCTGCTGATCATCCTCGGGATCGTCATCCTGCTGTTCGGCGCGACCAAGCTCCCGGCTCTGGCCAAGGGTCTCGGCCAGTCGATCAACATCTTCAAGAAGGAGATGGGGGACGACGACAAGAAGGCCAAGGGCGCCGACGGCACCGCGCAGAACACCACGGCCGCGCCGGCGGACCAGGCCGCGGGCCCCGTGCTCAACCCGAGCTCGTCGGCTCAGCCCAACACGGACTCCCGCAGCTAGCCTGCGCTCGAGCCAGGACACCCAGCCCCGTCCTGTCGGCAGCCCCCGCGACCGCATCGGTCGCGGGGGCTTCGTCGTCGGCGGGGTGTCCGGCGCGAGCGCGGGTGCGTGCGGCCGCGGCTCGGTGGAGGATGAGCGCATGACGAGTCCGGCGAGCACGGCGGCCACTGCTCCGCTGCGCGGTGATCGACGCATCGTGCTGGTGGTGGCCATCCTGGCGTCGTTCGTCGTCGGGTTGGACGCGAGCGTGGTGAACGTCGCGCTCCCGGCGATCCGGCAGGAGCTCGGCGGCGGCCTCGTCGTGCAGCAGTGGGTCGTCGACGCGTACATGGTGACGCTCGGTTCGCTCATCCTCGTCGCCGGCTCGCTGTCCGACCTGTTCGGCCGGGTGCGGATCATCACGCTCGGCCTGGTCGTCTTCGGCGTCGCTTCGATCGTGTGCGCAGCTGCACCGACCGGCGCGGTGCTGATCGTCGCTCGGGCGCTCCAGGGCGTCGGGGGCGCACTCGTGACCCCGAGCTCGCTCGCGCTCATCATCGCGGCGTTCCGCGGTGCGGCGCAGGGCAAGGCGATCGGCTCGTGGACGGCGTGGTCGAGTGCTGCAGTCATCGTCGGGCCCGTGATCGGCGGGGTGATCGTCGACGGCATCGGTTGGCGGTGGATCTTCGTGCTCACGGCGGTGCCGATCGCCGTGACGATCCCGCTCGTCGCGCGGATCTTGGGCGAGGTCCGGCCTCCGGGCCGCCCGAGGGTCGACGTGGTGGGGGCCGTGCTCGCCGTGGTCGGCATCGGCGGGGTGGTGCTCGGGCTCATCGAGCAGGAGCGGCTCGGCTGGTCGTCGCCGGTCGTGGTCGTGGCGCTCGTGGTCGGTGGGCTGGCACTCGTCGGGTTCGTCCCGTGGGAGCAGCGGGTTGCGCAGCCGCTCGTCGACCTGGGCCTGTTCCGCGCGCGGAACTTCGCCGTCGGCAACGTCGCGACGCTGTCGATCTACGGCGCGCTCGGCATGGTCGGGTTCGTGGTGACGCTGTTCCTGCAGGAGGTCTGGGGGCTGCCGGCGTGGCTGGCCGGCATCGCGACGCTGCCGCCCACGATTCTGCTCCTGTTCCTCTCGACGGCCGTCGGCTCCTTCGCCGGGCGGTACGGCCCGCGATGGTTCATGGCGGCAGGGCCGGCGATCGCCGCCGCGGGCTCGTTCCTCATGGTGCTCGTCGGCGACGACCCGGGCGCGTACTGGTGGACGGTGCTGCCCGGGCTCGTGCTCGTCGGCCTCGGCATCGCGCTGATGGTGACACCGCTGACGAGCGCCGTCCTGGGATCGGTGCCGGAGTCCGAGGCTGGCATCGGCTCGGCGGTGAACAACGCCGTTGCGCGAATCGCGAGCCTCGTGATGGTCGCCCTCGCCGGCATCGTCCTCGGCGGGGCGATGAGCACGGTGGGGTTCCACCGTGCGGTCGTGGTCATGGGACTCCTGCTGGTCGCCGGGTCGATCGTCAGCGCGATCGGCATCCGGAACCCGTCCCGGGAAGAAAACCCGCCGGACGGAAGTTGAGTGGAGTAGACTCAACTACACGACCACGCAACGAAGGGACGGAACGCATGGCGAACCTCCAGGGTGCCCCCGACTCGCAGGAGCGGCAGAAGACCGCCCTCGAGCAGTACGGCGTCGACCTCACCGCGATCGCCCGCAGTGGCAAGCTCGACCCCGTGATCGGACGGGACTCCGAGATCCGACGTGTGTCGCAGGTGCTCACCCGTCGTACCAAGAACAACCCGGTGCTCATCGGTGAGCCCGGCGTCGGCAAGACCGCCGTCGTCGAGGGGCTGGCCCAGCGCATCGTCGCGGGGGACGTCGCCGACTCGCTCAAGGACAAGCGACTCGTCTCGCTCGACATGTCCGCCCTGATCGCCGGCGCGAAGTACCGCGGCGAGTTCGAGGAGCGGCTCAAGGCCGTGCTCAAGGAGATCAACGACTCCGACGGGCAGGTCATCACGTTCATCGACGAGCTCCACACGCTCATGGGCGCCGGTGGCGGTGAGGGCTCGGTCGCAGCGTCGAACATGCTCAAGCCGATGCTCGCCCGAGGTGAGCTCCGGCTCATCGGTGCGACGACCCTGGACGAGTACCGCGAGTACATCGAGAAGGACGCCGCCCTCGAGCGTCGCTTCCAGCAGGTGTACGTCGGGGAGCCCAGCGTCGAGGACACCGTGGCGATCCTCCGTGGGCTCAAGGAGCGGTACGAAGCGCACCACAAGGTGACGATCAACGACTCCGCGCTGGTGGCCGCCGCCAGCCTGTCGAACCGCTACATCTCCGGGCGGCAGCTGCCGGACAAGGCCATCGACCTCATCGACGAGGCGGCGTCCCGCCTGCGCATGGAGATCGACTCCAGCCCGGTCGAGATCGACGAGCTGAAGCGGACCGTCGACCGGCTCCGCGTCGAGGAGTTCGCGCTGAAGCAGGAGAAGGACGACGCCTCGAAGGCTCGGCTCGAGACCCTGCGCGCCGAGCTGTCCGGTCGCGAGGCGCTGCTCGGCGAGCTCGAGCAGCGTTGGCAGGCCGAGCGTTCCTCCCTCAACCGCATCGGTGAGCTCAAGCAGCAGCTCGACGACCTCAACATGCGCAGCCAGCGCGCACAGCGAGAGGCCGACTACGAGACCGTCAGCCGACTCGAGTACGGCGAGAAGCCCCGCATCGAGGCGGAGCTCGCCGCCGCCGAGCAGGCGGAGAGCGCCGAGCGCATGGTGAACGATAGCGTGACCGACGAGGACATCGCCGCCGTCATCGCCCAGTGGACGGGCATCCCGATGGGACGCCTGCTGCAGGGTGAGACCGAGAAGCTCCTGCACCTCGAGAGCGAGCTCGGTCGACGGATCATCGGACAGCGCTCCGCCGTGACCACCGTGTCCGAGGCCGTCCGCCGCACGCGCGCCGGCATCTCCGACCCGGACCGGCCGACGGGGTCGTTCCTGTTCCTCGGCCCTACCGGTGTCGGCAAGACCGAACTCGCGAAGGCCCTCGCGGCGTTCCTGTTCGACGACGAGAAGGCCCTCGTCCGCATCGACATGAGCGAGTACGGCGAGAAGCACTCGGTCGCACGGCTGATCGGTGCCCCGCCCGGGTACGTCGGCTACGAGGCCGGTGGGCAGCTCACCGAGACCGTCCGGCGTCGCCCGTACTCGGTGGTCCTGCTCGACGAGATCGAGAAGGCGCACCCCGAGGTGTTCGACGTGCTGCTCCAGGTGCTCGACGACGGGCGCCTGACCGACGGGCAGGGCCGCACCGTCGACTTCCGGAACACGATCGTGATCCTGACCTCGAACCTCGGTTCGCAGTTCATGACGGACACCTCGCTCACGGACGTGCAGCGCGAGGAAGCCGTGCGTGAGCTCGTGCAGCAGGCCTTCCGTCCGGAGTTCGTCAACCGGCTCGACGACATCGTCGTGTTCCAGGCGCTCACGCAGGAGGACCTCGGGCAGATCGTCTCGCTGTACGTCGACCGTCTCGCCCGGCGACTCTCCGACCGCCGGCTCGAGCTGGCCGTCACGCCGAGCGCGCGGAGCTGGCTCGCGGAGCGCGGCTACGACCCGGTCTACGGGGCGCGGCCGCTCCGCCGACTGATGCAGCGGCAGATCGACGACCGGCTGGCGCGCGCCATCCTGGCCGGCGACGTGCGGGACGGCGACACCGTCCGCGTGGACGTCGCACCCGGCGGAGAGGAGCTCGTCGTCGAGCCCTTCGAGGTCGGCGAAGTCGTCGACGGCGAGATCGTGGAGGAGTAGCGCGCGAGGTCGCCTCGGAGGAGCGTGTGTCCTCGCCGCCGGAACCAGGTTCCGGACACAGCACCGCGGGGAGGCGCGGTGTGGTGTCCGGAACCTGGTTCCGCGTTCGGCGGGCGGGCGGGCGGGGCGGGTGCGCGGTGACCGCCTGGAGGTCCGGGTCGTGTTCCTGGAACGTGCCCCGGGCCTCCAGGCCTAGATTCCGGTGCATGCCCGAGATCCGCGCCATCCGCCGCCTCACTGCCGCCGTCGAGCACGCCAGCGTCCTCGACAAGGCGGTCGACGTCGACCGGAAGGTCGTCGACGCCCTCGCCAAGCCGAAGGCGCTGCGCCAGTTGCTGCACGGCGTCCCCTTCGGGCACCCGCTGCACCCGCTCATGGTGCAGGTGCCGCTCGGGGCGTGGATCTCCGCTGCCGTGCTGGACCTGGTCGGGGGCAAGGGCAACGCGAAGGCAGCGAAGACCCTGGTCGGCGTGGGTGTCGTCTCGGCCGGGGGTGCGTCCGTCGCCGGCTACGTGGACTGGTCGGAGCTCGACCGCGAGCAGCTGCGCACCGGCTGGGTGCACCAGGCCGTGAACTGGACCGGCCTGACCCTGTACGGGTTGTCCTGGCTGCAGCGGAAGCGCGGCAACCACGGCGCCGGGAAGCTGCTCGGGTTCGCCGGGCTCGCCGTCGTGAGCGTCGGTGGGTACCTCGGTGGGCACCTGGCCTACCGGCAGCGCGCGGGCGTCGGGTCGAGCGAGCAGGTGCCGTTCGACGACTGACCCGGCAGCACTGGCGAACCGGGTGACCGTCGTCGGGTAGACAGGGGCCGAACCGACGAACCCTGGAGTGACCATGCACGACAGTGCCTTCTCCGACGCGAGTGCTCTGCCCACCCACCCGCGTGACCGGACCTACGACCGCATCGTCGGTCGGCTGCTGGAGGGGACTCCGAAGCCGGGTGAGACACTCGACGTTGCGGAACTCATCTCGGTCGTCGACTCGGACCGGGAGGCCGTCGAGCGTGCGCTGGAGCGCCTGCGTGCCGAGCGCTTCGTCGAGTCCGGGGATGCGGCAGGGACGTACCGGGTCGCGGTGCCGACGCCTTCCGACGTCGACCACGCGCTGCAGGTCCTCTTCGGCTTCGCCGAGCTCGCGGCACGGTGGGCGGTGCCCACGATGGCGGACGCCGATCTCGAGCTCATGTCCGGATCCCTGGACGACGTGCGCCAGGCTGCGGATGACCGCAGTGTCAACGCCTTTAACTTCGCCGTCGACGCCATCGTCGGTCCACTGCTCACCGCGACGCCGAACCCGCTGTTCGAACAGGCCGCGCTGCTGGTGCTCGAGCAGAGCCGCATCCTGTTCCTCGCCCGACCGGACGCCCAGTACTGGGGTCTGCGGAACCACGTCGATGCGTTCCAGGCGGCACTGCGCAGCCGGGACGGAGAGGCCGCCGCCGCCGGGATCCGATCACTCGGACGCGCGCTGCAGGTGCACCTCGACGAGCTCCGTGCCGCAGCTGCGCAGGGAGCGGGCACGTCCGACTGAGCCGGCCGATGCCAGGCGGATGATGCCTGGTCATGACCAGTTCGTCAAGGGCTGACACGGTTCCGTTCCACGACCGTGATCCCCCGGAAACACGCGGATCTCGACCGTCTCCACAGGTCGCGATCGATGCTTGACATCCCTGCGTGATGGGTCTTTACTCACCATTACGCAACGTCCTTTCATAAAGGTCGGACCAAGGGAGTCATCGTGACACGCACGCGTTTCGCCGCACTCGGTGCGCTCGCCCTCGCAGGCGCGCTCGCCCTCACCGGGTGCTCTGCCGGAAGCAACGGCGCTTCCAGCAGCGGCAAGGAGACCATCGGCACACCCGACGGCAAGGGCAAGACCATCACGGTCTGGATCATGAACGGCGACCTGAGCGAGAAGGTGCTCGACGTCGCCGCGAAGCAGTTCGAGGACGAGACCGGCGCGAAGGTGAAGCTGCAGCTCCAGCAGTGGGACGGCATCACCACCAAGCTGACCACCGCCCTCGCGCAGAGCGACGCGCCGGACGTGGTCGACCTCGGCAACACCCAGGTGCCGGTCTACGCGGCGACCGGCGGGCTGACCGACCTCACGCCCTACAAGGACGAGCTCGCCGACGGGCAGAGCTGGCTCCCCGGGCTCGAGGGTCCCGCCACCGTCGACGGCAAGCTGTACGGCGCACCGCTGTTCGCCGGCAACCGCGCGGTCATCTACAACAAGAAGGTCTGGGCAGACGCCGGCGTCACGGCGGCACCGACGACGTACGACGAGCTGACTGCGGCGTTCGACAAGGTCAAGGCGAAGAACCCGGCTGCCGACTTCTCCGCCTTCTACATGCCCGGCCAGTACTGGTACGGCGGACTGCAGTGGGTCTGGGACGCCGGTGGCGAGATCGCGACCGAGGACGGCGGGAAGTGGACCGGCGCGCTCGACTCGGACAAGGCGGTCGAGGGGCTCACGGAGTGGAAGGACTTCCAGAACACCTACTCGGCGAAGTCCACGCAGGACATCAACACCGACAAGCCGTCGCAGTCGGACGTCTTCGCGCAGGGCAACACGTCGGCCATCCTCGGATCGGCCTGGGAGATCGGGTCGATCACCACGGCCAAGCCCGAGCTCGAGGACCAGATCGGCACGTTCGCGATGCCGTCGATGACGGAGGGCAAGACCCAGCCCGTGTTCCTCGGCGGGTCCGACCTGGGCATCCCGGCGAAGTCGCAGAACCAGGAGCTGGCGCTCGCGTACCTGAAGATCCTGACCTCGAAGGAGTTCCAGCAGGACCAGGTCTTCGGTGTCGACGGCTGGGAGCCGAACTCCACCGAACTGCTCGACGCGGTCTCCGGCGACGTCGACGAGTTGCACAAGCCGTACTTCGAGGCGGCGGGCACGAGCCGACCCACCCCGGGCGCCCCGGGCTGGGCCACGATCGAAGGGGACTCGTCGTTCCAGACGATGTTCGCGGACATCGCCACCGGCCGGAAGTCGCCGGAGCAGGCCGCCGAGGGGTTCTCGAAGCACCTCACGACCGCGCTCAACGCGCAGCCGTAGCCCGATGACCTCCACCGCCCCGCGGGTGACCGAAGCCGACCGGGCCGACCGGGCCCAGGAGCCATCGGTCACCCGGCGGGCCGGAGGCGCGGGCCGCCTCCGCCCCACGGGTTCCGGCCCGCGGGGCGGTCGCGGTCCGGGCCGTCGGTCCGTCTCCGCCTCTCGCGCCCCGCTCGTGCTGTTGGCTCCGGCGGCGCTGCTCCTGCTCGCGCTGGTCGTGTACCCGCTCGTCCGGCTGGTCGTGATCTCCTTCCAGGACTACGGGCTCCGCGCGATCTTCACCGGACAGGCGGGGTTCGCGGGGCTCACGAACTACACGAACGTCCTCACCGATGCGAGCTTCTGGCCGGTGATCCTGCGCACGGTGCTGGTCACCGGTGCGATGGTGGTCGGCACGATCGTGATCGGCATGGCGGTCTCGCAGCTGCTCACCCGGCTGGGCGTCGTCATGCGGACGGTCGTGAGCGTCGTGCTCGTGCTCGCGTGGGCGATGCCGAACGTCGCCTCGAGCCTGGTCTGGCAGTGGTTGTTCCAGCCCTTCTACGGGGTGCTCAACTGGCTCATCACCCAGCTGCGCGTGTTCGGCGACCACACGCAGGACAACTGGGCGTCCTCGCCGGGGCAGGCGATCACCATCGTCCTGACCCTCGTCATCTGGCAGGCCGTGCCGTTCGTCGCGTTGACGCTGTACGCCGCGCAGTCGCAGATCGCTCCCGAGTACTACGAGGCAGGTGCCCTCGACGGAGCATCCGCCTGGGCGATGTACCGCGCGATCACCCTGCCGGCCCTCGTCCCGACACTGCTGCTCGTCACCATCCTGTCCGTCATCTGGGACTTCAACGTGTTCAACCAGATCTGGTTGCTCACCAAGGGCGGCCCGGAGGACACCACGCTCACGCTGGGCATCTGGACGTTCGTGAAGTCCTTCGTGTCGAACGCGTACGGGCAGGGCGCCGCGATCGCCGTGATCTCGACGCTCATCCTCGGGGCGCTCACCAGCTACTACATCCGCCGGCTCGTTCGGAGCGGGGAGGAAGACCTGTGACCACCTCGGTGTCGACGTCCACCCGCCGACCGAAGCGCAAGCGGAAGCCCCGGGTGGTGGCGAACACGATCGCGGTCGTGTTCTGCCTGGTCTGGGTGTTCCCGATCTACTGGATGGTGAACACCGCCTTCAAGCCCGCCGACGAGGTCACCACCCTCACCCCGATCTGGGCGCCGCTGCACCCGACGCTCGAGAACTTCACCCGGGCGCTCACGCAGGACGGCTTCCTGGTCTACCTGCGGAACTCCGCGATCGTCGTGGTCGCCGCCGTCCTGCTGTCGATCGTCGTCGGGTTCCTGGCGTCGGCGGCGCTCTCGCGGTTCCGGTTCCGCGGGCGCCGGGCGATCCTGGTCGCGATCCTGTTCGTGCAGATGATCCCGTCAGGGGCGCTGCTCATCCCGCTGTTCCTGTCGTTCCAGTCGCTCGGACTGCTCAACAGCTACATCGGCCTGATCCTGGCGTACGTCGCGAGTGTGCTGCCGTTCTCGATCTGGGTCATGCGCGGCTTCTTCGTCGCGGTGCCGGCCGAGATCGAGGAGGCCGCGAAGATGGACGGCGCCGGGACCTTCCGGATCCTGTGGAGCGTGCTGTTCCCGCTGGTCATGCCGGGCGTCATCGCGACGAGCGTGTTCGCGTTCATCGCTGCGTGGAACGACTACCTGACGGCCTACGTGATGCTCAAGGACCAGGGGATGTACACGCTGCCGGTCTGGCTCGCGGGCTTCTCGACGAACAAGGGCACCGACTTCGGCGGGTTGATGGCTGCGAGCGTGCTGTTCTCGATCCCGGTCGTCGTGTTCTTCCTGATCGTGCAGCGCCGCCTCGTCAGCGGCATGACCGCGGGGGCCGTCAAGGGCTGACATCGCGCTGCGGAACGCCCCGTCCTGCTCGTGCAGGACGGGGCGTTCGTGCGCCCGTGTTGGTTTCGATCCGAAACGGTTGCGATCGTGTGGCTTTCGGGCGTACAGTGCTCGAAACCCACGGGAACGAAGGAGTTCGGGCATGTACGCAACCGAGCGGCAGGACGCCATCGCCGCCGAGCTGCAGTCGGCAGGTCGGGTCTCCGTCGCCGACCTCGCCGAGCACTTCGACGTCACGACCGAGACGGTCCGCCGAGACCTCGACGCACTCGAGTCAGCAGGTCTGCTCCGGCGTGTGCACGGGGGAGCGGTCCCCGTCGGGCGGTCCAGTGTCGTCGAGCTGAGCGTCGCGGAGCGCGAGGGGCAGCACGGTTCCGCCAAGACCGCCATCGCCCGTGCGGCGATGCGGCTCGTCCCCTCGACCTTCACCGGCTCGATCGCCCTCGACGCCGGCACGACCTGTGCAGCGGTCGCAGCCGAACTCGCCCGCTGGGAGCCCGCGACCGCCGGCGCGACCCTCACCGTGATCACGAACTCGGTGCCGATCGCTGCGACCCTGCAGCACAGCGAGCACGTCGAGCTCCACCTGCTCGGGGGCCGGGTCCGCGGTGTCACGAGTGCCGCGGTCGGCACGGCGACGGTCGAGCAGATCGGTGCGCTCCGGCCGGACATCGCCTTCGTCGGCACCAACGGGCTGTCGGCGGGGTTCGGGTTGAGCACCCCGGACGAGTACGAGGCGGCGGTGAAGGGAGCCTACGTCCTGGCGGCCCGTCGCAGTGTCGTGCTCGCCGACGCTGCGAAGCACGGGGTCGAGGCGCTCATGCGCTTCGCCCGGCTCGACGAGGTGGACAGCCTCGTCACCGACCAGGCCCCGCCGGTGGACCTCGCCGGCGCGCTCGCCGACGCCGACGTCGAGGTGGTCGTCGCATGAACACGAGTACCCGCATCGTCACCGTGACCCCGAACCCGAGTCTCGACCGGACCATCGAGCTCTCCGGTGAGCTGCAGCGCGGCGCAGTCCAGCGAGCCACGCGGTCCACGGCCGAGCCCGGTGGCAAGGGCGTCAACGTCTCACGGGTCGTCGTCGCGAGCGGCGGGGACACCGTGGCCGTCCTGCCCGGGGACGAGCTCGACCCGGTGCTGCTCGGTCTCGCGACCCGGGGCATCCCGACGGCCGCGCTCCCGATCGGGGCACCGCTCCGCTCGAACGTCACCGTCACCGAGCCGACCGGCACGACCACGAAGCTCAACGAACCCGGCCCGGACCTCGCAGGCCGCCTCGACGACCTCGCCGCCCTCGTGGCGGACGCCGCCGGTCCCACGCCGACCGGACCCGGCGCTCGATGGGTCGTCCTCGCAGGCTCGCTCCCGCCCGGACTGCCCGACGACGCGCTCGCCGTCCTCGTGCGCGCCGTGCGGGAACGGCACGGCGACGCCGTCCGCGTCGCGGTCGACTCGTCGGGGGTCCCGTTCACCGCGCTCCTGCAGTCCGGCGAACGGATCGACCTGGTGAAGCCGAACGCCGAGGAGCTCGCCGAGGTCGTCGGCGGCGACCCCGACGAGTACGAGCGTGACGTCGACGCCGCGGCCGACGGCGCCCGGAGGCTCCGCGACCGGAACGTCGGATCGGTGCTGCTCACCCTCGGCAGCGCCGGTGCCGTCCTCGTCACCGACGAGGGCGCCTTCGCGGCGGCGGCTCCGCGGATCGTGGCCCGCTCCACCGTCGGTGCAGGCGACTCCTCCCTCGCCGGTTACCTCCTCGCCGAGGTGGCCGGAGCAGGCCCCGAAGACCGCCTGGCGCAGGCCGTCGCGACCGGAGCCGCAGCAGCTGCGCTGCCCGGCAGCGACGTCCCCGCCCTCGATCAGACCGACCCGTCGGCGATCACCGTCCGGGCGCTCACCGCACGGACGACCCCTGAACCCGTCTGACCTCCCCACGAGCACCACCCCCACCAGCACTGCCTGCGCCCCGGCGCCACTGCAAAGGAGCAACCCCATGTCCGCAGACACGACTCAGCGCCTCATCAGCGTCGAGCTCGTCGGCCTCGACGAGGACCTCGGCGGCACGTCCTCCGACGTCATCCGCGTCCTCGCCGACCGCGTCGCCGCCACCGGCCGCGCCGCCGACGGTGCCGCCCTCGCCCAGGACGCGATCGCCCGTGAGGCGAGCGTCGGCACCGGCGTCCCGGGCGGCATCGCCATCCCGCACGCCCGTTCCTCGTCGGTGTCCAGCCCGACGCTGGCGTTCTCCCGCCTCGCGCGCAAGGTGTCCTTCGGCGCCCCGGACGGCGACGCCGACATCGTCTTCATGATCGCCGTGCCGGAGGGAGCCGACAAGGACCACCTCACGGTCCTCTCGACCCTCGCGCGGGCGCTCATCCGGGACGACTTCACGGCAGCGCTCCGCTCTGCGGCAACGCCGCAGGACATCGTCGACCTCGTGCAGCGCGAGGTCGGTGGCGAGGTCGCCGAAGCCGGCGTTGGGAACGCGAGCAGCGCCTCCAGGCCGGCCGCAGCACCGACGACGCAGACCGCGTCCGGCGACGCGACCACGAGCAATGCCGCCGCGGGTGCCCGCAAGGTCATCGTCGGCGTCACCGCCTGCCCGACCGGCATCGCCCACACCTACATGGCCGCCGACGCCCTCGTCGCCGCCGCGCAGCGCGCGGGCGCCGAGATGCACGTCGAGACCCAGGGCTCGTCCAAGGTGGACCCGCTCGACCCCGCGCTCATCGCCCGCGCCGACGCCGTCGTGTTCGCCGTCGACGTCGACGTCCGTGACCGCGGGCGCTTCGCCGGCAAGCCGCTGGTGTCCGGGCCCGTCAAGCGCGGTGTCGACGAGCCCGACGCCATGATCGCCGAGGCGCTCCGGGCCGCGGACGACCCGAACGCCGCGCGCGTCACGGGTGGAGCGGCGGACACCCAGACCACCGCGAGCAACGAGCACTTCGGCCAGGCCCTCAAGCGCTGGCTGCTCACCGGCGTCAGCTACATGATCCCGTTCGTCGCGGGCGGCGGGCTGCTGATCGCACTCGGGTTCCTGCTGTCCGGCTACGGCATCGCGCTGAACCACGGCGACTCGGGCCAGAGCAACGCGGTCTACACGCTGACGAACTACACGCTGCTCAACCTGCCCCCGGAGGGCCTCGGGTACTACCTCGGCGCCGCCGCGTTCCAGATCGGCGGCGTCTCGCTCGGGTTCCTCGTCGCCGCGCTCGCCGGGTACATCGCGTACGCCATCGCCGACCGGCCGGGCATCGCGCCGGGCTTCGTCGCCGGCTCCATCGCCGTGTTCATGAACGCCGGGTTCCTCGGCGGGCTCGTCGGCGGTCTCATCGCCGGTGGTGCCGCCTACTGGATCGGGCGCATCCCGACGTGGCGCTGGCTGCGCGGGCTCATGCCGGTCGTGATCATCCCGCTGTTCGCGTCGATCATCGCGTCCGGGCTCATGCTCCTGGTGCTCGGCGGACCGATCGCCTGGGTGATGACGCAGCTCACCGCATGGCTCAACTCGCTGTCGGGTGCGTCGGCGGTCCTGCTCGGCGTCATCCTCGGCCTCATGATGGCGTTCGACCTCGGCGGCCCGGTGAACAAGGTGGCGTACGCGTTCGCCGTCGCCGGACTCGGAGCGGGTTCGGCCACCAACGTCGTGCCGTTCGAGATCATGGCCGCCGTGATGGCCGCCGGCATGGTGCCGCCGCTGGCCCTCGCGCTCGCCTCGACCGTCCTCTACCGCAAGGGGTTCACGAAGCCCGAGCGGGAGAACGGCAAGGCCGCATGGCTCCTCGGGGCCTCGTTCATCTCCGAGGGCGCGATCCCGTTCGCCGCGGCCGACCCGCTGCGCGTCATCCCCGCGTCGATGGTCGGCGCCGCGGTGACGGGCGCGATCTCCATGGCTGCGGGCGTGACCTCGCGTGCTCCGCACGGTGGGATCTTCGTCTTCTTCGCCATCGGTGACGTGCTCATGTTCGTCGTCGCGATCCTGGCCGGCACGGTCGTCTCCGCGCTGGTGCTGGTCGGACTGAAGAAGTGGGTGCGCCGGGCGCCGGCCGGCGACGAGCCCACCGCGGTCGCCGCCGACCAGCGCGTGGCGGTCGCCGCGTAGTCACCACGTCGACGGACGGGAGGCGCGGTCCCAGCCGGCACCGCGCCTCCCGTCGCGTCGTGGTGTCCCGTGACGTCGCTCGTCCGCCCGACTACTCCGCGATGTTCGCCGTGACGGCGTCGATGTAGGCCGCGCGCTCCTCGCGCGTGTGCGGACGACCGGGGACACCCGGCCGCTGCTCCCACGGGAACGGACCCGCTTCGTGCCGGTACTCGATGCCCATCGCCTCGAGACGGGCGGTGTGCTCGGCGAGCCGACCGCGGAACTCCGCGACGTCGCGCGGCCCGGTCGTGTCGGCCGACCAGAGGGCCTCGGCCAGCGCCGCCACCCGCGGGAACAGCTGGTAGTCGAGCTTCCGGGCCGTGTCCACGTGCTCGGTCCACATGTTGCCCTGGCCGCCGATGACGTGGGCGCGCTCCTCGTCCGTCAGACCGGACGGAACCGGGTCGAACGCGTACACGTCGTCCACGCTGAGGACGATCGACACCGGGATGGGCTCCGTCGGCAGGTCGCTCTGCCGGTAGTCGAGGTACGCCTGGTCGTCGGGGGAGGAGATGACGTCGTGCCCCCGCTTCGCCGCCGTCCGCGCACCGGTCAGGCCGCGCCAGGAGACCACCGTCGCGGAGGGGGAGAGGGTGCCGCCCTCGAGGATCTCGTCCCACCCGAAGGCGCGCCGCCCGCGGGACTCGAGGTGGGCCGCGAGTCGGCCGATGATCCAGGCCTGCAGTTGTTCCTCGTCCTCGAGACCGAGCTCACGGATCCGCTCCTGGGTCCGGGGGTCCTGCTGCCACTGCACCTTGGGGCACTCGTCGCCGCCGATGCCGATGAAGTCGCTCGGGAACAGCGCGATGACCTCGTCGAGGACGTCCTGGAAGAACGCGATCGTCGAGTCCTCGGCGTTCAGCACGTCGTCCGCGATCCCCCACTCGGTCCAGACCTCGACCGGCCGGTCCGGGTGCACCCCGAGGTGCGGGTACGCCGCGAGTGCCGCCCGGACGTGGCCCGGCGTCTCGATCTCGGGCACCACCGTCACGAAGCGGTCGGCAGCGTAGGCGACGATCTCGCGGATGTCGTCCTGCGTGTAGTAGCCACCGTGCGGTCGTCCGTCGAAGGACTGCGGTCGGAGCACGCCGTCGTCGTCGAGCACGTGGGCGCCGACCTGGGACTCGCGCCGCCAGGAGCCGACCTCGGTCAGGCGCGGGTACTTCCGGATCTCGATGCGCCACCCCTGGTCCTCGGTGAGGTGGAAGTGCAGCCGGTTCAGGCGGTGCGCGGCGAGCTGGTCGACGACCCGCATGACCTCGTGCTTGGTCCGGAAGTGCCGGCAGACGTCGAGCATGACGCCGCGCCAGGCGAACGCGGGCGCGTCCTCGACCACGCCGGCCGGGACCGACCAGGGCCCCGTGGCGACGCGTCCGCTGCGGTACACGTCGGCGGGGAGCAGTTGCAGCAGGGCCTGCACGCCGTAGAACACTCCCGCGGGGGAGCCCCCGAGGACCTCGACGCCCGTGCTCGTGACGGTCAGGCGGAACGCCTCGGTCCGGTCGTCCGGGTCGGTCGTGGGGCCGCTCGGCAACACCGACGGGTCCTCGGCGACGCGCAGCGCGACGACGTCGACCGGTCCGGCGTGCTCGTCGGCATCGCGCACGGGCAGCCCGGTCGACCCCCGCAGCGTCTGCTGCAGGTACAGTCGCACCGACTCGCTCGCCGCATCGGCGGCGATCCGGGTCGTCGGGGTGATCTCGAAGGCGCCGTCCCCCGGAGTGGAGCGGCGCGGACGCGGGATGAGCATGTCGTGGTCCACCATTCCTCAACGACCTTTCGTAATATGGAGGCTATGGCCGTGGACGAGACCCTGTCAACGCTCGCGGGCGGACCCGCCGGCAGCACACCGGGCACGCTGCGGCTCATCAACTCGCGCGCGATCCTCGCCGAGCTGCTCGAGGACGACGCATCCCGCACGGTGACCGAGCTGAGCCGCAGCGTCGGCCTCTCCCGCCCGACCGTCGAGGCCGCGCTCGCCGACCTGGTCGACGAGGGCTGGGTCACCGAGACCGAGGCGATCGTCACGCCGAACAAGGCCGGCCGGCGCGCGAAGCGCTTCCGCGCGGACGTCACCGCCGGCAGCGTGCTCGGCGTCGACCTGGGCCTGCACGGCATCGTCGGGCTCCGCGCCGACCTGCGCGGTGCGACGCTCGCCCGGGTCGAGGAGACGTACGCCGACCTCGCGTCCGCCGAACAGGCGTGGGCGAGCGTGCAGGACGTCGTCCGACGCCTGGTCGACGGAGCCGAACCGTCCCGGCTGCTCGCCGCCACGTTCGGCGTGCCGGCCGTCGTCGACCGGCGCGGTGAGATCGACTACACGGTCGCCGTGCCGGAGTGGGTCGAACTCCGGGTCCCGGGCCGGATCCAGGACCTGTTCCCGGGGGCCGCCACCTTCTTCGACAACGACGCGAAGCTCGCGGCCACGGCCGAGGGCATGTGGGGGCGGTTCCGCGGTGTGCAGGACGCGCTCTACCTGGTGATGGGTCGGCAGATCGGCGCCGCGTTCGTCGTCGAGGGCTCGCTCGCGCGCGGTGCGCGCGGCGCGGCGGGGGAGATGGGCGGCCTGGACTCCACCGGCTGGCCGGGCGCGCCCGCCGCACTGGAGGCCCGGGTCGCGCCCGGCACGGACGTCGAGTCGGTCTTCGCCGCGGCCGGTGCGGGTGACGCCGCTGCACAGGCGATCGTGCGTGCGTTCGCTGCCGACGTCGCCCCGGGCGTCGCGCAGCTCGTGACGACCCTCGACCCCGAGGTCGTGGTCGTCGGCGGCGAGGTCCTGCCGGCGGCCGACGTGTTCGCCGAGGCGCTCAGCACGATCGTCACGCCCCAGCTCCGGCACCCGGTCGCGTTCGTGCCGTCCACGGTCGGCCGGGACGCCGTCGCCCGCGGCGCGCTGGCCCGCTCGCTGACCCACGTGCGGACGCACCACATGGGACTCGGCTGACGTTCAGGTCCCGCGCCGTGGTCTGACAGGCCGCTCAGGGATGATCGACGCATGACGACTGCCCTCGTGACCCCTGTCACCGCGTCGGGGTCCGGTGGCTCCGACTCCGAGATGGGCGGGCTGTCGGGACTGGTCCTGCAGCTCATCGACGCACTCGGTGAGTGGGGTGTCGCCCTCATGCTCTTCGTCGAGACGGTGTTCCCGCCGATCCCGTCCGAGGTGATCCTGCCGCTCGCGGGCTTCCTGGCCGGTGCCGGGCAGATGAACCTCGTGCTCGTCCTGCTACTCGCGACCCTGGGCTCGTACCTCGGGGCGCTCGTGCTCTACTGGCTGGGCGCCGTGATCGGGTTCGAGCGCACCGTCCGGCTGCTCGGCAAGCTGCCCCTGGTGGACGAGGACGACTTCCGGAAGGCCGCCGACTGGTTCCACCGACACGGCAAGAGCGCGGTGTTCTTCGGTCGGTTCGTCCCGATCGTCCGGAGCCTCATCTCCCTGCCGGCCGGGGCCGACCGCATGCACCTCGGCACCTTCTCGGTGTTCACGATCATCGCGAGCGGGATCTGGAACAGCGGGCTCGTGCTCCTCGGCGCCGCGTTCGGGACCCAGTACGAGAAGGTCGAGCAGTACACCGAGTGGATCGACCGGGTGCTCTACGTGGCGATCGCGGTGGTGGTCGTCACCTTCGTCGTCCGGCGGGTCCGTCGCGCCCGCGCTGCCCGTGCCGAGCGCGGCGTCCGCGGCCGCCGACGTGCGACGGCCGCGAACGACTGAGCGTCAGGCCTTGGTGAGGGCCGACTCCTTGTGGGCGGCCTGCTTCCCCGACTTCTCGGACTCGACGATCCAGTAGGGGTCGTCGTCCTTCGGCTTGAAGTCCTGCCCGTCGAACGTGAAGTCCTTCGTCTTCTTCTCGACCAGCTTGCCGGTCGTCTTTCCCTGCGAGGTGTTCCAGTGCACCTCGTCACCCTTCGACAGCGCCACACTGTCCTCCTTCCGCACGTGCGCAGATCAGTTGCAGCACTGCCTACACCCGATACATCCGCATGAACACAGGGAAGTGGGCCGATCACGATGTCATAACGCCTGCCCGGACTGGCCGTGGGACGCGTACCGTACTGGGTGAGTCACCTCGCTGGCAACTGCCGCGCTCCCGGCTCCCCGACGGAACGACGCGCACCATGACCCTGCTCGACGCACGAGCCGAAACGGTCCTCGCTGGCCGCTACCGGCTGGTCAAGCTGATCGGCACTGGTGGCATGGGGTCGGTCTACGAGGCGCGGGACGAGCACACGTACCGTGCGGTCGCGGTGAAGCTGTTCGCCACCCCCGATTCGATGACGACGGCCGACCGGGTCCGCCAGGAGCGCGAGATCCGCCTGCTCAGCATGCTGTCGCACCCGGGTCTCATCCCGCTCTACGACGCCGGCACGCACGAGTTCGAGGACGGGCCGCACCGGTTCATCGTGATGGAGCTCATCGCGGACACGACGCTGCTCCGCCGTCTGGCCGAGGGCGCGCTGCACAACTACGAGGTCGCCGACCTGGGCGCACAGCTCGCGGACGCGCTGGCGTACGTGCACTCCCGCGGCATCGTGCACCGGGACGTCAAGCCCGCCAACATCCTGATCAGCGACGAGGGGTCCTCCGGATTCGCCCGGACCGTCAAGCTCACCGACTTCGGCGTCGCGCACTTCGTCGACGGGTCGCGGCTGACGAACGACGGCACGATCATCGGGACCGCCGCCTACCTCAGCCCCGAGCAGGTCGCCGGCGAGCCCATCGGGTTCGCGACCGACGTCTACTCGCTCGGGCTCGTCCTGCTCGAGGCGCTCACCGGCAAGCAGGAGTACTCCGGCACCCTGATCGAGGCGGCGCTCGCCCGGCTCCGACACGACCCGGAGATCCCCGACGGGATCGCCCCCGAGTGGCGGGACCTGCTCGCCAAGATGACCCACCGGGACCCGGACCGCCGCCCGACCGCGGTCGCGGTGGCGAACGCCCTGCGTGGGGGGTCGACCCAGATCACCGGACCCGTGCCGCTCGGGCCGCACCGGGTGAAGCACAAGAAGGACCACCGGCTCCACCGCGCTGCCCACCGGCACGCCAAGCGCGGGACGTTCGTCGCGGCCCGTCGGTGGCGTCGTCGGAACGTGCTCGTCGGGTCGTTCGCGACCTTCGGGGTGCTCGTCGCGTGCGCGGCGGCCTACGTCGCCGGCACGCTCCACTGAACCCGGGCGCCGCGCGTCGGTCGTTTCCGGCAGGATGGACGGCATGACCGACCAGCGCTGGATCAAGATCTGCGGACTGTCGACGCCCGACACCGTGGACGCCGCCATCGACGCGGGCGCCGACGCGGTCGGGTTCGTCTTCGCGGCCGGGAGCCCCCGGACGGTGACGGCCGACCTCGCGAAGGAGCTCGTGGAGCGCGTGCCCGAGGGCATCGACGCGGTGGGCGTCTTCCGGGACCAGCAGATCGACGAGATCGTCGGCATCGCGTCCGAAGTGGGGCTCACGACCCTGCAGCTGCACGGCGGGGAGTCGGCATCGGACTTCGCCCGTGCCCGGGACGCCGGGTTCTTCACGATCCGCGCCGTCTCGGCCGACGACTACCTGCGCGAGACGCCGGAGCAGCGTGCGGCCTTCGACCACGACCTGCTGCTGCTCGACGCCGCGGTGCCCGGCAGCGGCCGACTGGTCGACCCGGCGACGATCGACGGCAAGGTCGACGAGGCCTGGATCCTCGCCGGCGGCCTGACGCCCGCCAACGTCGTGTCCGCGGTCGAGGCGCTCGACCCGGACGGCGTCGACGTCTCGAGCGGCGTCGAGTCGGAGCGCGGCGTCAAGGACCCGGCCAAGATCCGCGCCTTCGTCGAGGCGGTCCGCAGCATCCCTTGACCGGTTCCGCCGGCCCGGCGGTGACCGCGTGGCGGACGGGAGGCACGGTGCGGGCCCGCACCGGGCCTCCTGTCCGGCAGCGCGTCAGCGCAGCGTCGGGACCAGCTGCGTCAGGAACGCGTCGGTGTCCTCCCAGCCCTCCACCGCGTGGCAGGGGACCCCGAGCGCCTTCACCGGGTAGTCGTTGCCCTCGGGATCGAGCCGGTCACCGACGAACAGCATGTCGTCGAGCGCGATGCCGGTGAGTTGCGCGAGCCGACGCATGCCGTAGGCCTTGTCGATCCCCTTGCGGGTGATGTCGATGCTCGTGGACCCGCCGGACCGGACCTCGAGCTCGGGGAGTTCCGTCTGCACGAGTCGGCGGAGGTGGTCCTTCTTCTCGCCCGTCGGGTCCCACTGCTTCTTCACGTCGACGGGAGCGGACTGGCCCAGTGCCGAGAAGGTGATCTGGGACCCGCGGTCCTCGAGGATCGCGCCCCAGGTCCGCTCTTCCCAGTAGCCGGCCTGCTTCGCCTGGCGCTCGACCGCGGCGAGGGCGGCGGCCTTCTGCTCGTCGGTGAGGTCCTCGGCGTACTGCAGCGCCCAGTCGTCACCCTGCCAGCGGTAGTAGCGGGTGCCGCAGGTCGGCAGGAGGTGCAGGTCGTCCAGGACGAGACCGTCACGCTGCCGCAGGGGCGTCACGAGCTGCTGCTCGAACTGCTGGAAGTTGCCCCCGGAGATCACGGCGACCGGCACGGCCTCGAGCAGGGACGCGAACGTCTCGAGCATGCGGGGGTCGAGCGCGGACTTCGACGGGGCGAGGGTGTCGTCGAGGTCGAAGGCGACGAGGCGGGGCGTGGTCATGCCCCGATCCTGCCAGAGCCGTCCGGTCACACCCCGGGTGCGGGCTGGCGGTGGCTCGCGGGCACGCGGTCCCGCGCGTAGGTGATGTCGGTGTAGCCGTGCGGGGCCGGGTTGCCGTCCTCGTCGAGGTTGACGAACACGACCTCGTCGATCGTCAGGATGCTGCGGTGCGTGAAGAGGTTGCGTGCCTCGGCCCGCATGGTCAGCGACGTGCGACCGAACCGCGTCGCGACGAGCCCGATCTCGACGATGTCGCCCTCCTTCGCGGAGGACACGAACTCGATCTCCGACATGTACTTCGTGACGACCTTGCCGTTACCGAGCTGGATGATGGCGTAGACGGCCGCTTCCTCGTCGATCCAGCGGAGGAGGCTCCCGCCGAAGAGGGTGCCGTTCGCGTTGAGGTCCTCCGGACGGACCCACTTGCGCGTGTAGAAGTTCATCTCGGGTGCTGGCTGCTCCATGTCACGCTGCTCCATGTCACTACATGGTACGCGGCCGCGCCCCTGACAGGGACGCGGCCGCGTGCTCCGGCTGCGGGACGTCACTCCTTGACGAGGACGACCTCGTCGAGGGGCAGGCGGGTCCGCGGCGCGACCTCACGCTCGGCCGCCTTGTCGTCGAGCTGCGACGGGTCGGCGACCGTGCCGACGGCCGTCACCGTGAACGGCAGGAACCGTTCGGGCAGGTCGAACGCCGCACGCAGACCCGCGGCGTCGATACCGGCCATCTGGTGCACGTGCAGACCCTCCGCGTGCGCCTGCACCGTGAGCGCGGCGAGCGACTGGCCCAGGTCGTACTGCGCGAAGGGACGCTCCTCGCCGTCCTCCGTCACGGTCTCGAGGACCCCGACGACGAGAGCGCTCGCGCGGAAGGCCCACGCGGCGTTGAACCCGAGCAGGTTGTCGTTGATCCGGCGGAACGTCTCGGTGCCGCGACGGCCGGCGATGAAGCGGCGGGGCTGGTGGTTCATCGCGGACGGGGCCCATCGAGCGGCCTCGAGGATCGCGTCGAACGGAGCGTCGTCGATCGTGGCGGTCTCGTCGTAGGAACGCGGGCTCCACCGTTCCTCGAGGAGCGGCACGAGGGGCTGGCTGGAGTCGGTCGAGCGGGTCAGCGTCTGCGAGGTCATGATGGCGGCAACCGTAGTCGATGCGTTCGCATTTCCGACCTGAGTGCAGTCACATGGTGACTTCCGGCACGCGGGGCTGCCAGGATGGTCGCGATGGGTGGCGTGTTGATCGGGTTCGCGATCATCGGCGCGATCATCGCCGCGGGGTACGTCGTCGGGCGCATCGGCCTGCTCGGACCGCACGCGCAGTACGTGATGAGTCGGCTCGTGTTCTTCGTGCTCATGCCGTGCCTGCTGTTCCACACCATCGCGACGGCGGACATCGCCTCGCTGCTGTCCGCTGCGCTCTGGGTGTCGCTCGTCAGCGCGGTCGTCGTCGCCCTGGTCGCAGCGCTCGTGTTCCGCCTGGTGCTGCGGCGTCCCGCGACGACGACGACCGTCGGGGCGCTGGCGTCGAGCTACGTGAACGCGAACAACATCGGGCTGCCGGTGGCCGTCTACGTCCTGGGACAGGCGACCGCGGTCGTGCCCGTGATCCTGCTGCAACTGGTCGTGCTCGCGCCGATCGCGCTCAGCGTCCTCGATGCCGCGACCTCCGGTGCGGGCAGCTGGGGTCGCCGCCTGGCCGGCCCCTTCCGCAACCCGATCATCATCGCCTCGCTCGTCGGCCTGGTGTGCTCCGCCACCGGGGTGTCGTTGCCGGAACCGGTCCTCGAGCCGTTCGCGCTGGTCGGCGCCGCCGCCGTGCCGATCGTGCTGCTGTCCTTCGGGATGAGCCTGCGCGGGGCAGCCCCGCTCCGGGACCCCGCGATCCGCACCGACGTGGTCCTCGCGACGGCGTTCAAGCTCCTGGTGATGCCCGTCGTCGCCTTCGTGTTCGCACGGTTCGTGTTCGGGCTCGGTGACCAGGACGTGTTCGTCCTGACGACCCTCGGCGCGCTGCCGGCGGCGCAGAACGTCTTCAACTACGCGCAGCGGTACGGCGCGGCGGTCCCGGTCGCGCGGGACGTGGTGCTCGTCACGACCATCGGGTCCGTCCCGGTGCTCGTCGCCATCGCGGCCCTGCTCCACCCGTAGTCGACGTGCCGGACGGGCACCGCGCCTCCCGGCCGGAGGTCACCGGGGCGCTCGCGGCCTGCGCTGACCGGCCTGCGCTGACCGGTCTGCGTCGGACGGGCTGCGCTGGACGCTCGGCGCGTACCGTGGGCCGTGTCGGGGCGCGCCGCGCACCGGCCAGCACGGGCGCGTCGCGCCCGCGACCACGAGGAACGGGAGGTCACGATGGACACCACGGCGATGATGAAGACGATGGCGACGACCGAGATGCCGACGGCGATGGACGCCGACGTGCTGCAGGACACGATGATGGCGATGAACGCCGCGTCCATGGCGGCGACCATGTGCTCGGCGAGCGACATGCGCATGGGCGCCGAGATGGCGACGTGCGCCGCGATGTGCTCGAACACGGCGATGCTGGCCGACACGGGCATGCGCATGATGATGCGCCCAGCGGGCATGGACACCGCGTCGATGCAGGCGATGCTCACCGCCGTCGTCGCGATGGGCACCGCGTGCGCGGCCGAGTGCCGGCAGCACGCCGACATGGACGAGGCGTGCCGCTACTGCGCGATGGCCTGCGACGAGATGGTCGCGAAGTGCCGGTCGGTGTTGGAGTCGATGCCGGCCTGAGCTACACGGTGCGCGCGGTGGTCCGCTGACCACCGACGCTGAGGATCTCCGCGACCGGGTGGTGGGCGACCGGGTCCCCGACCGACACGAGCGTGCTCGCGTCCGCCACCCGGAGCACCGCGATGCCGCCGTCGAGGAACGCGACGACCACCTCGTCCGTCCGGGTCTCCACGGCGATCCCGTCGCGCCAGGCGTTCGGGGTGGCGTCGGCCATGACGCGCTGGATGGGGAGGACGGCCGGACGGGACATGGCTTCACCTGCTCTCGAGTGTCGGTGCAGGAAACCTACGTCCGTGCCGGCACCCGCTCAATGCGGGCGGTCGCCGGGCGTAACAGAGCCGGGTGGAGCAGAGCGGCCGGTGCCGGACTAGAAGATCATCGGGCGGTCGTCGTCCAGCGCGGTGTCGAGGTCCAGGTCCACCGAGACCGGCACGTGGTCGCTCGGTGCGTCGCCCTTGCGCTCGTTCCGGTGGATCGCCGCATCGGTGACGACGTCCGAGAACGCCGGGGACCCGAGTACGAAGTCGATGCGCATGCCCTCGTTGCGGGGGAAACGGAGCGACTTGTAGTCCCAGTAGGTGTAGCCGTCGGGGACGATCGGGCGGACGACGTCCTGCAGCCCACGCTCCTCGAACGCCCGGAACGCAGCGCGTTCCGGCTCGCTCACGTGCGTCGCTCCCTCGAAGACGCGCACGTCCCAGACGTCCTGGTCGAGCGGGGCGACGTTCCAGTCGCCCATGAGCGCGAGCGGCAGGTCCGGCTCCGCCGCGAGCCACTCCGAGGTGCGGTCGGCGAGCTGCGCGAGCCAGTCGAGCTTGTACGTGTAGTGCGGGTCGCCGAGCTCGCGGCCGTTCGGGACGTAGAGGCTCCAGAGCCGGACGCCCTCGACCGTGACACCGATCGCCCGTGCCTCCACCGGCAGGTCGGGACCCTCGTGGCCCTTGAGGAACCCGGGCTGCCCGGGGAAGTCCCGGGTGACGTCCTCCATCGGCAGGCGGCTGGCGAACGCGACCCCGTTCCACTGGTTGAGCCCGTGGGCCTCGACCTGGTACCCCGCGGCCTCGAACGCCTCGGTCGGGAACTGCTCCGGCTTGCACTTGATCTCCTGCATGCCGAGGACGTCGACGTCCTCACGCACCAGCCAGTCGACGATCCGGCCCACTCGGGTGCGGACGGAGTTCACGTTCCAGGTCGCCACGCGCATGGGAACGAACCTACCGGTCCGTTCCCGGTGGGATGGTGTTCGCTGGGGGACGCGCGAGCGCACGACCACGACCACGACGGAGGCACCACATGGCATCGACGACGAACCGCGTCGACGGGACCGCGACGACCGGCACCACGACGACGCAGGTGACCACCAACGGCAAGACCATCATCGACGACACGGTCGTCGCGAAGGTCGCGGGCATCGCCGCTCGCGACGTCCCGGGCGTCTTCGCGCTCGGTGGGAACGCTGCACGGGCCTTCGGTGCGATCCGGGACGCCATCGGGTCCAGCGCCCTGGGCCAGGGCGTGCGCGTCGAGGTCGGCGAGACGCAGGTCGCGGTCGACCTGACGATCGTCGTCGACTACCCGACGCCGATGATGGAGGTCGCGACGGCCGTCCGCGCTGCGGTCACCAGCGCCGTGACCGAGCTCGTCGGGCTCGAGGTCACCGAGGTGAACATCGCCATCAACGACGTGAACATCCCGGCGCTCGGCGGCGTCGAGACCGATCCCGAGGGACGCGTCCGGTGAACGCCACCGTCGTCGGCATGGCCACCGGCGCCCTGCTCGCGATCGTCGCCGTGACGCTCGGGTTCTGGGCCTTCGTGGTGGTCGCCGTCTTCATGCTCGTGGGCGGCCTCGTCGCCCGCATCGTGTCGGGTGACATCGACCTGAGCCGCCTGCTCGACGTGCTGCGCGGACGCCGGAGCTCGTCGTGACCCCGGCCGCGGTCGCCGGGGACGGCGGCAGCGGCACGGTCGACCCGCACGGCGAGCACCCCGTCCGACGTGTCGCCGGGTACGACCGCATCGGCACACCGGCGCTCGTCCACACGGCGCAGGCCGTCGCCGCCGAGGCATTGCGCGTGCCGTTCCGGGAGGCGCGCGCCCGGGTCGCCGACGACGGGCACGGAGGGCTGTCGGTGGAGGTCATCGCGCCGCTCACCGTGCCCGTGCTCGGCAGCGGTGACGTCCCCGGCGAACCGGTCGTGGCGACCACGCACCGGGCCCGGGCAGCCATCGCCGAACGGCTCCGGTCCATCACGGGTCGACAGGTGGCGCGCGTCTCGGTGACCTTCGCATCGTCGGTCGTCGACCGCCCGAGGCGGGTCCGGTGACCGCGGCGCACCCCGCAGCGGACGGGCCGGCGGTGGTGGCGGACCGGCCGGTGGCACGGGACCACACGGCGCTGTACCGCCGCCTGTTGCGCCGGGAGACCCACGCGTCACGCTCCGGGTCCGTGGTGGTCTCGATGCTCGTCGTGCTGGTGCTCGCCGCCGTCGCCGTGTTCGCGGCGGTGCTCGTGTTCACCGAGCAGAGCCTCCTGGGCATCGACCCGCGCGTCGTCGTCGACGGCGTCGGCCGTGCTCCGGACGGCACCGACCCGACGATCGTCGTGACCATCGGCGCGCTCGTCGCCGTCGTCGGGCTCGTGTTCCTGCTCCACGGTCTCCTGCCGCGACGACGTCCGCGACACGCCCTGAGCTCGTCACGCCTGGCCGTCGTGGTGGACGACGAGGTCCTCGCGTCAGCGGCCGCCCGTGCCGCCCGTTCCGCGACGCGCCTCGGCCCGGACGCCGCTGTCGGGACGGTCGGTCGTCGCACCGTCGACGTGCTGCTCCGCCCCGCCGCCGGGGTCGACGTCCCGGCGCTCGCCGCGTCCGAGGCCGTCGAGCGCGAGTTCGCGGAGATCGACCCCCAGCCCGCCCTCGCGGCACGCGTGCGGGTGCAGCCGAACGGGAGGGTGGACGGGTGAACGCCACGAACCGCGGGCTCGGCCGCACGGCGCTCGTCGTCGTGGGGCTCGCGCTCCTCGTCCTCGGTGTCGCCGCCGTGCTCGTCCAGACGCTGCCCTGGGCCGCGGACCGATGGCACACGCTCGCGCCCGTCGCGCTGGCGGACCTGGGTGCCGACGCCGACCGGGCAGCTTCGGTGACCGCGTGGACGTGGGTCCTCGGCGGGGCGGTCGTGCTCGGCGTGCTCGCCCTGGTGGTGCTGTCCTCCCTCGGCGGCGGACGTGTGGGCACCGTCCTCGAGGACGACGGCGCTGCCGACGGTGTCCCGGGGGTGGTGCGCGTCGAGGCGGCCGCCGTCCAGCACGCGCTCTCGTCGGCGATCGGCGCGCTGCCGCAGGTCGCGTCGCTCGCGGTCGACGTCTACCGCGTCCGCGGCGTCCGGGCGGTCCGCATCCGTGTCCGACCCCGCCGTGGAGCGGCGCCGCGGGAGATCACCACACGGGTCGAGCAGATCGTCGCCGACCTCGACGCGCTCCTCGGCGAACGCCTGCCGGTCCTGCTCGAGATCGCGCGCGGCGGCGCCGGTTCCGCACGCGCCGACCGGGTGCACTGAGGCCGGACGTGGTGCGGTCGATCGGTGGGCTCCCGCGGCCGGGCGACCCCGTCGAGGTGCCCGACGTCGTCCTCCACATTGCTCGGGGCAGACCGGTCACGCTCGTCTGGCACAACGAGATCGGCGGGCGGACGTTCCGCATCGGCCCGGACGGTGCCGCCGAGGAGTACGTCAAGGTGCTCCCGCACGCGTACGCGCCGTGGATCGTGGGCGAGGTCGCCCGGCTGACCTGGGCGGCGCCGCACGCGCGGGTGCCCGAGGTCCTGGACCACGGTACGGGTGACGAGGGCGCGTGGCTCCGCACGCGGGCACTGCGAGGGTGGAGCGCCGTCGACCCCCGGTGGCACGACGATCCCGAGACGGCGGTCGTCGCGGTCGGGGAGGGACTCCGTGCCCTGCACGAGGCTCTGCCCGTCGCCGACTGTCCGTTCGAGTGGTCGACCGTGCAGCGGACGGCCCGAGCGCGGGCTGCGGGTGCCGACCCGGACGTGCTCGGCCCGGAGCCCCCGGCCGACCGCATCGTGGTGTGCCACGGTGACCCGTGCACCCCGAACACCCTGATCGGCGCCGACGGACGGTGGAGCGGCCACGTCGACCTCGATGCGCTCGGCATCGCCGACCGGTGGGCGGACCTGGCGGTGGCGACCATGGCGCTCGGGTGGAACTACGGCCCGGGGTGGGACCGTCTGTTCCACGACGCGTACGGGGTGCCGTTCGACGCCGAGCGCACCGGTTGGTACCGAGCGCTCTGGCACCTCGACGACGACGGGGTCGAGACTGCCGGGGGAGCGGTCAGAGGCTGACGCCGCGTGCGGCCATGAACGGCACGGGGTCCACCGTGGCCCCGTTCACGTGCACCTCGAAGTGCGTGTGGCACCCGGTCGAGTTGCCGGTCGACCCCACGAGCGCGATGAGCTGCCCAGCGGAGACGCGCTGCCCCGGGGACACCCGGAACCCGCCGTTGACGATGTGCCCGTAGGCGGTCTGCACGCCGCCGCCGTGGTTCAGCTTCACGTAGTTGCCGTACCCGCTGTACCAGCCCGCGTACTCCACCGTCCCCGACGACGCGGCGACGATGGGCGTGTAGCAGCCGGACGCCATGTCGGTGCCGTCGTGCTTGATGACGGTGCCGTAGATGGGGTGCACGCGGTAGCCGTAGGGGCTGTTGACGTAGCCGCTCGCCGGACGGACCCAACCGGTGCCGGAGCCGGAGCCGGCCGATCCGCCACCGGAGGACCCGGAGGAACCGCCGCTGGACGCGCCGCCGCTGTTCGCCGCGGCCGCTGCTGCTGCGGCACGGGCAGCGGCTTCGCGCGCTGCCTTCTCCTCGGCCTTCTTGCGTTCTGCCTCGCCCTTCGCGAACTCGGCCTCGGTGCGCACACGCCCGGAGGTGAGGGTCGCGAGCTGGGCGTCGAGCCGCGCCTTGTTCGACTGCTGCTCGTCGTACGCGGTCTGCACCTTGTCGGCGGCGGCCTGGGCGGCCTGCATCCGGTCCTGTGCTTCGTCCGCGAGCTCGTCGAGCTTCTCGGCCGCGCGGTCGGCCTGCGCCGTGAGCGACCGCGCCACGGAGGCGTCGGCCGTCGCCGCTGCCTCGACCCGCTCGGCCTGCTCGGACAGCTTGCTCAGCGCGCCCAGGTCGTACAGCAGGTCGCGGGCGTCCTCGCCGCCGGTGATGACCGACGCGGTCACGTCGGCGCCACCGGAGCGGTGCATCTGCGCGGCGAACTGCCCGGCCTGGGCAGCGCTCTGCTCGGCGACCTTCGCGTGCTCCTCGGCCTCGGCGCGGAGCTTCTGCTCCGTCTCGGCGGCGTCCTGGGCCTTGCTCTGGGCGTCGAAGAACTCTTCGCCCAGGCGCTTGGCCTCTGCCTCTGCCGCCTTCACCTTGCTGGAGAGGTCCGCGATGATGCCGCGGATCTCGGTGATCTGCGTCTGCTTCTCCGACTCCTTGCCGCGGGCCTGCAGGACCTCGTCCCACGACGGGTAGGTCGCCGCCTGCGCCACCGGGGCGTCGAGGACGAGCGTGCCGACGAGCCCCGCGATCGCCAGACCGGTGGCGGCGAGGCGGAGGCGCACGGCGTGGCGCGGGGAACGGTGGCTGGAGGCGCGAGTCACGGGCACGAGCCTATACATCCGTACAGAGATGGTGGGGTGGCAACGCGCCGCTGTGGAAAAGAATCGTGATCGTCAGAAGCCCCGCTCGCGGAGGATCCGCTCGGCGCTGCCGACCACCTCGGACCGGAGGCGTCCTGCGCCGTCGGTCCCCGCGTAGTCGTAGACGTCGAAGCCCGTGCAGTGCGTGATGCTCGCCGGTGCGCCGAGGGAGTCCTCCACCGCCGTCGTCCAGAGGTCGCCCGACCCGACGACGACGAACGTCGGTTCCGCACCACGGTAGGCGCCGAGGTCGACGAGCCACGGGTACGTCTCGAAGGTGTCGCGGACCTGGAGCAGGTGCACCCCGGGGGCCGCGTAGGCCGCAAGGGGTCGGACCGTCCAGAACTGCCCGACACCCGTGACCTGGCGTCCACCGGCCCACCGGTCCAGGCAGGCGGCCGCCGGCGACGACGCCCCCACCACGGTCCGGACGGTGCCGGGTACCGCGACGGCGCCCACGACCAGCACACCGGCGGCGCCGACCGCGAGCGCGGCCCGGACCCCGCGGAACGGCCGGTGGAGCCGGGTCCGCCGGACCGCCGTCCGCGTGAGCTCGGCCACCGCGACGAGGGCCAGGAGCGGTGCGGTGA